>Ga0114974_10001515_pt1 | contig 18373 bp, 19 predicted proteins | sample S_130206_EF_Meta_FD_87318 | JGI IMG/M metagenome (GOLD analysis project Ga0114974, IMG submission 87318) | Freshwater microbial communities from Lake Simoncouche, Canada to study carbon cycling - S_130206_EF_MetaG | ecosystem: Environmental > Aquatic > Freshwater > Lake | place: Lake... | reverse complement strand
CAAATTGTTTTACTTTTTATGGTTCAACAAAACCTGTTGGCTATTTTGACCCACTTGGATTTGCAAAGAATAAGCCAGAGAGTGAATTAGTAAGGCTTCGCGAAGCTGAACTAAAACATGGCAGATGGGGAATGATATCAGCTGTGGCAATTCCTGCAACTGAACTTGTTACTCATGAACAAGGAATTCACGCCTTAGACAATGCAAACACTTTTACTGTTTCGGCATTTGTCAGCTTAGTTGCAGCGTCGGAATTACAATCCATGTTATTAGGTTGGGAGGACCCATTTAAAAGTTCATCAAACTTATTTTTATTGAAGAAAGATTATCAACCTGGAAGTCTTGGGTTTTCTCTACCCATTTCATTCTTAGGTAAAGACGAAGAGTTTATGCTGGATGCAGAAATAAACCATGGAAGGCTTGCTATGATTGGTTCATTGGGAATGATAGTGCAAGAATTGGTTACAAATAAGCCCATTTTTTAAATTATTCAAACGCACATTTTTAGATATTTTATTTCTTTTCATATGTTATGAAGACAATAAAACGCATGCATAAAAAAATAGCAAATAAATCAAAAACAAAAAAACGGTTTTTATACAATCCTAATAACCCAAAGAAATCATTTGATGTGTATATAGATAAAAACCCAAAAGACACAATTAACATTAAATATAAAACAATAGAAGATGTTAAAAATACAATTGACAAACTTGAAAAATTATACAAGGATAAAAAATATACACATAAAAGAATTTGGCAGGTGGCTATGATTATGAAAGTTCGTTTAAATGTATTAAAAAATAAAAAATCCGAACAGTATACCTTATCAAAAAAATATTTTGATTTCTTAGGTGAAAGAACTAAATTAAAAGATAAAACTCGGTATACAACTATATTTAAATATTAAAATAAATATAGGTGTTTAGTTTATTTATCACCAGTTATTGCGTAATAACCATGATAACCAATTGCTGCAAACCCTAACATTAATAAAAATTCATATGCTTGTCTAGGCGTTAGTTGCTTGTTATAACCAATGTAAATTAATAGAGGTCCAACTACAAATATATGAAATAAATTGACCCATGGATTTTTGCCCGAGCTAACTTTAAGATATGTCTTATATGCATGATAAAAAACTATAATAAATCCTAGAGTTAGCAAAATTGGGTACATAAAAGCTGGAGTATTTGTGGATTTAATTCCTACATACAAGAAGAGAGTTCCAACAATTAGAATGTGAAACAAATGAACATACAATTCTTTCATTATATATTAATCATTTATTTATTTTTCTCAGTAAAATATATAAATGTCTTCTAATTCTGCGTTCAACTATTCTAATACACAATCTCATCAAACCGGTGGCAAAAAAACGGTAAGAAAAGTTCTTATTAAGAAAGGAAAAGGGCACAAAAGTGTTAAATATTACAAGAACGGAAAACTTGTTTCAACAGTAAAACGTGGTCTAAAACCAGTTGAAGTTGCCTTTATCAAGATTGGCAAATTTATTCCTGGGTTATTTAAAGATTGCGGTTGCAATAAAACTAAGAAACATAGACACGGTTAAAATAACAACTATTTTGCAAGATGGTCTAATGCTGACAACAACACTTGCTCTTGACTTGTCAACTTTTGAAAAACAAGACACTCATCCATTCTAATTCTGTAATACTTGTGTGCAAAGTTCTTGCATGTTATACTTACACCATCATCTGTTACGTTTATTTCACATAGAATTCCACCAGCAGTTAAATGAACGTTATCTGGGTCTTTTATAGGTATCCATCTTATAAAAGCACCATAACGCAACTCACTCATTTCATCTACATAAGCATATTCTTTTAACTTTTGCATTAATTTTTTTATTTCTTCCTTTGATAGATGTAACTCTGATAAGATTTCTTGCTTCATTTCATTTATCTTTTTTGTTGTTAAATTTAAAAACTTTGAGTTTTCCTCATTATCTAATGCTTTTAATAATTTTTCAACATCCATTATTATACCTATTATAGTTTATTATATTAACTATTTTTAATATACTAAATAAATAAACTTATAAAAACTTAAAGGTACTACAGAAATGTTAATTATGAATTTTAACATAACCGAGGATTTAATAAAATCAATTGATTTTAACCGGTTTAATGATATCATTAAAGATTCATTACCACACGATGCCATTGAATTTAAGGGAGATCCAGGAAAACAACACTATCAGTTATTAGCTTATATTGCGTCATTATTTAATAATAGTACTATTATTGAAATAGGAACGCATCGCGGAAACTCTTCTCTAGCATTATCTTACAACGAAACAAATACCATTCATTCATTTGATATAGTTGACAGTGTTGTTAATAATCAAATAAGAAATTTAAAAAATGTTCAATTCCACCTTGAAAACTTATTTGACCCAATTGTCTTTAAAAAATGGGAGCAAACTATTTTGCAATCTGCATTTATATTTTTGGACGTTGATCCGCATAATGGATTTATGGAAATTGAATTCTATAATTATTTAAAAGATATTAATTATCAAGGGTTTGTTATTTGTGACGATATTTGGTTTTCTAAAGAAATGCGAGACAATTTTTGGTATAAAATTCCATATGAACAAAGATTTGATTTAACAAATCTTGGTCATTGGTCTGGTACAGGCGTATTTACTTTTAATAATGAAATTACTTTTCAAAAACATAATAATAATAATTGGACAATGGTCACTGCTTATTTTAATTTAACAAAATGTCCGGATGCAAGTTATGAAATTAACAAACGTGACAAGAATCATTATTTAAGTCACTCCATTTCAACTCTGTCTTTGCCATACAATTTAGTAGTTTATTGTGATAATGAAAGTTTTGAAGCTATTCGTGAGATTCGACCAATTCACTTAAAGGAAAAAACAAAATATATTGTTTGTGAGTTTGACGATTTTGTCTTTAAAAATAAAGACACTAGAAATTTTAAAGAATATAGAGATAAAATTAATCAGAATAGACTAGAGAAACCTTATCAGTTTGATAATAGAAATACTCCAAGTTATTATTTGTTTTGTATGGCCAGATACCTTATGTTAAAAGATACAATTGATAATAACCCATTTAATAGCACACATTTTTCATGGATAAATTTTTGTATTGAAAGAATGGGATATCAAAATTTGATTCGGTTAGATGAGGCTCTATCAATTAAACGAAACAAGTTTTCAACTTGTTATATTGATTATATTTCAGAGGAGTTAATTAACAATTTGCCCGATTATTTTAGTTGGGGAAGATGTAGTATGTGTAGTGGGTTTTTTACAGGAAATGCTGAATATATGTATAAAGTTTGCGATTTAATTGAAAACAAATTTCTTGAATATCTTGAACAAGGTTATGGTCATGCGGATGAGCAATTATATAGTCCTGTATATTTTCAAAATCCTGATTTATTTGAGCATTATTATGGCGATTATTCGCAAATGATAACAAATTATACATTTATTTATGATGCCCCAGAACAACCAATACACCATTTTATTGCAAACAGTTATGCAAATGGAAATTATTTAAAATGCTATGAAGCTTGCAAATTTGTCTGGAAATCATATTGTTTAAAAAAATGCACATTAGATCAGCATTATTTATTTTTATTGCATTCGCATTATATGAATTGTAAGAAAAACCTATTAGAATTTTAAAATAATTTGCATACTATAGGCATTTTTTTGAATAAATAAAATAACAATTTAAAAGATTTATTAAACTATACTTATGACAATCCCGAATAATTGTGATTTAATTGTCTGTGTTTTTGCATGTGCAACAATTCAAAAATATAAGGATGAGATTTTAAAAATAGAAGAAACTTGGGGGAAAAGAGCTGCTGAAAAAGGTGTTAAAGTTTTGTACTTCTTAGGAGAAGAACCAACTGACCTAATAGACAATGAAAAATATATATATCTAAAAAATGTTGAAAATGACGTTGCATCTGCTGCACATAAGCAAAATTTGGGGTTAAAATATATTTATGAAAATTATGATGCAGAATTTGTATTTGTTTGTGGTTCAGATACATACGTTAATATTGACAAAATGCTAGAGTATATTAAAGGATTTGATAGTTCAAAAAATTTATATATTGGTGGTGATGGTTGTTATAGACAAGTTGGATGTGAAAATATTTATTTTCATTCTGGTGGTGGCGGATTTATAATTTCCAAATCAGTTTTAAAATTATTATATTCAAAACTAGAAAATCTTCAAAATGAATGGACATCTATATGTTATCAAAATGATGTTTCTTATTTAATTGTTGCTTGTGATGTATTAATTGGATATGTTGTAAAAGATATTGAAAATATTGAGATAATACAAAACAACAATTCTATTAAAGCTTGTAATTATAAAGATGAATCATTAAATATTTCTGAAATTATTTCATGTCATTATATGACACCTCAATACTCTGATGAATTTACAAAATTATTAGAAGAAAATAATTATTTTATTTAATTTTTATTGAAGTTATTGCTAATATTATTAAGTCAACTTAAAATTAATAATATTGTTTGGATTTTATTTGTGAGTTTTACCAATTGGCACCAAATGCACTGCCGCCTAGAGCTTCATTAGCTGCCATAATCATTCCACCATATGGATCACCCATTCCAGGTGTTGCGGCTCCGGGCATTGGTGTGGCATCATTGCGATACATTGCATTATAATCTGGTGCATTTTGCTTAACAGGTTCAGTTGGCAAACTACTAATAGAAGTTGTTCCTTGACTCATTCCACCATATAATGAATTACCCATAGCACTTGCATTATTGGGTAATTGGTTTTGACCGGAAATGGGTTGTGACACTTTTACGTTGCCTTTTCCTTTTCCCTTTTTCTTTTTCTTGTCATCTGCAGATGTTCCTTCCCACAAATCAACAACTCTATCAAATAAAATGCTCACTTTCTCTCCCATTTTTGTTTGTAAACTGAGTGTTATTACTAATACGGCTAAAGTTATATAAATTACGCTAAACTCTGGGTATTTAGTTCCACTATAAGTAGGAATGTATGTTATAATTCTGTTAATGTAAAAGATTCCAACAAACATGACAACAATTTGAATAATAACTTCTGCTAAAAGTTCAAAACTACCTTTATCCTCATCCGCCTCTGGAACAAACTTTTGCATGGCTTTATTCAAAATGATAATGGGAATAAAAGCAATTAGTGCATATTGAGTTATATTTAATAATTCTGCTTTTGAATCATCGTCAAAGTTGAATACATGTTTAAAAAACCCAAATTTTGATGATAATTTTGAATCGTCTAGACTGTCCATATGATTTATAAAAAGAAATTAAAATAATAAAACAATGGGATTTTGAAGTCTTCCTAAACTAGTATAAAAACATAGCTATATATTTTGATTAAAGAGAGAAAAATGACAACTAATCCTGAAGAGTTGCAATATCTTAATCTCATTCAAAAAATTTTAGATAGAGGAACATTAGAACATGGTAGAAATGGCAATACTTTGAGCATTTTTGGCGAATCTATGCGTTTCTCTCTTGAGAATGGGAAAATTCCTATTTTAACTACTAAGAAAACTGCTTGGAAAACTTGTTTGAAAGAGCTTATATGGTTTATTCGCGGAGAAACAGACAATAAATTATTACACAAACAAGGCGTACATATATGGGATGGAAACACTAGTCGCGAATTTTTGGATTCTAGGGGACTTCAGTTATATCCTGAAGGAATGGCTGGACCTATTTATGGATATCAATGGAGGAACTTTGGTGCAAGTTATAATTGTTTCAGTGGAAAACATGTGACAGACGACCATCCATTTAATGGCGTTGATCAGTTGCAAAATATTATTGATCAATTAAAAAATCCTGAAACTAGAAATAGTCGGAGGCTTATTTTGACGGCTTGGAATCCTAAACAACTTGATCAAATGGCTTTACCTCCGTGTCACGTGATGTGTCAATTTAACGTTCATGATGGCAATAAATTGAGTTGTATGATGGTTCAGAGATCCTGTGACGAATTCTTAGGAGTTCCTTTCAATATTGCATCATATTCGTTTTTAACACATTTGTTGGCAAAACATTGCGGTTTAGAAGCATACGAGTTTATACACTGTATGGGGAATTGTCATTTATATGAAAATGCTATTGATGCTGCTAAATTACAAATTACTAGAGAACCTTATCCATTTCCAACAGTTTCAATTAAACAAGTTAGAGAGAACATTAACGATTATCAGGTTGAAGATTTTGAAATAAATAATTATCAATATCACGAAGCAATTAAGGTTCAGATGATTGCATAAAATAGTATATAAAAATTAAAATAAATATAGTTATATAATATAATTTACTCTTTATGGAAAATATTAACGAACAAGCTATAAAAATAATAAAACAGTTTAAAGAAACAGAATCATTAGATTCTGTCTCAACTAAAAACCTGTTGAATGATGTTGCCGCATCTTTAATAATTCCTTATATTTCAAATAAATACAAATTTAGCAAAAGTTATGCACAAACTATAATATTTAATTTGATGGACACAATTAAAACTAACAATAAAAACTGTATAAATGAACTATTTGATTTACTGATTTCTGGAAATGCAAATTACAATAATTTATTATCCATTTTTAACTATTTATTTAATGAATTTCAATTTTATTCTTCACTTAATGGTGCTGATTTTGATTTTTCTAGTAAAACTTTATCAAAAGAGGAAATTTTAAAACAGATTTGTGACATTGAATTAATAATAAAGACAATTAATGAAAAACTAGAAAACAAAAAAAGCGAAAGAAACGAGTTAATTAATATAATATTTGGAATTGTTTTATCAAAATATTTGTATATTTTTTCGGAAAAAAATATGACGCAAGAAGAATTAACAAAATTTTTAAGCAATGAAGTTTTGTCAGAAAAAAAGCAAGATACTGAGCTGTATTCTTATTATATTACTTCTCTTTTAGAAAGTTTAAATGAAAGTCAAAAAGAAGGATTATTTGGAATAAATAATACTGATAAAGTGGAAAGCTCTCTTAGTTTATTAAGAAAAACTGACGAAGAAGAAATACAAGTCCCGTTAAAATTAGACTCTGACGAAAAAATATTCAAAGAACCTTTAAAAATGGACGCTTACACCGATTATTATTCAAATAAACAAGTCATTGAAAATTTTAAATACATAAGAGACGTGTGTCTTAAATTTAGTAATTTAAAATCTCTCTCTTCTTTTTTAACAATAAATAAATCAACTAACGTTTCAACTGGTGGAAAAAAAATAAAAAGAACAAAAAATAATATTTCTATTATTAAAAAAAACTTAACTAGACCGCATAAAAGAAAAACAAAAGGAGGGTATAATGAAAACACAATTCAATCTAATATTAATCAAACAGACATAATAATAATATATTTATTTTTATTAATTATTAATAATTCAACAATTATTTTTAAAAATGAAATAGTATTGCAAATGTTGCTGTTGAATACTGTTGCAAATTTTTATAATTTTATTGATTATCTTACTTCATTAGAAGTTAAAAAAACAACTATAGATTATTCAAGAGATATTGCAAAAAAAAATTATATTGACGACAAATCTCCTATTCCTATTGTTGATTCAGACAAACAACAAGGTCAAATGGTTGGTGGAACATTAGGCTACACAGGAGTAACTGTTGATACTTATAGAAGAAAAATAATGCGCGAATATGTAAAACCTGAATTAGAATATAATGTTAGGCAAAATACATTAACCCAACAAGCAAAGGATCAATTGTTTGCAGAAATCGGAGACAACTTGAGAGACCACTTGACTGCAAATTATAATATGGCTAATGTCTATAAAATTTATAGACAGTGCTACTATATTGACAGAAATAATCGTCCAACACACCAAGGCTATTTTAGAACAGAGTTTTATTTGTTTGCAAATGAATACATAAAAGATTGCGAACTTAAGATGTTTAACAAAATTTATGATAATGGGCCCAATGTATTGCAACGCCCAAACAGAATCCCTAGTTTAAAAGCTATAGAAGTTATACAAAAATATAGAAATAATACAGACCCACCAACAACTGAATCTGTAACTTGTGTATATAAATTACTTCTTCTCCATATATATTTTATTTATGAGTATTTTTTGTCTACTTTAGATCCAAGAACGCAGCATACAATACCTCGTCCTCAAACAACAATAATTATTACATCTCAATATTTCCTTGACATTTATAATGGTATTAAAAATTTGTGGAATAATGAGTATATTCCGTTTATAAGAATTTTTGAAGTTGCACCGCTTGACTGCACGGTTATGCCAAATTTAGCAATTGGAACAACAGTTGAGCAATTTCAAGGTTTATTAAGAGTATTGGGTTATACTAATGACAGATTTAATAATGGTTCATATAGTATAAGCATTAATATAAATGATTATAATAATTTATTTATTAGAATACAGATTCCACCCGCAACGGATTGTATACAGGAATGTATAGTAATATCAAATTTTATAGATACCACAATTCCTAAGGCAGCACGTGGACCGGCACAAATAGCTCAAGCCAACGCTAATAAAGACCGAGATAAAAATTCAAACCCGCCTTGGAATGCAATTTTTACTCAACATCCTTCATTTACACAACTTGGAACTCGTGCAAATGTTCAAGGTTGGACTGCAAACCCTGCTGCACCAGTACCTGGACCGGGACCAGCACCAGGACCAGGACCAGGACCAAGACAGCAAAATGGTGCACCCAGGCCAACCGCCCGACAACAGACGCAATTGGATAATTTGAGAATAGCTGTTGAAAATGGTACGGTGTGGTCTAGACTTGCAAAACCTGGTGGAATTCCAGTAGGTCAATTTAATAATGCAAATCAAGCTACAAAACTAGCAGCAGCTAATTATTTTGCCCAAAACCCTTTGACTGATTCAACATATTACAATAATAATGGATTTAACGAAAATGTGCGAAGAGCACTTTGTCCTGGGGCAACTGTTACTGCTGCAGAAAGGATTCAAGGATTTTTACCTGGAACAAACGTAAGACCAACTGTATTTGATATAGCTCGTTATAGATTTAATGATAATAATTTAATTGTGGGATTTCATGGAACATGTAGTTATTGGATAAACAATGCCATTGATAGTAATTTATCGGGTTTATCAACTTCAGTCGGCACTGGAGCCTTAGACGTTGGATTTTATATAACTTTCAATCCAAACGAGGCTCTTAGTTATGCTTTTATGGCGATAGCAAATTTTCCGGCGCGGCTGCTGCAGCAGGGGCACCGGCCGGGGGGGCCAGTAGTTATTGAATTTGTTGTTCAAAGAGCAAATGAACTATTAAGAGGTGGAAGTGATAATAACTATATCCCAATAAGAACTAGAGGATGTCATTTTCGGCAAAATGTGGCTCCTTGTGCAAAAGACCAAATATGTATGTATAATAATGATGATCCGGCTTCCGCTAATGCTGCTGCTGGTCCCGGGACCCTAGCACGAACTGGAAGACATTTTTTAAATAGAATAGTAAATGGTCAAACATACATTCATTTTTTTGACCCACAACCAACAACCCAACAAATTAGACGTTATAACACAGCATATCTGAATAATAGTGGTATTGTGGATTATATTCCTGATTATAATCAAAACGGGATGGTCTATTATATATAATTTTAATGTTTTATTATTCTGCGTAAATAAGTTAAAAACAACTTATTTAATAACTTTATCATGAGTAGTGCTAGAGCTAATGCATCCGCAAGAAATCGCCGAGCTGGAGGTGATATGCCTCCCCCTCCACAAATGCAAGGACGTCCCGGACAACCTATGCAGCAACAACAAATGCAAATGCCACCCAAATTGTCTGTTTCAGACGCAATTGCACTTATTACTCTTCGTTTAGGCCGCGTTGAACAAATTGTTCAGAATATGCCAGTAGACGGCCACAGTGCCGTGGGTGCAGATGGAGAGAATATTCGCATTGTTGATAATGAAGTATTTGAAAATATGGCACAGAGATTGGATGCCCTTGAGGCGGGTCACAAAGAGCTTGCTTCTAGAAAGCCTGTACTCTCTGCCCCCACGTCAACACCAGTGACACAAGTTATCAATAACACTGTTTCAAAAGAGCTTTCTGAATCAGTTGAGGTTCTAAAGGCCGAGATGGTTCAAGTAAAGGATCTGTTATTAAATTTGCAGGGATTCACTATGCAAACAAATCAACGTTTGTCTGACATTGTTTTCAATGGCGGAGAGTTTGTTGAGGCACTTGATGACACCGATGGAATTATTAGTGGAAATGTTGTTGAAGATTCAGCTCAAGGCTCAGCAGTTGAGACTCTTACCTCTACGTCTTTAGAAGAATTGGGCGAGACAGCATAAATATATTAAAAACAACTTAAAGAAAATTGCAAAAATGAATTTATTTAAAAAACGGGTCGCCGAATTACTTATGCTGAAATGAATGGGCACTTATGGGTAATATATGCATAAAAAATCTATATGCATATATTATTATATAAATGGCAACTGCCAATCAAGCTTTAGACATTCATGAAAAAATCCACGCACAATTTTCATCAAATGACCACATCAAAATTGCAAAAGCTAATATATTGAAAACCTGTTTTAATGACGTATTATCAAAGCTGTGTTTTGCATTAGATTCTCAAAATATTATACTTGACTACAGATATTTTAAATTTATTGCATCTACTGACAACTATGAATTAATTATTTGTTATATTGTTTCAATTATTCAGTCTGTGTTAAATAAACATGAAACATTCATACTTCATGTTAATTTGGATTCATTAACACTGCTTCATATTGAAAAACATTTTAGTTTTATTAAAAAAATATCGGAAGTATTAAAAACTACTTTCCCCGATAAACTAAACATTTGCAACGTTTACAACGCTCCATTTATTTTCTCTAAAATTATTTCTATTATAAGCGTGTTTATAGATAAAAAAACTCAGCAAAAAATTAAACTTATTAAATCTGAATAAAGTTGTCTTAAAATACATGAGTCATATAAATAATTCTAATGTGATTTGACAAAATATCATTAATCTTATCAACATGATTTGTATCAGCAATAAAAGAGTGCTTGAATTTAATAAAATTAACAATTGCTTGATTGGATTTTCTACTGCGATATATTTCATCAATTCCCGTAAAAAACCCTAGTCTTCTTATATTTTCATTATAAATCACATCTCCTGCGGAACGAACCGGCCATTCTAACCACAATTCTTGTCCTAAATAATTTAAATAACTTTTAATTTCATTCTGCAGAGTTGTCTTACCAGTTCTCGCTGGACCAGCTAAAACAATCATCTTATCATTGGGAATTCCATTCTTTACATTCTCAATGTATTGAACCAAAAATTCGTAATCGTAAGGTTCCAAGTATTGTGCCCAATTGCTCAACTGGTGTTGCGTCATAATATAAGTATAATACGTAATTACATTTATATCCTTTTCTTTGTCTAAACTATTTCCTTTTAAAGTTTTTTATATTTTTTGTAATAGTATAATTTTTTAACGCATAAACATAGATAAGATGTACTAAAAATAGTACAAAAATAACTAAGAATATAACTATTCCAGCGTATGTTACCTTTGATAAATTGTAAAAATATGTATAACCTGGTTCTGGTTTCTTATATAGTTGAAGTAATTTAATAAGATGCAATAATATATACGTTAACCCAGAAAAAGAATCCCAGTTTTTTTGGTTTTCTGTTTCTGTAAATAGCTGATAACAAAGCGGCTCGTGATACATATATTTGGTATATTTATTCCATGTATAATAATCCCAATCTATAAAGTCCTGTGCATTTTCTTGCAAAGTGTGTTCTACAACGCTCTTTGTATATATGCATGCATGTGTTCCAATTCCGCAAGACAATACATTTGTATATTTATCATATGGTCTTTGGATAAATGGAAGACATCCCAACATATAAATCATGGGTTCGTTTTCTTTTTTCTTAATAAACTCCATAATATTCGTTTGAGCTTGTTTGTCTTTTATTTTTTTATTAAATATGAAGTCATCCTCCAATATTAGGATGTTTTTATAGTTTTTACTATGTGCGTCCTTAAATATGTAAAGAAATGCATCTATTAGATCTATTTGTGGTTCATTTAAATGTAGGGACTTGTTGCATTTTTTATAACCTTTGTTATACAAGATATAAACTAAATTTGTTGGATGATATTCATCTAATTGTTTAATTATATGTTCTTCTCTCCCATTTCCTTCCAGATGAATTATATAAGTTGCATCCAACTCTAATAGTCCATCAGAAAAATCATATTGTTCCAATCTATAACATTCTGAATTATTCATGTAATATTTTTTATATTAATGTTAGAAAAAATTGATTTCAAAATAAGAAATTTTAATTATTGCACAATTGCAAACATGCCTTCATCAGCTAGAAATGTTAGAGATGTTATTCAAAGGTTATTGGATGTTATCCCTGAAGACCAAACCGTTCTTAGGGAGAAAATTATTGAATTTACTGATACAACAATTAAAAATGTTGCTCCTAGGCACAAAGACATGTGGAATCAAGCCCCTGAACTTATGAATAGTATTTATTTTGAAGAACTTGCTTACATTTTAGAAGAAAATGCTGGAGTGATTGACACAGATTGGAAGAGAAATCTGGTAAAAGTTTTTGCAAATCAAGAATGAGAAAAATAAAGAAGATTTATGATAAAAAATTGAAAGATATTAAATACATTTTTTTATTGCAAACAAACACAATGCTTATCTCTATAACGGAAAAGACTAAACGGGATATTTTCATTTCTCTCCTTCAACTTTTGAAGGCAGCTACTTCAAATATAACCATCATTTTCTTGGAGGATCACGCTTATATTCAAGGAATGGATAGCAGTCATGTATGTCTATTTGACGCAAGAATTTATAACATTTGGTTTGATAAATATGAAATTTGTGATGATGACTCAAAGAACATTTGCGTTAATTCACAGATTTTGCACAGCATTCTATCTATGGCCCAAGAGCAAGATTCAGTAACATTGCATTATGAAGGAGAAGCAGATTCTTTGGAGATTGATTTAACAAACGCAAAAGGCGAATTCAACAAGTATTTCAAGGTTCCTCTAATAGATATGGAATCTGACTTGCTTGAAATTCCCAGCGTTGAGTATGATGTTGAGTTCTCAATCAAGGCCAAGAAAATGAATGAGCTAATTTCACAACTGGCAACTTTTGGAGATGTTATCAACATTAACTGCAGCGAAGAAAAGATAGATTTGATTTCTAAGGGAGACAATGGTGAAATGCTTGTTAATATTCCCATTGATGATTTGTCAGAGTTTTCAATCTCAGAAGGTCAAGTTATTGACATATCGTATAGTCTTAACTATATCAATAAGATGTGTATTACTACAAAGTTGTCTCCTGAAATTGAATGGTCAATTAGTGCTGATATTCCCTTGAAGATAAAGTATGATTTAGGAGATAATAGTTCGGTTATGTTCTTCATTGCACCAAAGATTGAGTAAAAAGGATTTGCTAGGAGGGGTCATATGGGAACCTAGGTTCCCTTAAGTGAGTATAAATAATAAAAATTAATTATGAGTTTTTATTAGTTATGTTGAAAATATTTATTGCATTCTTTATTTTTTGTTTGGTGTTATTCATTTATCTACACATTCAATTTCATCTTAAAACCAGCAATGATTTAGAAGTTTATGAATTAGACCAGGCGTCAAAGGATAAATTGGATGAAATATGCGACTTAAGACAACCTGTTATTTTTGATTTTGACAATGAAAAGATTCTTCAATCAGTAAATAAATCATATATTACAAACAATTACAACGCTTTTGAAATTAAAATAAGAAATGCAAAAGATGCAAATTATGAGAATGAAATTTACATGCCTTTGCCATTGCATGCCGCAAATAAATTGTTTGATGAAGACAAGACTTCTAGTTATTTTTCTGAGAACAATACTGATTTTTTACAGGAAACAGGACTTATTAAGCACATGCAATATAATGATTCTTTTATTCGTCCTCCCATGGTGTCTAATTGCAATTACGATATAATGATGGGTTCTGAGGGAACTCAAACTCCATTTAGATATGAAATAAATTATCGCAATTTTTTCTTAGTAACAGAAGGAAAGGCAACTATTAAATTAGCAGCTCCTCAAAGTTCAAGGTACCTATATCCTGAACGCGACTATGAGAATTTTGAATTTAGGTCTCCTGTAAACCCTTGGAAAGTTCAGCCTCAGTATAGTGCTGATTTTGATAAAATGAAATGTTTAGATATTGTTTTAAATCCTGGTCAGACTATAAATATACCTGCTTATTGGTGGTATAGCATTCAATTTGAAAGGGAAACGTGTATTTCATGTTTTAGATACAGAACATATATGAACAATGCTGCTATTGTTCCTCATATTGCAATGCATGCACTTCAACTTCAGAATGTGAAGAGAGAAGTTGTTAAGAAACATGACATTAAAGATTTGAATAATAAGTCTTCAAAACCTTCTTCTCTCGTTGAACAATCTTTAGAAGGCCAAAAAGAGGCAATGCCTATACTTGAACCTGTTCAACAAGATGATATTCCTGGAGCTGAAAGCACAACAAGTGTGAACAACTCTGAATTGTAATACTTTTGAGAACTATATATATTATAATGGGTTAAAGGTACCTTGACATTATAATATAATCCACCCCAACATGACACACCCTGTGTGTAAGGTTCACGTAAATGATAGAGGATACACAAGTTGGACTTATATCAATATGACAGATTTGAAAGACATTGAAATTAAAGAACTACATCCAGCAGAACATAAACTATTCACAAACGACGTTTTTTCTTATGATACAGCAACCGGAGACTTGAATATATTGCATTCTAGCATTCGTGTAGGGAAAAATATACCAGGGGTTCTTGTCTTAAAGGGAAGTAAGACATATGGTCGCGGAGAAAACGGGAAGCTTCTATACAAATGCATTCCAGATGACAGACGACTTCCAACTTTTCTTATTCCTTATGAAATGAAAAATGTAGGATTCTCCAAGGTATTTGTAGACCATTATTGCACTTTTAATTTTGTTGAATGGAAAGATAAACACCCCAGAGCAGTAATATCACAAATGATTGGTTCAGTTGATGTGTTGGACAATTTTTATGAATATCAGCTTTACTGCAAAAGTTTGAATGCATCTATTCAGAATTTTACAAAGGACACATCTAAAGCACTTAAGAATCACACACACGACGCATTTATTGAGAATGTTAGTAAGAAATACCCAGAAATTGTTGACAGAACTGACAAGAGTATGTGGCACATTTTTACTATTGATCCTCCAAACAGTCTTGATTATGACGACGCATTCAGCATTCGCACATTGGATAATGGTATACAGCAGTTAAGTATATACATTTCCAATGTAACAATTTGGATGGACGTTCTCAACCTTTGGGATTCATTTTCTCGCAGAATTTCAACGATTTATTTGCCTGATAGAAAACGACCCATGTTACCAACAATTTTGTCTGATTGTTTGTGCAGTCTTCAATCCAATCATACAAGGCTTGCGTTTGTAATGGACTTGTTCATTGACGGCGACACCATAACTGATATTAAATATTCCAATTGCAAAATAAAGGTTAATAAAAACTATTGTTATGAAGAGCCAAGTCTTTTGGAGAACCCTTACTATCAAGCAGTGTTTGAATTGACAAAGACCATATCTAAAAAATACAAGTACATAAACAATGTCAGGAACAGTCATGAAATAGTTTGTTATCTTATGATTCTTATGAACTACAATACTGCTAAGGAACTACTTTTGAGTAAAAATGGCATTTTTCGTTCTACAATCATGAAGAGAGATTTTTCTCCGCCAGAAAATGTACCCGAAGACGTCAGCAAGTTTATTAAAATCTGGAATAGTTCTGCGGGACAATACATAGATGCAGGTTGTTTGGAAGATGGTCAGACAATATCACACGATTTGCTTGAAATGGATGCTTATGTTCATATAACATCTCCAATTAGACGACTCGTAGATTTGTTGAACATCATTCAATTTCAACAGAACACTGGAATAATTAAACTGTCCGATAACGCAAATAATTTTTATAAAAAATGGTTGGATGAATTGGATTATATTAATACAACCATGCGTTCAATTCGTCGCATCCAAAGTGATTGCAATTTATTGCACATTTGTTCAACGTCACCTGAGATAATGGAAAAGACTTATAAGGGTTATGTTTTTGATAAAATTGTTAGAAATGATGGATTGTTTCAATATGTTGTATATTTACCCGAGCTTAAGATGGCATCTAGGGTAACATTCAGAGACAACATTGATAATTATTCAATTTGCAATTATAAGTTATATTTGTTTCATGATGAAGAAAAGTTTAAGAAGAAAATTCGTCTCCAACTTATTCTATAGATTCTTTTTTTCAATATCATTAAAACTAACATATCTTCCACTAGATTCGTCGTATAGAGTTAAAAACAAGTTGTTAAATACATCTTTCATGGAAAGAACAACAACGGTTTCAAGCATTTTTGTGTTTTTTTCAATATAATCATTGCATCTTTGCAAATAATAACCTGGAATTCTTGTCATACAATGATGTATATGATGATACTCTATTCCCATAGTAAAGTATTTTAAATATCTTGGAACGATTATAAAACTTGAACCCTCTAGTCCAGATTCTCGCACACTCCATTCAGAGTTATTTTTTATATAAGCTGGATTGAATGTGTGTTGGTTATGAAATAAAATAAATCCTATAATTGTAGTAAAATAAAATGCAATATTGTAATGAATAAAAATGGAATACTTATAATATATATATTGTTGTATAGCCAAGCATACATTATTTATTAACCAATCAATGCAAGTTTCACGACTTGCATAGTTATAACCATTTGATAACAAAATTGTAAGACGATTTAATATAAAAAAATTAAAAAATGGAACCACTGTAAAGAATATAAATGGATCTCTGAAAACTCGGTATAATAACTGATATCCTGGATTTAATTTGTTATATTGTGCCACAGTGTAATGCACAGTTTCTGACCACTGATATTTAAATGGGTTTTCTATATTTCCGTTTGATAAGTGATGCATAAAATGCTTAGAGTTCCACGAGAATGGCGTCATTACAAATGACCCGCATATTGAACCAATTGCATAATTTAATTTGCGATTTGGTGTGTAAGAGTTATGGCCACAGTCATGTAATATAAGGAATGTTCTTAACAGCATTAAGCTAAGAAGAGGTACAGTTAAAATTGATAATATTGATTCTCTAAAGTAATAAACGCCATGCATTGATGTGCCAAAAAGCAAACAGTGAAATAAAAGATCGGTTGATGCAGACCAATATGATGATGAATAATTTTTGTATATATTTAAATTATAGCTTTCCATTACTCTATTATAATATAATTTTTTATATTACAATAGTAATTAATTAATATAAAAATTGACATATCGTTATGTCCTTAAAATTGTGTAAAATTGAAACAATGATGACTCGGTCAAAAAGCAAAGAATATCAAAAAAAAGACAAATATGTTGAACACATAAATACATTGCATAAAATTGCACAAGGTTTATTGGACTATTCTACCAATATTGACATAGAAAAGAAGAGAGAAATAATTGAGAATTATGAAAATATTATTCGTTGTTTATTGAATATTGAATAAAACTTATGCTAATTGTTTTGTGTTTTTATCAATAGTTACTTCTTGTGCAACATTTTTAATTATTTTATTATAATGCTTTTCATCTTCTTCTTTTGTTGAGCCGCCCATGGAATGAATAACAATTTGATGGTAATCCATGTGTCTTTGACTATCATAATCATCGGATTCTGGATTTTTAGCTCGCCATTCATTAATTTGTTTGAAATTCTTAGCCGCAATGTATTTGATAGCCGTTTTCATTTTATTTTTTTCCTCGTTATCTTTCTCCCAAGAGTCTTTGTCCTTAACATATAATACTTCTCTCTTTAAATCGCTGCAGTGAATAGGTCGCTTAAAAACATCAAGTTCTTTAAGTCCTCTAATAAAAAGTTTTGAAATTCCTTCAGAGTATCCTAGTCGCCCAACCATATCCAAATCAGTTGTATTTAGTTGGAGTTGATTAATAAAGTCCATAATATTAAGTGCGTCCTTGCATTGTTCATTCAAGAAAAAATTGAGATTAAAGTTGTTATTATTTGTGGTGTTATTATTATTTGTAATATATTTACCTTCCTTTGCTAATTCCATAATTTT
>Ga0114974_10001514_pt1 | contig 18383 bp, 20 predicted proteins | sample S_130206_EF_Meta_FD_87318 | JGI IMG/M metagenome (GOLD analysis project Ga0114974, IMG submission 87318) | Freshwater microbial communities from Lake Simoncouche, Canada to study carbon cycling - S_130206_EF_MetaG | ecosystem: Environmental > Aquatic > Freshwater > Lake | place: Lake... | reverse complement strand
CATTGAGTGCGAGGCCATAGGCGGTACCGCGATTGCCCACTTCCACGGCGGCCTCGCCACTTACCGGGCTGCGGCGGCGTTCGGCGGGTTCGATTTCAGTCCGGATGATGTGCAGTTCGGCGATCTGCCCAGCCTGTGGATCGGGCCGGGTTGTGTCGTAGCCGGCGTGGACCAGCTGGTCGATCACGGCGGCCTCGAAGGGGCCGCGTTCGCTGCTTCCGGTGAATTCATCTCCGGCCGAATTCGAGGAGACCGCTATCGGTCCGTGGCCCAATCTGTCCTCCTTGCCTTCGGCTACGAAGCGGCTGACATCGATGCGGCCTTCGTTGCTGCGATGGCGTGCTTCGAGAGTAGAGGTAGCGGAGCGGTCCTGATAGGCGCCGGGCCAATCGCTTCTGCCCATCGGCCCACCCCAGCGTCCGGGACGGGCGCTTGCGGCGCTGCTGGCGGTTAGGCACAAGGCTGCAATGGTCGTCGCAAGGATTGCTGCTCGGGGCCGTATCATCATGAATTGCTCACTTTTCCTGCGTTCCCCGCAAGTTGCATGAGCCCGGGCTGATTGATCCGGGATGAACGAAAGATGCCGCTCCGGCTTAGCTGGAAAAACTGTAGTCCGGCAGCGAGACGAAGGCCTTTTTCAGTGCTTCGCCCCAGCTCGATGATATGGCGCGGAAATAGGGATCGTCGGCAGTGATCCGCTTTTCGTAGTGCGACGTGAATGCGTCGCGTTCGATAACCAGCAGATCGAGCGGCATGCCCACCGAGAGATTGGCCTTCAGCGTCGAATCGAAGCTGACCATCAGCAATTTGACGGCATCTTCGAAGCGCATGGTGCGGTCATAGCCGCGCAGGATGATCGGGCGGCCATATTTGGTTTCGCCGATCTGGAAAAAGGGAGTGTCGAAGCTCGCCTCGATAAAATTGCCCTCGGGGTAGATCAGGAACAGGCGCGGCTCCATGCCTGCGATCTGGCCGGCGACGATCATCGAGGCAGTGAACTTGCCGGAGCTTTCCTCGCCGCTTTCGGCGTTCTGGGCCGCAATCGTGTCGTTGAGCAATTTGCCGACACTTGTTGCCACCTGGAACATGGTCGGCGCCTCAAGCAGCGAATTGTGGCGTTCGGATGGGGCCTTGTTGCGTTCTTCCAGCTGGCTTACCACCGACTGGGTGGTGGCCAGATTGCCCGAGCACATCAGCGCAATCATCCGCTCGCCGGGCACTTCCCAGTGAAACATCTTGCGGAAGGTCGAGATGTTGTCGACGCCCGAATTGGTGCGCGTATCGCTCATCAGGACGAGGCCGCGATCCAGCAGCATGCCAACGCAATAGGTCACGCAAAAATCCCCTGAAGCCTTCCGGCCTACTGCTCTACCAATTGCTGTTCGACCGCAAGGCTCACTGCCAGTGCACTGTCGCCGTCGCCATAACTTATCCCCGTCACCGGCGCCGCTTCGCGATAGTCACAGCCGGTGGCGACGCGGACATAGCGGGCATCGGCGCCGATACCGTTGGAAACGTCGAAGGCGACCCAGCCGAGCCCGGCGACATGGGCTTCGGCCCAGCCATGCCCGGCCTCCTGGTCGATCCGGTCATTCATCATCAGATATCCGCTGACATAGCGTGCCGGAATGCCGAGCATGCGCGCCGCACCGACGAAGATGTGGGCGTGATCCTGGCAGACGCCGCGGCCTTCGGCCATGGCGGCCTCGGCTGTGGTTTTCGCGTCAGTGTGTCCGATCTCGTAGCGTACTGCCGTAAGGACATCGCGCGACAACGCATGCAGCAGCGGTAGCGGACCTTCGCCGTCGGGTGCGAGCTTAGCGACCAGTGCGCGCAGCTTCGGCCCCGGCTGGGTCAGCTCGGTCTGGCCAAGGAAGTGCCACAGCGGCATATGGCCGGTGTGCGGGCCGACTATGCCGGCGTTGTTCGAGGTTGTGACCAGTCCGCTGCAGGTGATCGTCAGCAGCTGCGTGCCTGGTTCGATCGAGATCAGCGCGGTCTGGTTCTTGTGCTGGTCCTCATATTCCGCCTCGCACTTCGCGCCGGTCAGTTCCATTTTCCAGTCGACAACCTGCTGACCATGCGTCGATTTCGGGCGCAGCCGCAGCCGCTGCAATCCGTGCGATGCCGGCTGGCTGAAGCTGTAAGTGGTGGTGTGGCGAATGGCGAGCTGCATCAGACGGTGAACCTGTAGTCGGTCGCGATTTCAATGGCGATTTCGTTGATCTCGGCAATGATTGAAGTGATCGTCTCGTGCAGGCCGAACTCGAATATCTGCTCGGTAGAAGTCTGGTGCAGCCGCGAGACCGAATCGCGCAGCTTTTCGTGCGCAGGGGTTTCGTGGCCATACTGGCGGGCAAGGCTGGCCATGTTGCTGCGCAGCTTCTCGAAGCAGAAGGCCAGGCTGCGCGGAAAACGTCCGTCGAGGATGAGGAATTCGGCAATGCCGCGCGCGTCCATGTTGCCCGAATTGAGCCAGCGATAGGCGCGCTCGCCGGCCACCGAGCGCAGCACGGTTTCCCACTGGGTGTTGTCCAGCGCCGAGCCGACCCAGCTGACCGAGGGCAGCAGCACGTGGTATTTGACGTCGAGAATGCGCGCGGTGTTGTCGGCGCGTTCGAGGAAAGTGCCGATGCGGGCGAAATTGAAAATATCGTTGCGCAGCATGGTGCCTTCCATCGCCCCGCGCACCAGCATGGCTTGCCTCCGGATGATGGACAGCACTTCGCCCAGATTGCCGGCCTTGACCGGGCGGGCGAGCTGTTCGTGGAGAATGATCCAGCTCTCGTTGGTTGCCTCCCAGACTTCGCGTGTGAGCGCGGTGCGCACAGAGCGGGCATTGCTGCGCGCCATTTCGAACATGGCGCGCACGCTGCCGGGATTTTCGCGGTCGCCGAGGATGTAGTTCGTCACCGTCGGCCCGGAAAAATCTCCGTGGATCTGCGCATAGGCGGATGCCTGGCCCATGGTAACCAGCACCGAGCGCCATTCCTCGCGCGCCGCACCTTGCCCGCGGGTCAGCGCCAGCCGGAACCCGGCATCGAGCAATCGCGCGGTGTTTTCCGCCCGCTCGAGATAGCGCATCATCCAGTAGATGCCGTTGGCGGTGCGGCCTAGCAATGGCGGACTCCGCGCATCATTCCTCCAGCACCCAGCTGTCCTTGGTGCCGCCGCCCTGCGACGAATTGACCACCAACGAGCCCTGTTTGAGCGCCACCCGGGTCAGTCCGCCGGGCGTGATCTCGATGCCGGTTGGCGAAACCAGCACGAAGGGGCGCAGGTCGACATGGCGCGGGGCAAGTCCCGACTTGGTCAGGATCGGCACGGTCGAGAGCGACAGGGTCGGCTGCGCGATATAGTTGTCCGGCCGCGCCCGCAGCTTCTTGGCGAAATCCGCCAATTCGGACTTGGACGAGGTCGGCCCTATCAGCATGCCATAGCCGCCCGAGCCGTGAACTTCCTTGACCACCAGCTCACTCAGATTGTCGAGCACATAGGCGAGGGAATCGCTCTCCGAGCAGCGCCAGGTCGGGACATTGCCGAGGATCGGCCTCTCGCCGGTGTAGAATTCGATGATCTCGGGCATGTAGCTGTAGATCGCTTTGTCATCGGCGATGCCGGTGCCCGGCGCATTGGCGATGGTGATGCCGCCGGCCCGATAGATGTCCATCAGGCCCGATACGCCCAGCACCGAACTGGGATTGAATGTGAGTGGATCGAGGAATTCATCGTCAACCCGGCGATAGAGCACGTCGATCGGCTGGAAGCCGCAAGTGGTGCGCATGGCGATGCGGCCATTGACCACGCGCAGGTCGCTGCCCTCGACCAGCTCCGCGCCCATCTAATCGGCGAGGAAGGCATGCTCGAAATAGGCGGAATTGTAGATGCCCGGCGTCAGCACCGCGACCACCGGACGATCGGTTGCGGCAGGAGGCGCGCAGGCGGCGAGGCTGCGGGCGAGACGGCGCGGATAGTCCGATACCGGGCGCACCGGGATGCGGGTGAACAGCTCGGGAAACATCGCCATCATGGTTTCGCGGTTTTCGAGCATGTAGGAGACGCCCGAAGGAGTGCGGGCATTGTCTTCGAGCACCAGAAATTCATCGGGTCCGGTGCGCACCAGATCGACCCCGACGATATGGGTGTAGATGCCGCCGGGCGGCTCGAACCCGACCATCTGCGGCAGGAAGGCCACATTACGGCTGATCATCTGCTCGGGCAGGCGCCCGGCGCGGACGATTTCTTGGCGATGATAGATATCGTGGATGAAGGCGTTCAGCGCGCGCACCCGCTGGGCAATCCCGCGCTCAAGCTTGCGCCATTCGCCGCCGGTGACAATGCGCGGGATCACATCGAACGGGATTAGCCGCTCTTCGCCGTCATTGGCGCCATAGACATTGAAAGTGATACCGGTGCGGCGAAAGAACCGCTCCGCCTCTTCGCTCTGCCGCCGCAGCCAGCTGAGCTCCTGAGCGCCGAGCCACTCGTCATATTGGCGATAGGCACCACGCGCTGACCCATCAGCGGCGTGCATCTCATCGAATTTCATGGACGAATCGCCCGGCATCGCGCCTCCAATATGATTGATTGATGACGCAACTGTGATCGCTTGCCAAGCGGACAATGCTGCACTTGCGAAATAATCTTGCCCGATGAACTTGCCGGGATCTCTGCAACATGGCTTGCCTAAGCGGTTCCGGCGGCTAGGAGAACGGGAATATGGCAGGTAAAACGAGACCGGTCTGGAATGCGCTCACGGCACCGGCGGGTCGCCGTGAGGGACTGTGTCTGGCAATCGCCCTGGCCCTGTTGGCCTGCCTACCGGTGCTGGTCGCGGCGCGCCCGCAGATGACTGACTACCCCTCGCATCTGGCGCGCTATTACATCATGCTGGATCAGGGTCACAGCGCCTGGCTGTCGCGCTATTATGCGTTCAACTGGCGCTGGTCGGGCAATCTCGGGGTCGATCTGCTGATCTGGCCGATGGCAAAGCTGTTCGGTCTGGAGCCAGCCGCGCGGATCACCACCGCAATCGTCCCGCCGCTGACAGGCCTCGCCATGATCACTGTCGAATGGACGCTGCGCCGCCGCATCGGACTTGGCACCATGCTGGCTCTGGTCACGATCTGGTCCCCGGCGCTGATCATCGGCCTGCTCAACTTTTCGCTGGCCTTTGCGCTCGCGCTGTTTGCCTTTGCCGGCTGGGTGCGGCTGGAGCCATGGCGCTGGCGCTGGCTTGTGTTCATTCCCATCGGCGGTCTGGTGTGGCTGTGCCACCTCGCCGGATGGGGCGTGCTGGGCGTGCTGGTGCTGGGCTATGAATGGCACCGGCGGCCTGGAATGCGGGCACTGCTGGCGCCGTGGCCGCTGGCGTTCCCGGCGCTCGGCTTTTTGGGCGGTGGTGGCGCTCCTGCGGGGCTTCTCGCCTATGGCCAGAACATAGGCACCTACAAGATGTCGATATGGTTCATGGCCCTGCGCGACCAGTCGTGGAGGCTCGATATCGACAGCCTTGGCTTCCTGCTGGTGGCTTGCGGCACTGCGGCGATCCTGCGCCGCTTCGACGGGCGGCTGGGCTGGGCGGCGGTTCTGTTCGCTCTGCTCTCGCTCGCCCTGCCGCGCCATCTCGGCGGCGGCGACTATACCGATTACCGGCTGATTGCCGTGGCGCTGAGCGCAGGCTGCCTCGCCATCGACTGGTCTCCGCCGCGGCTGGTGCTGTGGCTCGCGCCCGGGCTCTATCTGGTCCGTCTCGCCCTGACGACCCTCACCTGGCAGGCTGATTCGCGCGAAGTTGAAACGATGCTGCGGGCGCTCGATCATGTGCCGCAAGGCGCGCGCATCGCGGCAGCGGTGGTGATGGAGCGGACGGTCTGGGCGACCGATACCTTCCAGCATGTGCCAAGCTATGCCACCATCCACCGCGACGCGCTGGTCAACACCCATTTCGCCGAGCCCGGCGTCCATATGCTCCAGCTGCGCGAAGGTGGTCCCGAGTTCAAGGATCCGAGCCAGCGTATCTTACACGGGCCCGGCCAGCCGGTCGATCTGGCCAGCTTTGCCCCGGCAAAGGACGTTGAATACCTGTGGTATATCGGCGGCGAAACGCCTGCGACCTTACCGCCGGGTGCTGAGGTGATCTACCGGACAAGGCGCAGTCTGATGGCCCGGCTTGCAAAAGCGCCGTCCGCTCGCTAAGTCGCGCTCATCTTCCGACATCGGAGACTCAGCGCCCCTCCCGGTTCCCCTGATTGCCAGGGCGCCGGGGCGGCGATGATCCTGTGGCGGAAGCGAGAAGGAATGGGCCCGCATGGAAGATCGTTCAGCCAAGCAGAAGACCTCGCCCGGCGAATTCGTCCGCCAGGTGCAGGCAGAGGCGCGCAAGGTCGTCTGGCCTACGCGTCAGGAAACCGTCACCACGTCGATTTTCGTCGGAATCATGATGGTGATCCTTGCCTTGTTCTTCCTGGGTATCGACACACTGTTCGGCAAGCTCGTGCAGTTTCTGCTGTCGCTGGCCTGATATTTCATAAGTTTACGCGAAGAGAGACACATGGCCCGCTGGTATATCATCCACGCCTATTCCGGATTTGAGAACAAGGTTCGCGATTCGATCCTCACCGAGGCCGAACGCCTGGGCCTGTCACCGCTCGTCGAGGCTGTCGAAGTGCCGACCGAGACAGTGACCGAGGTCAAGCGCGGCAAGAAGGTCCAGGTCGAACGCAAATTCATGCCCGGCTATGTGCTCGCCAAGCTGGCGATGAACGACGATGTCTATCACCTCGTCAAGAACGCCCCCAAGGTGACCGGCTTCCTTGGCCCCAATGGCAAGCCGCAGCCGATCTCCGACCGCGAGGCTGCCCGCTATTTCGGTGCTCGCGAGGCGGCTGCTGCCGAGCCCAAGCGGCACATTTCTGTCGATTACGAGATCGGCGATTCGGTCAAGGTCAATGCCGGGCCTTTCGCCAGCTTCACCGGCGTGGTCGAAGAGCTCGATTTCGAAAAGAACCGCGTCAAGGTTTCGGTTTCGATCTTCGGTCGGGCGACTCCGGTCGAGCTGGGCTTCGAGGAAGTTGAACTGTCGAAGTAGGTTCTGGCCGGGGCATTATTTGCTTTGCCGGTGGCGCAATGTGAGCCACCTTGCGGTTATAGCCGCAGGGTATTGCCCGCATGACGCTCCAAGACCTCAGCCTGATCGCACAAATCGTCAGCACCCTGCTGTTCCCGGCGTCGCTGGTCTTTGTCGGCATGCAGATGCGCCAGACCCATGCCATCGAGCGCGGCAATGCCCAGCGCGATCTGCTCAACCAGACCCGCGAATGGTGGATGATCTGCGTCAGCGACGAGGCGATGTTCGATGCGTTCTGCAAAGGCATGGCGGACTATCATGGCCTGAGCCGCTTCCAGAAGGCGCGCTTCAGCACGCTGGGTTATAACCTGTTCCATATCGTCGAAGGCATTTACCTGCAGGACCGGGACAAATTGCTCGCCGATGCCATGAGCGAGGGCTATTACATCGCCTTCCTGTCGATCATCAACACGCCGGGCGGACGGCAGTGGTGGCAAGAGGCCTCGAAGGTCGGCAATGCCGAGGTCTGCCGCTATCTCTCCGCGCGGCTCGCCGCCGAAGACGCGAGCCTGCCGCTGTGGACCGACCTCAACCCCTTCTTCCGCATCCCCCCAGCAGCCCAGACATAGCCCGTGATCCGCCGCAACCAACGCGGCGGTTGCAATCCCGGGCACTTTCGCCTAACGGCGCGCCTTCGCTTCGGCGGAATCCACGCGGGAGGAAGGCTTGGTGCTTTCTGCTTGACCGCTCACTCTGAGGCCTGGCGCTGAAATATGCACCAGCCAACAGGAAGAAAGGAGGCCTCTCATGGCCAAGAAGATTGACGGCTATATCAAGCTGCAGGTGCCCGCGGGCGACGCCAAGCCCGCTCCCCCGATCGGACCGGCGCTGGGTCAGCGCGGTGTGAACATCATGGAATTCTGCAAGCAGTTCAACGCTGCCACGCAGGATCTCGAAAAGGCCATGCCGATCCCGACGATCATCACAGTGTTCGCGGACAAGAGCTTCACATTCGTCACCAAAACCCCGCCCGCCAGCTTCCTGATCAAGAAGGCGGCCGGACTCAAGTCGGGCTCGAAGGAGCCGGGCAAGGTTTCGGGCGGCACGATCAAGCGTTCGCAGCTCGCCGAAATCGCCCAGACCAAGATGGCCGATCTCAACGCCAATACGATTGAACAGGCAACGAAGATCATCGAAGGCTCTGCCCGTTCGATGGGCCTCGACGTGGTGGAGGGCTAAGGACATGGCTAAGCTGACCAAGAACCGCAAGGCGCTGAACGCCAAGCTCGGTGACAACATGAAGCTCTACGGCGTCGATGAGGCGCTCAAGACGCTGCGCGAGCTCAAGACCACCAAGTTCGACGAAACCGTCGAAGTCGCGCTGAACCTCGGCGTCGATCCGCGCCACGCCGACCAGATGGTGCGCGGCATGGTGTCGCTGCCTTCGGGCACTGGCAAGGATGTCAAGGTTGCCGTGTTTGCGCGCGGCGATAACGCCGAAAAGGCGCTGGCTGCCGGGGCCGACAAGGTTGGTGCCGAGGATCTGCTCGAAGACATGCAGGCTGGCAATCTCGATTATGGCCGCGTCATCGCTACTCCCGACATGATGGGCATTGTCGGCCGCCTCGGCAAAGTGCTGGGTCCCAAGGGCCTGATGCCGAACCCCAAGCTCGGCACGGTAACGCCGAACGTCGCTGAAGCCGTGAAAGCTGCCAAGGGTGGCCAGATCGAATTCCGCGTCGAAAAGGCAGGCATCATCCACGCCGGCATCGGCAAGATGAGCTTCTCCGATGACGCCATCCGCGCCAACTTCGACGCTTTCGTCGATGCCATCGTCAAGGCCAAGCCGGCCGGCGCCAAGGGCAAGTATCTCAAGAAGATCGGCCTCTCCTCGTCGATGGGCCCTGGCCTGAAAATCGACGTGTCGCAGGTCGCTGGCGGCTAAGTCAGCCCAATTCGCGAATTGATGGGGCCGGGAGGGGGGACCCTCCCGGCCCCTTTCATTTGCCGCCAGCCGAACTTCGCGGGTTTATTTGTGCCCAATTGATCCACTTGCCAGTTCCCAACGTTTCCCCAACGTGCCTCCCCCCTGGGCACGATCTGAGGAGAAACCCGAATGGCTACCTTCCGCACAACTCTGCTCGCCGCCGCAATTGCCCTGACCGCTGTCAGCGCCTCGGCTTCCGCCCGCAATCCGATGGTCGGCGGCGCGGCGATGTATCCGACGAAGAACATCGTCGAAAATGCCGTCAATTCGAAGGACCACACCACGCTCGTGGCAGCGGTCAAGGCCGCCGATCTGGTTGGCACCTTGTCCAGCCCCGGCCCCTTCACGGTCTTCGCGCCCACCAATGATGCCTTCGCCAAGCTGCCAGCCGGCACCGTCGATACGCTGGTCAAGCCCGAGAACAAGGCAACCCTGAGTTCGATCCTGACCTACCATGTCGTGCCCGGACGGATCACCGCAGCGATGATCGCCGCCAATGCCCGCGCGCACCGTGGCACTGCCAGCTACACCACCGTGCAAGGCGGCACGCTGTCCTTCACCCGTGCTGGCAGCGGCTGGGCGATCACTGATGCCAAGGGCAACCGCGGCATGATCACCGTGGCCAATGTCATGCAATCGAACGGCGTGATCCACGTTATCGACACGGTGATGATGCCCTGACTTTCTGCCCGCACGGATGGTCGTGCGGGAACAGCAAAGTACGCGGCCGGGAGGGGAAACCTTCCCGGCCGTTTGCTATGGTCTCGTGAGGTCCGTCTGGTCACGTCTCCTCTTTTTTGTTGTGCTTCACCGGCCGGTTCATCAGTGTTCAGAACCGAAGTTGCTGATCATGCCTGCCATGCGAAAAATCGAAGTCTGTAGGCGAGGGGGAGACTTAGATGAAGCCTGCCGGTAGATACTTTGCCTGCTTGACCGCGGCGCTGTTCGCGCTGGCAGGTGGTCCGGTCCATGCAGCTCCTTCCGAGGCCTGCGACACCGAAGCAATTCGCGCCTTGGCCCCGGCTGATACGACGGTCTCCTTTGCTGCACGCGAATTTGGCGGCGGCTGCCGGGTCCACGGTTATGTCACCACCAACGATCCGAAGCCCAACCGGGTGCTGTTCGTGCTGATGCTGCCCGACGACTACAACGGCCGCTACCTCTATCTCGGGGTCGGCGGCAGCGCCGGAGCCCTTCCGACCGTGCCGAGCGAGCTCTACCGCCGCGGTTATGTCATCGCCGGCAGCGATGGCGGCACGGGCGCCAAGACAATCGCCGACTTCAGCTTTCAGCGCGATCCGGCCCGCGCGCTCGACTTCGCCGGACGTGGTGTTCACGTCAGCGCAAAAGCGACGCAGGCGATTGCCGAAGCCTACTACAAGCGGCGCCCGCTAGGTCGCTATATCAGCGGCTGTTCGGGCGGCGGACAAATGGGGCTGACCAATGCTATGCGCTTCGGACGCGAAGACTTCGATGGGTTCATCGTCGGCGCCACGCCGATGCCGGGTTCGACCTTCCTGCCCAACCTGTTCCGGGTCGAGCATTACATCCAGACGCATCCTGAGGGCTGGATCTCCCCAGAGCTCGCGCAGAAGGCCGACGCCGCGATCATGGCACGATACGACGCGGCAGATGGGGCGAAGGATGGCGTGATTGCCGATACCAGGAATATCAAGGATTTTGACTTGGGCATCCTTGCAGCCGTCGGCTTCTCATCGGCACAGATCGCCGAGTTCAACGCGATTCGGCTCGATGCGCCGATCCCGATGCCAGAGATGCAGGGGAGGATCCAACCGGGTTTCCCGATCGCCAATCTCGCAGGCTGGACGCGCTATCCGCTCGGCCGGTCCGAACCCCCCTGGCCAAGTGTCACGATCAAGTCGCCTGGGGAGGTGCTGGGCGGTGGCGCTTCGTTCTATCACGTCATGGTCGAGACCATGATCCGGGCGCACCATCCGGACACTTTCTATGCCGGTGTAAACGACCCTGCCGAGCTGGCGCGGCTGGGCATGGAGGAAAACAAGTTCCAGGGCAGCGTCGATACGGTCGCCCAGAGTGGCGCCAAAATGATCGTGTTCCACGGCGTGAACGACGAGGCGATGAGCTACCTCGAAACCATGAAGAGCTATGAAGACATCGCCGCCAAATATCCCGACCATGGCAAATGGCTCCGCGTCTTTCCGGTTGCGGGCTTGATGCATTGCCGCGGCGGTATCGGCCCTACCGACGCTCCGGAGAAGCTGCTGGAGGCGCTTGCCAGCTGGGTCGAGAAAGGCGAGGCGCCCGACACAGTCGTGGCCACGCGCAGCGCCATGCCCTACAACTGGATCGAGCAAGGGCGACTGGAGACGATTGTCTCGGCCGACAAGGTCGATGGCTGGGCCCGCGAGTTCCGCCTCTGCGCCGAGCCAGCCCGAGTTGCCCTGACAGCACCCGGGCTCGATCCCAAGCGCGCACAGAACTGGATCTGCAAGACCCCATGAGCCTTGCCGCAGCCCCAGTCGCCGCCGCTTGACCTCCGTGCCGGGCTGTGCTGAACGGCTGTTCAGCATTTATCACAGGTTTTGACAGGAGAAGGCCCATGGCCATCCGTTTTGAAGACATTAAACCCGCTGTAGGCTCCCGTGTTGCCTGGGACGAACGCGCAGATATCTTTACCTCCGAAGCCGCCACGCAGCTGCGTGCGAAGCTCGCCGAACGCACAGTGCTGGTGTTCCCGAAGCTGAACCTCAGCGACGACGAGCAGCTCAGGATCACCGACCTGATGGGCGGCAAGGTCAAGCTGACCGGGCAGTTCAACAAGCAGGATACTGATGAGAACGTCTATCAGGTGACGCTCGATCCGGAAATCAATCCGCAGCCCGAATATGTGCTGGGCACCTATTTCTATCACATGGACGGCATGCCGGTCGATTTCCCGCCGCCCTTCGCGACCCTGCTCTCGGCCCGCAAGACTGCACCCAAAGGGGGGCAGACCGAGTTCGCCAGCACGTCAGCCGGCTATGCCGGGCTGCCCGAGGCCGAACGCAAGGAACTGGACAGCCTCAAGGTGATCCATTCGGTCGAGGCCAGCATGGTGCCTTTGCGCGGGTCGATTCCGGCCGATCAGTATGAGAAGGTCATCGGCATCCAGCGCGAGATCGAACGGCCGCTGGTGTTCACGCACGCCGATGGTCACAAGTCGATGCTGCTCGGCTCGACTGCCGACCGGGTGGTTGGGATGTCGATCCCGGAAGGCCGGGCGCTGCTGGTGCGGCTGCTCGAATGGTGCTGCCAGCCGGCCTATTCGCTGCGTCATGACTGGCAGGAGGGCGATTTCGTTATCTGGGAGAACACCGCCGGTCTGCACCGCGCGATTCCCTATGATCCCGCGTCTGGCCGGATGATGCACCGCACGTCGATTGCGGGCGTCGAGGCGGCCGCCTGACGCCGCGTGGGTTGGCTGGGCAAACTGTTCGGAGCCAAGCGCTTGACCTTCAAGTTCAGCCCGCGCTGGAAGGAAATGATGGTGGTCAGTGGACCGGGCGGGCATTTCACGCTCGACTTCTGGATGGGCATTCCCACCATCAGCCTGCCGCCCGAGGAGCGCTGGCGCGAAGTGGCGCCCGGCTGGGCGGCGGAGCTTTGGCCGGAATTGAAGGCCGAGCTTGAGGACTGGTGCCGCGACAACAACACGAAGCTGGAAATCGATCCCAAAGCGGCGGTATATTGATCGCTGAAGGGGAGAATGCCGTGATGCGCAAACCGATTCTCGCATTGATATCGTTCGCGGCTCTTGCCGCCGCTGCGCCTCCGCCAGCGCCGCTTCCCCCGCCGCTGCCGATCACCACTTTCGATGTGCCGCAGGACAAGGGCCAGCAGGAAGTGCAGGTGGTCAAGCGCACCTTCCCGGTCGGCAGTTCATCGGGCTGGCATGTGCATCCCGGAGTCGAAAGCGCTTACCTGCTGAGCGGCACAATGTCCCTCGAAATGGCCGGACAGCCCCGCATGATACTGCGCCCGGGCGATACCTTCACCGTGCCGCGCGGCGTGGCGCATAACGGGGCCAATATGGCAAGGTTCCGGCGCTTTTGGTGATCACTTATGTCGTCGACAAGGGCGCGCCGGTGCGCACGACTGTGAACCCGCCTGCCTCCTGATCAGCGGGCCGGGGCGAGATTGGCCTGGGTGTAACATTCGGCGACCGCGCTGATCGGGCGGCCATCGGGCAGCTTCAGCACGGCACGGACCGATAGCACCGTCCCTTCCGGGCAACCCGGCGCGCGGCCATGCACGCTCGCTAGCTGTTCGCGGGTGTAGCCGAGCGGGGCGACGACCCGGCCGAAGGGGATGTCGCTGGTCTCAAGCAGGTGGTTCATTTCCGGCGTCAGCCGGGCGGGTACATACCAGTTGTCGGCAATCGACAGCACCGTCTCGCCGCAGCGCAGATGCACCTGACGATAGCGCACCGGCTCGCTCGAATCGATCGCCAGCGTGGCGCGAACGGCGGCATCGGGCGCCACCATTTCGCTTTTGACGGCCTGCGCCACGATCTGCGGCGGATTGGCTAGCGCGCGCGCGTTGCACCACTGGGTCAGCGCTTCTGTGGCGCTGTGGTTGGTTTCGAGGGTGCGCTCGAAATTGGTAAGGCTGATCGACGCGGTGCAAGCCGCGAGACCGGCAGTAGCGATGGCAGCAGTCATGCGAAAATGCCTATATCCCACCCGCCACCGCCGGCTTGCCCAGCGCCTCCAGCGCCGCGGCCAGCGCCCGGCTGCACTCCGCCAGTTCATCCGCATCGACCGAACGGATCACGAAGTTTGCGCCGCCGCGTCCATCCTTCCAGAACGGATAGGAGCCGATCTGGCACGAGGGATGAGCCTGTTCGGTGGAAGCCAGCAGTTCGGCCACTTCGCTTTCGGCGATCCAGCAGCCAACCGTTTCGCTGAGCAGCAATGCGCCGCCTTCGAGTGTGCCGGACAGCGCATCGAGCATGCCTGCCGTTATTTGCGGCACCCCTGCCATCAGGAAGATATTGCCGCTGCGTATGCCCGGCGCGCCGGTGTAGCGGTTGGGGATCAGCTCGGCGCCTGCGGGCACGCGGGCCATGCGCAGCCGCGCCTCGGTGAGGCCGCCCCGGCTCTCGTAATAGCCCTCTAGGATTGCGCGGGCTTCTGGATGGACTTCGACCCCGACGCCCAATGCCTCGGCAATCGCATCGACCGTGATGTCGTCATGCGTCGGGCCGATGCCGCCGGTGGTGAACAGATAGTCGTTGCGCGCGCGCAGGGTGTTGACCGCCTCGACAATGGCTGGGGTATCGTCGGCGACGACGCGCACTTCTTTCAGGCGGATGCCCTGCACCCCCAGCCACGAAGCGACTTGCGCGATATTCTTGTCGTGGGTGCGGCCCGAGAGGATCTCGTCGCCGATGACAATCAGCGCGGCGGTGTAGATGCGGGAATCGGTGGTCATGGGCGTGGGTTAGGGCAAAGTGAGGCCGAGGGGAATATCGCGCCGTACCCGCTCGAACTCCAACACCCCGTCATCGATCGGCGCCGAGGTCATTTCGGCCTTGTCCGCGCGGTAATTCATGCTGATCCGCCACGGCGCCGTGGTCGTGCTCTTGGGGACAAGATGCTTGCCGCGCTGGAGATAGCCTGAGGAGAGGAGATCGAGCGGTTGGTCTTCCACCAGATCGTGGTCTGCTGCAAGCGCAGGGGTCACCACGTCCATCTTCCAAGCGTCCATCTGTACCATCAACCGGGTCAGCCAGTCAGTCACCAGATCAACCCGCAAAGTCCAGCCGGCATTGAGATAGCCAAACAGCACCGCAAGGTTCGGCACGTTGGAAAACATGCAGTTGCGATACCAGTAGTGCTGCGCCGGATCGACTGGCACGCCGTCGAGGCTGACCTTGATCTTGCCCAGTGTGGCGAGGCTGAGGCCGGTGGCGGTGACGATCACGTCGGCGGCGAGCTTGCGCCCGTCCTTTAGCGTGATGCCATTGGCCATGACTTGTCCTATCTCGCCAGTCACTACGCTGGCGTGGCCTCCGCGGATTGCCTTGAACATGTCGCCATCGGGCACGAGGCAGAGCCGTTGTTCCCAGGGGTTGTAGGGCGGGGTGTAGTCCGCCTCGTTCCAGGCCTCGCCCAGCTCCTCGCGCACCATGCCTTTGAGCGCCGCGCCGAATTCCTCCGGTGCGGCGCGCGCGCGGCTGAACAGGAATTCATGCATGCGCAGCGCGCGGGCGCGATTAAGCGCCCAGGCCCATTTGGCGGGCAGCCAGCGGCGGATACGGCTGGCCAAGCTGTCGCGGCCCGGACGGATGCCATACCAGGTAGGGGTGCGCTGGAGCATGATAACATGCGCAGCCGTGCCGGCCATCGCCGGAACTACCGAGACCGCCGTCGCGCCCGAGCCGATGATCACGACCTGTTTGCCCGTGTAGTCATAGTCTTCGGGCCAGAACTGCGGGTGGATTACCTTGCCCTTGAACTTGGCAAGGCCGGGGATTTTGGCATCGTAGGGACTGTCGTAGTCGTAATAGCCGGTGCCCAGGAACAGGAAGCGGGCGGTGATTTCTTCCTTGGTGCCATCCGCCAGTGTCGCGCGCACCCGCCACAGCCCGGTCTTGCTGTCCCAGTCTGCGCTCTCGACAGTTCTGCCAAAGCGCATGTTGTCGTGGATATGGTGGCTATCGACCACTTCGCCCAGATAAGCCTTGATCTGCTGAGCCGAGGCGATTGTCTCGTCCTCAGTCCACGGCGCGAACTGGTAAGCGAAGGTGTGCATGTCGCTATCGGAGCGGATGCCGGGATAGCGGAACAGGTCCCAGGTGCCGCCGAGTCCTTCGCGGCGATCAAGCATCAGATAGCGTTTGGCCGGGCAATGCATGGCCAGCTTGGCCGCCATGCCAATGCCGGAGATGCCGGCGCCGACGATCAGCATGTCGAGCGGTGCTTCAGTGGGGCTCATCGCATTCATCGCCTGCCTCCTGCCTGCGGCTCCTGTGTAAGCAAAGCAGCGGCGGATTGCCAGTGCCAGCCGCTTTTGCCACAAGCATGCCATGCCCGTGATCGCCGCCCGCCGTTATGTTGCCGGCAAACCCTCGCCTGATGACATCGCCATCAATGGCGTGGAGCGGACCTTGCAGCCCCCGCAGAGCTTTGACTGGGTGGGGCTGGCCGAGCCGACGCAGGAGGAGATGGAGCTGATCCGCAGCCAGTTCGGCCTGCATCCACTGGCTGTGGAAGATGCGCTCAATCCCAACCAGCTGCCCAAAGTTGAAACCTATGGCAAGCAGCTGTTCATCGTTGCCCGCACCGCTGCGCTGGAGGGGGGCGAGAGTATCGTTTATGGCCAGTCGGCGATCTTTATCGGACCCGAATTTATCGTCACGGTGCGGTTCGGCTCGTCGCGAGATCACAGCACGCTGCGGCACCGACTTGAGGCTAATCCGGAGCGGCTTGCCGAAGGTCCGGATTTTGTCGCTCATGCCATTCTCGACTTTATCGCCGATGGCTACCAGCCGATCATGGACAGCCTTGAAACGGCGGTGCAGACCATGGAAGAGCGCGCGATCGAAAGCTTCCCCGATCCTGCGACAATCCGCCGCATCTTCCGCCTGCGCCGCCAGATCCGGCGCTTCGAGCGGATTGTCGGGCCGATGGAGGAAGTCTGCGAGCGGCTGGCGGGCCACGAGCTGCCCGCAGTCGATCACTCGGCACGGATCTGGTTTCGTGACGTGCTCGATCATGTGCGCCGAAGCCTGACGCGGATGGTGGGATTAAAGGAGACTCTGGCCTCGATCGTCGAGACGGCAAGTCTGCTTGAACAGCACCGTCAGGGCGAAATGACCCGGTCACTCGCAGGCTGGGCCGCGATCCTCGCGGTGCCGACGGCAATTGCTGGAATTTATGGGATGAATTTCGACTATATGCCGGAATTGCACCATCAATGGGGTTATCCGGCGGTACTGTCGGCCATCTTCGTCATATGCGGCGGGCTGTGGTTGCAATTCAAGCGCATTGGCTGGCTGTGAGCGGTTTGCAAGCGGGCGCAAAACAGGGGAATTTCTGAATGTCGGCTTCCGGTTCAGCTCGAACGCTGATCGTCGCGCTTGCGGCCAATCTCGGCATCGCTGCTTCCAAATTCGTTGCGGCGGCGATGACCGGCTCATCGGCAATGCTGACCGAAGGCGTGCATTCGGTGGTCGACAGTGTCAACCAGGTGCTGCTGCTCTATGGCCGCGCCCGCGCGAGCCGTCCGCCGGATACAATCCATCCCTTTGGCTATGGCCGCGAGCTCTATTTCTGGAGCTTCGTCGTCGCTGTGCTGGTCTTTGCACTTGGTGCAGGTGTGTCGGTCTATGAGGGCATTCTGCATATCCAGCACCCTGAGCCAGCGACCGATCCGAAGATTGCCTTCATCGTGCTGGCGGTGGCCATGGCGCTCGAAGGCTATTCGACCCTTGAGGCCAAGAAGGACTTCGACACCGGCAACAAGGGGCTGAGCTTTCTTCAGGCGATCCGCCACTCGAAGGATGCGCCGACCATTGTCGTGCTGCTGGAAAATGCGGGTGCGCTGGCCGGGCTTGGCATTGCCGCACTTGGTCTCACGCTCAGCCTGATTACCCACAACCCCTTCTGGGACGGCCTCGCCTCGGTGTTGATCGGTCTGGTGCTCGGTGTGCTGGCCATGCTGCTGCTCTATGAGGCCAAGAGCCTGCTGATCGGCGAGGCGGCCGACCCCGTGCTGGTTGCGGCAATCAGGCAGCGCACGGCTGCCCAGCCGGGGATCGTTGCCGTGCACGAAGTACTCACCGCGCACCTCTCGCCCGATAGTGTCACTGCGATCATCAGCGCCGATTTCGATGATGCCATTTCGGCGCGTGATGTCGAGAATGCGGTGCTGGCAATAGAGCAGGCGCTGGCGGCTGACCATCCCGAGCTGAAGCGCATTTATGTGCGACCTCAGCACAGCAGCAATTGATCGGGCATTGCGCTCGGCGCGAAGGCGCGACAGGATGGCGCAATAGCAGCAAGGGGAGAGCGCCGTGACAGCCGCAACTTACAAGGCAGCAATCTTTCGCGGGCCTGGCCGCGTCGATGTCATCGATTTGCCTTACCCTGATTGCGGACCGGACGATGCGGTTGTGCGCAATTTGATGGCCGGGGTCTGCGGTTCGGATGTCTCGGCATGGCGCCATGGCGGCGACGACCACATGGTGTGGAAGGATCACGAGTTTGGCCATGAGGCGATCAGCGAGGTAGTCCAGCTTGGCAGCAATGTGAAGGGCCTCGCACTGGGCGATCATGTTTTCGTCAATCAGGGCAAGGCGCT
>Ga0114974_10001511_pt1 | contig 18393 bp, 18 predicted proteins | sample S_130206_EF_Meta_FD_87318 | JGI IMG/M metagenome (GOLD analysis project Ga0114974, IMG submission 87318) | Freshwater microbial communities from Lake Simoncouche, Canada to study carbon cycling - S_130206_EF_MetaG | ecosystem: Environmental > Aquatic > Freshwater > Lake | place: Lake... | reverse complement strand
TAACAAAGTGAACGGCCCCGCACTCTTACGAGTGCGGGGCCGTTCACTTTGGATCTAGACCTTTGCAGGCATGTCATCCATATCGCCGACCGCAATTGGACGACGCTTGCTGATGACCACCGAGACGACCACGATAAGCGCTGCGAAGAGTGAAATTCCCCAACGCATACCGGAGTTTGCATCATTACCGATACTCAGTGAAACAACAGCAGGGGCAATCAACAATGCAACCAAGTTCATTACCTTGATCAATGGGTTGATTGCTGGACCAGCTGTGTCCTTGAACGGATCGCCGACAGTGTCACCGATGACTGTTGCGGAGTGAGCATCAGAGCCCTTACCGCCGTAGTTGCCATCTTCAACAAACTTCTTCGCGTTATCCCAGGCGCCGCCTGAGTTCGAAAGGAAGACCGCCATGAGCACACCTGTACCGATGGTGCCGGCAAGGTAAGCACCCAATGGGCCAATACCTAGACCGAAGCCAACGGCAATCGGAGTGAAGACTGCCAGGATGCCTGGTGTTACCAACTCACGTAGTGAGTCGCGAGTAACGATGTCAACAACCTTTGCGTATTCCGGCTTCTCAGTGCCCAACATGATTCCAGGGTGATCGCGGAACTGGCGACGCACTTCGAAGATCACAGCGCCAGCAGCACGCGAAACCGCGTTGATAGCAAGGCCTGAGAACAAGAAGACCACTGATGCGCCAATGATCAAACCGACGAGGTTTGCAGGGCTCGCAATATTGAGAATGCCGATGTATTCAAGGTTAGCGAATACATCAGCGATGCTCGCGCCAGAAGCAGCTGTCGCTGCTGTTACTGCATCACGGAATGAGCCGAACAAAGCCGTTGCAGCAAGCACTGCTGTTGCAATTGCGATGCCCTTTGTAATCGCCTTGGTGGAGTTACCCACAGCGTCAAGACGCGTAAGAACCGCAGCGCCTTCACCATGAACATCGCCAGACATTTCAGCAATGCCTTGAGCATTGTCGGAGACTGGCCCGAAGGTATCCATCGAAACAATGACGCCAACTGTGGTGAGCAAACCAGTGCCAGCCAATGCGATGGCGAACAGCGACAAAATCACAACGCCGCCACCAATTAGGAAGGCGCCATAAACAGCAGCAGCAATGATGAGCGCCGAGTAGACAGCAGATTCCAAACCAAGGGAGATTCCCGAGAGGATGACGGTTGCTGGTCCGGTAAGTGACGTCTTTGCAACGTCATCAACTGGGCGGCGATTCGTCTCAGTGAAGTAAGCAGTGAGCTGCTGAATGACCGCAGCGAGCACGATGCCGATAAGCACAGCACCAATAACAAAGCCACGTGGGCCAATGTTGTCAACGCTTGAACCAGTGATTGCATCAATCGCAAGGCCAGTGGGCTTGTACTTAGTAATGAGATCAGCCCAAGTTGCCGGGATCCATACAAATGCAGCGACGATGACCAAGATCAACGAGAAGACTGCCGAGATGAAGAAGCCACGGTTGATGGCTGACATACCCGAGCGATCACCCTTGCGAGGTGCTACGGCGAAGATGCCGATTACTGCAGTGATAACACCGATTGCAGGAACTACGAGTGGGAATACCAACCCAAGTTCGCCGAAAGCAGCCTTACCAAGGATCAATGCAGCCACGAGGGTGACGGCGTACGACTCGAAGAGGTCAGCTGCCATACCCGCACAGTCGCCTACGTTGTCACCAACGTTGTCAGCAATCGTTGCGGCATTGCGAGGATCATCTTCAGGGATGCCCTGCTCAACCTTTCCTACAAGGTCGGCACCGACGTCAGCTGCCTTGGTGAAAATGCCACCGCCAACACGCATGAACATGGCCAGAAGCGCTGCACCGAAGCCGAAGCCTTCGAGCACCTTTGGCGCATCACCTTTGTAAACGAGAACCACGAGTGCGGCACCGAACAGACCCAGTCCAACTGTGAACATGCCAGCTACGCCACCGGTGCGGAAAGCGATACGCATTGCGAGTTGTTCGCCTGAATCGTTAGCAGCTGCAGCTACGCGAACATTGCCGCGAACAGCAAGCCACATACCCATATAACCGGTGATACCGGAAAACACTGCGCCGACAAGGAAGAAGATGCTTCGACCAATACGTTCTGATGAAGAATCCGCAGGCAGCAAGAACAGTACGAAGAACACGATCACAGCGAAGACTGCGAGTGTCTTGAACTGGCGGCTCAGGAAGGCAGTAGCGCCTTCTTGAATCGCTCCTGCGATCTCCTGCATCTTTGGGGTGCCCTGAGGTGCGGCGAGGACTTCACGTACCAATACTGCTGCGACAACAAGCGCGAGCAGCGCGATGACAGCAACGACGACGACAGTCGTCATGTTGCTTCCACTGAGCTCAATCATGGGTCTCCTGACTAGGCGTGAACTGTTGTTCACAAATCGACCGGAGTTTATTAACTCAGCAGGGGAAATCAGGTGGAATTAGGAAATTGTCCGATTTATGCCAATTTCGTGGCGAGCAAAGCTTCCTCAAGCGATTGAGCAATAAGGATGAACGAATCAAGACCAGTAATAGTCAATACCTTTCGCACTCGCTCGGCGTTCGTGACGATGGCAACGGATCCACCAAGGTGGCTGGCGCGCTCTGCTGCCTTGATCAGCACACCAAGTCCGGTCGAATCCATAAAAGGCACATCACTGGCGTCCACAACGAGTGGCTGAGGAGGCTGCCAGGACACAAGGATCTCCGAATCCATTCGGCCCGCTGTCGCTAAATCCACATCACCGCGTACAGAAACCACTAATGCCCCTGAAATGATCTCGCTGGAAACCGCGAACTCCATGTGAAGACCTTCGCACATCCCGCGCGTTACCGTGGGGGAAATGAATACCAGCATCGAAGGCGTGCTCGCGCGACTTTCCCAGGGCCGGGAAGATCGACTGCGCCATTTAGAGGTGCAGCCTGCTCGTGGAGCAATTTTTTCTCCTTGGCCAGCCTGGGTTTCAGATGAGGTTCAACAATCCTTTCCTGGTGTTACCCAGCCATGGAAACATCAAGTTGACGCAGCAGAAGCTGCCCATCGAGGTGAACACGTCGTGCTGGCCACTGGCACCGCCTCAGGTAAATCCTTGGCTTACGCACTGCCAATCTTGAACGCAATTGAATTAGGAAGCACTGCCCCGAACGGTCGCGGATCAACAGCGTTGTATATCGCACCGACAAAGGCATTGGCTCACGATCAGTTGCGAACCATGCAGGAGCGCCAATTACCGTGGCTGCGAGCCGCAACTGTCGATGGCGACAATTCATATGAAGAGCGTCAGTGGGCCCAACGCCACGCAAACTTGGTGCTGACAAATCCAGACTTGCTGCACCACTCGCTCTTGGGTAGCCACATGCGGTGGGCGCCATTTCTCAAACGACTCGACTACATCGTCATCGATGAAGCTCACATCTATCGCGGTGTTTTCGGAGCTCACGTTTCAGCAGTTATCCGCCGATTGCGGCGCATCTGCGATCACTTAGGTAGCGCACCTGTCATCATCGCTGCCTCCGCTACTGTCGCCGAACCTGCAATTGCAATTCAACGACTCATCGGTGATCCGGTTACAGAGATAACTGAAGATTCCTCACCAACGCCTGAGCGAACGATTGCACTTTGGCAACCAATGGATCTGGGGATCGATGGTGCCGAACCCGTGCATCGCACTGCGACAACTGAAGCTGCTCACTTGCTCGCTGATCTCGTTGCTGATGGGCGGCAAACACTTGCATTCGTCAGGAGTCGTCGCGCTGCTGAGGGCGTCGCGGCGATGACACGAGATCTGCTTCGTGAAATTGATCCTGAACTCGTTGACACAGTTTCTTCGTACCGTGGTGGATATCTTCCCGAGGAACGACGAGCAATCGAAAGTTCATTACGTGATGGCAGTATTCGAGCACTAGCGACTACCAATGCCCTTGAACTTGGTATTGATATCAGCGGCTTAGACGCAGTCGTTATCGCTGGGTGGCCCGGAACCCGAGCTTCGCTATGGCAGCAGTTTGGACGAGCCGGACGCGGGGATGCTCCCGCACTCGCAATCTTTATCGCCCGCGAAGACCCTCTCGATGCATTTGTGGTGGAACACCCAGAGTCGATTTTGGGTGCGCCCGTAGAAGCCTCCGTGTTTGATCCAACCAACCCAGTGATTCTTGGACCTCACCTGTGCGCCGCCGCAGCGGAAATTCCTTTGACAGACGCCGATGCAGTTCGTTGGTTCGGTCCGACATCTTTAGCCCTTCTTGCCGATCTTGCCGATCAAGGCTTCTTGCGCAAGCGATCAACAGGCTGGTTTTGGACTCGGCGCGATCGAGCAAGCGATCTTGCTGACTTGCGTAGCACGGGCGGTGCACCGATACGCATTATTGAAGAAGACACTGGCCGACTCTTGGGAACTATTGATCAAACCTCCGCACACAGCACAGTGCATCCCGGAGCGGTGTACACGCATCAAGGGGTGACATCAGTTGTTACTGCCCTCGATCTTGATGACCTTGTTGCCGCCGTTGTCGAAGAACCTGTTGATTACACAACTCACGCACACGAGATCAGCGATATTCGTGTCGTCGAAGAGCACGAGGGTCGTCCTTGGGGTGAAGCAAGTATCCATATCGGCCAAGTTCAGGTCACGAGCCAAGTCACGAGTTTTCAACGACGTCGACTCCTCACCGGCGACAACCTTGGCGAGCAGGGTCTAGAACTTCCGGAACGGGAATTGATCACGACCGGGGTGTGGTGGACAGTTTCCGAAGAGCAGTGCACGCGAGCCGGAGTAGATCCTTCAGAAATTCCTGGTGCAGTTCATGCAGCCGAACACGCCTCGATCGCCTTATTGCCTTTCTTCGCTACCTGCGATCGTTGGGACATTGGTGGCGTCTCAACTGCACGACACATCGACACCGGAATCACCACGGTTTTTGTTTATGACGGCTATCCCGGGGGTGCAGGCTTCGCCCAACATGGTTTCGATATTGCTCGCCAGTGGCTGACTGCTACTCGCGACCTCATCCGTGAATGTCGCTGTCGCGATGGTTGTCCGTCTTGCGTGCAATCACCGAAGTGCGGCAATGGAAACAATCCGCTCGATAAAAATGCAGCAGTGCGTTTGCTTACCGAATTATTGCGAAATTCCACTGACTAGAGCACTGACGCAAAATCTGGCGGTCCGGCTGTTGCCACTGCGCGCACGTTATTTACTGAAATTCCAAATCGATCCAGAAGCTTTGCAACCAGCGAGGGTGTGGCTGCTTCAACTTCAACCGAAACATTGTCGCCATCAATAAAACAGTGCTTGAGTATGACGCCGTTGAATAAAGCGATACTTTCTGCTCCTGCGCATGGATCAGCTAGTGATTGAGCTCCAGCGATCGCACTGAGGTCAGCGGCACCTTGTACCGAGTGACTGAGCAGTGTTGCTTGCACTTGTGCCACCGCGACGAACCCCAACAGCGAGATCACCCCAATGAGTGCAATTCCAAAAACTGTGCCGCTGCCTTTCTCAGCGTTGCGGTTGAACTCGCCAGGCTGTTTCACAACTGTTCCAATGGAGCAGTGGCTGACCGTTCAAAGGTGAACGAAAAGCGCGAAAGAATCGGTACAGGTACATTTATGTCCTGACTCAAGGTCACCGTGACACTTGCTTCAGTGTTCGACAGTGTCAACTGTGCGCTAGGTGCTTGCACGTTTGCTTGTTCATTAATCTGACTCTGCGATTCACCTCGCGCCAGTGCCCGCGCTAGATCATGTGCGGTGTCAGTGAGTTGCACCGCAGTGATGCCTAATTGAATTGTTGTTAAGAAAACCATGGTGACACCAAGCAGCACGGGAATCATCAGTGCCGTTTCTATGACTGCGCTGCCGCGATCGTGCTGGGTCGAGTCGGCAGTTAACCGACTCGACCCGAACAATGACATCATTTAAAAGAAAACCGAAAGGGCAGAACTCATAATTTTCCAAATCAAGTTACGCACCTCTGCGCTGGTGAGTAACTTGATGAGAACTCCGCCCAGACCAGCTGCGGCAACCGTTCCGACTGCATATTCGGCAGTAGTCATGCCCTTGTCATCGCGTTTCATTCGAGTTAATAATCGATTCATTGAATTTCCTTTCTCGACCCAGAGCCTTGCGCTCGTGGTGATTCCTCACCGTGCTGGATCAAGAGGTGTGTGCGCATCAGTGCAACAAATACTGTGGACCAGGTCCGTGTATGCGTGTACTTGGGGATAACGATTAATGCGAGAACATGTCTGTCGCCATTGATGCAACAACTGGAACGATGCCCAGCAAAATAAATGCAGGTAAATAACATGCCGCAAGTGGTGCAACTGAACGCACGCCTGCAGATCGAGCCGCAACTTCCACAGTCATTCGCTTGCGCCTGCGTTCATCATCGCCAATTCCCGCGAAGACCTCAGCAACTGGGGCACCAGACGAAGCAGAGCGTTGAAATGCTGCGGCGAGGCGCGAAAACTCTGGGTCTACCTTCGCAGCGATCCAGGCAGTTTGTTGCGATGCGCCCATACGCATAGCTGCGTCAACCCGAAGGAGCGATTCAGATGCCGGCGCGCGAACGGCAAATGCAACCGCGACTAGTGCAGAACTCAGACTCGCTCCAGAAGCCAACGTTGCAGATAAGAGATCACACACGATTGGCACTTGAGAAACGAGCGCATTCTTGCGTTCTCGATCTGCGCGCGACTCCAATCTGCCAAAGAATCTATGCGCTCCAACTGCAGCCAACGTGCCGAGCACCACACCCGGTAAGGATCCAACTACAAATGCAATACCCGCACCCAAAACCACCGCTGCAATAGCTCGCATGGGAAGTTGGAACGAAACTGTCGATTGCTGAGCGGGCACAACGAGGTGGAGCCGGCGCCGACTTGTTGGTCGAATCCACAACCATGCTGCAGTACCCATCAGGACGGCGATAAGAATCTTCATAGCAGGCGCTCGACGCCGCGCACCATTCGTTGCGACCACGCCGCACCTATAGCCGTGAGCGACAGACCTGTCACGAGGCATCCCCAGCCCATAGGAGTCCCTGCGAGCCAGCCCACGGGATCTGCACCCAACATGATGCCGAGCATGAGCCCAATAAGAGGCAGCCCGCTCAATATTTTGGCTGTGGCCCGAGGCCCTGCGAGTTCGGCTTCTAACGTGGCTCGCAACTCTTCGTTTTGCCGAGAGCTTTGCAAGAGTTGTCTCACTGATGCGCTCATTGCGCTTCCCGAATGCGAAGCCACTTCCCAACAGGCCGCCAGGTGCCCAAGCAACGGCAAGCTTTGAGCATCGACGCGAAGAGCCTGAACGACATCGCCTCCAATCCTGACCGCGGCTAGGGCTGCCGGCCACAGCGGTGGCTCATCAGCTGCACGTACGAGCGCAGAATTGGGCGGCTGCCCTGATTTCAACTCGGCATCCAACGCAGCAAGTGCATCGATGAGTCGCTGACTCAAGGCGTCGCGCTCAGATTTGCGATGCAGTCGATGCTTGAGTTGATCGAGCAGAGCCAGGTGTGAAGTGACATCGTCATTGAGCCGCAACCGATGTAATCGACTTATCGCGGTGGGCTGATGCCATAGATAGATAAAAGCCGCAATCAGCGCAGCAATCATCATAGTCATGAAGTAGCCAGCAGGTCCAGCGTGAGTAGGTGTTGTGCGCGCTTGCGTAATTTATGAATTCCTGGACCATCAACAAACTCGCTACCTTCGCGTACTACTGCAGGTATGAGCTCAACTTGATGTTGTTCATTGATCTGGACAACGTGAATTCCTTGGAGTTGACGACGACCCTGAATGTCGCGGTCGAGATGCACGACGGCCTCTAACCCCGCGCCCAACAAAGCATGCACTGCTGCCCTGTCTAATCCAGCTACTAGTCCAAGCGCTTCTATGCGCGCTGGGATATCAGCAGCTGAATTAGCGTGTACCGTCGCGCAGCCACCTTCATGCCCAGTGTTCAATGCTGTGAGAAGTTCGATCACTTCTGCACCTCGAACCTCACCCACAACAATGCGGTCAGGGCGCATCCGTAGGGTCTGTCGCACGAGGTCACGCATTGGCACGGCGCCAGCGCCTTCAAGATTTGCTAATCGCGACTGCAGGCGCACCACGTGCGGGTGGTCAGGTTGTAATTCTGCCGAGTCTTCAACGATCACGATGCGTTCATGATGCGCAATCATTCCAAGCATTGCGGCAAGCACTGTGGTCTTCCCAGATCCGGTACCTCCGCTCACGAAGAACGAGAGTTTTAAGTCAATGACCATGCGAATCCAAAAAGCGGCGCCTGCATCTAAAGATCCCAACTCGACGAGATCGTCGATGCTGAGACCTTGCCGCGCAGGAATTCGAAGTGAAATTACGGTTCCATCTGTGGAGATTGGAGCGAGGATTGCATGCAAGCGCACTCCAGAAGCCATTCGAGCATCAACATAAGGATGAGCGTCATCAAGTCGTCTTCCCACAGCACTTGCGAGCCGTTGCGCTAGCGCACGCACTTCATCATCGTTATTGAATGCAAGCGGAATATGTTCGAGTCCCTGTCCGCGATCAATCCAAATCTGATCAGGTCCGTTCACCAAAATATCGGTCACTCCCGGCTGATGAAGCAACGGATCGAGCAACCCTGCGCCAACGAATTCGCGTTGCAACTCAGTGACGAGCGAGAGAATCGCGCCGTCGCCTAACACCAAACCCTCATCACGCAATGCCGCAGCTACTCCGTCATGTGTCGCCTCACCCTGCATCACCACCAAACGACTTCGCACGCGGTCAGCGAGTTTCATCACGTCCACCACTTTTGAATGAGTAGGTTGCACGCTTTTGCATAACCACCGCCGGCAAGCTCGCCAAGTTCGGCGGCCAGGCTCACACTTGCGTCTTCGGGTAATACTGCTCGCACTGGTGCACCCAGAGCTCTGCAAATATCATCAGCGCTCATGCTTCGATTCGTTTGACGCACGATTACTTCTGCGTGCACGCCATGAGTGCGATAGTGCTCAAGCGCAACGGCTGCAGCGGCAACAGCTCGTATACGTGTTGGAACTACGAACCAAAATTCGCACTCAAGTTCCCGCGGAGCCCACATGTCTTTGTTCAACATCTGTTCTCTCGGCATGTCAATCACCACCAAATCACAAGCGTGACGTCCAAAATTTATGATCGATTCCCAAGCGGGCAATGTTGGGCTCTCAGATGCCTTGCGTGCTCCTGAAATTAATGCAACACGATGCGGACTCGGCAGCGCCGGCAAAAGTGTTTCCGTACTCACGCGACCACTTGTATGAACCAATTCAGGCCAACGAGCTCCATCTAATGCTTCTGCGCCAAGAAGTAGGTCAAGTCCACCGCCATGAATATCGCCGTCGATCAATAAGACTTTCTTGCCGGACCGTTCGGCCGCAATTGCTAAACCGACAGCTAACGTCGATGCACCAGATCCGCCACATGCGCCACTCACGACCAGTACACGAGCGAGCACGCCATCGTCGACGACTGATTCCGTCAGTCGTTCCGCCAGCCAGGCATCACCTTCGGGTAGCGCAACGACATGTTCGGCACCAAGTTGTAATGCCGTTTGCCAGAGTTGTGTGGGAACCACTTCTAGAGCGGCATATTGCCAGTGCACGATCGCGAGGTTGCGTCGTTTAGGTAAGCCAACTGCTTGGTCCACGATGTCGGCGCCCATCACGATGAACTGGTCAGTTGGCCATCGCTGCGCTATTTGATCCGCCCTTTCGATGACTTCGACGACTTTTCCACCGGCAAGCGCCAAGGTGCGCACATGGTCAATCATGATTGGGTCAGTTGAAGCCAGCACCGTCGAAGTCATGCCTTTGACAGTGCGGCAAGCGCAGGCACAGACACCACCAGCGCAACTCAGCCTGTGGATGAATGAGCAGTGTTGGGAACCTGTGGATATCTGCGTTACCGTTATACCTATGTCGACGGCAGCATTCTTTGACCTCGATAAGACCATTTTGGCCAAGTCGAGTGCTTTCGCCTTTGCTCGTCCCTTTTTTAAGGGCGGACTCATTGGTCGTCGTCAGGTACTTCGCAGTGCCTACGCCCAACTTGTGTTCGTTACCTCCGGCGCAGATCACGAACTCATGGATCAGATGCGCAACTACGTTTCAAGCTTGGTTGCCGGCTGGGACGTAGAAACAGTGCGTGCAATTGTTGCCGAAACTTTGGACGACATTATTGATCCGATGGTGTATCAAGAGGCCGTCGACTTGATCGCCGAGCATCGAGCAGCAGGCCATGAGATCGTCATCGTCTCGTCATCGGGTAGCGATCTAGTTGAACCCATCGGTCTACGGCTTGGGGTTGATCACACGATCGCAACACAGGTCGCTATTGAGAATGGTTGCTACACCGGCGAGCTGCTGTTTTATGCATACGGTGAAAACAAAGCCATGGCAATGCGCGAACTTGCTGCCGAGCGTGGCTACGACTTATCTCAGTGCTATGCCTACAGCGATTCCCAGACAGACGTTCCCATGCTTGACGCTGTTGGGTTTCCCGTTGCAGTGAATCCTGATGATGAACTTCGTGAGATTGCTGTCGATCGCGAATGGCCCATCAAAGACTTCGCAAAGCCAATTGGCTTGAAATCACATTCAAAACAAATTGCGGTTACCGGTACCAGCGTTGCGTTAGGTGCTGTGGCTATTGGGTTTGCTTGGTATGCGATTCGTCGCATGACTCGCACCGCCCCTGCTTCCTAACTCCCTCTTCGCTTCACGAGGTAGTGTCAGAACCGTGAGCCAGACATTTAATCCGGTATTTCTTGAGCAATTACTCAAGCGTGACGATGTCAGTACAGCACTCACTGCTGCCCGCGACGATATTGATGCGGTGCTCTGGCGTCGAGATATTCGCACCGCGGCCAATGAAGTCGCCAGTGCATCTATAGAACGTGGGGCTCGCGCATCAGCAATGATTGATGGCGCTGACCTTGTTATTCCTGATCAATCCCCAATGGGTCAAGTGCTGGGAAGCGCGCTCTTGCTCACCTCAACTGTTCCAAGCCAGATCGACACGTGGGGCAAGGCACCGTTACAGGTGATCGCCCATCTGCATGCTCTCACCGCTACTGGCTTTGAAGACTCAGCAACGTTGGGGCGGCCACGTTCGAGCAATGAAACCGATGATCCTTTGAAGATTGGTTCGTTACCCGAGGTGCCAACGCTGGCTCCAAGCTTGATGGCTCTTTCGAGTTTGGTTACGCGCCAGACCGATTTACCTGGCCTTCTTGTTGCGGCACTTGTGCACAACGAGATTCTTTGGCTTCGTCCCTTTACGTGGGGGTCGGGTCTCATCGGGCGAGCCCTTGTTCGTGTGGTGCTCGCTGAGCGCGGCGTGGATCCTTCACCGTTCACCATTCCTGAGCACGGATTCGCTGAATCGGGTCGTCCGGCATACGTGCAGGCCATTCGAAACTACGGCTCGGGCACGCTCGACGGTGTGGCTCAATCAGTGATCTGGTTCTCGGCTTCGTGCGCAATTGGCGCTGCAGCAGTCAATGTCTAACTCAAGTCCTGCGAATCCGCAGCCAAGTGTGATGAGGTACGCACATGAATGACGCCATAGAAAACCTACTCAGCGAAGATCGACACTTCCCACCCTCACCGCAATTTGCAGCACAAGCAAATGCGCAGCCCGGGATCTTTGAGTCGGCCAACGCTGACCGTTTAGGTTTTTGGGACGAGCAAGCCCAACATCTTTCGTGGGAAACGCCTTACTCAGAAGTGCTTGACTGGTCTGGTGCACCCTTTGCCAAATGGTTTGTCGGAGGCAAACTCAACGTTGCCTATAACTGTGTTGATCGCCACGTTGAAGATGGGTTCGGCGAGCAGGTCGCATTGCGCTTCGAAGGTGAACCCGGCGATAAGCGCGACATCACCTACGCCGAGTTGCAACGCGAAGTGAGCAAGACCGCGAATGCGTTAATCGAACTCGGTATCAACACCGGTGATCGCGTGATGATTTATCTTCCGATGATTCCTGAGGCAGTCATCTCAATGTTGGCCTGTGCGCGTATCGGTGCGCCACATTCTGTTGTCTTTGCTGGATTCTCCGCAACGGCATTGACTAGCAGAATTGATGACGCTCAAGCGGCACTTGTTATTACGGCAGACGGTCAGTACCGCCGAGGCAATGCCATGCCATTGAAGCCTGCTGTCGACGACGCGCTCGTCGGTGACACACCTGTGCGCAACGTACTGGTTGTTAAACGCACTGGGGCAGACGTTGCTTGGCAGGATGGTCGAGACTTGTGGTGGCACGATGTTGTTGATCGTCAATCAGATGTCCACACTCCAGAAGCGTTTGACAGCGAACACCCACTGTTCATTCTGTATACCTCCGGAACTACAGGTAAGCCAAAAGGAATTCTGCACACCAGTGGTGGCTATCTTGTACAAACTTCATATACGCACCGGGTGATCTTTGATCTCAAACCCGACACTGATGTGTACTGGTGCACCGCAGATATTGGCTGGATTACTGGTCATTCCTACGTTACTTATGGTCCGCTAGCCAATCGAGTAACTCAAGTGATCTACGAGGGCACGCCCGATACTCCTCAACGTGATCGCTGGTGGGACATTATTGAACGCCATCGCGTTTCAATTCTTTATACAGCACCAACTGCTATTCGCACGTGCATGACTTGGGGCGATGAACTGCCAAAGAGTAAAGATCTATCCTCATTGCGGCTCCTTGGTTCGGTTGGTGAACCAATCAATCCAGAAGCCTGGATGTGGTACCGAGAAGTGATCGGCAATAACGATTGTCCGATCGTTGACACTTGGTGGCAGACCGAAACTGGCGGCATCATGATTTCGCCACTTCCAGGAATCACTTCATGTAAGCCCGGATCGGCTATGCATGCCATCCCAGGAATTAGCGCAGTTGTTGTTGATGAGGAGGGTGTTCCCGTACAACCTGGCTCAGGTGGTTACTTGGTTATTGCTGAGCCTTGGCCAGGGATGCTCCGCGGCATCTGGGGTGACAACCAAAGGTATGTCGACACCTATTGGTCTCGTTGGCCACATCTGTATTTCGCAGGAGATGGATCCAAACTCGACTCTGAAGGTGCTATTTGGATACTTGGTCGCGTTGATGATGTGATGAACGTTTCTGGTCACCGAATTTCAACGACCGAAGTCGAATCAGCCCTGGTCTCGCATCCAAAGATTGCTGAAGCTGCAGTGGTTGGAGCTACAGATGATCGCACTGGCCAAGGCATCGTGGCTTTCGTTCTTTTGCGTGCAGGCGCCGAAAATGGGCCAGATCTCGTGAAAGAACTTCGCGATCATGTTGCCCAGGAAATCGGCCCAATCGCAAAGCCCCGTCAAATTTTAGTTGTTGCCGAGTTGCCGAAGACTCGATCAGGAAAAATCATGCGGCGTCTGCTTCGAGATGTTGCTGAACATCGTGACATTGGCGATGCCACCACACTGGCTGACCCAGCTGTCATGAAACTTATTGCTTCAGGCCTCGCCAGCGGACCGAGCGAGGATTGAGCAATCTTCAACCGACTGAATTCTTAAGTCGGTTACCGCTGGCTGAACGTGGGTACATTCGTGAGCGTCTGCGCGATGAAACTTTTGGTGGCGTACTGCTGCTCATTGCGGCTCTCATCGCGTTGGTCTGGGCAAACTCGCCCTGGGGTAGCAGTTATGCAACCTTTGTTAATTTTGAGTTTGGTCCCGATTTTCTGCACCTGCATTTATCTGTCGGGGCTTGGGCAGAAGACTTCCTGTTAGCAATCTTCTTCTTCGTTATTGGACTCGAGCTTAAACATGAATTAGTACTCGGCTCGCTTTCCAAGTTCCGACAAGCCGCTGTTCCAATAGCGGCCGCTATCGGTGGCATGCTCGTGCCCGCTCTCATTTTTGTCGGGATCAACGTGGCGACCCCCGAGGGCATGCCTGGCGGCTGGGGTATTCCCATGGCCACTGATATCGCTTTTGCACTTGCAGTGTTGGCTGTCGTAGGCAAGCACCTACCTATCGCTCTTCGCGCCTTCTTGCTGACTCTGGCTGTGGTTGATGATCTCGGTGCGATCTTGGTCATCGCAATTTTTTACACCGACTCCATTTCTTTTTGGTCGTTCGCCCTGTCGGCTCTGGCTTGCGTGGCTTATGCCTGGGCTCAACAAAGACGAATCCGTACTGCATTTTTATATGTGCCTCTTGGCCTGATGGCTTGGGTCTTCATGCAAAACAGCGGTGTTCACGCAACCGTCGCAGGCGTTGTGCTGGGTCTACTCACCCGAGTGCGCTTAGATTCTGGGGAATCCAAGTCACCTGCTGACCGGATGGCTGACCGATTTCATCCCATAAGCGCTGCCGTCTGTGTGCCACTGTTTGCTCTCGTTGCAGCAGGAGTTGATCTGCGCACCATTGGCCTTTGGTCCGCAGTAACGACGCCCGTTGCAATTGGTGTGGCTACCGGTCTCGTGCTTGGAAAACCGATTGGTATTTTCGCGACCTCGTGGCTCGTGGCTCGTTTCACGAAGGCATCCCTTTCCACCTCACTTCGTTGGCTCGACATCTTGGCCGTAGGAATTTTGGGCGGCATTGGCTTCACGGTGGCATTGCTGATTGCAGAGTTGAGTTACACCGGGGGGGTTCTTGAGTCCGCGAAATTGGCGATTCTCGTTGCTTCCGTTCTCGCAGCAGTCTTTGCTGGCGTTGCCCTACGCCGCCGGAGCCGGGCCTATGCTTTATTGGCTGCTGACGAAGAAAATAACGCATAAAACCATGCTCGACGCTGCCATACCTGCCCAATAATTGAGGAAGCCGGGAACAACGCGCTAGCCTCGCGTTATGTCTGACAACCAGCCCAGCATCGGAGAACTCATTTCCAAGACAGTCTCCGACGCCAAGCGTCTAGCCATGGCCCAATTAGCCCTCGCTCAGGCCGAGGTGAAGGCCTCCAAGAAGGCGATGACGAGTGCCACGATCTTTGGCCTTGTTGCACTGGTGCTCACGCCGCTGGCAGTGGTATTCCTGCTCTTCACCTTGACCTATGTGCTTGTTCAACTGGGACTGGCAACGTGGGCAGCTTTTGGCATCATCACCTTGCTCTTGATTCTTGTTACTGGATTTGCTGGCGCCATGGCTAAATCCCAAGCTTCAAAAATCAAGGGCCCAACGTTGGCATTGCGCGAGCTGAATAAGACCACCGAAGCCTTCGGCCAGATGGATGCTTCCTGATTCGCTAGTCACGAACAACGCAAGTGCCGGTGCTTACTGCAGCTGTGTTTGCGTTCCCACTTTGAATCGCTGGCGCGAGTTCACTCGCAGCAATTGCATAGCCCGTTGATTTATTACTCACTCCTGAACCAAAAACCATTCCTAAAACTTCGCCTTGGGTTGAGAGCAGTGGTCCGCCTGAATCGCCCGGCACCACTGTTCCACGAAAAGAAATCACTCGTCGTTCAACACCACTTTTCCCGTAGATGTCATCGCCTCGTGCATCAATCAATGCCCGGATTCGCACGGGTGTAACTTTGAGGTTTCCTCCACCCGGATATCCAGCGGCAACAGCATCATCGCCAGATTGGGGTGGTGTCGGTTGCATGGCTAGTGCTGGAATGAGCGCGGAATCGATCTTCAGTGCAGCAACATCAAGTTTTGGATCAAAGTAGACAACTCTTGCAGGCCAATGCTGATTCCCTATTTCAACTTCAGGATTACTCACTCCGGCGACGACATGTGCATTTGTCAGAACCAAACTGCTACTCGCAAAGAAACCCGATCCAGTCAGTGTCGTTTCACAGGCTGTGGCAGTTCCAAAAATTCGTGCCACCGATTTTGCGGCGGTCACGACACTGATGTTATTCGTGATCGATTCATTGGGTGCGTTAACTTCTGGCCCAACAATTTCAGCGATCCCCGAGAAGACTCTTGGAAATCCACTTTGCCCAACAACATCTCTTAGGTGGATAAACAAATCACGCACTTGATTTGGAACCAACGAATCTAAGGTTGTCACAACTTTTGATTGCTGCACCAGCGTGGTGGTTTGTGTTGTCGGCAGCATCGCGACCGCGCTTGCAATGATCCAAACGACCACAGCTAACGCTAAAACATTCAGCGCAGCTCCTGCTGCTCTATCAACATATTTCACTGGAGTCCAAGTAATGGCAGCGCGCAGCATCCGACCGAGAATTGAGGCCAAAGTTTGCCCCAGGAGTGCTGAAATTAACACCGCTGCAATTAATACCAGCGCGCGAACCAAACCTTCGCTGAAGAAAGAAGCGACGATTTCTGGCAAAACCAACGCGGCCAGAATGCCGCCGCCTAAGAATCCAGCGAAAGACAACAACCCGGCAACAAAACCTTGACGCCAACCGGCCCAAGCGAAAACAAACACAGCACCGATAAGCACCCAGTCGACCACATTCATCGCGACCTCACGCCCGGCCCATTGTTTTCACGAGTGCTTGTGCAGCTTCGGGATCAGTTGGTCCTTCACCAAACGAGGGGCACCACTTCGCGATAGTGCAAGCACCACATGCCGGTTTGCGAGCATGGCACCTGCGTCGTCCATGCCAAATGACCAACTGCGATGCCTTGGTCCAATCCTTCTTTGGCCAAAGTTCCATCAGGTCGCGCTCGACTTTTACCGGGTCAGTTTCGGTGGTCCACCCCAATCGCTTGCAAAGACGCAACATGTGAGTGTCAACCGTTATGCCCGGAAATCCAAAGGCTTCACCCAGCACTACGTTTGCGGTTTTACGCCCAACCCCCGGCAGAGTGATGAGTTCTGCCAGCGTTTTGGGTACTTCACCACTAAAGCGATCACAGAGCTGCTGCCCAATGGCCTGCAGGGTCGCCGACTTCGCTCGATAAAAGCCAACGGGGTGAATAATTTCCTCCAGGTCAGCTGCTCGGGCACCGGCAAAATCAGCCGCTACGTGGTACTTCTCGAAGATCGCAGGCGTGACTTTATTGACCCGCACGTCGGTGCTCTGAGCGCTCAGAACAGTGGCAACCAGTAATTGCAAGGGGTTTGAGAAGTCCAATTCGCATTTCACATCGGGGTATTGGGCTTCCAAAGCCCTATAAATTGAGCGGAATCGCCGCTTTTGCGCTGCTAAATCCGTCATGGGCCCAGCGTATGGGTGCGGTGGCCACGAGGGTGTGTACCGGGGCACCTCATTTATAGGTCAGAATGGTGTCGTGGATGAAATGACGGTAATGAGTGCTCCCCTCTTTGCAGCACTAGATGTTGAAGGGGCTGCGGCACTTCGCGCCTCTTTGGTAGAGCGCAGCGTTGTCAAAGGTGAGGTTCTGTTTTCCGAGGGCGATCCTGGCGATCGCATGTATGTCATCGTCGACGGCAAGATCAAGCTCGGACAAACTTCAGGTGACGGTCGGGAGTCACTGCTTGCAGTGCTTGGACCGGGCGAGATGTTTGGCGAATTAAGTTTGTTCGACCCAGGCGTTCGCACCTCAACAGCAACCGGACTCACCGATGCCATTGTGCTTGGCCTAGGTAACGATCAATTGCGTCCATGGCTTGCTGGTCGCCCAGAGGTTGCAGCAGCGCTACTACAAGCACTTGCTCGTCGGCTCCGTCGCACTAATGAAGCTATGGCCGACCTCGTGTTCTCTGACGTTCCTGGCCGTGTTGCTAAAGCGTTAATGGACCTCGGAGAAAAATTCGGCACAATCTTGCCTGACGGTCTGATGGTCACCCATGACATGACACAAGAAGAACTTGCGCAACTTGTTGGTGCATCTCGCGAAACCGTGAATAAGGCACTCGCTGACTTTGCGCAACGTGGCTGGATTCGCCTTGAATCACGCCAGGTGCTCATCCTTGACGTCGAGCGGCTGGGCAAGCGGGCTCGTTAAGTCCTCATCTGTGGTGAACTCACCTAGATGCATTAAGTACGCTAACTGAGCTTTCACTGACTGTCGTGCTGCTCCCTTGAGTTTTTCTGGCGTATCGGCATACACAATGTCTAAAACATCTTTTGACGTGACGGCTCCGGCTTTCACTACTTCACGCACTTCGGCAAGTCTTGCGATGCGGTGCTCAACATAGGAATTGAGGATGTCAATTGGACCAGTGAGTGCTGGACCATGCCCTGGCAACAGCCAAGAAACATTATGTGTAGCAACCTGTTCTTTCAATCGTTCTAAGCTTTCGAAATAAGCGCCAAGATCTCCGTCAGGCATGGTTATCACTGCAGTTCCTCGACCTAAAACGGTGTCTCCCGTCAACAAAGTTCCGTCATACGGTAATAAGAAACTCATACTGTCCAAAGAATGCCCGGGGGTGGCCAATACCCGTAGTTCGGTTTCACCGATAGTGATGACATCCCCATCAGCGAGTCCTTCGTCACC
>Ga0114974_10001510_pt1 | contig 18396 bp, 18 predicted proteins | sample S_130206_EF_Meta_FD_87318 | JGI IMG/M metagenome (GOLD analysis project Ga0114974, IMG submission 87318) | Freshwater microbial communities from Lake Simoncouche, Canada to study carbon cycling - S_130206_EF_MetaG | ecosystem: Environmental > Aquatic > Freshwater > Lake | place: Lake... | reverse complement strand
TAATTTTAAATTTTAATAATATGAAAAATATAAAAATCTATTTCCTAATAGCAATCAGCATTCTTGTTGCTAGTTGCGAAAAAGTAATCGATGTGGATTTGAATACTGCTCCACCAAAACTCGTGATTGATGCCGCTATAAAATGGCAAAAAGGGACACTTGGTAACGAGCAATCAATCAAATTAACCACTACAACTTCCTACTATAGTAACCAAGTTCCAGCCGCTACTGGTGCAACTGTTTATATAACAGATGCTGCAAATAACGTTTTCAACTTTGTAGAAACCGCTTCAACTGGAAATTATGTATGCACCAATTTCAGACCCGTTTTAAACGGAAATTATGTCCTAACAATTAGATATGACGGCGCAACCTACAATGCCACCGAAACTTTAAAGCCAGTCCCAACAATAGAATACATTACACAACGAAACGATGGCGGATTTACGGGGCAGGACATCGAAATCAAGACTTTTTTCACTGACAATGGCACAACAGAAGACTATTATTTGTTCCGATACAAACCAAGTTATACTGCAATTCCAATTTATGCCTTAGAAGAAGACCGCTTTTTTCAAGGCAATCAAATTTTCGGGTTGTACCGAAGTGACAAATTAGAATCAGGGCAAAACATCGACATATCCCTTTCTGGAATCTCAAAACAGTATTTCAATTACATGAAAATTCTGGTAAGTATTGCGGGCAATAGCAACGGAAGTCCTTTTCAATCGCCATCTGCAACGGTACGTGGCAATGTTATAAATACCACCACCGAAGCCAATTACCCACTCGGTTATTTCAGTTTATCAGAACAAGACACAAAAACATATACTATCAATTAGGAGCAAATTTCCCTTTCTCTTTTTACTGCAATTCCCTCTCTCCACTGTATCTCTTCGCTTCGCTGCGAGGATGCCGGCTCGATCGGGGCTAAAGGAACAATTGTTTTGCTTTCTTTTATTTTCTGGCTTTAAAAAAAACACCTATTGAGAAATTAAGACTATATTTGAGAATAAATAATGTCTGATGTTTGTCATACAAAGCTACTCAATTAGTGTTGATAGGTCTGACTTTGTCTGAGTAACAAACTAGTTTTGAGTACTACATCCTCAAAATAAAAAAGTTAGTAAAACAACGAATTGATTTAAATAAAAAGAGAATAGAAATTGGTTAAAATATTACAATATAGACTTTTGATTTTTGGAATATTAACATTGTGTTTTGGAATTTACGGATTATCAAATATTTTCTATTTGAAATCTGATTTGATAGAAATTAAAGGAACATTAAAAACCGTAATAAATAAAACATCGATAGTCGAAGACAGAAGAGGTTTTAAAAGCAATTTAACCGAACTTATATTTTCTTTGAATGAAAGTCAACAACAATATCATTTGAAAGAAAATATTGGAAATGCTGAAACAAATAATGAATTTGACAGATTAAAATTAATTATCGATAATTCAAATAAAATTTCTATTTGGATTAAAAAAAATGAAATTGAGAAATTTGAACCAAATATTTATGAAATAGATATTGATAACAAAATAGAAAACAACTTCAAAAGTTTACATTCAGAAAACTTTTTAGTTCAATATTTTTTATTAATAATAGGAATTGCATCAATAATTGGATATTTATGGTTAAAATATCCAGAAATAATAAAGAAAATATTAAACTAATATTTGAACAAACTCTGAACATACCGGTAGCGGATTTGCAATTCGTTCCCAAAATAAAAAAAACAAAATAATTGTCCTACTCAACAATTTCTATCATCTACTAGAAATTGAGATAATTTCATATTTACAAATCAAGACTTAAATCTCATCTTGTAAAAACTTAACGAGATTAATTCGTTTCTCGCAAAGACAAACTAGCATTCATCTCATCCTGAAAAATTAATAATTCCTCGAATCAAAAAGCATTTTTCATCTTCAACTTAATTTCTTCTATACACAAGTTATTAATACTTCCCTCGTGGGTGTGCTTTGTAGCTTTTGGCGATTGAAAAGTCCCGTTTTCTAGTTGTTCCGCAACTGTTTTGTAAGCGTCACGAAAAGGAATTCCCGCAACAACCAACTCGTTCAAAGAATCTACCGTAAACAAGTAATTGTATTTTTTATCGTCCAAAATGTGCTCTTTTACTTGAATGTCTTTAATCGCAAAAATCGCAATATCCAAACAGGCATTTAAGTTTTCAATCGCTGGGAACAAACCTTCTTTCAAAAGTTGTAAATCTCGGTGGTACCCACTCGGAAGATTATTGGTTATCAACGTGATCTCATACGGTAACGCTTGGATTTTGTTGCATTTCCCACGAATTAATTCAAAAACATCTGGGTTTTTTTTGTGAGGCATGATACTAGAACCCGTCGTTAAATGAGACGGCAAACTGATAAAATCAAAATTCTGACTCATATACAAACACACGTCCATAGCAAATTTAGACAATGTAGCGGCAACGCTACTCATGGCAAAAGCAACCGTTTTTTCTGATTTTCCACGACTCATTTGTGCCGCAACCGAATTGAATTTTAAGGTTTCAAATCCCAATTCTTGAGTCGTGAACGTTCGGTTTATTGGAAAAGAACTCCCATACCCCGCTGCCGAACCCAATGGGTTTTGATCAACCACTTTCAGAGCTGAATTTAGAATGCTAATATCGTCAATCAAAGTTTCCGCATACGCAGAAAACCACATTCCGAACGACGAAGGCATCGCAATTTGTAGGTGCGTATAACCTGGTAACAATATGTTTTGATGCTTTTCGGCTGAAGTCATAAGCAAATCAAAAAGGGCTTTTACCTGCTCTTTAAATCCTATTACAACGTCTTTTAAATACAAATTAACATCAACTAGAACTTGGTCATTTCTAGAACGTGCAGTATGGATTTTTTTTCCTGTATCACCTAATTTTTCCGTTAGCAAATACTCCACTTTGGAATGGACATCCTCGAAACTGTCTTCAATTACAAAATTACCCTCGGCAATATCAAGAAGTATTTCGTTCAAAGCACTAACTAGGCCATCAGCTTCAGCAGGCGATAAAAGCCCAATTTCAGCTAACATTTTTGCGTGAGCAATGGAACCAATTGCGTCATATTTAGCCAAAACTAAATCCAATTCTCTATCATTTCCAACAGTAAATTGTTCGATTTTTTTGTCTGTTGGTATTCCTTTTTCCCAAAGTTTCATAGTACTATGATTTTAATTTTTGACTAAAAATTTCTAATTTCCCAAATGCCCTAGCCCTGATAGTAGTGGAAATCCCACGATATTGTGAGGCACGAACATTATCGTGGATTGCAACGAATAGCGGGAAATAGCTCCTACTATTATGGCTTTAAAAAAGCATATAATATTTTAATATAAATTTCGATACCTTCCTCAATTTCAGAAATATAAATAAATTCATTTGAAGTATGAGATCGCAAAGAATTCCCTGGTCCTAACTTCAACGATTGACACTCTAAAACCGATTGATCCGACAACGTAGGCGACCCATAAGTGGTTCTTCCCAAAGCAATTCCCGCTTGAACCAATCCGTGATTTTGAGGAATGGAAGACGATTTCAAATTCAATGAACGCGATTGTACCAAAGCATCGATATTTTGATTGATGATGTCCACGATTTCCTGATTGGTATATTTTTCGTTGACACGAATATCGACTACCAAATTACATTCTGAAGGTACTACATTGTGTTGTTTCCCAGCATTGATTTGGGTTACCGTGGCTTTTATAGGTCCTAAAACTTCAGAAATTTTATCAAATTTATAGTTTTTAAACCATTCTAAAATTCCAATGGTTTTCATGATTGGATTGTCTAAATTCACATGTGCGGCGTGACTTGCAGTTCCAAGCACCTGAATATCAAGAACTACTAAACCTTTTTCAGCTATTGCCAATTGCATTTGCGTAGGCTCGCCAACGATGGCGCAATCCAACTCGGGTAAAAACTTCAAGACGCTATTCAGTCCGTTTTGACCGCTACTTTCCTCCTCTGCCGAAGCCACCATCACAATATTGTGCGATAAATTTTCCGACTCATAAAGGTGAGTAAATGCCGCCAATAAAGAAACCAAACAACCTCCCGCATCATTACTACCAAGTCCAAAAAGCTGGTCGCCTTCAACAATGGCAGAAAATGGGTCGATGGTATATCCCTGATTTGGGTTTACCGTATCGTGATGTGAATTTAATAAAAGCGTGGGTTTTGATTTGTCGAAATGCAAATTATAAGCCCAAATATTGTTGTTGTTCCGCTCAAAAGGAATTTTGTTTTCTGTAAACCAAGCTTCAATTAATAACGCCGTATTCTCTTCTTCACTTGAAAAAGAAGGCGTTTCAATAAGCTTTTTTAACAACTCAATTGCCTCTATTGTAATATCTTCTATTGATTTCATTAAATTTATAGTTTAATAGTAGTGAAAATTGAATTCCTATTTGACAGCAACGTTTGATTTCCAATAATAACCTTTTCTACACCCTTATTTAAGGCATAAAAACAATTATCCATTTTTGGTATCATTCCCGAATGTATGGCTTTATTTTCTAATAATTCGGCATAATCGAGTGCGTTAATTTGCTGAATAACCGAATTTTCATCTTCTGAATTGGCTAAAACACCTTGTTTTTCAAAGCAGTAAATCAACGAAACTTCAAAAGTAGAACTCATAGAAATTGCGATTTCACTTGCAATTGTATCGGCATTGGTATTTAGAAGTTGCCCTTTGTTATCATGCGTAATCGCACTAAAAACAGGAATTATCCCTAAAGAAACCAATGAAAATAACAGTTCAGAGTTTACCTTTTTTACATCTCCAACAAAACCAAAATCAATAGTTGGATGGTTTCTTTTTTCAGATAGAATTAAATTTCCATCAGCACCAGTAAATCCAATAGCAGTGCACTTTAATGCTTGTAATTGTGCCACACAATTTTTGTTTATTGCTCCAGCATAGGTCATTACGGCTACATCAAGCATTGGTGCATCTGTAATTCTTCTTCCATCAATTAATTGAGGCGATAAACCAATACTTTCGGCCATTTTTGTAGCCAATTTTCCCCCGCCGTGCACGAGTATTTTGTATCCGTCAACCTTAGAAAAATCAGTTAAAAATTTTACTAATTCGATAGGGTTATCAATTATGTTCCCTCCTATTTTCACTACCGTTAATGGTGCTTTATTTCCCATCTTTCAGAATTTTTTGTAAAACCAATTGTGCTGAATATGTTCGATTATTGGCTTGATTCATAACGATAGAATTCTCACTATCAATTACTTCATCGGTAACAATTACGTTTCTTCTAACGGGCAAACAATGCATGAATTTCGCGTTGTTGGTGAGTTTCATCTTTTCGGGAGTCACCGTCCAATTTGGATCAGAATTTGTAATTTGACCATATTCATTGTAATTACTCCAATTTTTTGCATAGATAAAATCGGCGTTTTCAAAAGCTTTATCTTGGTCGTATTCTATTTTAGAATCTTTAGTGATTGCAGGATTTAGCTCGTATCCTTTTGGATGCGTGATTACAAAATCAGCCTCTTGAAGTTGCATCATTTCTACAAAAGAATTCGGTACCGCTTGGGGCAATGCTTTTGGATGTGGCGCCCATGTTAGCACTACTTTTGGTCGGTGATTTGTTTTGAATTCTTCCATTGTAATAGCGTCGGCTAGCGCTTGCAATGGATGTCCAGTAGCGCTTTCCATATTGACTATTGGCACGGTTGCATGTTTCAAAAAACCTGAAAATACAACCTCAGAATTGTCTTTTTCCTTGTCCTTTAATTCTGCAAAAGCACGAATTGCAATAACATCACAATATTGAGAAACTACTTCAGCTGCTTCTTTGATATGCTCTGAAGCGCCTTGATTCATTATGGCACCATCTTCAAACTCCAACGTCCAGCCTTCGTTTGTAAAGTTCATAACCATGACATTCATTCCTAAATTCAAAGCCGCTTTTTGCGTACTCAAACGGGTCCTTAAACTTGGGTTAAAAAACAACATTCCTAGGGTTTTGTTTTTCCCTAATTTTTTGTTTTTTAATGGGTTTTTCTTTATTTTCAGGGCTTCAGAAACCCATTTTTCCAAGGAATCGATGTCGTTTAAGGAGATGAAATTCATAGTTTTATGCTTTTAATTCTTCTAAAGCTTCTTTCAAAACTTTAACAAAATGATTGATAGCTTCTTTTTTAATGGTTAACGGCGGGAGAATTCGAAGTAGATTTTTATTGTTTGAATTCCCTGTAAATACGTATTTTTCAAGGATCATTTTTTTACGAAGTTCACTAACGTCAAAATCAAATTCCAACCCTAACATTAGTCCTTTTCCCTTTATTTTTTTGACATAAGGCACGTCTTTTATAACCTCCAAAAAGTGAATGTAGACTTGCGTAGCATTTTCTTGTAACTTTTCGTTTTCGATAGTTTCTAAAACTGCAATTCCTGCTGCACAAGACAAATGACTTCCTCCAAAAGTTGTTCCAAGCAATCCATAACTCGCTTTTATTTTAGGCGAAATTAGAATTCCTCCAATTGGAAAACCATTTCCCATTCCTTTTGCAATAGAGATAATATCTGGCTTTATATCATGATATTGGTGCGCAAAAAACTTTCCGCTTCGTCCATATCCCGATTGAACTTCATCTAAAATTAAAACAACATTGTATTTTGCACAAACTGATTCTAATGCCTTAAAAAAATCGGTTGTTCCTTCATCCAATCCACCGACACCTTGAATTCCTTCAATTATCACACAACAAACATCTCCTTTTTCGAGTTCATTTTCTACAAGTTCAATTTTATTTAAAGGCAAAAAAGTAACTACTTGTTGTGCATTCATTGGAGCTACAATCTTTTTATTGTCTGTTGCCGCCACTGCCGCAGAGGTTCTTCCATGAAAGGAATTTTCAAAAGCAATAATTCGTGATTTCTGTGTATGAAATGAAGCTAATTTCAATGCGTTTTCATTGGCTTCGGCTCCAGAACTACACAAAAACAAACTGTACTCTTCATATCCCGAAAGTGCTCCTAATTTTTTTGCCAATTCCACTTGAAGCGGATTTTGGATGGCATTGGAATAAAAACCAATTTTATCCAACTGATTTTTAAGTTTATTTACGTATACAGGATGACTGTGGCCAATGGAAATTACGCCATGACCGCTGTATAAATCTAAATATTCAACTCCGTTTTCATCTGTAATAATGCAATCTAAAGCTTTTACAGGTGTAATTGAATACAATGGGTAAACGTCAAATAAATTCATTTTGTGTGTGTTTTATAAATTAAAAACCGCTTGATTTCAATACTATTCCTTCTGTTTCATCAAATCCAAACATCAAATTCATATTTTGAATCGCCTGACCAGAAGCCCCTTTTAAAAGGTTATCTATTACAGATGTAATTAGCACATAATTACCTTTTTTCTCAATGCTTATGATGCATTTATTGGTTTGAACCACTAGCTTCAAATTAATTTCCGATGTGGTTACCACTACAAATGGTGCACTTTCGTAAAATTCTTCAAAGATTTTTACCAAAATTTCTAATGATAATTCAGTTTTAGTGTAAAGCGTTGCAAAAATTCCTCTCGTGAAATCGCCACGATTTGGAATCAGAAGCACTTCTTGGTCAAAATCCTTTTGAACTTCTGATAAACTTCTATGAATTTCACCTAAATGTTGGTGCTCAAAAGCTTTGTAATGAGACATATTATTGTTTCTCCAACTGTTGTGCGTTGTAGCACTTGGTTGAACGCCAGCGCCCGTACTTCCTGTAGTTGCATTAATGTGAATACTATTCTGTAACACATTTGCAGCAGCTAAAGGCAATAAAGCCAACTGAATTGCTGTTGCAAAACAACCCGGATTTGCGATATAATTTGCCGATTTTATTTCTGATTTATTTAATTCCGGTAAACCATAAATGAAGGTTTTACCTTGAAAAATTGTGTCTTCCAATAATCTAAAATCATTTCCTAAATCGATTATTTTTGTATTTATATCAAATTGATTTTTACTTAAAAATGCCTTCGATTTACCGTGACCCAAACATAAAAAAACAAGATCTACTTTTGGATTTATGGTGTCTGTAAAAACAAGATTGGTATCGCCTAAAACATCTTGGTGCACGCTTGCTATTGGTTTACCCGCATTTGTAGTACTGTAAACAAAATCAATTGTAACCGTAGAATGGTGCACCAACAAACGAATTAATTCGCCTGCAGTATATCCAGATCCGCCAATTATTCCAATATTAATCATAATCTAAATGGTTTATTTGGGTATAAATATTTTGAGCATTTCCCATTATTTTTATGAATCCTTTTGCATCGTCCGCAGTCCAAGCGTTGTTCATTTCTCCGTATTGTCCAAATTTAGAATTCATTAAATCGTGTTCCGATTCAATTCCGTCCAAAGAAAAATGATACGGTTTAAGCGTTACAGTTACTTTTCCTGTTACCGTTTTTTGTGTATCCGTCAAAAAAGTTTCTACATTTCGCATCACAGGATCTAAAAATTGACCTTCGTGGAATAACATTCCATACCAATTTCCCAATTGTTCTTTCCAATATTGTTGCCATTTTGACAATACGTGTTTTTCTAATAAATGGTGTGCTTTGATAATGATTAAAGGTGCAGCGGCTTCAAAACCAACTCTTCCTTTAATTCCAATAATAGTATCACCCACGTGAATATCTCTTCCAATGGCAAACGCACTTGCAATAGCTTCCAATTTTTGAATGTTTACAGAAGGTGCATTATTTTCATCATTTAAACCTACTAATTCCCCGTTTTTAAATTCTAAAACTACTTTTTCGGGAGTGGTGTTTTTCAATTGAGATGGAAAAGCTTCTTCTGGCAAAGGAAGGTTTGAAGTCAATGTTTCTTTTCCTCCAACACTAGTTCCCCAAATACCTTTATTGATTGAATATTGCGCTTTTTCCCAAGAATAGGAAACCCCATTTTCTTGTAAAAAGGTAACTTCTTCTTGACGTGTGAGTTTTAAATCTCTAATTGGTGTAATAATTTCAATTTCGGGAGCAACCGTTTGGAAAATCATATCAAAACGTATTTGGTCGTTTCCAGCGCCTGTGCTTCCGTGTGCAATTGCCGTTGCACCTACTTTTTTGGCATATTTTATAACTTCTAAAGCTTGAAAAACACGTTCTGCACTTACAGATAATGGATAGGTATTGTTTTTTAATACATTTCCAAAAATCAAATACTTAATTGCCTTCTCATAGTATTTTTCAATAATATCAAGATTGGTGTGTTTTGAACTTCCCAATTCATAGGCTCTATCTTCGGTAGCTTTCAATTCCGAAGAAGAAAAACCGCCCGTATTTACTAGAACCGTATCTACTTCATATCCGTTTTTTATTAAATATTTCAGGCAATAAGAAGTGTCTAAACCGCCGCTGTAAGCCAATACTACTTTTTTCATGTTCTATTTTTTTAAGAAAAGTGCTTGTTTAATTGATTTTAATCTGTTGAGAACTTTAAGGTTAAAAGGATGCTTTTGAACTGTATTTGGTTTCTCTTTTCCGTCGTACAACATTCCGGTGCACAAACACATTTTGTTCTCTTTACTTTTAAGGATTTCAAAATTAGTACACGTTTTGCAACCCGCCCAGAAACTTGGGTCACTGGTCAATTCCGAGAAAGGAACTGGTTTGTAACCGAGATCCGAATTGATTTTCATTACTGCCAATCCAGTTGTAATTCCAAATATTTTGGCATCTGGATATTTCTTCAAGGAATAGTCAAATACTTTTGATTTAATTTCTTTTGCTAATCCTAAATTTCGATAATCCGGGTGTACAATAAGTCCAGAATGGGCCACGAATTTTCCGTGTTGCCAGCTTTCGATATAGCAAAAGCCAACGAATTTTCCTTTGTCTAAAGCAATCATTGCGTCGCCCGATTCCATTTTTTTCTGAATGTATTCGGGTGTTCGTTTGGCAATACCCGTACCTCGTAATTTGGCAGATTTTTCAATAGTATCGCAAATTTCTTGCGAATAAGAATAGTGTTTCTCTTGTGTTATTTCTATAGAGATATTCATATCAAAAGGTATTTTTTTGAGTTGTAGCTATAATTCGGTTTGCAAGAATGAAAATTATTCTTGATTGGATATAAAATCCAGTAAAATAAAATGATGTTTTCAAAATAGTAAAAGAATAAATGGATAAAAAAACACTAAAAATGGAACTATAATTATAGTATCCGAACTCCGGGAGAAGCCATGGGTGTATTTTTCCGAGAAAAAGAAGTTATATGTAAACTCGATTTATTCATAAGTGCAAATTTATGCTATTTTATTAGCTTCAAAATTGATTTTTACGAATAATATTTCACTTTTACGAATATCTATTTTTAGCCTATTGTTTTTAATGATTTTAATAATTTTTTATACTAATAATTATAAATCTAAATTATTAAAACTAAAAAACATACTTGTAAATCACCTAATTCGACGAAAAAAAAGCCTAATAAATAAATCTATTAGGCTAAAATTGTAGGTGTTATAAAATTATTTTCTTACGAATGGTGGTAATAACTTACTCGAAACTTCACCAAAACCAATTCTGAAATTACTGTTTTTACAATAGCCTTTCATAATTACAGTATCGTAATCATTAATAAATTTTCGTTCGGTACCATCACTCAATACAATTGGATTTTTTCCGCCCCAAGTCAATTCTAACATCGATCCAAAGCTATCTCGAGTTGGTCCTGAAATAGTACCTGAACCCATCATATCACCTGAATTTACTCGGCATCCATTAGATGTATGGTGCGCTAATTGCTGACTCATTGTCCAATACATGTATTTGAAATTAGTCTTAGAAACTACTGTAGCATCTCCATTTTCTGGTTGAATTGCAACTTCCAAATTAATATCAAAAGAATGTTTTCCTTTTTGCTGTAAATATGGAAGTGGTGTTGGTTCTTGCTTTGGACTTTTAGTTCTAAAAGGTTCTAAAGCATCCATCGTAACAATCCAAGGCGAAATAGAAGAAGCAAAATTCTTAGCTAAAAATGGACCTAGCGGAACATATTCCCATTTTTGAATATCTCGAGCGCTCCAATCATTCAATAACACCATTCCGAAAATATAGTCTTCGGCTTCGTGAATCGGAATGTTTTCACCCATAATGTTAACATCTGTGGTAATAAAAGCCGTTTCTAATTCGAAATCAATTAGTCGTGAAGGCCCAAAAACTGGAGTTGTTTCACCATTTGGAAGCGTTTGACCCATTGGTCGGTGAACAGGAATTCCAGAAGGAATAATCGTAGAACTTCTACCGTGGTATCCTACCGGAATGTGAAGCCAGTTAGGAAGCAACGCATTTTCGGGATCACGAAACATCTTTCCTACATTGGTAGCATGTTCTTTACTTGAATAAAAATCAGTATAATCACCTATTAATACGGGAAGTTGCATTTCAACTTCATCCATATTAAAGATAACAATTTTTTTATGTTCTGAATTGTCTCGTAATTTTGGGTTTTCAGCATCAAATATGTCAGCAATTCTATTTCGAACTAGTCGCCATGTTTTTTGTCCATCTGAAATAAAATCATTCAAAGTATCTTGCATGAACATATCGTCTGTCAATTCAATGTCTTCAAAATAATTCAATTGCTGTAATGCACCCAAATCAATAGCAAAATTACCTATTCTAGTTCCAACAGTAACCACATTTTCACGAGTTAAAAATACGCCAAAGGGAATGTTTTGAATTGGGAAATCGCTTTCTTGAGGAACTTCTAACCACGATTTTCTATTAGGTTCGTTTGCTGTTATTGGCATTTTTATGTTAATTAGTTTGTTGAAAAATATGTACCAAATATATCATAAACTAAAATTTATACAAACCTTTTTTTTGTAAATTTGCATAAAAATTAACATATACAACAAAATGCAACACGACAACCAGATTTTCGACCTTATTTTAGAAGAACAAGACAGACAAATTCACGGAATTGAGCTTATCGCCTCAGAGAATTTTGTAAGCGACCAAGTTATGGAAGCTGCAGGTTCTTGTTTAACCAATAAATATGCCGAAGGGTACCCTGGTAAAAGATATTATGGAGGTTGTGAAGTAGTTGATATTGTAGAGCAAATTGCAATTGATAGAGCAAAAGAACTTTTCGGTGCTGAATATGCCAACGTGCAACCACACTCTGGTTCTCAAGCAAACACTGCCGTTTACCACGCCTGTTTGAAACCTGGAGATAAAATTTTAGGATTTGATTTATCACATGGTGGACATTTAACACACGGTTCTCCTGTAAATTTTTCAGGACGTTTGTACACACCTTCTTTTTATGGCGTTGAAAAAGAAACAGGTCGTTTTGACTATGATAAAATTCAAGAAATTGCTATTAAAGAACAACCAAAATTAATCATCGCTGGAGCTTCTGCTTACTGCCGTGATATGGACTTTGAACGTTTCAGAAAAATTGCTGACAGTGTAGGTGCCATTTTATTAGCAGATATTTCTCACCCTGCAGGTCTAATTGCAAAAGGATTAATGAATGACCCAATTCCACATTGTCATATTGTAACTACTACCACTCACAAAACGTTGCGCGGACCTAGAGGCGGAATGATATTAATGGGTAAAGATTTTGAAAATCCTTTCGGTTTAACGACTCCAAAAGGAGAAATTAGAATGATGTCGTCTTTATTAGATTTGGCAGTATTCCCTGGAAATCAAGGAGGTCCATTAATGCACATTATTGCTGCAAAAGCAGTTGCATTTGGTGAAGCTTTGACCGATGAGTTTTTCCGTTATTCAATGCAAGTACAAAAAAATGCAAAAGCAATGGCAGAAGCATTCATGAAAAGAGATTATGATTTGATTTCTGGAGGAACAGACAATCACATGATGCTTATTGACTTAAGAAACAAAAATATTACAGGTAAAGAAGCCGAAAACGCATTGGTGAAAGCTGAAATTACTGTAAATAAAAATATGGTTCCATTTGATGATAAATCACCATTTGTAACTTCTGGAATCCGAATTGGAACTCCTGCAATTACCACTCGTGGATTAGTAGAAAGCGATATGGAAACAATTGTAGCTTTGATTGATAGAGTTTTGATGGATCACACCAACGAAGAACTAATCGAAGAAGTTGCAGACGAAGTAAATGAAATGATGGGCGAAAGAGCCATGTTTGTTTTCTAATAAAAAGGATTAAATGTTTAAGGTTTGAAGTTCTATTACTTTTAAACTTTGAACCTTAAACTTTAAACTAAAATATATGTCAGTACTAAGATTGAAATTACCAACCGATCCAAGATGGGTTAATATTGTAGAAACCAACATCGAAGAAATACTTTCTGACCATGCTTGGTGCGAACAAAAAGCAGCCTCAAATGCCATCACAATCATTACGATTAACTCTGAATATCCTGATTTAGTTTCGGATATGTTGGCTTTAGCCAAAGAAGAAATTGAGCATTTTCAGATGGTTCACGATATAATAAAAAAACGGGGATTAACCTTGGCACGAGAACGCAAAGACGAATATGTTGGCGAATTAGCGCAATACATGAAAAAAAGCAACAACGGAAGTCGGGTTTCAGGCTTTGTTGAGCGCATGCTTTTTTCAGCGATGATTGAAGCCCGAAGTTGCGAACGATTCAAAGTCCTTTCTGAAAACATCAACGACGAAGAATTATCCATTTTCTACAGGGATTTGATGGAAAGTGAAGCCGCTCATTATACTACTTTTATTACCTACGCCAGAAAATACGGACACGGAATTGACGTTGAAAAAAGATGGCGCGAATGGATTGAGTTCGAAGCTTCTGTAATTGCAAATTATGGAAAACGAGAAACCATGCACGGATAATTCTAAATCTAATTTCTAAAATGATTTCAATTTCTGAGGCAAAACCTGCTGACTTTCCTGTAATTCGAGAAATTGCACACAAAACTTGGCCCGTTGCCTATGGTGCGATTATCTCAAAAGCCCAATTGGATTACATGTTGAAGGAATTCTATTCGGATGCCACTCTAAACTACAATTTCACTCATAAAAACCACCGTTTTTTATTGGTAACAGAAAATTCCATTTGCTTGGGATTTGCATCTTATGAACACCATTATTTAGGTGAATACAAAACCCGATTGCACAAAATTTACATGCTTCCAGAATCGCAAGGAAAAGGCGCTGGAAAATTACTTATTGCAGCAGTAGAAAAATTAGCCCTTGAAAACATGGATAATATCATTTCATTAAATGTAAATCGTTTCAATACGGCTTATAATTTCTATGAAAAATTAGGTTTTGAAAAAGTGGGTGAAGAAGATATCGAACTGGATTTTGGCTATTTGATGGAAGATTATAATTTTGAGAAAAGATTGCTATAATTTCAACTAAGTAGTAGGTTTTATAAAGTGTCGTTATCTAGAAATATGAAATTGAGTATAATTATCAAATTTTGATAGTTTTTTTCTAGACTTGTGACTTTACGACGTTCAAACTTTCGACTTACTTATCTCACAATAATATCATGTGTCGCCAACAATCCTTTTAAGCCTTCTAAAGCAAAAATCGCCTTCTTGATTTTGGTTTTTGCAGGATTGATAGTGTAATTGAAACTCGTTTTAAAATTCGTTTTATTCGCAATTGCTTTATCAAATTCACTTCGGTACAAATCACAATTTTCGAAAACAACTTCGCTTAAATCCGCTCCCATAAAATCAACAGCTACAAGACTTGTATTGGTAAACGAAGTTCCCTTCATCTTCAATGCATAGAATTTAGAAAAATCTAAAATGCAATCTTTGAAGTGAATTTCAAAGATAAATTTATCAATCATTGCAAAATTGACATCTCTAATTTTACATTTATTAAAAAATACCGTTCTCAAACACGTATGATTGATTTTGGCAGCATTAAAATTGCATTTGTTAAAATTACAATCTATAAATGTAGCCGCCATAAAGACGCAATTGGTAAAATCACAATTGGTAAAAGTGCAATTCTCGAATTCCTTATAACTGATTTCGTTTTCACCATATGTAATTCCGTTGTACTCAATATCAAGGAAATAGTCGCTCATTGCTACTTTATCAAACAATTAGTAACTAAATTTTAGATTTTAATTCTGCGGCATCAATGGCACTGTGGGAAACACCATAAACCGACTTCCCTCCTTTTATCAATAGTAGTTGTGGCGATTGGTGCACCACTTCAAAACGGGAAGCAATTTCATTAGAAATGTCTCGAAAAGCTATTAAATCTAAAAAATAAGTCGTAACTTCATTGTCAGATAAATCATATTCCTTTTCAAATTGTTTCAATGCCATTCTACTAATACTGCATCGGGTACTGTGTTTGAAAATAACAACTGGTTTTTCATCAGAAAGCAAAATAATTTCATTCAGTTGTCCCAAATCTGTTAATGGAATCCATTTTATTGTTGAGGGAGTACTGCTTTGTTCTGAAGCTCCAAAAATAGTATCAAAAATGCTCATTTATTTATTTTTATTGAATTAAAACTAAAAAAAAACAACCATCAAATACAGTCATTTTGTCCGAAAAATCAAATTGGAATATTAATTGATTTTCATTTGCAAAGTTATCTAAATAACAATTAAATAGTACTATTATGAATATAAATAAATTTACAATCAAATCGCAGGAAGCCATTCAACTGTCACAGCAATTGGCTCAAAGTTTCGGGCAGCAGCAAATTGAAAACGAACACATTTTCAAAGCAATTTTCGAAGTTGATGAAAATGTAGCCCCATTTATATTGAAAAAACTGAATGTTAATGTACCTATTTTTATTCAAATTTTAGAAAGTACCATTCAAAGTTTCCCTAAAGTTTCTGGTGGCGAAATCATGCTTTCCAGAACTGCCAACGCTACATTAAACGAAGCAGAAATAATTGCTAAAAAAATGAACGATGAATTCGTTTCAATAGAACACTTGCTATTGGCAATTTTTGGTTCAAAAAGTAAAGTCGCACAAATTCTAAAAGACCAAGGCGTTACCGAAAAAGATCTAAAAGTCGCTATTGACGAATTACGAAAAGGAGAACGGGTAACCTCAGCCTCTGCCGAAGAAACCTACAATGCCTTAAACAAATATGCAAAAAACCTCAATGAATTGGCGCAAAGCGGAAAATTAGATCCTGTAATTGGACGTGATGAAGAAATTCGGAGAGTTTTGCAAATATTGACCCGACGCACGAAAAATAACCCAATATTAGTGGGAGAACCGGGCGTTGGTAAAACTGCCATTGCCGAAGGATTAGCCCACAGAATTGTTGACGGCGATGTACCCGAAAATCTGAAAGACAAAATCATTTTCTCATTGGATATGGGCGCTTTAATTGCGGGTGCAAAATACAAAGGCGAGTTTGAAGAACGTTTAAAATCTGTTGTAAAAGAAGTTACGGCTGCCGAAGGCGATATCGTTTTGTTTATTGATGAAATTCATACCTTAATTGGAGCTGGAGGTGGCGAGGGCGCTATGGACGCAGCCAATATCTTAAAACCTGCCTTGGCAAGAGGTGAACTCCGAGCTATTGGAGCAACCACATTAGACGAATATCAAAAATATTTTGAGAAAGACAAAGCGTTAGAACGTCGTTTTCAGAAAATCATGGTCGAAGAACCAGATACCGAAAGTGCCATCTCTATTTTACGTGGAATAAAAGAAAAATATGAAACTCATCATAAAGTTCAAATAAAAGATGAGGCTATTATTGCGGCGGTAGAATTGTCGCAAAGGTACATTACCAATAGATTTTTGCCAGACAAAGCCATTGATTTAATTGATGAAGCGGCTTCTAAATTGCGAATGGAAATCAATTCAAAACCTGAAGAATTAGATGTTTTGGATCGTAAAATCATGCAATTGGAAATAGAAATTGAAGCTATAAAAAGAGAAAAAGACGAAAGCAAACTTCGAATTTTAGGAATGGATTTGGCAAATTTAAAAGAAGAACGCAACGAAATTTATGCCAAATGGAAATCTGAAAAAGATGTCGTGGATAACATTCAAAACATAAAAACCGAAATTGAAGATTTCAAATACGAAGCCGAACGTGCTGAACGCGACGGTGATTATGGGAAAGTAGCCGAAATTCGTTACGGAAAAATAAAAGAAGCTCAAGAACGATTGGATGTTTTTGTAAAACAACTGCAGGAAAATCAATTGGGAACTTCATTGATTAAAGAAGAAGTTACCCGAGAAGATATTGCCGAAGTGGTAGCCAAATGGACTGGAATTCCTATCGTGAAAATGCTTCAAGGGGAACGTGAAAAACTATTGAATTTAGAAGCCGAATTGCACCGAAGAGTCGTAGGACAAGAAGAAGCCATAGAAGCCGTTAGCGATGCCGTTCGAAGAAGTCGCGCAGGATTGCAAGACATCAAGAAACCCATTGGAACGTTCCTATTCCTAGGTACGACAGGAGTTGGAAAAACAGAATTGGCGAAAGCCTTGGCAGAATACCTCTTTGACGATGAAAATTCGATGACCCGAATTGATATGAGCGAATACCAAGAACGCCACAGTGTGAGCCGATTAGTAGGAGCACCTCCAGGATATGTTGGCTATGATGAAGGTGGACAATTGACCGAAGCCGTTCGGAGAAAACCCTATTCTGTGATTCTATTAGATGAAATCGAAAAAGCACATCCTGACACATTTAATATCTTATTGCAAGTTTTAGACGAAGGACGATTGACGGACAACAAAGGGCGTTTGGCTGATTTCAAGAACACGATAATCATCATGACGTCCAATATGGGAAGTGAAATTATTCAAGAAAAATTTGAGAATCTGAAAGGTGGAATTGAGGCTGCAACAGAAGTTGCAAAAATGGAAGTTCTGAATTTATTGAAACAAACAGTACGACCAGAATTCATCAATCGTATTGACGAAATTGTAATGTTCACGCCTCTTACAAATGAAAACATCAAAGAAATTGTGGGATTGCAACTGAAATCGGTTACCAAAATGTTAGCCAAACAACAAATCACTTTGGACGCAACTCCAGAAGCAATTAATTACTTAGCGATAAAAGGCTACGACCCACAATTTGGAGCAAGACCAGTAAAAAGGGTAATTCAAAAAGAAGTGTTAAACGAATTGTCAAAAGAAATTCTTTCAGGCAAAATTGTTGTTGACAGCATCATTCTATTAGATAGTTTCAACGGACAATTGGTATTTAGAAATCAATCGGAGTTGATAGAAAGTTGAAATCCAATCCAATAATAAACGAAAATGAGTTTGACATATTGAAGTGTCAAACTCATTTTCATTTTATAAAAGCACTACAGCTTAATCGAATCCTTTGATAATTTCACCGTTAGGATGCACAATTAATCTTCGTGTT
>Ga0114974_10001509_pt1 | contig 18398 bp, 15 predicted proteins | sample S_130206_EF_Meta_FD_87318 | JGI IMG/M metagenome (GOLD analysis project Ga0114974, IMG submission 87318) | Freshwater microbial communities from Lake Simoncouche, Canada to study carbon cycling - S_130206_EF_MetaG | ecosystem: Environmental > Aquatic > Freshwater > Lake | place: Lake... | reverse complement strand
TTGCTGCTCAATTAAGTCAGGATCAGCTTTCTAACGTTGCCTACTTCGCCAAAGCTTCCAGCTTTTCGGACCTTGATGATGTTAACTGGAAGCAGCTCACTCATCCGGGGTCAATTATCTTCTCCGCCTTACTTCCCTCTCTCTTTAGTAAAGAAGTTGATGCAAAGAACTTTCTCCGCGCTGTGATCGCTGGGTATCACGGATCTAGCCTCTTCGCGCAAATTCTGCAGCCGACTCATTCTCGTAACTGGCATGCAAGTGCAACTTCTGGAATTTTCGGTGCTGCTTTAGCAACTGCAAACCTACTTGAGTTAAGTGATGATAAAAAAACGCAAGCCCTGCACTTTGCATCGGCTGCAATCGGTGGTGGTGCAAGCGCTCCACGTTCTCAAAACGGAGCAAGTCGTTTTACAAGAATCCACGCAGCTCTGATGGGGACGATTTCGACCTTAGAGGCAGCAGAATCGTCGCCTGCTCCGCTCTATATTGTTGATGGCCCAGGTGGAATGAGCGAGCGATTTGGAGTAGTTGATAATTTTGCGATTAAAAATCCGACCCATGCACTTCATCAAGTTTCAATTCGCTATTTTCCCTATAGCGGTTTCTCACATAACGCCCTTGAGAAACTGAGTGCTTATCTACCGCTAGATCCAAAGTCGGTGAAATCGATTGAATTACAGCTTCACGAGCCACTTTTTACGCTAATCGGATCCAGTCAGAAAGGCCCGTGGTGGGATCTTTCAGCTGCGGTAGTAAACACGATTGCCAGGGGTGATCCATTTGATTCTAGAAAGGGCGATATTGAGCCTGATGTTAAGGTTGAAAAGATTGAGTCGGGGCCATCGCTAGCAAAAATTAAAATGGCTGGCAGTGAGATCTCATTTGAATTTGGAATTCAAGATCGATTAGGGATAGAAGCAATCGATATCCCACTCGTACAGCGGAAATGGTCAGCTCTTTACAAGGAAAGTTCAGAATTAACTGAAATTGCAAGACAGATTATTGATGGTTCTGAGAGCGCAATCGCTCAGTTAAAAAAACTTATTCTGGCAGCTTGCTGAGATCGCTGTAACTATCTCCAACCAGGGTTAGGCAATCTCCGCGCTTAACGCGTGGGTATCCGCGAATTACTCCAACTGTTCCGGACCGTGAAGCCAAAACTAAGTGTGGCTTGCGATCTGCAGAGTCTGGGAAGTGAATGGCCCCGATTACTTCTCCCTTTTCAACTCTATCCCCAAGTCTCTTCTTGTTTTGATACAAACCTTCTTCTTCAGCCCAGTGATATGAATCGCTACCGCGCATATCTATAAATTCTCGCTTTGAAATTTCAAGTTGATGATCGTAACTCTTGCTCTGGAAATCTGGTTTAAGTAACGAAACACTTTTCAGCGCTGAAATTAGCGCACACCGAGTGATCCGATTGCTGGTGGCGGTCGTAATTCCAGCTCCACCAAATTCTCCAGTAAATAAAGGTTTTCCTAGGCTGGCAACATAACCAGGCAACAGTGACATCTCATTTGTCCCAGGTTGTGGAGGGAAAATCATGGAGTAACGGGTATTCCACCCATTTAAGTTCTTAATCAAATCGCTCCGATATTTCTGATCAGCGCTCCAAGTCATCGTTGCGCCTTCTAACCACTGGAACCCTCTGCCCCCACTATGAATATCCATTACAACATCAACTCGAGGAATCAATTCCGTCGCCACATAATGAGCAATTTTCTCAGGAATTAGCCCATTTTCATTGCCTGGAAAGATGCGATTGAAATTACTACCATCTGGCCAAAGGCGAGTGCTGGCATAACTTGCAGGATAGGAGATAGATGGAATCGCAATCAACTCACCTGCGATATCAGTGTCCTTAAGATTTCGGATCAAATTTGCTATTGCAAATTGACCTTCATATTCATCGCCATGATTTCCACCGATAATTAAAACTTTCGGGCCAGCCCCAGAGTTGATCGAGTGGATCGGGAGATTAAACGTTGCCCAACCGCTGTTATTGGTTGAATCACCGGCTTTTAAGTAACCAGATTGTTTACCACGCTTATCAAAATCAATCGAAGATGAAACTGTTCCGCTCATCGGGCGCTCTTTTCTTGTATGGACTTTTCAAACGCTTCCATGCTTGGGAATAACTCGCCAATCATGCAAACCACATCTCCAGTAGTTACCGGTGAATATCCTCGAATCAGTGCGACCGTTCCACTGCGCCTTGCCCGGACTTCTACAACTTCAGCGTCGGCGCTCTTCAAGTTATGAATTAATCCGACTAAATCTCCAACTTCTACGTGCTGAAGTAAATCCACTCGATTCTCATAGATACCATCTGTTAAGGCACTTGCAAATGAAACTGAATAATCTCGGGATTCAATAATTTTTCCCGATTGATCTATTGAATTTTCATATGCACTGGCGGCGATATCTTTTCCTACGTAAACACCCATACCGCGAAGGTAATTCTCAAGCCCGCTACTAATTACCGCCATAGATTGCGCTGTAGTAATTCCAGATCCACCAAATTCGCCGGTAGCAACTGCTTTTCCTTGTCGAACTACATCACCTGGCAGGAGCGAGTCTGGGTTGGTAGAAGGCTGTTCTCCTCCAAGAAGAGTAAATTCGCTCTTACACATGAGCGCCTGTCGGACCATTTCTGTTCGCAGCTCTACATTTGAAACCCAGACCATAGTGATACTTGGAATGAAGTGCATGCTGCGCCCACCACTGTGCATGTCGATTACGGAATCACAGATAGGAAATAGGTCATTTGAAAGAAAAAATGCGAGTTTTTCGGCGACTGTTCCATCTACTTTTCCAGGAAATACACGGTTGAAATTTTGCCCATTTGGCCAAAGCCTGGTGCCTGCTGCAGAAGCAAGAGTAGATAACACTGGAATAATTAAAACTTCACCTTTTACATCCGTAACTTCTAAACGACGGGCTAGATCGAGGGCTGCAATCTGGCCTTCGTATTCATCTCCATGATTACCGGAAAGCACTAATACTCGCGGCCCGCTGCCATTTTTTACTGAAGTTATGGGAACGCAGTGGTTGGCCCAACCGCTATTATTAGTCGAATCACCGATCTGGATATAGCCGGTGCGTTTGCCTTTGTAATCACTTGGAGTATTGAGATCAAAGGAGCAATTGGCAGTTAAGGACATGTTTTAATGCTAGTGATTCGCTAACCAAATTAAAATAGTTTCTATAATATTTCTGTAAATCTCAGACACCGTAAGAGAAATTCATTGACCTTAAAATGCCCAACTGTTAGGCTGCGTTATCAGTCATTTTCGCCATATTTGAGGCTCAAAGGCTCAAATTTCAGAATGGGAGCTTGTTAATGGGAGAAATTAGGCGCGTCGATGGAAATCGACCTTGGGCACCAATTGTTGGCTATTCCAGAGCGGTAAGAATTGGAAATCTAATAGAAGTTGCAGGAACAAGTTCCACCACACGCGATGGCAAAGTCATGTTCCCTAATGATGCATACGGTCAGACCAGATATATATTTGAAGAGATCGAAAGAGCTGTGAAAGAGTTAGGCGCAACTTATAAAGATGTAATTCGCACTCGTGTATATATGACCAATATTGACCATTGGGAAGGAGTCGCAAAAGCACATGGTGAATTCTTTGCAGATATCCTCCCAACTTCATCTTTTCTTGAAATTAGCCGCTTAATGCTTCCTGAACTTTGCATTGAAGTAGAAATGACGCTTTACCTACAAGATTAATTCTTTATCGTCTATCAATTCCTACACTTTAGTATTTGAAATCGGAGAGAAATGAACCGCAGAGACATTGAACACGACACGATCGTAGTTACTGGTGGTACCAGTGGACTCGGCTTCTCTTGCGCGCAACGCGCAATGAGAGATTGGCCGGCTCTGCATGCAGCCCTGCTTGATATGAAAGAGGGACGCATTGAAGAATTGGCACAAGAGTTTGGAAAAGATCGAGTTAAGTTCTTCAAGACAGATGTCACTGATTACCAATCTGTACAAGATTCATTTAAAGGTACCGTTGATTGGCGCGGTGGTTTCTCAGCTTTAGTCGCGGCTGCGGGATACGCCACAAATAAATCAAGTATTGAAACGACTCCGGAAGAATGGAGAGCGATGATCTCTTGCCATCTAGATGGCACCTTCTTCGCCAATCAAGCCGCCGGACGTTTCTGGATAAAGAGCGGGCGTCCTGGCGCAATCGTTAACTTCTCATCCGTATCCCACATCTTTGGTTGGCCGCGCCGCGTTTCATACGCTGCTGCAAAGGCTGGAATCGATTCGATCACTCGCACGCTATCGGTCGAATGGGCTGAATTCGGTATCCGCGTAAATGCCGTGGTGCCGGGCTATATCAATACTCCTCTCCTTGAAGAAGGGTTGAGATCAGGGAGAGTAGATCCATCAATTAGAGAAATGCACGCCATGGAACGCTTTGGTGAGGCGGAAGAGATCGCCGCCGGAGTGAAGTTCTTGTTATCTAACGATGCAAGTTACATTACTGGTGAGATGCTCACAATTGATGGTGGGTTTACACCTCGCAGAATTCCGTGGAACCGTGATTGATTCACTAGCGCAGGGAAAAGGCGCTATCCCAAAGATCAAAAACCTTTCGGCTCGCCGAATTACTCTAAATCTTCCGGAGCCAGTGGTACTCGGCCAATACGTAATCCGGTCGCGTGGATTTGCAGTCATTACTGTGGAGCTTGAAGATGGAAGTAAAGGACAATCCTTCGGACTTGATCGTGGCACACCCGTTGCTGATGTCGTAAATACGCTGATTGCTGAGCCATATAAAGAAATTTTTGATGGCGACCCAATTAACACCTTTGATGCAATCTTGCGCCGAATGAGTGCGCCACTTTCATCTGGTGCATCACTTCGCGGACTTTCACTTGTCGATCTAGCAACCCACGATGCCGTTGCTCGCCATAAAGGCACGACGGTCGTGGAAAGTTTCGGAAAGAAAGATAAAGAGCACGCAATGTGGGGCGTTGTCGGCTATCCGCCATCACGCGGGCCTGAAGATATCGCGTGGGAAGTTAAAGCTGCAGTTGCTGCCGGCGCAGTTGGTGTGAAATTACCAGTCGGTGCAAATCCAAAATTGACGCGTGAGCGCCTTGAAGCAGCGCTTGCAACTGGACTCTGTCCGGTATCAACCGACCTTGCATGGTCTTGTCGCACAGCAAAAGATGCCTATGAAGTCGTTAAAGGTTTAGATCTTGCTTGGGTGGAAGATCCATTTGTTCCAGGCAGCATCGCCGAATTAGTCGAACTGCGGCGCTTACTTGATGTTCCACTTTCAAGTGGTGATGACGAGACACACCTGTATCACCCACAAGCATTTATTGAAACTGGCGCACTTGATATGTTGCGAATCGATGCAACCTGCCAAGGCGGCTTGTCTCGGATGGTCTTGCTAAATGAGTACATGGCCAACAGCAAACTGGCAATTTCATGGCACGTTTACGATGCAATTCATAGCCAAATTGCCTCGATCATTGACTCGCCAACATTCTCAATTGAATACTCCGCACCAGGTGCCAGCGTTGATCCGCTCGCTGAAATGATTTTAGATCGCCGCCAATCGGGTCATACCCACGATGGCAAAGGATTTAAATTGGCAGTTCCAAATCTGCCGGATCTCTCCGACGCCCTTGCGGGGCCACCACGTTGGGTGAGTTATAAATAATCTAGTTACAAGTAGCAAGGAGCTCTAATGACTAGTCAAGCACCCGTTGTAATCATCACCGGTAGCGCCCACGGTATTGGTTTTGCAACTGCACAAAAGTTCTTTGCAAATGGCTATAACGTTGCAATATCTGACTTAAATGAGGGCGAAATCGAGTCAGCTCTTAAGGAGTTAGACCCACAAGGTAATAGAAGTATTGGCCTAAAAATAGATGTCACATCACGCCAAGATATAGAAGCCGGCATTGCAAAGCTGATCGCCAAATTTGGACGCCTTGATGTACTTGTCAATAATGCTGGTAATTTTCGTCAAGGAGCAACCGATACCTACAGTGATAGCGATTGGGATCAGATTACATCTGTTCACTTAGATGGCACCTTTAAAGCATCACAGATCGCTTACCCCTACCTGAAGAAGTCACCTGCTGGCGCAATCGTGTCTATCTCATCGATCGTGGCTCGAGTTGGCCTGCCAAAACGCGCGTCTTATAGCGTTTCAAAGGCCGGGATCGAAGCGCTTACTCGAACACTTGCAGTTGAATGGGCCAGCGACGGAATAAGAATAAATGCTGTCGCACCAGGTTTTACTGAGAGTCGATGGTGGCAGGATCTTCAAGATAAGGGACTTACCACCCCCGAAAAGTTAGTCGCGGCAATCCCACTTGGACGCCTTGGAAAGGTGAGCGAACAAGCAGCAGCGATTTATTTTCTAGCATCTGCTGAAGCATCATTTATCACCGGGCAGACCCTTGTGGTCGATGGTGGAACTACAGTCGACGTAAGAATCTAGCTAAATAATTATTTAAAGCTATCTCTTTAACTTTGCGCGGGCTGCTTTTCCTAGTTCACCTGGGATCGAGGCAAGGAGCATTTTGGTGTAATCCTCTTGCGGATCGTTAAAGACGGTTTCGGTATCTCCGGATTCAACGAAGACACCATCTTTCATAACATATACCCGCTTGGTGAGGTAGCGAATAACTCCAAGATCGTGTGAGACCAAGACGATAGCGAGACCATCATTTAAAAGACCTAAGAAGAGTTTTAGCAGTTGCGCTTGTGCGCTCTGATCGATTGCTGATGTTGGTTCATCAGCAAGTAACACTGTTGGGTTAGCAGATAAAGCGCGCGCCACACTCACACGTTGACGCTGACCACCGGATAATTGGCGGGGACGCTTGAGGGCATCGAGCTTTCCGATACCCATTCGTTCTAGAAGCTCTAAGGCTTTTTGCTCTGCCTCATCTTTTCCAACTTTGGAATGGATACGCACCGCTTCTGCGACCGCTGATAGTCCATTGAGCTGTGGGTTCAAGCTGCCGTATGGATCTTGGAAGACCATTTGTACTTGGTTTCGATTTCCACTTTGGAAAGATTTATTTCCTTTAAATACATTATCGCCACGGAAGCGGATTTGACCAGCTGATGGTGGTTGCAAGCCAGCCATAACTCTGGCGAGCGTTGATTTTCCAGATCCTGATTCACCTACGATGCCGATCGGCTCACCTTCGTGCAAGGTGAGTGAACAATTCTTCACCGCTTCAACTGCAGTTGCACCAGAACCGAAGGTGACGCTGACATTTTCTACTTCCATCAAGATATCGCGCTTACTCATCAGTTTTTTCCAATCTTATCGGCGTGAAGACAAGCGCTTTGGTGTTCACCTTTTTTACCTGAAAGTGCTGGATGATCTCCAACGAGACAGTCTTGTTGAACATAATCACAACGCTCGGCAAAGCGACATCCCGGATTCCATTGACCAACTGATGGTGGATTGCCTTTGATAGTCAAAAGTTCACCGCCTGGCTTTGCCACATCGATACGAGATGAGTTAAGCGCGACCGTATAAGGGTGGCGCGGCTTTGCCATGCTTGCGGTAGGTCCAACTTCGACTGTTGCACCAGCATGCATCACCACAATCTTGTCGCAGACTTCATCTACAAGTGCAAGGTCATGTGAGATCAAAATAATTGCGGTACCCAGATCGCGGCGAATCTCACGGAGGAGCTCCATGATCTGAGATTGCACTGTCACATCAAGACCAGTGGTTGGCTCATCAGCGATTAAAAGTTTTGGCTTACTGGCAAGGGCGCAGGCGATCATCACGCGCTGTCTCATTCCACCCGAGAGTTGGTATGGATACTGTTTCATCACGGTATCTACGCGGCGAATCTTCACAAGATCAAGAAGTTCCTTCGACCGATTCTTCATCGAACCAGTACCTTCAACTTGCGAAAGCGCCTCAGCTAATTGCTTTTCGATAGTTAAAACCGGGTTTGGTCCAGCGAGTGCGCTCTGCGGAACATAGCCAATAACTTTTCCGCGAAGGGTCTTCCATTTAGCTTCAGTTATCGTTCTTAAATCCAGTCCTTCAAATAAAACTTCTCCGCCGATTACAGATGCACCACGACGTTCTAATGTTCCGATAATTGCGCGACAGATCATCGTCTTTCCAGAGCCAGATTCGCCGACGATGCCGACCATCTCGCCGTAATTAATATCAAAGTTTGCTTCTCGTACAAGTACAAGAGTTTCACGCTTACGACGTTCGATGCCGATCGCAACGTTATTTACATCGAGAAGTTTTACATCAGGACTCATTGCTGATTACCCTCGCCGATTCTCTTGGTAAGTCCCTCAGAGAAGACCGCTACCGAAATACCTGCCCAGCAAATGGCCAAGCCTGGAAAGACTGCATTCCACCAGGCAAGGGTAATGATTGTTGCGCCATCTTTGATCATTGCGCCCCATTCGGCTTGTGGTGGATTAACACCAAGGCCGAGGAATGAGAGCGCCGCAACTGCGATGATCACGATAGTGAAATCGCTCAGAGCGTACGCACGTGTTTCTGAAGAGACATTTGGAATTATGTGGCGGAAAAGTATTCGAGAAGGTTTATAACCAAGCGTTCGCGCTGCTTCAACGTAGCCTTGTTGGTTAACAACGACCGCTCTCGTTCGAGCAATACGTGCATATCGTGCCCAATTAACGAGAGAGAGCGCAAGGATGATGCTCGATAAGCCTGCACCCAGGAAGGCTACAAGTGCGATAACGAAGATTAAAAATGGGAAGGCATTGATGCCATCGATCAATGAGCCGACAAATGAGTTCACTCTGCGGTTTCGTGAGATACCGAGCAACGTACCAACAATGGTTCCGACAGTTAGCGGGATCAATACCCCGGCAAAAGCAGTTCCAATATCAATAAATACGGCGTCGAAGACGCGTGCAAAGACATCGCGTCCAAGCATGTCAGTTCCAAAGTAGTGCGTGCCGCTAGGTGACAATAATTGATCGGAACTGATTTCATTAGCATCGAACTTGCCGAACCAAGGAATTAACAATCCGGCAAGCAAAAGTGAACCCATCAAACTAGCACCAATGATGATCCCGAGAGTTCCCTCTGGTCTAACTTTTTTTACTTTTTTGCTCATGAAAGTGTCACCCGTCGGTCAAGCAAGTAACCGAGCAGATCTCCAATAAAGCTGGTAAAGACGACAATTAATCCGAAGATCATTACGATCCCCTGAACAATTGCATAATCGCGAGTGCTGACCGCCTCAATCAGCTCTCTGCCAATCCCTGGCAGCGAGAAGATCATCTCCATCACAACGGTTCCACCGATCATTATGCCGACCATATAACTGATCAAGACAACTGTTGGGGCTAGCGATGGACGCAATAAATAAGACCAGTAAAACTTTATCCTTCCGACACCACGAATTACCCCGGTCTCAACAAACTCTTCGCCCAGTGTGTCCATCAACGAACTATGCAGAACGCGCGAAAGAATTGGAACCAGTGAGAAGCAATTCACTAGCGCAGGTAACCAGAGATATTTAAGATTACTTGGGAAATTCCCTTCATATCCAGCTGCGGGCACCCAAGTAAAGACTGTGCCAAACAATAAAAGACCAAGCAGGGCAAGGAAGAAGCCGGGTATTGCAAGTGAAATAGAAGTTGAGGTACGGAAAAAATAGGTCAAAGAGGCGCGGCGACTTAGCGCAACCGATAGTGCAATTGGAATTGCAAATAATATTGCAGCACCCATAGAAAGGATGATGATCATTAACGTTACCGGCAGGTGCATTCTTAGCACTTCGGTAACTTCACGTTCCGAGAAGAATGACGTACCAAGATCGCCACGGAAAAATCCGGTGAAGTAATCGTAGAACTGAACAAAAAAGGATTGATCTAACCCATATTTAGCCTTCATCGCCGCAACGGTTTCTTCAGTTGCATCAGTTCCTAGCGCCAAACGGATGGGATCCCCTGGACTAAAGCGAAGAAGTGAGAACGCGATAAACATAACCCAGAAAGAGACAATAAGCGATCGCACAAGTCTTCCCAGGAGTGTTCTGCGTAAGGCAATCCGATTCTTATCAGGAACTTTCTGCTCGGCTGAAATTTCCTCAGCCGGCTTTCCCTTACCTATCACTGATGAGGCCATTGTTTACTTTTCCACTCCTTGGCACATTGGTCAATCTTGAGATTGCGCAGTTATATAAATCTGAGGGAGAGGCCTCTCGACCCCTCCCTCAGATTTATAACTAGCTATTTACCGACTGCTTTTACTTTTTCTTAGCGCTTACTTCTTCTTTGCGCCAAGAGCTGGCGTTTGCAATACGGTGTATTGATCGTTTGCTCTCTGGTTTTGGAATAAATTCAGTGGAAGACTTGATGCTCCCCAACCTGAACGCTGTCCAACCATAAGGTGTGCAGACTCATCCCAGAGCAATTGCTCGATCTTGGTAAGTACTGCTTGCTGAGCTTTTTTACCTATGGCTGCATCGTATTCCTCAACGAGTGCATCGTTGAACTTTGAACCCGCCCATACAGTCCAAGCACCCTTCGCACCCATGTACGTTGCGAGGCCGGAGCTCAACAGTGGTGCACCGTAACCTGAGAGTTGAACTTCGAAGGTACCGTTGGTTTGACCCGCAGCACCGACTGCATCTGGCTCAGCAACAACAGTCGCGTTAACGCCAATCTTCTTCCATTGTGATGCGATGACTGCTGCGCCATCAGCCCAACCTGGACGATTGAAAACGCTTAGACGGATTTCAAATCCGGTTGGCCACGCAGTCTGGAGAAGGAGATTCTTTGCGGTAATCAGATCTTGCTTGACTCCACCAGGCTTCACGCAGAGGTAATTTGGATGCGATACGTAGGTCAGCGCACATCCAGGTGTAACGTTTCCATTAAACGCGAGATCGCTGAACTGCTTACGATCTAACGCATATGAGAGCGCTTGACGCACCTTTACATCTGACCATGGCTTGCCTTCAGCCTTCTTCATATTGAAATCAAGGGTGAAGGTTCCTGATAGTTGGAATGGCTGAGCGCGGAATTTCTTCGGATCCCCGAGATAGTCCTTACCAATTGCAAGAGGAAGATCGAATGCATAATCGATTGTTCCTTGCTTAACTGCAAGAACGCGAGTTACTGGATCTGTAATCGCAAGGAAGCGAATTTGCTTTACAGCAGGCTTTGCCCAGTAATTTGAATTTGCTTCGATTAGCATTTCATCAGAGCCGGGTACCCAAGTCTTGAGCTTGAATGGTCCAGCGCTAAGTGGGTTGTTCCAGTACTCAGGCTTTCCCTCTGCCTTGCTGCGTGGATTCATTACTCCGTAAATATTCGCAAGCGCGCGTGGGAAGTCAGCAAAACCCTTTTCAAGTGTGTAAACAATTGTCTTTGCATCTTTTGCAACGACAGTCTTGATCTGGCTAAATCCTGGCTGGCCCTTCTGGCTGTACTCATATTGAAATACCGCGTCATCTGCAGTAACTGGAGTTACTCCATCTGAGTACTTCATATCCTTCAGAGTGAATGTGTAAACAAGACCATCGGGTGACACTGTGTACTTGTCAACGAGATCTGGCTGTGCAACTCCATTGATGTCAAAACGGAAAAGCTGTCCCATAATTAATAATTTTGTTACATAGTTTGGATTAGTTGTTTTTACTGGGTTAGCAGGATCGAGTGAAACAACTTTACCGACCAAAGCAACTGTGATGAGATCACATTGTGCCTTCGCTGTAGGAGTATTTACCTGACAATTCGCACCTTTTGCTGCGTGTGCAGGAGCAATTCCCACTAATAATCCCGCAGCCAGTGAGGATGCGGTGAGAACTCCTAAGAGTCCTCTCTTCATTGATACCTTCATAGTGTCCTTTCCGGAGCACAAACATTGTCGAGTTAGCAGTGGCAACGTTTCCAAGCGCGCGTAAACGCGTCTGGGGGTTTCCACCGTTGACAGATTACCCCGCAACGCTCAGACCGACAATGGTTTAGGTTGCAACTTTTTGGTTAAGTTTCTATAGAAAAGCCCGTTAAAAATCGAAAATTTGCTGGAAACTTACCTCTGTTCCAGTTTTGTGCGCTCACTAACGCTTACAAAAGACGTAACCCACTAGTAACTTCCTAGAAAATTAATGTAGGTAAAGTGGAGTGATGGCCAGGCGTCTATCGTGAATCAAAACATTAAAAGAACGCTGCCTAGCCCTCGAGCACTAAGTGCACTGCTGAAATTTCGAAAGATAGAAGTCAATGGCAGAAAGAAAAGGCTAGCGAGAGCACATACAGTTTGGGATCTCCGCGACATCGCCAAAGCGCGCACTCCTAAAGGACCATTTGATTACACCGATGGTGGTGCAGAATCGGAAATTTCACTTAATCGTTCACGAGAAACTTTTCGCAATATTGAATTTGCGCCAAGGGTTTTGCAAGATGTTTCTAAAGTTTCAACGCAAGTAAATGTTTTAGGACACACCTTCGCTCTTCCGGTTGGGATTGCACCCACAGGCTTCGCTCGAATGATGCATGCTGAAGGTGAATCAGCGGGAGCAAGAGCTGCTGAGAAATTTGGAATTCCTTTTACGCTATCAACAGTTGGTACAACTTCAATTGAAGATGTCTTCTCGGCTTCACCCGATGGTGCAAATTGGTTTCAGTTATATATGTGGAAAGATCGCGATGCATCTATGCAATTGGTGGAACGCGCGAAAAAAGCTGGTGTAACTAATCTGATTCTTACTGTGGATGTACCAGTAGCCGGTGCGCGTTTGCGAGATGTTCGAAACGGTTTAACAGTTCCTCCGACTTTGTCTATTGCGACAATCATTGATGCCATCCCCCGCCGGGAATGGTGGTGGAATTTCTTGACTACTAAACCTTTGGAATTTGCTTCAATGTCCAATTGGAACGGAACGGTGGCAGAGCTGCTCGACTATATGTTTGATCCCACAATGACTTTTGAAGATCTAAAGTGGTTGCGCAAAAACTGGGATGGAACGCTCACTGTTAAAGGCATACAGACCCTTGATGATGCCAAGAAGGCTGCCAAGTGTGGTGCCGATGCGGTGATTCTCTCCAATCACGGCGGGCGACAACTAGATCGTGCTCAAGTTCCGCTGATGCTGGTTGAGCAAGTATCAAGGGAGTTAAAGCGAGATGTAGAAGTACATCTTGATTCAGGAATCATGAGTGGCGCAGATATCGTCGCAGCCATCGCCCTTGGCGCTGACTTCACATATATCGGCAAGGCATACCTTTATGGGCTGATGGCCGGTGGGCAAGAAGGCGTCGAACGATGCTTGTCGATCCTTGAATCTCAAATAGTCAGAACAATGAAACTACTTGGCGTCAAAGACCTTAAAGAGTTAACTCCGAAGCAGGTAAGGATCTTGGATCGCCTGCAATAAATCTCGGCTCAAGGCGATCGGATCGTTTTTTTAGGCGTTTAAATGTACGGGGCTGCCGTCATAGGATGAGCCTATGACTACCACCGTAAACCACTGGATTGATAATAAGGAATTTGTAAGCGCTTCAGGCCGTACCGCGCCTGTTTATGACCCAGCTCTTGGCGTTGAAACAAAGCGGGTCGCATTGGCAAATAGCGCTGAAATCAACGCAGCAATCGCCGCCGCGAAGAAGGCGTTTCCGGGTTGGTCAAAGACTTCACTTGCTGGTCGTCAACAAGTTATCTTTAAATTCCGCGAATTACTAAATGCTAAAAAGGGCGAACTCGCAGAAATCATCACCAGCGAGCACGGCAAAGTCTTATCCGATGCCCTCGGTGAAATTACACGTGGTCAAGAAGTAGTCGAATTTGCAGTGGGAATGCCACAACTTATTAAGGGTTACTACTCTGAAAATGTTTCAACTGGTGTTGATGTTTACTCAACGCGCCAAGCACTTGGTGTGGTCGGAATTATCTCTCCCTTTAACTTTCCTGCGATGGTGCCGATGTGGTTCTTCCCAATTGCAATTGCAGCCGGAAATACCGTCGTCTTAAAGCCATCTGAAAAAGATCCATCAGCCTCAATTTGGATCGCCAAGCTCTGGAAAGAAGCGGGTCTGCCAGATGGTGTCTTTAATGTGCTAAATGGCGATAAAGAATCAGTAGATGGATTACTCCACTCCCCTGATGTCGAAGCGATCTCATTTGTTGGTTCCACTCCTATTGCGCGCTATATCTATGAAGAGTGTGCCAAGGCTGGCAAGCGCGTGCAATCACTCGGCGGAGCTAAGAACCATATGTTGGTATTGCCAGATGCTGACCTTGAGCTCGTTGCAGATTCCGCAATTAACGCAGGTTTTGGTTCAGCTGGCGAGCGTTGTATGGCGATCTCAGTTGTGGTTGCAGTTGAGCCAGTTGCAGATGCCTTGATCGAAAAGATTGTTTCTCGTATGGATAAATTGCGCACCGGAGATGGTCGCCGCGGCTGCGATATGGGTCCACTTGTTACTAAAGAACACCGTGACAAAGTCGCTGGCTACATTGATGTGGCGATAAAAGATGGCGCAAAGGTGATTGTTGATGGCCGCGACGTTAAAGCAGATGGGGAATCTGCTGGTTTCTGGCTTGGACCAACCTTGATCGATAAGGTGCCAACCACATCTAGCGTTTATAAGGATGAAATCTTCGGGCCTGTCCTTTCTATTGTGCGCGTTAAGTCATACGACGAAGGCGTTTCGCTAATTAATAATGGTGCCTTCTGTAACGGAACAGCGATCTTCACCAACGATGGTGGCGCAGCCCGACGTTTCCAGAATGAGATTCAAGTCGGAATGATCGGCATCAACGTGCCAATTCCGGTGCCTGTTGCTTACTACTCATTTGGTGGCTGGAAGCAATCGCTATTTGGCGATACCAAAGCGCACGGCGAAGAAGGAGTTCACTTCTTTACCCGCGGTAAAGCGATCACAAGTCGTTGGCTTGATCCAAGCCACGGCGGTATCAATCTCGGATTCCCTCAGAATTAATTATTAGAGTCTAGAAAGGCAGATAGCTATGGCTACTCGCAAGATGAGTGTGGGACAGGCGATTATTGAATTCCTTTCTCATCAATACACCGTCGATGGCGATCACCGTGAACGCACTATCGCCGGAGTCTTCGGAATCTTTGGCCATGGCAATGTGGCCGGAATTGGCCAAGCGTTAAAGCAACTTTCTATATCTGATCCCGGGCTAATGCCATTTCACCAAGCGCGTAATGAACAAGCGATGGTTCATGAATCATCAGCCTTTGCGCGAATGAAGCGTCGCCGCTCCACATTTGCCTGCGCATCATCTGTCGGCCCTGGTGCGACAAATATGTTAACTGGCGCAGCAGTTGCCACTACAAATCGTCTGCCAGTTCTTTTATTTCCGGCCGATACCTTTGCCAGCCGCGTATCAGATCCTGTGCTGCAACAACTCGAACAACCCTATGACCTATCTATTTCCGTAAATGATGCCTTCAAGCCGCTCTCTAAATTCTTTGATCGCATTAATCGCCCGGAACAAATCTTTACTTCACTACTGGGCGCGATGCGCGTGCTTACTGATCCTGCCGAAACTGGCGCAGTCACCATCTGTCTGCCAGAAGATGTGCAGGCAGAAACAATTGAAGTTCCTGAAGAATTCTTAGCCGATCGCGAGTGGCATATTCGCCGGCCACGTCCAGATATTGGCCTCTCTGCAGTTGCAGCTCGCGCGATTGCGAATTCAAAGAAGCCATTTATCGTTGCCGGCGGCGGAATTATTTACTCAGATGCACACGATGCGCTAGCTAAATTTGTCGAAGCAACTGGAATTCCGGTTGGGGCTTCACAAGCCGGAATGGGTTCACTGCCTTGGGATCATCCACAAATGTGTGGCTCAGTGGGTGCAACGGGTACGACTGCGGCTAACCGATTGGCCAAGGATGCTGATTTAGTTATCGGTATCGGTACTCGTTACAGCGATTTCACTACTGCATCACGCAGCATCTTCCAAAACCCTGATGTGAAATTTATTAATATAAATGTGACTGCCTTTGATGCCTTTAAGCACGGAAGTGCCATTCCAGTAGTCGCCGATGCCCGAACCGCGCTCGAAGAGTTAACCCAAGAGCTATCCAAATTTAAAGTATCTGCTGATTATGCAAAGCAGATTGCTGATGAGAATAAGCACTGGGATGCGATCGTCGATGCTGCATTTGTTGATCAAAAATTAGTTAAACCAAGTCAGAGCGAAATCATCGGGGCGGTTCTAGCCGCAACCGACCCGCGCGATGTTTTAGTCGGCGCCGCAGGTTCACTTCCTGGTGATCTCCATAAGTTATGGCGCGTGCGTGATCCCTTGGGTTATCACATGGAATATGCCTTCTCTTGCATGGGCTATGAAATTGCGGCCGGTCTTGGTGTGGCACGTGCTGATTCATCGCGCACACCAGTTGTGATGATGGGCGATGGTTCTTATTTAATGATGCATACCGAACTCGTTACCGCAGTTGCTGAAGGACTTAAATTTATTGTGGTGCTGGTGCAAAACCATGGCTTTGCATCAATCGGTCACCTATCTGAAGATATCGGCTCACAAAGATATGGAACTAAATATCGCTTCCGTGATGCCAAATCAAATAACCACGAATCAGGTGGCGTTCTGCCGGTAGATCTTGCGACAAATGCCGAAAGCTTGGGAATGAACGTGATCCGTATTGCCGAAAGCCCAAATGCGATCACAGATCTATCTGCGGCGATGAAGGTTGCTAAGGCGCACCCAACGGCAACTTTGATCCATATAAATAGCGATCCATTGTTATATGCCCCAGGTGGCGAAGCTTGGTGGGAGGTTCCGATTCCAGAAATTTCAACACTTGAGTCCACACAACAGGCCTATGCAAATTACAAAGAAGCTCGAAAGGTGCAGAAGAAGTATCTAGGTAAAGGCGCTGTCGAGCGCAATTAATTAGCGTTTAGATATAACTAATTTCGCGGAAGGTTCGCTTAATAGACAGAGTTAACTTGTCATCTTTGGGGTCGGCCACGCGGAAGAAACAAACAATTCGCTTGCCGTATTTTTTCTCTTCCGCTCCTGGATCTGGGAAGAAATAACCATAGGTAAGCGAAGGCGGTAGATCTTTCTGGCCCATCAGCGCACTGAGTGCTGCTTTATCGCAAGCCGCGCCTGCTTCCTTCTTTGCCGCCTCAGAACTTAAATCCTTCGCCTTTAGCTTTCCGGTGTAGAAGACTTCGTAATGATGAGCCGATGTGCAGCTAGTCATATAAAGAGTTTTGTAATTTGTATCGCTCCACTTGCTGGATTTTGTAGGCGCCTTATTGGCCGAGTAACAACCCAATTGCAGTTGGAGATAGAAGGTGCCTTTACTTAACGCTTGTGCCGGAAGCCCGCCTAGCGTAAAAGTAACAGTGAGAATTAATACAACAAACTTTTTCATATCTAAGCTTTGCCGCTCCAATTAAATTCATCGGGATTAGAACTTTGCCATCTATTGGGACGCGACGGGAAGACCAACATAATGAAGTTATAGAAAGGAATTAGTAAATACCAGCCGCGGTGATCGACATCGTGCATCCGGCGAATGGCACAGGTTAGCGTTGGAATAAATAAGATCAGATTCCAAATTGAACCTAAGACATCCCCGGGCACCAGTCCATCTAACATGGATACTGCAAAGGAGCTGATCCAGGAAAATAGAACAAATAGCCAGAATTCTGATCGGCTTGCGGTTCCTTGGTAATCAAAGGAGCGCCCCAAAGTATTTATGGGCGATTGCAGGAATTCAGGCACGAAGCCAATCATATGACCTAACCCTCAACCTTACCTTTGCATTTCAATCCTGCGACACGAGTGACTTATTTAATGGATCGGAGCCGTTGTGTTGCATAGGCACTGGACTACTCTTTGTCTCACCTAGAAAGTACGGATTAGTTATTCGACTAATCTCTCGAGAGGAGCACAATTGTTTAAGAAATTTAAGAAGATTGCTGCAGTAACTGCTGCAGCAGGTCTACTAGGACTCGCACTAAGTGCGTGCTCAACTGCAGAAAAGGCAGCAACTGAAGCAGATTGCGGTACTGAAAAAGCATTTTGTATCGGAGTAGTAACTGACCTTGGAAAAGTTGACGACAAGTCATTTAACCAAGCTGCATGGGAAGGCGCACAAGCCGGAGCTGCAGAAACTGGTGGCTTTGCTAAGTACGTAGAAACAACTGATTCAAAGGATTACGCGAAGAACATTGCGCTATTCGGAGATAAGGGTTACAACGTAATTGTTACCGTTGGATTCTTGATGGCAGAGGCTACCGTTGCTGCTGCAGCTAAATATCCTGATGTTAAGTTTGTTGGCGTAGATCAATTCAACGCAACAGATGCAGCAAACGTAACTGGTCTAATCTTTGATGAAGATCGCGCTGGCTTCCTTGCAGGTTACCT
>Ga0114974_10001508_pt1 | contig 18398 bp, 17 predicted proteins | sample S_130206_EF_Meta_FD_87318 | JGI IMG/M metagenome (GOLD analysis project Ga0114974, IMG submission 87318) | Freshwater microbial communities from Lake Simoncouche, Canada to study carbon cycling - S_130206_EF_MetaG | ecosystem: Environmental > Aquatic > Freshwater > Lake | place: Lake... | reverse complement strand
TCCTGGGCGTGGGCATGGAGATCTCCCTATGTGGGATCGGTATCTGGTCCCCAACCTTTAGCGCGCATCGCCGCCCGCCGTTCAAGTGGACGAGGCAGGCGACCGATTTACCCGACGTGTGAGTGTGTCCGTGTTGGCGCGGATGCCCCAGGTGCCGGAGGGTCTGCGCTGTGGGTGGCTGGTCCAATCTGTCGGTTCGCACGAAGCTGTCGCTCGTCACGATGACGGCGTGCGGCGTGGCACTGGCGCTGGTCAGCGCGGGCGTCGTCGTGAATGAACTGGTGAGCGCGCGCGCGCAGTTGACCGCCCGGCTCCAGAGCGTGGCGGACGTCGTGGCCGCCAGCACGACGGCGGCCGTGCAGTTCGCCGACGCGGCGGCCGCGGCCGAAGCGCTCGACGCGCTGCGCGGCGATCCGTCCATCCAGGCGGCGCACGTCGAGCTGACCGACGGCACCACGCTCGCCTGGTATGGCACCAGCGCGATGGAAGCGGGGCAGGAACTCCAGTCGGGCGTGCGGCAGGTGCGCGGCGCCCTCATCGTCAGCCGGCCGATCCTGCTCGGCGGGACCAGTATCGGCATCCTGCACGTGCAGGGAAGCCTGAAAGACCTCGATGATCGCCTGCGCCGCTACGCCCTCATTCTGGCGGCGGTCGTTGCCGCAGCTGGCGTCGTCGCCTACCTGCTGGCCCGCACGCTCGTGTCGTCGATCGCCGGTCCGATCCTGCGCCTCTCGGAGATTGCCAGCTCCGTCACCGTCGGCCAGGACTATTCCCTGCGTGCGACGCGCGAGCACGACGACGAGATTGGCCAGCTGGTCGAGCGGTTCAACCAGATGCTGACCACCATCGAGCAGCGCGATGCGGAGCTGAGCCATGCGCGCGATCGGCTCGAAGCGCGTGTGGTCGAACGCACGCGGTCGCTCGAACTCGAGATCGAAGAGCACCACCGCACCGAGAACCAGTTGCTGCTGGCCAAGGCCGCGGCCGATCAGGCCAGCGTCGCCAAGAGCGCGTTCGTGGCGAACATGAGCCACGAACTGCGGACGCCGCTGAACGCCATCATCGGCTACAGCGAGTTGCTCAAGGAAGACGGCGAAGCGCAGGGGGCGCATGCACTGGTGGCCGACCTCGACAAGGTGCTGACCGCCGGCCGCCACCTCCTGGCCCTCATCAACGATGTGCTCGACCTGTCGAAGATCGAGGCCGGCCGCATGCAGCTGGACCTCGGCACGTTCAACCTCGAGGCACTGGTGCACTCGGTCGCGGAGACGGCCGCACGGCTCGCCGCGGCGCGCAAGAACACCATCCACGTCCATGTGCCGGAGCCGGTGGGCGCCGTGCATCTCGACCGCACGAAGGTGCAGCAGGTGCTGTTGAACCTCATCGGCAACGCCTGCAAGTTCACCGAGCACGGGCGTGTCGACGTCCACGTGCTGCCGGCGCCCAACGGGTCGGTAATGCTGGAAGTGGCCGACACCGGCATCGGCATGACGCCCGAGCAGCGCTCGCGGCTGTTCCAGGAGTTCTCGCAGGCCGACGTGTCGACCACGCGCCGCTACGGCGGCACCGGGCTCGGGCTGGCCATCAGCCGCCGTCTCTGTCACCTGATGGGCGGCACGGTCGACGTCGACAGCGAATCGGGCAAAGGCTCCACCTTCACGGTCACGCTTCCGCGCGCGTACGTGCAGCGCGGCGACCTGCCGCCGGCAGAGCCGTTGCCGCGCCCTGTCCACCGCGCCGCGCCCCTCGGCGCGCTGGTGGCGCAGGCGGCGGAGTTAGGCGATGATTGAGACGCAGCCACACGCCGGGCGCCGCCTCCTCCTCGCGGTGACGCGGCTGCTGAAGGCCGATCGCTCGACGTCGTCCATCTCGACCATCGTGCTGACCGCGCATGCGATGACCTCGGGTCGTGACTCGGCCCTTGCCGCGGGTGGCAACGACTTCGAAATCAAGCCGATCGAGCTGCGACGTCTCGCGGAGAAGATGGGACGACTGCTCGCGGAAGGACTCCAGCCGTGAAGATGCACAGTACGCCGATTGTCATCGTCGACGACGACCTGGCGAGCCGTGAGTTGCTCAGTCGCCGCCTCGTGCGGTCGGGCCACCACGTGGTCGCGCTGGCGTCGGGGCGGGAGGCGCTCGACTACCTCGGCGCCAATACGGTGTCGATGGTGCTCCTCGACTGGCAGATGCCGGAGATGAGCGGCCTCGACGTGCTGCAGGCCATTCGCGCCCGCTGGTCCGAGCTGCAACTCCCGGTGCTCATGGTCACAGCGAAGGACGACGCCAGCGACATCATCACGGCGCTCGACCTCGGGGCCAGCGACTATCTCACCAAGCCGATCGATCTTCCCGTGGCGCTCGCGCGCATCCGCACACAGCTCTCGCGGCAGGACGTTGGAGAGCGCCTGCGTGCCAGCGAGGAACGCTACGCGCTCGCGGCACAAGGCGCGAACGATGGCCTGTGGGACTGGAATTTCGAGTCGGGCACGCTGTATTTCTCGACACGGTGGAAGGCGATTGTCGGCTGCGCCGAAGACGAAGTGGGTGATGGCCAGGACGATTGGTTCGGGCGGGTCCATGCCGAGGATCTGCCGCGGCTGCGCAAGGACCTCGAGGAACACCTGGCGGGCCGGACCGCCCACTTCGAGAGCGAACATCGCATCCGGCACAAGAGCGGGGCGTTCCGCTGGGTGCTGACACGCGGGCTGGCGATTCGCGACGAGCACGGCACGCCCGTGCGCATGGCCGGATCGCAGTCGGACGTCACCGACGGCAAGGTCGTCGACGCGCTGACCGGTCTGCCCAACCGGGTGCTGCTGGTGGACCGTCTCGATCGGTTGCTGACCCGTCGGCGCCCGAAGGGCGCGGGCAACCTCGCCGTCCTCTTCCTCGACCTGGACGGCTTCAAGACCGTGAACGACGGCCTCGGCCACGTGTTCGGCGACGAGTTGCTGCGGGCCGTGGCTGGACGCCTGCGCCACAGCCTGCGCGCCGGTGACACGGTGGCGAGGCACGTGGACGACCTGTCGCCCAGAACCGCCGCGCCGGAATACACGGTCGGCCGAATCGGCGGTGACGAGTTCGTGGTCCTGCTGCACGCGGTGCGCGATGTCGTGCAGGCGACGCAGGTGGCCAACCGCATCCACCGGGCCCTGTCGGCGCCGTTCATCGTGGGCGACCGCGAGGTGTTCACCAACGCCAGCATCGGTGTGGCGCTCGACTCGGGCACCTACGCCAAGGCCGAGGATCTGCTGCGCGACGCCGACACCGCGATGTATCGCGCCAAGGCGATGGGCAAGGGGCGGTCCGAGGTGTTCGACGCGGAGATGCGCGAGCAGGTCATCGAGCGCATGCATCTCGACACCGCGCTGCGGCTCGCCGTGCAGCGGCACGAGTTCGTGCCGTTCTTCCAGCCGCTGGTCGACCTGCGCACCGGCCGGCTCTCGGGCTTCGAGTCGTTGATTCGGTGGCGCCGTCCCGACCGCGGCATCGTGCTGCCGTCCGAGTTCGTCGGAGTGCTGCAGGAGAACCGGCTGATTGTGCCGGCCGGCAAGCGCTTCTTCGGCGATGTCTGCGAGCTGCTGCGCGGCTGGCAGACGCTGCATCCGTCCGTGGAAGACCTCCGGATCAACGTGAACTTCGCCGGTCCGCAGTTCGGCGAAGTCGACCTGCTCGACCGCCTGCTCGAGATGCTGGACAACTCCGGCCTCAGCTCGAAGCAGTTGGTGGTCGAGATCACCGAGTCGACGGCGATCAGCGACTTCGAACATGCGATCGACGTCCTCAACCGCATCCGCGATGCCGGCTTCCGCATCGTCCTCGACGATTTCGGGACCGGCTACTCGTCGCTGTCGTGCCTGCAGCAACTGCCGATCACCGGCATCAAGCTCGATCGGTCGTTCCTGGCCCGCGAAAGCCAGCACCCGGCGATTCTCAAGGCGGTGGTCACCCTCGCCGGTGAACTGGGCCTGACCGTCGTCGCGGAGGGGATCGAGACGATCGAACAGTGCCAGGCGGTGAAGGAACTGGGTTGTGGTTACGGGCAGGGCTATTTCTTCGGACGGCCTGTGGACGCGGAACTCACCGCAGCGCTGATCGCCAGTAATCCGATCTGGCCGACCACCGTGGCCGAGATGGCGGCTACGACGGGCAGGACGTAGCGGCCGAGCGTCAGGTCGTGCCGTCGTACCGGTGGCGGATTCCGGACGATCACCGGACTTCCGGTAACGCTTTCTGACTCTCTGGCAGGGCCGGGCGAAGAGCCCGGCCTTGCCTGGTCACTACTTCGTGCACCGAATCGACCCTATCCTCTTCACGCTCGGCGGCGTCCATCTCTGGTGGTATGGCCTGAGCTACGCGCTCGGCTTCATCTCCATCCTCCGCGCGCTGCTCGGCATGCGCGCGCGGCTGGCGCTGACCCGTCACGAGGTCTGGGCGCTGGCCCTGTGCGTGTGTACCGGCGTGCTGGTCGGCGGCCGCTTCGTCGAGGTGCTGTTCGACGAGTGGCCGTTCTACTCGACCCACCCCGGGTACATCCCGGCGCTGTGGCTGGGCGGCATGGCGACGCACGGCCTGCTGCTCGGCGCGGCCGTCGGCACGGTGCTGTTCGCGTTCGTCTATCACAAGCCGCTGCTCGAACTGGCCGACGCCCTCGTCGTGCCGGGCGCGTTTCTCATGGGCATCGGCCGGATCGGCAACTTCATCGACGGGCAGATCGTCGGCCGCGTCACCGACGTCTGGTGGGGCGTGCAGTTTCCTGATGCGATCGGGGTGCGGCATCCGGTCGTGCTCTACGACGGCCTCAAGAACCTCCTGCTCATCCCGTATCTGCTCCACGTGCGGCGGACCAACCCGACGCCTGGTGCGGCGACGGCGCGTTTCATCTTCTGGTATCCGTTCCTCCGCTTCTTTCTCGATCTCTTCCGCGACTACCCGACGCATCGGCTGGCGCTCGGCACCGGCCAGACGCTGAACCTCATGATGATCGCGCTCGGTGTCGTGCTGCTGTACCGCTCGCGGCAGCGGCGGCTGGGGCGGCTCGGGCCGCGGCGCTGGCCGCGTGCTGTGGAACCGGTCGTGCCGCAGCCGGAATCGTGGGCGCAGCGTGTGGCCTTCGCGCTGGTCATCGTCGTCAGCCTGACGATCGCCAGCAACTGGACGCAGAACGTGCCCGAGCGGTACGGCGCCCGGCACGCCGGCCTGCAGCACTCCTGGCTCTACCCCGACATCGACACCCGCGCCCAGCAACCCGCACGCTGATCGACCAACGACCAACGACCAACGACCAATGACCAATGACCATCCGCCCCCGTGAGGTAAGCTGGCGCGTCTGTCCTGATGGCTTCTCCTGTCACCAGCCGTGCCCCCACGGCCACCCTGTTACTCGGTCTCGTCGTGACGCTGGCCGTCGTGCTGGCTTACTCGGTCTATATCTCGCGCCAGATCACCGGGCTGCGCCAGCTGCAGACCGAGCTCACCGATCGCAACCGTCGTGACTCGCTACAACTACTGCGCATCCAGGGCGACCTGAACCAGTTGGCGCTCGCCATGCGCGACATGCTCGACCCCGACGAGGCCTACCCCCTGGCCGCCTGGTCGTCGCAGTTCGACCGGATCCGCACCGATCTCGACGAGGCGCTGACGCAGCAGGCGTCGGTGGCGATCGCGCGCCGGACGCCTGAGCAGTCGCGTTACCTCGCCACGTCCATCACGCAGTTCTGGGACGCGTCGTCGCGCCTGTTCGAGCTGGCCGCGAACGGCAACGAGGTCGAGGCGCGCAGCCAGGTTCGGCTGTCGCTGCAGCCGCGGCAGGCGGCCATCAGCACCACCGTGGCCCGCTTCCTCGTGCAGAACAACGAGAGCGAGGCCGAGACGGCGCAGCAGGTGCAGGAGATCTATGCCACGGTGCAGCGGCAGGTGCGCTGGTTTCTGGTCGCCTCGCTGGCCGCCATCGCCGCCACCAGCGTGTTCCTCATCCGGTCGAACCAGCGCCTGTTCCAGCAACTGGCGGCCCTCTCCGACGAGCGGCGCGAACTGACGCAGCAGCTCATCGACACGCGTGAAACGACGCTGCGCGAGATCGCCCGCGAACTGCACGACGAGTTCGGCCAGATCCTCACCGCCATCGGTTCGATGCTCGGACGGGCCGGCCGCCATGCGCCGGACGGCTCGCCGCTGAGGGGCGACCTGCGCGAGATTGCCGAGGTCGCGCAGGATGCGCTCGACAACGTCCGCGGTCTCTCGCAGTCGCTGCACCCGTCCATCCTCGAGGAACTGGGGCTCGGCAGCACGGTCGACTGGTACATCACCACCGTCGAGAAGCAGCTGGGGCTCACCGTGCACTACGAGCGCGACCCGGCGTTCCCGCGCGTCGACGACACCACCGCCATCCATGTCTACCGCGTGCTGCAGGAGGCGCTGACCAACGTGGCGAAGCATGCCGGGGTGCAAGAGGCCTGGGTGCGCCTGCGCTGCAGCGGCGGCGACGTCGACCTGCAGATCGAGGACCATGGTGCCGGACTCGGCGGGTTGCGCGCCAGGCAGGGGCTCGGCCTGGTGACGATGCGCGAGAGGGCGGGGCTGGTGGGCGGCACGCTTGGGCTTGATCCGCGCCCCGGCGGCGGTACACTCGTGCATCTGCGCGTGCCGCTCCGCACGCAGGCGTCTGCATGACACACACCCCCATCACCGTGCTACTGGTCGACGACCACGCCCTTGTGCGGCGCGGGTTCCGCCGACTGCTCGAGGACGATCCCGACCTGTCGGTCGTCGGCGAGGCCAGTAGCGGTGAGGAAGCCGTGCAGCGCGTCGCCGAACTCGACCCGCGCGTCATCGTCATGGACTCGGCCATGCCCGGCATGGGTGGGCTCGCGGCCATCCGCACCATCCGCGAGACGCGGCCAGACGCCCGCATCCTGATGCTGAGCATGCACTCCGAGGAGACGCTGGTGCGGCAGGCGCTGGCGGCCGGCGCCCGTGGCTACGTCCTGAAGAGCGCGCTCGACCTCGACCTTGCGTCGGCCATCAAGCAGATCGATGCCGGCGAACTGGTGGTCGACCCGGCCATCGCCCGCACGCCGGCGCACGGCGCCGAACGCACGCGGCTCACGCCGCGCGAACTCGAGGTGCTGCAACTGATCTGCGACGGCCTGTCGAACAAGGAGATCGCCGTCAGGCTCGGCCTCAGCGCCAACACGGTGGCTGTGCACCGCGCACGCATCATGAACGCGCTCGGCGTGCACAAGACCGCGGAACTGGTGATGTACGCCATGCAGAACGGTCTCATCAACCCACTGTGAGTGAACGGGCTGTGACGCGCCGCGAGTTTCTTCGGCAGTCGGCGCTCGGTGCGGCGGCCACGTTCACGCTCGCCGACCTGCTCGACGCGCAGGCTGGCCCCGGCTTCCGCCTGGTCGACGTCACGAAGAGCGCCGGGCTCACCTTCCGCCATAACAACGGCGCCTACGGCGGCACCTTCCTCCCCGAAACGCTCGGCTCCGGCTGCGCCTTCATCGACTACGACGCCGACGGCTGGCAGGATATCCTGCTGGTGAACGGCATGGACTGGCCGGGACACCGGCGTCAGCGCTCGACGCTGGCGCTGTACCACAACAACCGCAACGGCACCTTCACCGACGTGACGAAGGCCGCCGGGCTCGACGTCGAGCTGTACGGCATGGGTGTGGCCGTTGGCGACTACGACAACGACGGCTTTCCCGATCTGTTCATCACCTGCGTCGGTCAGAGCCGGCTATTCCACAACACCGGCAAGGGGACGTTCGTCGACGTGACGCGCACCGCCGGCCTGGGTGGCCGCTCGGCCTTCAGCACGTCGGCGATGTGGGTGGACATCGATCGCGACGGCCATCTCGACCTGTTCGTCTGCAACTACGTGCGCTGGTCGCAGGAGCGCGACGTCTTCTGCAGCCTCGACGGCCGGCAGAAGTCGTACTGCACGCCCGAAGCCTACCGCGGTGAAACATCCTGGCTGTTCCGCAACCGCGGCAACGGCACCTTCGACGACATCACCGCCACCTGCGGCATCTTCGACTCGGGCTCCAAGGCGCTCGGTGTGGCGCTGCTCGACGATGACGGCGACGGCTGGCCGGATCTGTTCGTGGCGAACGACACCGAACCGAACAAGCTCTATCGCAATCAGCGGAACGGCAAATTCAAGGACGTCGGGCTTGCGGCCGGTGTGGCGCTGAGCGAAGACGGCAAGGCGCGCGCCGGCATGGGCGTCGATGCCGCCGATTTCGACAACAGCGGCCGCACCAGCGTGGCGGTCACCAACTTCGAAGGCGAGATGCTCGGCCTCTATCGCGCCGATCAGCCGGGGCACTTCCGCGATGTGGCGACACGCGCCGGCGTCGGCCTGCCGTCGAAGAACCGGCTCGGGTTCGGCTGTGTCTTCGCCGATCTGGATCTCGATGGCGACCAGGACCTGGTCGTCGTCAATGGCCACATCGACGACACGGTGCGCAACATCCCGGGCAATGTCGGCTACGCGCAGCCGCCGCACCTGTTCCTCAACGACCGCGGCACGTTCCGCGATGTCGCGGCGCAGGCGGGCGGCGGTTTCGAGCTGCCGCGCGTCGGCCGTGGCCTCGCCGTCGGCGACTTCGACAACGATGGCGATCTCGATCTGTTGATGACCACCAACAACGGCGCGGCCGTGCTGTTTCGCAACGACCGCACGACGTCGAACCGGAGCCTGCGGTTGACGCTGCGCGGCGTCGTGTCGAACCGCGACGCGATCGGGGCCACCGTCCGCGTCATGCACGGCGGCATCACCCAGACGCGCATGGTGCGAAGCGGCTCGAGCTACCTGTCGCAGTCGGAGTTGCCGGTCACCTTCGGTGTCGGCACACGCGACGTCGTCGAGCGCGTGGTGGTGATCTGGCCGAACGGCCGCACCGACGAGTTCACGAATGTTGCGACCGGCAAGGCCTACGTCGTCACCGAGGGGAAGGGCCTCTCGCGGTAAGCTTGGCCAGAGTACCGACATGCGTATCGTTGGCCTTTGCGCCATTGCCGCGGCTTCAGCCGCCTGCCTGCTCTTCACCGCCTGCCAGAGCGCCGCGCCCGCGACGCAGACGCAGGCCGCGCCGCTCGTCCAGCCCGGTGCACCGGGGCAACCGAGCCAGACCATCGATGCGGCCCGTGCCGTCGACCTGTCGAAAGTCCGCTTCACGTCGGCTGACGTCGAGTTCATGCAGGGGATGATCGGCCACCACGCGCAGGCCGTGGACATGGTCGAACTGCTGAAGACCCGCGCTGGACGTCCGGAGATGCGGGCGCTGGGGCAGCGCATCGAGCTGTCGCAGGTCGACGAGATCACGATGATGCAGGAGTGGCTGACCGGACACGGGCAGGCCGCGCCCGAGCAGCACGCCCATCACGGCGAGCACGTGATGATGCCGGGGATGCTCATGCCCGACCAGATGGCGCGCCTCGCGTCGGCGCACGGGGCCGAGTTCGATCGGTTGTTTCTCGAAGGGATGATCGCCCACCACCACGGCGCCATCACCATGGTTGACGAGCTGATGAAGAAGCCGGGCGCCGCGCAGGAATCTGCCATCTACAGCTTCGTGTCGGACGTTGTGGCGGACCAGTCGGCGGAAATCGAGCGCATGAGCGCCATGTTGCGGGAGTTCACAAGATGAGGCTGCACGGACTGAAGTACGCACTGACGGCGGCCGCATTGCTGTCGTGCGGGATCGCCATGATCGGTGCGCAGTCGCGCGGCGCGACCACCGGCAAGCCGGACCCGCGCGTCGGGCTGAAGGCCGGCGTGCGTGATGCGGGCCAGGCGATTCGCAACCTCGAACTCGTGTCGTCGCTCGGCAAGCCGGCCGGCTTCTTCAACCCGGAGACGCCGCTCGGCAACGCCATCCAGCCCGAGAGGCCGGAGCCGCCGGCCGCCGCCAGTCAGCCGGTCGCGCCGCCGACGGTGCCCGCGTACGACCCGAAGAGCGCCAACCGCCTCGACTTCAACAACACCGACCTGGCGTTCGACGGCCACCGGATGTTCATGGGCAACTACCATGGCTTCAACGTCTATGACATCGAGGAGTCGAAAGACCCGAAGGTGATCGCCTCGGTCGTCTGCCCGGGTGGACAGGGCGACGTCTCGGTCTACAAGAACCTGCTGTTCATGTCGGTCGAGCAGGTGCGCGGCCGGCTCGATTGCGGCACCCAGGGACACGAGACCGCCGTCTCGAACGAGCGCTTCCGCGGCGTCCGCATCTTCGACATCACCGATATCAAGAAGCCGCGCCAGATCGCGGCGGTCCAGAGTTGCCGCGGCTCGCACACGCACACGCTGGTGCCGGACGCGAAGGATCCGTCGAACATCTACGTCTACGGCTCGGGCACCGGCCCGGTGCGCTCGGGCGACGAACTCTCCGGTTGCTCGGACAAGGAACCGCAGGACGACCACAACACGGCGCTGTTCAGCATCGACGTCATCAAGGTCCCGCTCGCGAAGCCGGAAGACGCGAAGATCGTGAACCGTCCGCGCATCTTCGCCGACCCGAACTCGGGCAACATCGCCGGCCTGTGGATGGGCGGCACGCACGGCGAGGGCACGCAGACCACGAGCATGACCAACCAGTGCCACGACATCACGGTCTTCCCGCAGCTCGGGCTCGCGGCCGGGGCCTGCTCGGGCAACGGCATCCTGCTCGACGTCTCAGACCCTGAACACCCGTCGCGTCTCGATCAGGTGCTCGACAAGAACTTTGCCTACTGGCACTCGGCCACCTTCAACAACGACGGCTCGAAGGTGATCTTCACCGACGAGTGGGGCGGCGGCTCCCGCCCGCGCTGCCGCGCGATCGACCCGATCACCTGGGGCGCCGATGCCATCTTCGACATCGTCGACAAGAAGCTGAAGTTCGCCGGCTACTACAAGATGCCCGCCGTGCAGAGCGACCAGGAGAACTGCGTCGCGCACAACGGCTCGCTCGTCCCGGTGCCTGGCCGCGACATCATGGTCCAGGCCTGGTATCAGGGCGGCATCTCGGTGTTCGACTTCACCGAGGCGTCCAAGCCGCAGGAGATTGCGTTCTTCGACCGCGGTCCGCTCGACGCGAAGCAGCTGTTCCTCGGTGGCTACTGGTCGGCCTACTGGTTCAACGGCCAGATCTACGCGAGCGAGATCGCACGCGGGCTCGACATCTTCAAGCTGAAGCCGAGCGAGTTCCTCTCGCAGAACGAGATCACGGCGGCCACGCTGGCGCATGCCGACACGTTCAACCCGCAGCAGCAGATGCGCGTGCGCTGGCCGGCCACGGCGGTCGTCGGACGGGCGTATCTGGATCAGCTCGCCCGCTCGAACGCCCTGCCGGCTGCCCGTGCCAATGAGGTGCGCAGCGCGCTCGACCGCGCGGACAATCTGGCGCCGAAGTCGGCGCGTGGGGCGGAGTCGGCATCGCAGCTCGACACACTGGCATCGCAGCTCGAGGGGCAGTCGCCCGCGGCCGCCGCCGACAAGGCTCGGGTCAAGGCGCTGGCCGCCCTGCTGAAGAGTCGCGCCACCGCGCTGCGATAAGTGGTTCAAGAAGTCTGTACGTAGTGTCCGGCTTTAGCCGGACGTTCAGGTCCGGCTCTAGCCGGACGTTCAGGTCCGCCTGAAGGCGGACACTACGTGCTGCGCTGGTGCCGGACCTATTTCAACGCCGCCAATTGCGCCATCGTCACGTAGCCGAGCAGGTGGCGCTCCAGCTTCTCCTGTTCCTCGTACACCAGGTGCGGGAAGCTGCCGGACATCGACGTGGCGGCACTCTCGAGTGCGGCTGCGCCTTGCGCGTCGTCGTCGACGGCGAGGATGACGCCGAACTTGCGGCTCGCCGCGAACTCGCGCACCGCGTCGACGTCGCGCCACAACTGGACCCGCTCCGGATACCAACGGCTCGACGATGTCGTGAGGCTGTCGCGCCAGCGCTCGATGACGAGCACGGCGGTCTCGCTGACGAAGCAGGCATCGACACGTGCGAAGCCCTCGAACAGCCACCACTTGTTGCGTCCGCGCTGCGCCAGTCGGCTGGTCAACTGCCGCAACCCTTCCGACTTCGCCGCGCTCACTTGTTCCACGTCGTCCGAGAACAGGCGCCGCCGCCACGCACGCACGTCGTCGCTCTTCGCGCCGAAGGTGTCCGGGTCGTCCACCGTCATCTCTTCCGGGTGTTCCAGCAGCCAGCGCAGGAAGGCCGACGAGGGCGCGAGGGCGCGATCGAACACCTTGCCCTGCCGCTCCTCGTGGGTGGGCGGCGCGTCCTCGGCGAGCAGGCTGCCCATCGAGACGGGCTGCTTCGATGCCGTGCCGGGCCGCGTGCGAGCGGCGGCTTGCCAGAGGTTGGCCATCCACGGATCGCCGAACGGGCGACGGTCGATGAGGTCGTTGACAAGCGTCTGGAGAGGCGAGGGCTGAGCGGCAGCGTCAGGCATTGCTGTAATTGTGACAGACCCGGACAGCAACAGGGGAGCTTGCTTGCAGTGTGCATTGCCGACGGCACGCCCAGCCCGAGCTGCGAGCGTTGTCGAGATCGGTGTCGTGTCCGCCTTCAGGCGGACCCTGGATAGTCCGGCTGAAGCCGGACACTACGTACTCGGGCTGAAGCCGGACACAGATAGTCCGGCTGAAGCCGGACACTACGTACTCGGGCTGAAGCCGGACACTACGTACTACTAGCGCTGGCAGGTCGAACAGTAGAACGTCGAGCGGCCGGCCTGGACGAGGCGCTGCACGTGGCCGTTGCAGCGCGGCGTATCGCACGGCTCGTCTGCACGGTCGTAGACGCGAAAGCGGGCCTGGCGGTAGGCGCTGGTGCCGCGCGAACCGACCGCCTTGCGCAGCACCGCCTTGATGGCCCTGACGAGCGTACGCGCCGAGACGTGCGGTCGTCCGGTGTCGGTGGCGAGCGTGGCCGCTGCGCGCAGTGGCGACAGGTTCGCCAGGTGCAGCGCTTCGCTGACGTAGATGTTGCCGAGGCCGGCCACCACTTTCTGGTCGAGCAGGAACGACTTCAGCGAGGTCGTGCGGCCGGCGGCCGTGGCCGCGAGGGTGTGCGGCGTGAAGGCGCGCGACAGCGGTTCCGGTCCGAGTGCGGCAACGCCGGTGGTGCTGGCGTCGCCTGCCGCCAGCAGCTGCATGAAGCCGAAGCGGCGCGGGTCGTTGAAGGTGACGGTCTGTCCAGACGACATGACGAACACCACGTGGTCGTGCCGCGTGTCGAGCGCGTCCGCGGCGTGGCGCGTACCGGTTGGCTCGATGCGGAACGCGCCCGACATGCCGAGGTGCATCACCAGCGTCTCGCCCGAGTCGAGGGCGGCGAGCAGGTACTTGCCGCGCCGCGCCAGCGTCTCGACCGTGCGGCCGCGCAGGCGTTCGATGAAGCGCTCGGAGAACGGGACGCGCAGGTCGGGGCGATTGAGGCGGACGCGCACGAAGCGGGCGCCGGTCATGGCCGGCAGGAGCAGGCGGCGTTCGCGTTCGACTTCGGGGAGTTCAGGCATGGGGGTGAGTGGTGCGTCCAATGGGACGCGGGCTGAGCGTCCAGCATACGCGGGAGCGCGTCTGGCGTTGGCCTCGGCATCGCCCCATCCTGGGCTTGTCATTCCATATTCCAGAATCTAGAATGCGGAATGGCTCAAGGGCTGCTCTCGCAGGACGTTGTCGTGCTGGCCAAGTTGGTCGCGTATGGGGGGAAGCGCCCTTCGATCGCCGACGTCTCAGCGGCCCTATCGCTGAGCGCATCCCAGGTGCATCAGTCGCTGAAGCGGCTTCAACGCTCACGTTTAATCGAGGAGCCCGGGGGGCGACCCTTGCTGCGCGCCGTTGAGGAGTTCCTCATCCATGCCGTCAAGTACGCGTTTCCTGCCCAACGCGGTGAAGTGACGCGCGGCATGCCCACGGCGTATGCCGCCCTTCCGCTGCGTGCGCAGATCGTGGCCGGTAGCGATCTGCCACCAGTATGGCCCTCACCCGCTGGCGAGATTCGTGGGAGCACGCTGGAGCCACTCCACAGAACGGTTCCCGCCGCCGCAGCGAAGGACCCTGAACTCTACGCACTGCTGGCCCTCGTTGACGCTCTCCGCGATGGCCGCGTCAGAGAGAGGCAGATCGCGGAGCGAGAACTCAGCGGCCAACTGCGGAGGCTGTTGCGTGGATGATCCCAATCGCCTCCTGTTCGAGTCGGTGGTGTGTCTCCTGGGACCCGTGCTCGACGAACTGGTCTTCGTCGGTGGTTGCACGACCGGGATGCTGATCACTGACCCTGGCGCGGGAACCGTGCGCCCGACGATGGACGTCGACGCGATCACCGATATTGCGTCCTACGCGAGATACGATGCTCTCGCCGAACGGTTGCGTGCACTGGGGCTTCGCGAGGACGTGAGGGCCGGAGCACCACTGTGCCGGTGGCGTCACGGCGACGGCATCATCGACGTCATGCCGATTGATGAAGAGGTGTTTGGCTTCAGCAACCGCTGGTATCCACAGGCCATCGAGACGGCTCACCGGGTATCTGTCGCCGGACATCCCATCCGCCTGGTGACCGCTGTCTGCTTTGTCGCGACGAAGCTGGAGGCCTTTCACGGCCGTGGCAACGGCGACTTCTCCGCAAGCCACGACCTCGAGGACGTGATCGCGGTGGTGGATGGCCGCACCGAGCTTGTGGCTGAAGTCGCCATGGCCGAACATGAGATCAGGAACTATATCGCCACCGAATTCAAGGCACTGCTCGCAGACCCTGACTTCGTGGACGCGCTGCCTGGCTTTCTGCTTCCAGACCATGGAAGTCAGGCAAGGCGCTCGGCGCTGATGGCTCGGCTGCACGACCTTTCGTTGCTCGGCGACTCCTAATTCAGAAGCAACCCGGGATCCTATCCTCATGAACATTGAACACGTGGCGCGCGACCTGGCGTCCCATCTCGTCCTGACGCGCCCGCTCGTCTGCATCGACCTCGAAGCCACTGGCGTCATGCTCGGTCGCGACCGCATCGTGCAGATCGCCACGGCCACCATCCAGCCGAACGGCCTGGTCACCCTCTGGGAGTCGCTCGTCAATCCCGAGATGCCGATTCCGGCCGAGACCACCGCCGTGCACGGCATCACCGACGCGATGGTGACGACGGCGCCGACCTTTGCGCAGGTGGCGCCGACGCTGTCGGCGCTGCTGCTGGGTAGCGACCTTGCCGGCTACAACGTCGAGCGCTTCGACCGTCGGCTGCTCGGCGCCGAGTACCGTCGTGTCAGCGTGCCCGACCCGACCGTGGAGGCGCGCTGTCTGGACGCATATCTCATCTTCGCCAGGCGCGAACCGCGCAGTCTCGATGCGGCGCTGCGCTTCTACGGTGTCGAGGATCAGGTGGCCGGCCGTCGTGCGCATGAAGCGGCCAGCGACGTCGAGGCGGCGCTCGCCGTGCTCACCGCACAGGTGAAGGGCTACACCGACCTGCCGAAGAGCGTCGAGGCCATCTACGAGTGGCTGGTGCCGGTCGACCCGAACCGGATCGATGCCGACGGCAAGCTGGTGTGGGTGAACGGCGTGGCGGCGGTCGGGTTCGGTGCGCAGGCGGGGCGAACGCTGCAGGCTCTGGCGGCGACCGATCGCGGCTTCCTCGAGTGGATCGTCCGCAAGGATTTTTCAGACGAGGTGAAGGCGATCGTGCGCGATGCGCTGGCGGGGAAGTTCCACACGCGTGCGGAGGTCCAGCGGACCTGATACGTGGCACTGACGTGTCTCCCTCCTCCAGTTGTCGATGTTGCGGATCCCACCTTCGGCAACATGCGGCTCGAGCAGTTCGGTGGGGCGAACGGCGAACTCGCCGCGGCCATTGCGACCATCACCTTGCAGAACCTGGCTGATCGCGAGGCCGGACGCGGTTGCCCGAACGCACTGTGACCGCGAGGTGCTCAGGGCTCGGAAGCGACAGCCTCAGGGCGCGGCGCACGCCGGAAACGCAGGATCGCGATCGTGCCAATGGCGGCGAGTGCCGTGATGCCGATCGCCAGTGCGGCCGGCAGGCGGCCGGACACGCGAAGCCAGACCAGACTTAGCAACACGCACGCCCACATGTTCGCGATGGCGATGGCTCGCGATCGCGGGGACATCGGACGGCGCTCATCGATGAAGCGCATGTACGGGGCGAACAGCGGCACCCGCAACAGGCGCTCCTCGAGCCACGGGCAACTGCGCGTGAAGCAGTAGGACGCGATGATCAAGAAGATGGTCGTAGGCAGGCCGGGAACGAAGACCCCGAGTGCGCCGAGCGCGACGGCGATCACGCCCACCGTGGCAAGCAGCCAGCGGCGGGCGGGCGCGACCGGCGAGCGCCGGTGAACGACATCAGGGTTCTCGAGCACGTGACCATACTACCCGCGCGACCCGGAGTTCGGAAACTCACCCGAGCCGCACACCATGGCCTCGCCCAACCACACGACGAGAGTCCCGCAATGCGTCACCTTCGCGTCCTCATGCTGCCCGCGCTGAAGACGACTGCCCCGGCGCTGCTCTCCCCGACGCTTGGCTTCGTCAAGGGCGTTCCGCCGCATGTCTACGTCGAGCGCATCCAACCCGCACACCTCGCGATGTGGCAGAGCCTTCGCCGCTGCGAACCAGGCGAATCGCCGGACTTCGTGATGCGCCAGGCACCGGTGCCTCACTCCATCTTCCGTGGCATGGTCAGCGTTGATGGGGCAGCGGTATCGGACGTCCTCCAGGTCTGGCTGGATGTTGCATCGCATCCGTCGCGCGGTGCCGAGCAGGCGGAAGTGATTCGCCAGCGCGTCCTCGCCCCCATCATCAGCCACGGAGCCTGATGTGGAGGACGCGGCGTCTCTCGCCCAACCTATCGAGGCGCTTCGACCGTGGCTCGGCCATCTGGTGATTGTGGGTGGGTGGGCTCACAGGCTTCATCGTGTGCATCCACTCGCCGGAGCCCCGTCGCGAATGTTGCTGCGCACCATGTAGCCGCGCACCTTCAGGTGCGCCCCGCGCACGGCTGCCCGTGCCCGAGGGAATGACCCTCGCGCTCGAATGGTCTCGATGACGCCCGCCAGGGCCGCGAGCGGAATTGCCGAGGCTCCCAGGGAGAGCAGGAGTCCGGAAGGTCTCCCCTCGCTCAGTTCGACGTAGCCGCCGAGCCCAAACATGGATGCGACCAGCCCGGCGAGCACCCCGAGACCGAACACGAGCAGCGGCTCGACCGCCCACGACGTACGGCTCCGCGGCAGCGGCAGTGGCTCCGTCGTCGTCTCGTCCTTCAACTGACGATGGTGGCGCAATCCGCCCGGCTGCGAAGCTGGTTGCGAAACTGGCTGCGAAACCGGAGGCGGTGCCGGCACCGTCGGCCGGGCTGGTAGCCCGGCCTGGGGATACAGGTCCAGAACGCGTGCGGTGATCCAGTCGAGGACCGCAGGTGGGAAGCCTGCGTGGCGCAGGTCCTGGCCACAGGTCGGGCACGTCCGGAACGGAGGCCCTCCTTCAGCGCAGGCCTGGCAGCGCGGGGAGTTGGCCAGGAGGTGGTCGACGTACGGGCGGTGGGGGCCCTCCGGGTTGAGTCCGGAGAAATATGGGAACCCTGCCGCGTGCTGTTGCGGGACGCTGTGAGAATGCATGGATGCCTTCCGCCAGCAACGCTGGCTGATGCACCCCGAGAGGGCAGATCGAACTGCCCGGACACGCGTATTGCCTGACGCCTCGCGTCAGGCCACATCGCCTCGTAGAAATACGAGGCAGGCACCGTTGATGTGTCCCACCCGGTTGCCGAGCTCCGCGCACGGCGAAGCTACTCGGGATGTTGCGGGCCGCACCGCGCGGCCACTTCAATCACTATATGGACATTCGTTGATATGAGTCAATGTCGTTCTTCCCTGCCGGCATCCATGCCGTCCTCTTCACGGGCAGCCGAGGTTCACGAAGGACATCGACGTCTTCGTTGAGCCGTCGCCCGAGAACGCCGAGCGGTTGCTGGCGGCGCTTACCGACTTCGGTTTCGGGGGCCTGGGCTTGACCACGAGTGATTTCGCCTCACCTGGGAAGATCGTCCAGTTGGGCGTGGCGCCCAACCGCGTCTCTGACCACTACGGCGGGGAAGTGGTGGATTACATCGGTCGGGCTGAGCTCATTCGGAACAAGCACGCCAGTGGGCGGCCGCAGGATCTGCTCGACATCGAAGGGCTCTCGTAGCCCCGTGCTCTCACTCCGGCGCGATCGACCCCGCCATGCCAGACGCGCTCGCCCACAGCTCCTCGAAGTGCCCGTCGCCGACCGGGATTCGGCCCCATGTCCGGTCGTAGAGCGCGTGCGCGAACGGCACCATGGCTCGCGACTCGTCACTGCGCAGGAACAGCGGGTCGAGATCGCCGAGTCGCACGCGGTCGAGGCCAT
>Ga0114974_10001503_pt1 | contig 18441 bp, 19 predicted proteins | sample S_130206_EF_Meta_FD_87318 | JGI IMG/M metagenome (GOLD analysis project Ga0114974, IMG submission 87318) | Freshwater microbial communities from Lake Simoncouche, Canada to study carbon cycling - S_130206_EF_MetaG | ecosystem: Environmental > Aquatic > Freshwater > Lake | place: Lake... | reverse complement strand
CTCTTAAGCGACCATTAAGAAAATTGACATCCCCAGCCATTCCAGATATCTCATTCAAAAAGAGATTATGGCAACAGCGGTCCCTAATGACTGGCTATGCCCGATTACCCTATCTATTATGCGTGATCCTGTGATTGCACAGGATGGCCACAGTTATGAGCGCTCAGCTATAACGGAGTGGTTTCTAAACAATAACACGTCCCCCAAGACGAATCTTCGTCTTGCATCCACCCATCTAGTGACAAATATTGCCCTCAGAAACACAATCCACGAGTATTTCGCCAAGAATCCTATGACAACAAGCAGTATTAGCAGATCCTCATACACAAACTCACCTGTTGCGATGACATGTATAAAAAACGCTACACACATCCACATCTCCGTCTTCGCAACAGATCAGCCTATCCGCAAGCCGATTGACCTCATCGCTATTGTTGACAACTCAGGCTCCATGGGCGAAGTTGCCGACGCAGAGGCGGCAGAATCATTCGGATATACCCGCCTGGATCTGGTGAAGCACACGATTCGCACAATGGCGGCTGTCCTCCAGCCACAAGATACACTCTCAATCGTCAGCTACAGCACATCCGCCCGTGTAGTCCTCAAGCCCACTGCAGTCACAGACGAGGCCCGTATTCGCATTAATGCAGCTCTTGATACAATCCAACCAGATTCACAGACGAATATTTACGACGGCATTCGCCAAGCAGCCAATCTCGCAAATGCGCCTGAGATGGCTGGCCGCAATATTGTCGCACTCCTCTTGACGGACGGCTTTCCGAATGTGAATCCACCCCGCGGCATTCTTCACACTCTCCGCACATTAGAACTGAAAAACCGTTGGTCTCTCCACACCTTCGGTTTCGGCTACAATCTTGACTCAGCCCTTCTTACTGAGATTGCCCAGTGGGGTAATGGCCTCTTCGGATTCATTCCTGACTGCTCGATGGTTGCAACAATCTTCATCAACTTCCTCTCGAATATGCTGTCTACTGCCGCAACAAACGCAACGGTTACCATAGGTAATGCACTCTTTCAGACAGGTCCTATACTCTATGAGCAGTCGCGCGATTTCATCTTTCCTCTCTTAGGAGATCCACCCATCTGTAAGCTGAACGGAGAGATTGAGGAATGTTATATGGTAGAGGTTATTGACTCATTTGCCGATGCCCGCAGTCGTTATATAATTGCTCTTGAAAACAGTATTAGCAATGCGAAATCCAAGAAGTATGTGGATGCACTTCTCTCCCTTGAGTCGGCCTTCATGTCATTCCAGGGAACTAATACACCCGCAAAAGAGTTCATGCGGGACATTCATGGTGCTGATCCTGAAGGTCAGATTGGCATGGCTCCTACTGAGGCATATTTCTCCAGATGGGGTGAGCACTACATGCGCTCCTATCTCCGTGCTCAACAGCTACAGCAGTGCATGAACTTCAAAGACCCAGGTCTACAGATTTATGGAGGTGAACTCTTCCGCCAGAACCAGATGGCAGCAGACAAGGCTTTCGACGATTTGCCCCCACCGATTCCTTCTGGCAGCCGAGAGGAACGCCCTGTTCTTCCCCGCAGTTTAACATTATCTCTGAATAATCCTTCAGGAGGCTGTTTCGCTGGCGAGTGTAAAATCCTGATGTCTCACGGAGTCAAGAAGCCAATCAAGGATGTTCAGGCTGGAGAGATGGTCTGGAGTGTTAAGGGTTATGCAACTGTCATCGCACTCGTCGTGTGTAATACGAAGGCTAGGTCACAACCGATGAGCCGCATCAATGATCTCTCCATCACACCGTGGCACCCGATTCTTGTGGATGGTGAGTGGGTCTTTCCTGCCGACATTAACTTCTACAGCGAGCGCATGGTTCAGACAGTGTACAACTTGGTACTGGAGAGAGGACATGTTGTTGATGTAGAGGGTGTATTGGCGTGTACACTGGGACACGAAATCACAGGCCCTGTTATTGGCCATCCCTTCTTCGGAACGGAGCGAGTGATTGAAGACCTCAAGAAGGTGAAGGGATGGAAGGAGGGCCGGCCAACCTTCACGAATCTCGTGGCGGTAAAGGACCCTGATACAGGTATGGTTAATGGATGGTATGATGATATTTAACGACTCTAAAAAGTATTATCTGGTCTCAGACGACTAGCCGAGTCCATATCACGAGTAATCACTCGCATAACAATCTGCGTCTGGTGGTTCATATTAATGAAACGACCTGACGCCATGGCGACTGTAGGAACGGATGAGAAGAATGCAGTATTTGTTGCAGGTGAGCCGCCATAGTTTATAATACTTTGACTTCCTGTAGTTGGATCCGCATAGTTATTCCGCAAAATAACATAATTACAATATCCCTGAATATTTGCACCAGTTGAGTACGTATTATTGACTCCTCCATTTTTGATAAACTTCCCAATATCAACCACTATATGCCCCGAACTTCTCTGTAAATAATTCAAAAACTCGGTTGATGCTGCAGTTTGGCTATAGCTTGTAGGGAAAATCATATTTTTGAATACAATCCTGTCTCCCTGGCTGACCATGAACTTGCTGAACCACGTCTTCGTCTGGATCCAAACATAGCCACCGCTAATGTCTGCATAACGAGTGTTTGCAGTGCTAGAAGGATTAGGATTCGTCTTCAAAGAAGAGGAGAATAGGAAACCACTCACATCAAGGGTATCCAGACTGTCGCTCACCAGATTTCCATCTGGCCGCTGGAGCTGAATGCTCAACTTCTGGAGCGTTGCAAGAGGTGTGGGGTAATAAACCTTCTGGCATTTCATGAACTTGGGAATCATGGCGAGGTATCCGCGATTGTTTGCGGTATTGTCTGAAATCCAGTTCGCATCATACTGTACAACACCGAATGAGCTGTCAATATTTGTATTCGTTCCGAAGTTGTTCGTATCAAGCTCAGGAATGCGGACCATGAGATAAGGGAATGAGAGCGCGTTGATACTGAGATTGGTGTTGTAGCTAATATCCGTCTGGGTCGCCAGGATATCAATACCCTCAGTGGGAATAATCGCCTTAATCAGCTCAATGCGAACAATATTCTTGAACTTGATGTTGGTGGCAGTAGAAAATCCGAAGCCACTTCTGTTGTTTGCAGGGTCGAAGTTTACGCTGAAGTTGTAGCGATTCTCTGTGGAGTTGGAGACCCAGTTGCGGTCGGAACTATACAAGAAGAGATTGTACTCGTTCTCGCGATAAGCAACAATATCATCCTGCTTCTTGATATTGTCCTGAGGTAACACGGGGCGAGTGCGAATAGTATCTGGTATAGCAAGCGTGGGATTTGCCTGCGCCTGACCTGAGTTCTCGAATGTTTGGCCGGAAGGAACTCCCTGTGAACTTCCAAAAAAGTAGGCGCGAGGGTCGGGAGGGAGAGATAGATTCACATTGCGAGAGGTATCTGACTGGCGCATCAAGGATCGCTCCATTAGCGAAAGTTCATCCCTCTTTTTTGCGGCATCAGTCAACTCGCTGAACTGGCTTGAGGCAACTACCATCTCGTTCAATCCATCCTGGCCACGCTGTCTGGAGGCGGTCATCTGTTGCTGCTGAATCGCTGAGGCAGGTGAACCGGTACTACGTAAGGCCTCATCCTCTCGCTGCTTCTTGACTTGCTCGAAGAGGGTGAGAGCTGTGGAACTAGTCTCATCGATAGGTATACGAAAATCGGGCGCAGCAGGGGGTGTAGGTCGCCCATCTTGTCTCTCTGATTGGAGCTGGCTGTAACGATTTCCAACATCCATCCGAACATTCTCCTCCGCGGTATTTCCGCTTCCACCTGCAGCACCGCGGCGAAGATAGGAGAGGAAATCTGGAACAACTGCACTCAAGACCTCTTTATTGAGAGAAGGAACAGGCTGCTCGCCTTGTTGTTCATAGACCTCGCCCATATAATGGCGAACTGTCTTGACGAGACGCTCCTTCTGTTTTGTGCTTAAGTCACCACCAATACGTCGTTGGAAGTCATTATATAGAAGGCGATCCAACATCGCTTCATTTTGAGATGAGAAAAACGGACTCTTTGGAAGGTCTGACATCAAGGACTACTCTACCTTCTTGTCAAGTCTTTTAAACCAGAGCTATAACGAAATGGAATTATGTGGAAAATATCCAGTGCCGTAGTTTTAACATTTCAGAATCAGGGGGTGATTGACGTGTAAAGGAGCGGAATCCATCACCAGCCAGCATCCGAATAATAAAATAGAGGGAATACATTCCACACTCTGTGTTCTTGTGCTGGAAGCGGCGACCATTATAGTGCAGTTTCATGGCAGCATCCTGCGTTGTCAGCCATTTCATGAACTTCGCAATCTGCTTCGGTGGATACATGCCATAGGAGTCAAAATAGTAACAATGATGCTTAAGAACATCAATATAGACGGCGACCCAGTGGCTTCCAGACTTGAAGTGGGGGTCCAAGTTGTAGACGATTCCAATTCGGTTCGTTTTTGTTCCACTGTCCATGGCCTCCAAGATGCGCAGCTGGCACACCTCGTCATTCAAGCATTTACCTGACTGCGTAGTATAAGGGTCAGGGGCAGCAAAGTCAATCGGATACGGTCCCATAAACTCAAAGTCCGGAAATGCTTCCTCGTACTGCTTCATTACATTCTCTATGGCAAGAGAGTCAAGCCACATATCAGGGTCATCTTTCCAGCTGGGAGGCTGCATTGGCCGTAGATAGGTCTTCGCAAAGACAGCCTTCTCTTCATCTGAGAATGGGAGTGCCTGGAGAAAACTCCACTCCTTTTTGGGTCGAACTGACAGAGCCCTTTCTAGATCAGCACGCCGTGCGGAAACACCCAGTTCATCTGCCGCCTTCTCAAGAATCTCCTGTGGAAGACATCCTTCTGCGGGGCGTTTATTGATTCTGGGATGGCACTGATATGGACCAGGATTGAGGGCTACATGCTTCCTCTTTCTAGTCTTCGCCATGCTACTATGTAATAAGCTTTCTTATCACATAGTAGAATGGAACGTAAAACGAACATGGATAAATACTGGACCCGCGTGTTCATACCTTGTCTACTGATTCTGTTCGCGCTCGGCTTCTATCTACTCTTCTTCTTACCGCAAACACAGCTGATTTCATCCTCTTCTGTGTTCAAAGCAGTAAGACTTCTAAAAACAAACTCACGCGTAGCTGAATTCTGATAAATTCTAACACTATAGAAATGGCAATTACGTCAGAGCAGATGTGGGGATATGGTCTTCTTTTTGCAATGCTGGCAACCGTTGCATCCTCCATGATTTATATAACATCAACGGCGGCCAAGAAGGATTCCGCATCGGACACAATGCGTGCAATCCAAGGAATGGGTTTGGCGAACTTCATCATTATTGCCCTCTTTGCATACATGGTCTCTTACTATCTGGAGAGCAACCCCTCCATGACACCCACATACATATTCTTCATGCTCCACGCAACCCTCTTCTTGAGTCTTATGGCTGTATCAGTTGCGGCACTCCAACAAATCAACTAGGTTCAGTGTTTGGAGTTGATATAGAGCGCAATAATCTTGTGTTGTAGACGGAACTTTCCAGTCCACTCTGCAAAAGCTGGATGATTGTGAAAGGAAATGCCTTGAATACGCAAGCAGACACGCACTGAATCCCCCGGCTGTAAGAATGTAGGGCGTACACCCTGTGAACCAATAACAGGCCCACCCTTCTCAGACCTATATACAACGATAGAATCAATACCTCCACTTTTCTTGTCCTGAACACTTACTGGACAATACAAGTGAAGTGAATCCCCCTCCACCATTGGCTGGAAAAGTTGCTGGAGTTCGGATAGTTCCCGCTTTCCCTGATTAAACCACGCAATCTGGTTCGTGAAGACGCATGAAAGAAGGGATGACTGGAGCGCCTGGAGTTTATTCATGGAGTTCACTGAATCCTTGAGGGAGAGGATGAGTTTACCCGTATTTGGATCATAGACTTTCACTAAGAGTGATGGAAGAAGAATAGATAGCGATGGAAAGTGCGTCTCTCCATCCATATAGTATACAGGCGTCAAAGGTTTGGCACCATTTATAAAGTTTCCTGTCTGTACTTTACTAACTTCTAGTTTTTGTAAAGGGATAACCCACTCCATTCTACACTATACTATACGTTGGTTTAAGGCCTCCCTGAGATTCATGTGAAGATGGACGGTTTATGTCTCAGTTGGAGAGGCAATCCAGGAACAGGAAAAAGAACACAACTTCTTCAGCATTTACAACTTGTAGCGAAAGGCCGCAACCTCCCATTTTCTCTTCACACCAAGTTTCTCCAGATTGGATCCGCTGCGGCTGGAAGTACTGGGGAAGTTGATGAGAATGACGAGACGACTGGGGAGAGGACGACTGAGGCAGGACAGTTTTCATACGAGTCATCTGTTGTCCATGTAGGCTTTGATGTGAGCCGCATGAGTATGCAGGATAAGAATATTCTGCGCCCAGTCTTCTTGCGTCTTGGTCAAGGAAGTCAAGTGCTGGCTGGACCACAAGGGCGCGGATCACGCATTCTCGTGCTCTATCATGCACACCTTCTCTCTACAGAATCCATTCTCTTGCTTCAGGCCGCTCTTGAACAGAATGATGGCGACCTCTCCGTCTGGATGACTTCTGAAATCCCTATTCCTGTGCGTGTGCGAGACTGGTTCGTTGAGATTCCAGTGGCTGGAGCTGACCGGCAATTCGCCCTTTACAAACAGAAAGTGGGTGGTATTGAAGAGCATCTCGCAGACTGGCCTGACGTATTTATGCGTCTATTTGCACGCTGGCTGCGAAAGGGGGAGCCGACGTTAGGAGATGTTCCCGCCATTAAATCCTTTATTTACGAGCTTCTCATGCGGAATCTGCGGTGGACGGAGTGTATCCATTTCGTTCTTGATGCTCTTATTATGATGCCTGGTCTATCATGGGAGCAGAGGCAAAAAGCCCTCGACGTGGTTGCTAGATGTGAAGGGACAGGTGGTGGGCAAACACTCCCAAGTTATCGTATCCCAATCCTCTGGGAGAGTTTGTTTCTCCAACTCCGCTCTGCTATGTCAGTTTAATACTTATCTTTACCATTGAATCTTAAAATTAAGTTCAAATGGTAGGGATGTTGCCTCTTGTTCTCCAAGAGATAGTGAATAATGTAAAAACTCAATACGAGACGCTGCCAGCCGTGCGATGGACTGATGCCTCTCCTATTGAAGAGGATATGGCGGTGCTAGAAGAGGAGGCTATGTCTGAGACTGAATTTGATAAGGTGAATCTGCGCAAAGATATGTGGAAGGCTTTACAGACAGGCCACGCTGAGATCCTATGTCGCACATGCTCTTACGGCAAGGTGCTCGTCATTTGTATGCGGGGTGCGGATCTCGGTATCTCATGGTCCACATGGGGCCGCATTCTCCAAGGGTTCGGTGCTACAGGTGTGCGCATTTGCTGGTATGCGAATCCTACTAAACGACTGCTACCCGTCTCTGGCTCCGCAGTCGGCCCCGAGCATGTGAATGGTGGCTATACGATGCCTTGTGAAGTGAAGGCAGTTGTCATCTATCGCTTAGAAGAGGCCACGAGAGTTCTGATTCACGAGATGCTGCATGCGACTTGTACAGACCACGATCACGATCCGACCGAAATCAAGGAGGCCAAAACGGAGACATTTGCTGAACTCTTCTTGATTGCATATGCGGCGAAGGGTCGTCCTGTTCTAGCTGAAGAGTTGTGGAAAACACAGGCTTCCTGGATTTCAGATTTGAATAAGGTATTGGTTGAAAATCACGGAGTTCGGTCGCTGGCCAACTATTCAGCCCGCTATACATTGGCTCGCGTAGAACAGCTTCAGAAGTCTGGTATTGAAGTCCCCGCGACCACAAGAAAACGCAGCACATCCTCTCGGTTTACGAGTCCAAAGCTTGATACCTTTCTGAAGTAAGAATAGAGATGTCGATAACGAGCAGACCGTATTTGGGTTCTACTGGAAAAATACCACAAATAAGCTTGACCCCACTCTATACGCAATTTAGCCCGAGGTCTATTCCAGGCTGCACTCTGTGGCTGGATGCGGCGGATCCCACAACGATATCAGGAACATCATCTATTACAGCATGGAATGATAAATCAGGGAGCGGTAATAATGCTATATTTACAGGAACAAATCCATCATACACTCCTGCAAATAAGTATGTTGAAACATCGGGTCTAAATCAAGCGTTTAGTGTTCCTGGCACGATTTTTAATACAGTAGGGGGTAGTCTATTCATCGTCTATGCAGATAAACAACAGAATACACAGAATGGGATGTTGTATGCTATAAGTGATGGATATACTCCATACTATTTTGATCAATGTCTATATCGTGCTGATGGATATTCGTATGCATTAGGCGGTGTTGATATACCATCAAATGATTTTAAAACAGCATTGAATACGAGAAATACACTCATCTACAGTATCAACTATGTACATAACACATCGAACTATAATGTTACAGTAAATGGAACTGTATTTCCATTCACATCTATTAATGGAACAAGAGTTGTTGTTCCATCAGGTTCTATGGTATTTAGTGGAGGATGGGGTGGTGCAGCAAACATAAAGTTTAATGAAATTCTTTTTTTCAATTCAATTCTCACAACAATCCAGCGCGAACAAGTAGAGTCTTATTTAGCACAGAAATGGGGCTTGACTGCGACCTTGCCGAGTTTTCCTGGAGTTAAGGGTATTCCAGGCTGCGCACTCTGGTTAGATGCGGCTGATTCCGCATCTATGACTACTTCATCTGGAAATTTACTTACATGGAATGATAAATCAGGAAATGGATATGTTATGACAAATAATACAGGAACAACCACAGTTGCTTCATCATCACTAAACTCACTAAATACAGTTTATACACCAAGTGGCACTAATACAAAAATTACAAACTTTATAGGGAGAACTAAATGCACGATGTTTATTGTTGGAAAAGCTGCTACATCAAGATACTTATTAGCACTTAATGGAGGTTTTCTATATACAGCCAATGACTCTCTTTTATATTTTTCGCCTCCAACAGGAAACTATCTTGATATTATAGATAGTGTTGGTTTAGCAACTCCAGTAGTTTCAAATAATACTTGGTTTATCTTATGTATAGGTTATGATAATGCTACAAATAATACAGCAAATCCATATACTATAAATGGAACAAATAGATCAACAGTTATAATACCACGTGGGACACCAGGTATCTTAAGCGACCAGTATATAACATCTCCATTGTATATTAATTCTGTTAATGGAACAAATTCATATGACTCAGTTTATACTGCTGAAATAATATATTATAATAATACTCTCACAACTACAGAGCGCCAACAAATAGAAGGATATCTCGCTGCTAAATGGGGTCTCCAATCATCTTTACCGAATACACACCCTTACTATACAAAAGCTCCCATCAATCACATCAACAACACCCAGCCCGCAGGTCTCCGCACCAATCTAACACTTGCAACAGCCCAGCGAGTAATATCATACATTCCTTACCCTATAACTTAGGGAAGTAATCCTACAAGGCGCAAGCTCCGCTTAAAAAAATAGACCCGAGTAATATAGAATGCAGATATTCATCAAGACCCTTACAGGCAAAACAATCACACTAGATGTGGAACCGTCCGACAGTATTGATAATGTCAAACAGAAGATTCAAGATAAGGAGGGAATTCCCCCAGACCAACAACGTCTCATCTTTGCTGGTAAACAGCTAGAAGACGGCCGCACTCTCAGCGACTACAACATTCAGAAGGAATCAACACTCCATCTTGTTCTTCGTCTTCGTGGCGGTATGTAAATTTGACAGCAGACAAACAGTAAAAGCTGTTATAGTATGGGCGTAAAAGGCCTCTATTCTTATCTCAGACCACATAGAAAAGCACTTGACTCAACAACCATTCCTAAAGGACTGATAGGCGTAGATGCCCTCTCAGTCCTTTATAAATTCCGTGGAAACACAGACGCCATTCTTACATTTCTAGAGCCCTTTCGTAAAGCTGGATGCAAACTCCTCTTCATCTTTGATGGTAAAGCACCTGAAGCAAAGAGAGAAGAGGTGGATGAACGGCGCACCAAGCGTAATGATGCCAGAGAGGAAGCTAGCGCTTTGAGAGCGTATTTAGAGAATCCAGAGACGCAAGAAACTCTTGAAGAGCGTGATCGCAAGATTATAGAGCGCAAAATCAGCGTATTAGAGAATGGAGCTTGGTCTATGACGCGAGACGCCCGCCACGCATTTCAGGATGTGCTCCGCAGCAACGGCATCCAGTTCGTGAAGGCAAATGGGGAGGCTGACGATGTACTCATGTCTCTCTGGTCTGACAACAAACTGGTAGGTATTATTTCGGCAGATATGGATTTCCTAGTTGCAGGTGTTGAGCGTCTCTGGATTCCTACTCTGAAAGGTGCAGAAGAAGTTCTCCTCTCAGATGTACTAAAAAAAGAGGAGATTACTATGTCTTCTTTCATAGATGCGGCAATCCTCTGTGGTGTTTCAACAGGATATACATTCTTAAATATGTATCCTCAAAAAGCATTCATGTTCATGCGGCATTATGGATCTCTTGAAAAGTTAGCGAACAGACAGCCAAAACTATTTGAGAATATACCAGATGATAGTATACAAAAAATACGTGGCCGCTTTCTTATTCATGTAAAAGCGGAAGAGCTTGTACGTCAAGATTATAGGGCAGTGATTGAAGCAATTTAGATATTTACAACTTCTTTTTATATTGAACATCAAGATAAAAAGACGGTCCAAGCTGGGTTTGAACCAGCGACCTTGCGGTTAACAGCCACACGCTCTACCTACTGAGCTAAAAGACCTAGCGGGTACTATCATACCCCCTATGAATCCACATTGATTATTTTTAATTGTTATAACATTTGGCTCTACGTTTAAGGCCTCAGTATTAAGTGAGCAGTTTAATAGATCACAGGCCTCTTACTTTAAAAACATATTTTTAGCGATGAATCGTTTCGATCGATCGTCCTATGGGTTATGGGCCCATCGCGCTTCCTCTGCGCCACATCGCTGCATGCTTTTATTTTTGTATTTTAGTAAGTTTTTGTCTTTTGTTTTTTAGTTTTTATTGTACTTTGTATTTACGCAGTGACAGCTGGCTTTAAGTAGTGCTTGTTGAGGTATCGCTGGAGGTTGAAGTAGGTGAGCTGTTCGCCTTCAGGGACGCCGAGGAGCTTCTTGAGGGATGCATCAGGCTTGATGTCATGCTTGGTCTTCAAGTCCTTCTCCTTGACATAGTTGTTGACTGCCTTGGTGACCTCAGAGCGGGACATGAGGGAACCATTGGTCTTGCCGAGGAAGTGGCAGAGCTCGTTGGAGATGGGAGTTGGTCGCTCGAAGATGGAAGGAGCACGCTTGACCTCAACGCCGTTCTCATCAGTCTTGACGCGACGCTTTCGCTTTCGCGCATCCTTGATCTCTCGGTGGACACGCTTCTCGAGTCTCTTGATTTGGCCGAGGAGGGTGGCGACAGTCTCACGCATGGTGGTGAGGTTGCCAGTCACCGTCTTGATGTCCTCCTCAAGTGTGGTGGCAGGGGCAGATGCGGCAGGGGCCTCAGCTGCAGGGGCAGAGACAGGGGCGACAACCACAGGGACAGGGGCTGAGACGACAGGGGCGACGACCTCAGCCTTGGCAGCCTTGGACTTCACGACCTTCTTCTCAGCAGCTGGTGCAACAGGCACAAGCGCCGGAACAGGGGTTTCAACAACCGCCGCAGCGGCAACCTTTGTAGCGACCTTCTTAGCGACCTTAGGGGCAGAAGACGAGCTCATTATACCAGTAGTCGGGGTATTCGTAGAAGACATTTTACGCACTACCATACTCTAGGGGACACGAGCGCGTCAATTTTTGAACTTTTTTGTTGATTTTTGCTTCAATTTTATTTTTCATAAATCGGCATATTCTGTGAACTTATCGTCTTGTGATAGAAACTCCGTATAAAATAAGACAGACATGCTAGAGTTTACTTTTATATCCAAACTGCCTTTTCCGGTCAATATGTGGTAGAGAAGACTATGGCAGATCCCTGCGGCGCCAACCAAGTTGTTGAGTTTCGTAAGTGTGCAAATATCAAGAGCAAGACACACCCTGATAGTCCCTGTAAAAATACAGCTACAAACGGAGATTTCTGCGCCAGACACTGGAAACGTCCTCATAGATATGTGGCGTTAACAGAGTCAAGAAATACCTATGTTACGCGCTTTTGTTTACAGGCTATTAGACGGATTCAAAAATGGTGGCGCCGCAAACTGTCAATTCATTCTTTCAAACAACAAGGTCCAGCTGTTAACTGCTATTCCCTCTCTCAGAATACGACTGAGGTCTATAGCATGGAGCCTATTGAAAAAGTCCCTAAACTCTTCTTCTTCAGTTATGCTGATATGAAGAAGACTATCTGGGCATTTGATGTACGTTCTCTCTCACATATTATGGCACAGGGAAAACAGCCTGAGAATCCCTATACACGCGAGGTATTTCCTCCAGACTCTCTTCAGAGATTGAGAGAGCGCATTTCTTATCTTCGTAAACGCAAATACCCTGTTATGTATTTGCAGGGAGAGAGTTTATCAAATGAGCAAGAGTGGAATCAGAGGGTACTAGATATCTTCATGAAGCTGGAGGCTCTCGGTTATTTAGCAGCCTGCTCTTGGTTTAATAGATTAACTATCAATGAGCATAAGGAATTCTATAAGGCAATGTTCCAGCTGTGGAACTGGCGTCTGGGGTTATCTCCAGCTGAGAAGGAGGCTATTATGCCTGGCCATCTCAAGGCGGCTACGAAACTGTTTCGCTGGCTACCTGATGCAATACAGACAATGATACACAATCATCGCTGGTGGCAGAAGCAGAGTCTAGCACTCATACAGACATTCATAGAGAGAAGTCAGGATAAAACGAAAAACGCTCTTGGTGCCCTCTATGTTATTATGGGACTCGTACATGTTTCAGAAGAGGCTGCTGAAGCATATCCGTGGATTGCTGAGACTCTGGATGAATGATATTAACCAGAGGGATAAGGATATTGAATCTGGTTTGTAGAGCATGTTGCTGACAGCTTGGGAGGGAAATAATCCATCTTTCCAGCCTCGTGATAGTAAACAGTGGTATTCTGTGCATAGGGTGCCAGAGTTCGGTCTTCACAGATTGATGAAATATAAATGAACTGATTTCTAACAGGATCAGGATCAGAGCAAATCGCGCATGACTGTGCCCTCTGTAAGATGGCTGTATAGTCATTAAATGTACCGTTTCCTACACTATCAGCATAGGTAACAGTAGAAATTCCATTCACTGTTGTTGTTCCACGTACAACACTAGGTGTAACCCTATTACCACGAGCCTGAACTATGAAAGTTTGCTCTGAAGAATCTCTCACCTTATTGCGCGCTATAAGACGAGGTGCGTTATCTGTTATACGCCGTAGATACTCACTCTGAGACATAGCCATTCTTACCTAATTGCTCCGAACAAAATCAACGGCTCGGTCCAAAAATTGACACCCGTTCTCCCCCAACCAAAAATCAGTAAATCAATATGTCTAGCGCAGTCGTTTCACCGTCTTCTTTCGATGTCTCTAACGTGTCTATCAGTGCCCCCAAGCTTCTTCCAAGCGGCGCAAAGCAAGCCTATCTCAACTATGATGGCCGCAAACTCACTATGCAAGTGGGCTCTCTACCAGTCCCTTATGGCATGAGTGTCTATGACAAAGCCGGTCCTGTCAAATACAGTGTTGATATGTCTCTCCGCGGCTATGATGGTGAGAATGCAAAGGCAAAGGCTATCTTTGATGCATTCTCTCAGCTAGATGACTTCATGATTCAACAAGGAGTAGACAACTCCAAAGCCTGGTTCAAGCAGCAACTAGGCAAGGATGTCGTCAAGGCATTCTACACTCCATCTCTTCGCTTCAGCAAGGATGCAGACGGCAATCCCAAGCCGTATCCACCAACCGTCAAGGTCGCTCTCAAGCAGCGTGAGGGCAAGTTCGACACTCGCGTCTACGATGACAAGAAGCGCGAGTTGACTGATCTTCCAATGGAGGACATCCTCGTCAAGGGCGCCAACATCACCGTCTTGATTGAGTGCACAGGTGTCTGGTTCGCAGGCAGCAAGTATGGTATCAGCTGGAAGGCCGTTCAGATCCGCGTTGACAGCCTCCCTGACCGTATCCGTGGATTCGCCTTCCTAGAGGATGGTGAGTCTGCAGCTTCTGCGCCCGCACCTGCTGCAGTTAGGGCAAAGACTCCTGCCCCAAATACCTTCCAGGCTCTCGCAGAGGATGAGGAAGTTGATGATGAGGAGGTGTTCAGCGCCCCTGTAAAAGCAGCAGCACCTGCTCCTGGACCAGCCTTTGATGATGAGGCCGATGACATTGCACCGATTGCCGTTCCAAAGAAGGTTGCTACCGTCAAGAAGATCGTCGCCAAGGTCGCCGCTGCCCCCAAGAAGTAAATATTACATATAAACACATGAAATAGTTAATCCATAAAAAATAAAAAATAAAACCCCCCCATTTTTTTAAGAGCTTCCAGCACCACTTGAGACACCAGGTACATTGCGGCGGTAAAAAGGAGTCACAGTGCTGCTATCACACATGCAACCACCCTGCTTTCTCAATGTAACATCCTCGAGTACTTGGAAACTAGGTTGTTCTGTACTGGTAACATTATAGTTTGCAGTGCGAGCCGCTTGCAAACTTGCATTGTAAGCATAAAGGGCACGAGCACGAGCGCGGGTTGTAACTAAAGATGCATCATAGTTGTCTGTCGGCATTTCTATAGTGGGGCAAGAAAAAACCGTCTTATACCGAGCCCTCTTATGCAGGATGTCCCTCTTATGCCGGAAGAATAGGATTAAAAGGACCATTAGGAAGCTGACATCCTGTCGAGGGTTTCGGCATAGATGCATTAAGATAGTCGGCTCCAACAGGAGGACACGGTGTTGCAAAAAACCGAGTATATTTCTTGAATCGCACTTGTGGATCCGCACTCTCAGACTGATATTTGTAACAGTCTTGTAATCTTGCAATACGCGTTCCTTCTGTTGCAGGTCCACTTCTAACTGTCGGTGTACATGCACTGGCCAAAACCGCAGCCATTTTTTCACTTTCTAGAGGGACGATTGCTACCGGGACTGGTGCAGGACAGTATTTGCGAACTCCATACAGCTGTCTTGCCCTCGCCAATGCGACGGAAGCATTACAAGCTTTTCCATCTTCTAATAAACGAGTCATCCTTATTTGATCACTCATGTCTCCTCTTTACTGTTTTATTGTGTTTGTTTTTGACCCGCTTCTGAGTTTGCCTCTTCAATAGCTGCTTAATCTTGGCCGCCGCCTTCTCTTCAGCAATGCGTTTCACCTTTTCACGAAGAAGGGTCGGATATCCTTTCTGATATCCTCTACATTCCAGTGAAAAGGGAGGAAACTGTCTTACAGTTTTGACCCTCTCATATAGGGTGTTCACGTATATAAATCGCTGTGTTGCACAAAGAAGAGAAAATCCGAAAATTGCCTCTTCATCTCTCGTAAAAATGGCCAGTGATAAATACAAGCAGATGAGTGTCGCAAGACTTGCGATATGAACAACACGACCATTAGCGTCTTTTAGAGTATTGTATGAATGGCATGCGGTCTCTTGGATGAGAAGAGCCACTGCAACTCCATCTACACGCAATACAAGCCGGGCAGGAATGATGTCACCCTGCTCTTTGAAATAGCGAACATCCACACCACGGAATCCCATTTTCTGTCTCAGCTCCAGCGCATCCTTCTTGGGATCTGGACTGTAAAAGACAACTGCGCCACCCTCGCGAGTCTCCCACACACTTCCACCCTTCTTTTTCAGACTGGTGTAATAGAGTTTTTCCAGACGAGCCCCAGCCAAAATACGCTGATTCTCAATACAAAAGTTATGAATGATTTCGCGGATTTCAAATGGGATTTTAATAGGCTTTCTCATTTCCTTCTCGCATTTTTTCATAGGAAACGCGCTATTAATAAGAGTCAGTCTGTCGTAGACTTTGGTCCAGCGAGCCACTTCACCTCTGGGTCTTGAAAGCTCAAGATACATCATCATCCGCAGAATGTCAGGGTCTGTATAGTGAATTCCGCGTATAACAGTAGCCCTCTTATGTATAATGTTATAGATACCCTCATCCATCTCGCTAATGTCTGCAACCGCAACGTAATTCACAAGAATCTTCTTAGTGCCCTCATGCATACCGACGCGATTCGCAACATCATCAAAGCCAGACTTTTTCAATTCATTCACCAACTCTTCAGTGTCCTTCTCAATCTCAGGAGTAAAGAAGTCATAGTCGGGTAGATCCTTTTCGGGAGAATAGAACTGAAGATTTTTGGGAAGTTGCGCATTCATCGCAGTACCCCCGTAACACACACGCCCTTTGCGACGTAGAAACTGCTCAACTATATCAAGAGCGAAACGGATTTCAGGACTCGCTGCCGCCTCCTTATCAATCCGCTCCTGTGCCTCTTCAATAACAGCTTCAAGACGTTGTTTGACAAAGTCTTCAGTCCCTGTTTTTTTTCCACGGAGATCTTCCTCCATACTATCTAATCTCTACATTATTTGCTTGCTCTTAGTGCAATAGGTCGCAAGTTCCATGTCTTTGATGACCAGATTTCTACAAGACGTTTCGTATCTCCAACGGCAGGAGTAAAAATGTCTAAAGGTACAACATTCACACCCATCGTCTTAATCATCGCCTCTATCTCGGTATAAGATGGATTTGTCAGTGAATCAGGCATAACCACCGTGAAGATAGACTTATTCTTCGTAGCCCAGGCTGACATTGCTGGCGCACCACCCTGTATCACCGATTTCAAAGCAGCAAGTGTATAAATCTTCGCGCGGACAGGAGTGACTGTCGGTGCAACGCTCGTAACACCGAGAGTATTCGCACCCATTGAGATACCAGTATCATCCTTGAAAAGCTGGGCATGCGTCCAGTAGTCCAGATCCTCCGCTGGAGCACAAGGTGGAATACCCATCTTCGCCATATTACGATAGAGGGTTGTGTCAAAGTTGCTGACAATAATCACCTTCTTCTCGAAGTTCTTAAAAGGACTCATAAAGAGCTGGCCTTGTAGAGCCTGGCGGTGGTAATCACCATTTGTTGTGAGTCCCAGGTGGAGAGGGGCTAGTGGTTTCAGCTGCTTGGCAATCTTACTGCAATAAGCCAAATATTCCTTGGGCTTAGCAACAGGATCATAAGGTGTGCGTAGACCATACAAAACAATCACAATCGGCTCATTCTGAGAGGGGACTCCGTTGCTGAATCCAATATCCGCAATCGCCTGCGCCATTTTCTGAATAGAACCTGCGTTGGTTGATGTCAATACTCCATTATCATCTCTAAAGAGAAGGCATGGTTCCTTCACATCAGGAAACAGCTTCGGATTCTTATTGCTGTCTTCGTGATAATCAATCTGGAAGACGAATGTGCGGATTCCAGCCTTCAATGTATTTGTAACTGCTGTTGCCTCCTGGAAAACACCTGCATCCAGAGGGCCGATAAATCCAGCATGTTTGATGGTAAGTGGCTGGATATTAATAAGCTTCATATCATCACCAGCATCCGTGAAACCCTCTTTCTTCCCAGAAGGAGCAGCCGCTTTCGCAACCTGCGCACCGATTGACGCGGCCTTGTCTTGGGTCGCAGCTCCTTGTACAATACTTGTATCAGTCACATTCTGGAAGTTGCTGGCCTTCTTTTGCGTGAAAAAGAGGATTAATCCAGTCAAGAGTAGGATAAAAATAGCGAGTAGTCCTCCCACTATCACCATCGTCTTCACATCCATGGTCAAGAAAAACTCCTTGACCTTCTCTAAAATACTTGGCCCTTTTCCAATAGCCGAGAGTATTGTGGCTGATGGGATTCCCAACTTCTTCGCTGCATTAACAGCCACATTGCCACCGGGCACTTGAGAGGCGGCAGTCTTTAGTGCTACATTAGAAGCGGCTCCCGTTGCAGCAGTCTTTGCTGCATTTGTGGCAGTTGCAAGAGCACCCTTCACATTTCCTGATGCCGCCGCTTTTGCCATACCAGCTACATTGACCTTGCCCGCAGCTGCTTTAGCAGTATTCAAAAGAGCGGTAGGTGAGGCAGTCTTTGCAACAGCATTTTTGGCTGAACTGGCCATGGATTTAAGATCACCTAGCGCAGGTGCACCTGCGGGGAGTGGAACCTTTACTGTATTTTTTAAAGCCGATAACTTCGCAAACATCTCTACACTTAGATGTTATATTCTCGCAGAAACTCTGACACCTTCTTAATCGGAATTTTGTTTGTAATAGCCTTGTCCACTTTAGAACTTTCAGACCCCATATCGGGAATCACCAAGACTGTCGTCTTCTTTGTCACCG
>Ga0114974_10001502_pt1 | contig 18447 bp, 15 predicted proteins | sample S_130206_EF_Meta_FD_87318 | JGI IMG/M metagenome (GOLD analysis project Ga0114974, IMG submission 87318) | Freshwater microbial communities from Lake Simoncouche, Canada to study carbon cycling - S_130206_EF_MetaG | ecosystem: Environmental > Aquatic > Freshwater > Lake | place: Lake... | reverse complement strand
TTCTTGATACGAGAACTGTCCGTCGCCGGCATATTCAAGGATTGTGATGCAGCTGAAGCGAAAGGGTTCGCCGCCAGTGGGGTGAGGAAGGACCTGCCACGGGTAGTAGACCACGCGATTTCCATTGATCACTACCCACTCGATGGGAAATTCCATTGTGGAAGGGGCTTGTGCCATGACATCCACGATTGCGGTGCGAATGGCCTCACGTCCTCGGAATGTTCCGAGATGGTGTTCGACCCAAAGGCCGTCGACCGTGTGAAGGTCGGCCCATGCGCTCCAATCGGCGCTGTCGCCAACTGCAACAAAATTGTCGTACGCAGCGCGTACCTCGTCGGGATGAAAGTCCATTGTGCTGTCTCCGTGATTAGTGCGATGGGGTGAATCGGACAGGCATTGACTCGGGCCCGCTAATGAAATTCGAGGCGCGAAACTCAAGAGGCTCGTTCGTAGCTAAGCAAATGTCGGGGATGCGGTGGAGCAACTCTTCGAACATGATCGTGAGTTCGAGGCGGGCGAGTGAGGCTCCGAGGCAGAAGTGCGGTCCGAAACCAAAGGCCAGATGGGGGTTGGGATTGCGGCGCACGTCGAGTTGGTCCGGATTATCGAAAACCCTCTTGTCGCGATTCGCCGATGGATAGAACAACATCACCTGATCGCCTTCGCGCAGCGATTGGCCTCGAAGTTCAACGGGTGCCGTGACGGTGCGTGCCATGTTCTTGATGGGCGACACCCACCGGAGCAGTTCTTCGACCCCGGTCTCAATGAGTTCAGGCGATTTCGCGAGGATGTCTCGCTGGTCGGGAAACTCCAGCAACGCAAGCATTCCGCAGGTAATGACATGTCGGCTTGTTTCATCCCCACCGATGAGGATGAGGAGGGTCTCACTAACGATTGACTCGTCGTCGAGGCGATTGCCATCGATTTCGGCGTTGACAAGAGTGCTGATGAGGTCATCTTGAGGCGCATGTGACCGACGATCGGCAATGACTTTCAACTGATAGTCGCGAAACTGAATTCCGGCGTTCATGGCTGCCAGTTGCACCTCGGGTGTCGGCGTCCCGGTGGTGCCGCGGATCATGTCATCGGACCAACGTAGGAGGTCGTCGTAGGCATCGGGTTCGAAACCGAGCATGTCGGCAATCAGAAGCAATGGGAGTGGTGCGGCGATATCCCAAACAAAATCGCACTCGCCTTTGGCTTGAACCTTGTCGATCAGGTTGGTGCAAATTGTGCGGATTGTCTCGGAGTGACCTTGAACCTTCTTCGGAGTGAATCCGCGATTCACCAACGACCGACGTCGCTGATGTTCTGGATTGTCCATGGAGATCATCATCGGGAGTGGTTCACCATGAGGTCGCGGTGCCCGTGATGACGAGAACGTCTTCGCGTCTTTCTCGATCGCAAGCACGTCTTCGTAGCGCGTGATTCCCCAAACCTGATTGGGCTCATCCCAGTACACGGGAGCGTTCTCGCGCATCCATTCCCACTGCTCGTAGGGCTGCTGGGCGTACCACTCCCCATCAAGCAGGTCGATATCTTCTCTCGTGTCGTGTGCCATGTCTCCCCCCGGAGCGTTAGCGCTGAGAGTGCTGCGCTTTCCGGACGTTACCGGGTAACGGGGCGGTGAAGCGTCGTTATGACGGTTCCTCGAGTCGGCCGTCGGGGTGATGTGCGAATCGAGAACGGCTTACAGGGTGGACCGGTCCGTCGACGGGCCAGGGCCAACCGCCAAATCCTGTGCGCTGATAGTCAAGGAACGTCTGACGAAGTTCGGCTTCGTTATTCATGACAAAGGGACCCTGTTGGGCAACAGGCTCGCCGATAGGGCGGCCCTGAAGGACGAGACAATCGGCACCGCTCGGGGAGAAAAGCGTGATGGCAGCATCGCTGCGCAGAACGGAGCCAGTGTCGTGAGCAAGTTCGGTTTCGCCTATCTGCAGGCCATGACCATCGAATACGTACAGCGTGCGAATCGTTTCGGATGAGAGAGCCGCCGGAAGCTCCAGTGAGGTCCCGGGATCAAGGTGGAGATGCCAGACAGCGACATCTGATTCTGATTTCGAAGCCCAAGAATCGGGTGGAGATAAAAGAGGTGTGACTCCGTCGAATTCACCGGCGATAATCACGACTTCTGTGGAGCGTCCGTGGGCATCGGTATGTCGAACCTTCGGGATCTGATCAGACCAAAGCATTGTGAAATACGGATCGGCCATCTTGTCCGCAGCGGGAAGGTTGAGCCAGATCTGAAACAACTCAAGCGGATTCGGTTTCGTGGTCTCTCGCAACGGCATCATTTCCGAATGAACGATTCCCGCTCCAGCGGTGAGCCATTGCACATCGCCTTCGCCAAAGCGTGCTGTGGCCCCAAGAGAATCTGAGTGGTCACAGATCCCCTCACGCACATAGGTGATTGTTTCAAAGCCACGATGAGGATGCTGAGGGAAACCAGGAACGACGTCGCCGTGATACATGCGCCAACCGTCGATGCCCTCGAAATCCATACCGATGTTGCGTCCGTCTAGCGAAGCATTCGGACCTAGTTGTTCATTCCCCGCTGGATACGAATCGTTGTGGTGCGCGCAGAAAAGAAAGGGATCAATCGTGGGCCAGTGAAGCCCGAGTGGAACGGTCTGGAGAACGACGTCGTCGGTCATGACGAAAGCGTACGGGCTCGCGCGCGAAGTAGGTCAGCGCTCGAAACGTTCGAAGCGCTCACGACGGGGGACAACCTTGCGTCCCTTTATCGTGGTCTTTTTCATCGCCTTGATGATGTCATCGGCCGACTTCTCGGGAACCTCGACAAGAGAAAACTTGTCGCCGATCTCAATCGATCCGATTTGCTTACCGGCCAGACCAGTTTCACCAGTGATTGCTCCAACGAGATCGCCGGGTCGGATCTGAGAGGATCGACCAATGGGGAAGTAGAGGCGAGTGGAGTCGACACCGATGGAACGGTCCTTGCCCTTCTTGCCCTTCTTTTCGCGGTCACCGCGATCTCCACGGTCGCCGCGATCAGGCCGACCATCGCGATCGGGTCGGTCGTTCTTGCGATCCTTTGATCGCCGGATTTCGACATCGGGAATTTCGACTTCGTCTTCTTTGCCGGTGGTGCTTTCATGCGTGAGCTTTACCGCAGCGAGAGCGACATCAAAAAGATCGAATTCATCGGTCAGCGATTCGACAATGGATCGATAGCGATCAAGATCATCGTCAAGCAAGGTTTCGCGCAGCGTTCCGAGCGTGAGTTCCATGCGTCGGTTCCGAAGGTCCGAGATCGTTGGAACTTTCTCGATGGCGATTTTGTCGCCGGTGACGCGCTGGATGTTTTCGAGCAGGCGATGTTCACGCGGCTCGGCGAGTGTGATGGCGACGCCTTCGCGACCAGCACGCCCTACACGTCCGATGCGGTGGACATAGGACTCAGGGGCGGAGGGGACGTCGTAATTGACGACGTGCGTGAGATGGTCGATGTCGAGGCCGCGAGCGGCGACATCGGTGGCAATGAGTAAGTCGGCATTACCGCTGCGCACTCGCGCCATGACACGGTCGCGACCTTCCTGATTCATGCCGCCATGGAGCGCTTCGGCTCGGTAGCCGCGACCATTGAGCGTTTCGGTGAGTTGATCGACCTCATGGCGAGTTCGGCAGAACACGATCGCTGCGGTGGGGGACTCGACGTCAAGAATGCGCCCTAGTGCGGCGGACTTATGGGAGCGGGGCACGATGAATGCGAGTTGACGCACCTTCGGAGCGTCGCCTTTTGCAACGACGGGGGCTTCGATGCGAATTGTTGTTGGATTGGTCAGGTGGCGACGAGCGAGCGACTCGATTCGCTTCGGCATGGTCGCCGAGAAAAGAACGGTCTGGCGAGTTTCGGGGAGCGCACCGAGGATCGCATCGAGGTCTTCGGCGAAGCCCATGTCGAGCATCTCGTCGGCTTCATCAAGAACAACCATCTCGATGTCTTTGAGAGGAATCGTTCCGCGCTTGATGTGGTCGACAGCTCGACCAGGTGTGGCAACGACAACGTCGACACCGCGTCCGAGGGCCTGGAGTTGCCGGCCAATTGGCTGTCCGCCGTAGATGGGGAGAACCCGGGCGCCAAGCGCTCGACCATATTTGTGGACCGCTTCGGAAACCTGCATGGCCAGTTCACGGGTCGGGACGAGGATCAGACCGGTTGGATTCTTCGACCGATTGTCGGGATCAAGGTGCTGAAGCATCGGCAACGCAAAGGCTGCGGTCTTGCCGGTTCCTGTAGCTGCCTGGCCCAGAAGGTCCTGACCTGCAATGAGTGGGGGGATCGACTCTCGCTGGATGGGGGTGGGTTCTTCGTACCCAAGAGTGGCAAGGGCGTCGACTAATTCAGGCCGAAGGGCCAGATCAGCGAAGGTTGTGTTGTCGGTGGGTTGATCCATGAGATGCGCTCCTCGACCGCTATGGCCGGCCTCCACGCTCCCACGCCGGGACGAATAGAACGAATCGACGTCCTCAGGCAGGTTTGTGGGGTAGGACTCAGCCGCTGTGGCGCTCCCGAGGACGGCCCCCGCATGGAATGATCAAGAGATGGAACTACGACCCTTTGCCACACTGACCCTTGCCGTTGCCTCAGATGGCCTCTACATGCTTGGTGCGACGCCTGCGGGTACCAGAATTGTCCAAGAGATAAGCGAGGCCCGGATCGAAGGCCCGAGGCTGAATGCGAGCCTTGTCGGGAGCGCAGCCGCAGACTGGCTGGCGATCGACGCTCAAGGAGTCGGAACCTTCGATATCCGCATGACCCTCATGACCGATGATGGGGTGCCGGTTTACCTCGCCTACAAGGGTCGGGCCGACTGGTCGGCGGGAATGGGCAAGACGCCGGTCTATGTCGGAATGGAGTTTGAGGCGGGCGACGAGCGCTACCGGTGGCTCAACGCGATGCATCTGTTCGGACGGGGACAGGTTGGCGAGGGCGGCAAACTCGTCTACGAAATCTACGAACCAGTCTGAGCCGCCGGGCGACAAGATACTTGCGCCCCAGTGCAGAGCGAGAGAGTCGTGGTCATGTTTGAGAACCGTATAACTGATCTTTTGGGGATCGAGATCCCAATCGTGCAGGCGCCGATGGGGTACATCGCAAGAGCACAGTTGGCATCTGCAGTGTCGAATGCCGGAGCAATGGGAATCATCGAAACCTCCTCTGGGGATCTCGGTGCCATTCGTGGAGAGATCTCCAAGATGGCTGATCTCACCGACCGACCGTTTGGAGTGAATATCGCGCAGGCGTTCGTGCGCGATCGGTCAATCGTGGATTTCGTCGTCGAGCAGGGCGTGCGTTTCGTCATCACTTCAGCAGGTGATCCGCGTACGTTCACCACTCAGCTAAAAGACGCCGGACTAACGGTGTTCCATGTGGTTCCCACGTTGAGGGCTGCACAGAAGGCTGTCGACGCCGGCGTCGATGGGCTCGTTGTCGAAGGTTCAGAAGGCGGCGGATTCAAAAACCCCAGCGATGTATCAACGATGGTTCTTTTGCCATTGGTTGCTTCAAAAGTCGATGTTCCGATCATCGCTGCCGGCGGCTTCGTTGATGGTCGCACGATGGCCGCTGCCTTCGCGCTTGGCGCTGAAGGTATTCAGATGGGGACAAGGATGGTGGCGACTGTTGAATCGCCGATCCATGAGAATTGGAAGCAGGCGATTGTCGCCGCTAGCGAAACAGACACGGTGCTGCTCAACCGACATGCAGCACCTTCGTTGCGAGTGCTCCGAACGGAACGAAGCAATGCCCTTGAGTTCGACACCACGAGTAACGCTATGGAGCACATGGCACGCCACCAGGAGTTGTATTTCGGTGGCGATATGGATTCAGCGCTCGCTCTAAGCGGCGCGGTCGCTGGTCGCATCAACTCTGTCGAGCCTGTAGCGAAAGTTATTGAAGAGTGCGCCCGTGAATGTCTCGAAAGACTTTCAGCGCTCCGCGATCAATACTTGGAGTGAATCAGTCAATGGGAAGGCGAGCCATAAGGTCAGCCTTCCGCTCTTCGAACTCGTCAAAGTCGATGACTTTGTCATCGAGTTGTTTGTGGATGAGTTCGATCTGCGCAAGCAGTTCTGCTGCCGACAACTCGCCTTCAGTGCTGAGTTCGACGAGCACTTCTTCGCCGTCCTCGCCAATTCGAGTTTCGCCGGTTTGACGACGTTCCCGCTTCAGTGCCTGCTTTGCCTTCTTGTTGCGGTCACGTTGAAGTTTTTCGAAGCTTGTTCTTTGGGCACCCATGTGGGGCCTCCTTTGTCGGCGCTATTCCGCCGAACTCATTGTTGCGATCCGAGATTCGCGCCGAGACAGACGGTCTGGCAGCGACGATTACGTGCCCGGACTGCGCCGAGGACGTGGTTGACGCTACCGGTTCGGCGGGCACAGGCCGTGCACCCCTGTCGGGTCATGAGCCACAGGCCCCCAATAAATGAGTCATTTCGTGGGTAGGGTGCCTCTATCCACAGCGTTCTGAGGGGGAACCGTGTCTTTTGTGCTTCTAGAAAAGCCCAGCCCACATGTCACGATCATCACGTTGAATCGGCCCGAGCGTATGAACGCAATGGCATTTGATGTGATGCTGCCATTGAAGGAAACGCTTGAGGATGTAGCTCACGACAACGACACCCGAGCCGTCATCATCACTGGCGCTGGAGAGGGTTTCTGCTCCGGAGCCGATCAGAAAGTTTCGGGGACAATCCCGCATATCGAAGGACTGACGCCAACAGTTATTGCGCAACGAGCCGGCAAATTGCTCGATGACATCATTTTGGGGATTCAAGATATGCCCCAGCCTGTCATTGCCGCTATCAACGGCGCCGCTATCGGCGGCGGTCTCTGTCTGGCTGCCGCCTGCGATATCCGCGTTGCTTCACACGAAGCGTATTTCCGCGCTGCTGGAATTAACAACGGACTTACCGCAACCGAACTCGGACTCAGTTTTATTCTGCCGAGAATTATCGGAGCAGGTCGGTCGAGCGAATTGATGCTGACGGGTCGAGACATGGGAGTAGAGGAAGCTGAGCGCGCTGGGCTCGTTTCTCGGGTGGTTGACCGCTCGGAACTTCTCACTACGGCCATCGAGATCGCTGATCAGATTGCGGGTCTCAGCAGAGTAGGAATTGAGCTCACGAAGAAAATGATTCTGGGTGGACTTGAGTCGACAAGTTTCCGCTCGCATATGCGTAATGAAATGACAGCGCAGCTTTATGTGCGACTGACAACAAAGAACTGGGATGAATCAGTCGCTGCCCGCGCTGAGGGTCGGAAGCCAGTATTCAAAGACTGAGGTTCAAGCGCCTTCGAGTAGTTGGCGAAGCCAGGGCGGCATGCGGGTGGCACGGCCTTCAGGATCGACAACCCCATGGACAGTGGTTCCGAGTGCGCATATCTCATCCTCGACGCGAAGTAGGTAGTCCATCTGAAAGGTCGCACCCTTCAGCTTTGCCACCCGCGTGTGCACCGTCACCAGATCATCGAATCGAGCTGATACTCGATAGTTCATGAAAAGTTCTAAGACGGCAAGGTCGATGCCCTGAGCACGTATCTCTGGATATGGCGTTCCAAGTGAACGCAGAAACTCAACGCGAGCGACTTCGAGCCACGCAATGTACGACGAGTGATGAGCGACGCCCATGGCGTCGGTTTCGGCAAAGCGAACACGAATATCGTGCGAAAACGGATAGGAATTCGAGTCAACCGAAATGTCGAGTGAGACTCTCAAGAGGGCCTCTTAGTTTCGAGGAACATCGATCCAGGGAAGTTCTTTGTCGACACGAGGTTCTCCGGGAAGTCCGAGCACCCGTTCTCCGAGAATATTTCGTTGAATCTCGGATGTTCCGCCTTCGATGGAATTGGCGCGAGACCGCAGGAACATTTTGCGAGAAGTTCCGGGAGGGCCAGTGAGCCCGATGTTGTCTGACCTGACCATCGTGTAGTCGTAGTCGATGAGCGCTTTGGCTCCGAGTAATTCAACGCAGAACTCGTAAATGTCCTTATTGACTTCAGCGAACTGCAATTTTGCGATTGATCCCTCTGGTCCGGGGTTACCTATCCGGCGATTTTGTGAAGCTCGGATATTGGTGAGACGCAAAACCTCTGCCGAAATCCACAGTTGCATGAGTCGGTCGCGAGTTACAGCGGTATGCGCTGAAGGATCGTCGTTCCACAGGCGAACGGCTTCGGCGATCGCCCCTGAACCACGTTGGGGGACACCGCCGCCGCCACCGCCGATAGTCGTTCGCTCGTTGGCGAGCGTTGTCATCGAAACTCGCCAACCTTCACCGACATCGCCGATTCGATCGGCGTCGGGAACGCGCACTTCTGTGAGATACACCTCATTAAATTCAGCTTCACCTGTCATCTGGCGGAGGGGACGAACCTCAACGCCGGGGGCGTGCATATCGAGCGCGAAATACGTGAGTCCTTTGTGCTTCGGCGCGTTTGGGTCGGTGCGAGCGACGAGCATTCCGCGACTAGCGAGGTGGGCAAGCGTGTTCCATACCTTTTGTCCGGTGATGACCCACTCGTCACCGTCTCTAACGGCACGACAACCGAGTCCTGCGAGATCGGAACCTGCGCCTGGTTCCGAGAACAACTGACACCATGAGTCCTCACCGGTGAAGATGCGACGTAGAAGAGTGGCGCACTGCTCGTCGGTTCCATGGGTGGCGATTGTCGGACCCGCCATGGTGATGCCAAAAAAGAATCGAGTTTCAATCGAAGCAGCTCCGGCTTCTCGGAGTCGTCGGTCGATCTCTCTTTGGGCGGTGGGGGCGAGGCCTAGTCCGCCTCGACCGACTGGGAAGTGAACCCATGCCAATCCGAGGTCGTACTGGCGTCCTCTGAAGGTGACGCTATCGACAGTTCGGGGGTCGAGATCGGCGAGGAGAGTGTTCAGACGGTCTTCGACGAGTGTGGCGGCATCAGTCGTGGTCATGGCGGAGAGGTTACGCAGCATGGGGGCTTTGCGCACAGGTAGAGAGGGGTTTGTGGTTGGGAGCGAGGCGAGCGGCAGCCGGTACTATCGCAACCCGATAGCCGGGAGCGCCCGGCCTAAGTGAGGACGAGAGGTGGCCCATGGCCGAAGTGAAGTTCGATGACATCGATGGGATTAACGCGCTTGCCAGCGATGAGTTTGGCGAGTGGGGTGATTCAATCGAAGTGACACAGCAGATGATCAACGACTTTGCTGAGCTCACCGGCGATCGTCAGTGGATTCACATCGATGTCGAACGTTCTCTCAAGGAGAGTCCGTTCGGTGGGCCCGTCGCTCATGGATTTCTCACACTGAGCCTCATGCCCAAACTGGCCACGTTTCCGGTCAAGCTCGTCGGTAATGGCAGTGCAGTGAATTATGGCGCTGAAGGACTTCGGTTCTTGTCGCCAGTTCCGGCCGGAGCCAAGGTGCACGCTCGTTCGCGTCTTGTAAAGGCTGAAGCAAAGCCCAAGGGCACGCTGATCACGACCGAAGCAGAAATTGCTGCAGAGGGTTCCGACCGTCCAGCGCTTCTCTACAAGATGCAGGTGTTGTACACCCCACCTCGCTGAGCACGAGCTTTTCAGACGTCAACGGTGCCCTGTTGCCTGTCGGTAGCAGGGCACCGTTTGTTTTGGAGATTCAGTCCGACGCCCGTGCTTTCGCGTCGACAAGTTGTGGGGCCAACCAATCGGCAACTGCCTGCAACTGCTCTTCCCGGATATGAACGCCGTCGGCCCGGATCGATTTGTCTTTCGCCCCACCGGTCGATCCCAAGTACTTCTGGTAATCGATCACGGTGAAACGAGGAAGTCCCTTAACGAGCGGTAGAACGATCGCATTCATGCGATCGACGCGCTCGGGGCTATTGAACTTGCTCGAGCGATCGAGATGGGGCGAGACAAGCCAAACGACGCTTGTGTCATGAGCGGAAAGTATCTCAAGAGCTTCGCTGTATTCAGACTTTAAAAATGCGTCGTAGGAAGGGTCACCCGGTCGTAGCCATTTGTCACCGAGTTGAGGAACTTGCCTGTCGATCGAATCCCATGCGCTCGCATAGCTGAGTACGACATCGGGTCGGTAGAGGTCAATGGCAGAAACCCACGAGACCACATCGGGATCAGGCACGAGTCGGGGATCGACGGGATCGGCCCATGTTCCGCACACCGCGCCCATGGGCCCAGGACCTTCCTCATAAAGTTTTTCGCCACCGCGTGTCGTGCCGCAGCCGAGGTGGGCTTCATTGAAGATCATGATCTGACCGGGATGATCGGCGCACCAGTCAGAGAGAGCAAGACCCATCTGATACATCACGGAATCACCGACGACCAGCACACGCGTCGGATTACTGCCTGCGGGGGCCACGCATTCTTTGCCTTCGCCAAGAGCGATGGGCGTTGCCCCTTGTTGTTGAACCGCAAGTGGGTTGTTCGCGGCGGAAGCCTTCGGAGCGCGAACGGTATTGGCATAGAGCAAGAGGGTGAGGGCGAGGATTACTGCGCCACCCATGCCTGCGGCGAACTTCCAACCGGGCCAGCGACCCTTGAGGAAGGGCTTTTCGATGTACTTGTAGCTGAGCCAAGCCAGAAGGAATGTGAGTCCGAAACCAAGCGCCATGTCCTTGAAAGAGTTGAGGCCGGGCTTATCTGGGGACTTGTCGCTGTCGACAACGATGTAAACAAGCCAGTGGTAGAGGTAGAGGCCGAAACCGAGACGACCTGCCCACATCAAGAATTTATTTTTGTAGAACCAATGCATCCATCCGGTTTTGGTGGTGACAGACCTCGTCATAAAGACAGCAAGGAGGGCAACGAGGAAGAAGCCTCCATACTCGAACATCCAGGCTGATTTTTCGCTCTCAGTGAAAAGGAAGATGACGAACACGATTGAGGAGATCAGTCCAATGAGCTGGGTGAGCGAATGACCCCAGCGAGTGCGGGGTGGTCCCCAGCGCGAAAAGACTGAGGCCATAGCGATACCAAGAAAGAGTGCAAATGCTCGGGTGTCTGTGCCGTAATACGCGCGGGCAAGTGTCGCTGGATTATTTGGTTCGAAGACGATCGACATCCAGACGGCAGACGCGATTGCACCCGTGACCGAGAGGATGGTGAGCCAACGTCGGCCGATCCAACGCATGCAAAGAATCAGAAAGAAAGGCGCAAAGAGGTAGAACTGCTCTTCAACTGCAAAAGACCAAACGTGACGGAACGGCTGCGGATTCGAATATTGATCAGCATCGAAATAATTATTGTGAGAGAAGATTTCTTTCCAGTTCGCAACCCACCCCATGCCCGCGGTCGTCCCTGACGTCCATTTCGCAATCTGCGCTGAATCAATAATGAAGGCAGTAGCAAAGGCGATTACGACGAAGCACACCATCAGGGCAGGCATGAGCCGACGCGCTCGGCGCGACGCGTAGGCCCCGACTTTGAAATCCCCGGTCCGATCCCACTCGTTAAGAGCGAGCGAAACGATGAGGAAACTCGACATCACGAAAAAGAAGTCGAGCGAGAACATTCCTCCCGGGATGAAATACGGAGCGAAGTGATACATCATCGGTCCGAGAATGACGAAAAGACCCCGCATTCCGTCGAGAGCGGGCATGTGGTCAAGTTTCTTGACTGTGTTGACGGCTGCACCATCGATGGGGCCATCGTCAATGACTGCGGCTGCGATTGCTGCCGCAATAGGGTCCGCGCCGGCGTCGTCGGCTTGGTTTCCTTGGTCGTCCCTCGTGACCGTCATGCGCCCCTAAATGCCCCTCTGGCCCGTGTTTGTTGAACCTGCGTAGATTCTTGCACAAGGTCTCGGCTGCTCATTGTCGCGACGACGGCTGTGGTTACTCGGATGGCGGTGAGTCGATAGTCAGACCGAGGCGGGTACGTGCAGATTCAGGTAGCGAGGCGAGAAGCCAACGGGCCGCAACTTTCGACCCATCGATTGAGAAATGCACGCCATCCGGACGCCATGCGACACCATCGCGTGTCTTTGTAAATCCGTCGTCGCAGGTGATTGATTGCAAGTCGATGACCGATGCGAGCGAAGGGCTCTGCGAAACGTTGAATTCTTCAACCGCTTCTCGCTGGAGTTGAGCGATGCGCTCGACTCGCTCGAGGTCGTACTGAGGACCGACCTTTTCGTTGGCTGATGGTGCAAAACACGGAGTTGTGAGTACGAGAACTTCAGCACCATTCGCTGAAAGTGCCTCGAGTGAGTCGTTCATTGCCTTTCGATAGTTCTGATCGAACTCGGGATCGCCTGGGGCAACGGCACCGCTACCCCAATCGCGCGCATAGAGATCCCAAGCGCCCATCAGCATGATGACGACATCGGGATTCTTGGCAGCGAGAAGTTTCGACCAATAGTCGTTGTGGTCGGGGCAAGCAGAACCGGTTGGTTCCCATTGGCCAGTGAACGTCATCACTTTGGGCGAAGTGAGTAGTGCGCACCCAAGCTCAGCTCCGCCAACGACCGACACCTTTGGGCCCAAGACACTTCGGACGCCGTTATCGAGAGTGATTGCAACTGAGTCGCCAACGATCATGAGTGTCGGGCGGGTGGCGTTGTGCTGTGACTCAAGATTTTTCTGGCGTTGAGCAGCCTGATCGGTGCCCAGATTTGTCGCAACCGTTGATCCGGCTGAGGGCGCCGTGACGAAGGCAGCTGCAACGAGAACGGAACCGATGGCGATCCAGGCGACGGCGAATTTTGCGACTCCGAGCGTTGAACGCCGGAACCATCTCTCGATGAGTTCCATCGAAAGCCATGCAGCCCCAAACGTCAGCGCAAGCCGAAGTACGACTCCGCCGGCGTGTCCGGCCTGTGTGTCGGGGAGTCCGAGGCGAGTGTCAGTGGCGAATACGCGAATCGGCCAGTGCCACAGATAGAGCGCGTAGGAAAGAAATCCGATCTTGCGAAGAATTGGATGCGACATCGCTTTGGAGACCACGTTGTTACCTGAAGCGAGAACGATCAAGCCGAGAGCGAGCACCGCAAAGAGAACAAATCCGCCGCGATACATCCATCGGGTGTCGTCATGGATGAAAAGGAGCGACGCTGCGAGGACCACGAATCCGAGAAGTCCAATTACGAGCGCTTTTCTCCCGGATGGGCGCAAATGCCAAGCGAAGATTGCTCCTAACGCGCCGATAAGCATTGTGAATGCTCGGGTGTCAGTGCCGTAGTAACTGCGTGATGGGTCGCCGCTTCCAAGAAAGAAGGCCATCAGACCGATACTCGCAACTGTCGCTACTGATGTTACGGCGATGAGAAGTCGTCTGCTTCGGCGGAGACATGCGATGACCACGAGTGGCCAGACAATGTAGAACTGCTCTTCTATTGCGAGACTCCAAAGGTGTTGGAGTGGCGAGAGAGATGTGAACTGATCGAAGTAGCTCTGGTGTTGAGCAATCTGATTCCAGTTTGAGACGTAAAGCACTGCCGAGAGGACGCCTCCTGGTAGATCGCGACGCTGGGAAACGTCACCAAGAATTGTCGTTGCGACTACGACGGCCAAAAGAAGAGCAGCGAGAGCCGGCAGGAGTCGCCGAGCGCGGCGATTCCAGAAAGACCGGAGCGAGAGTGTCCCCGAGTTGCGACGTTCGTCGAGAAGCAATCCGGTTATGAGGAACCCGGAGAGGACGAAAAAGAGGTCGACACCCAAAAAGCCACCAGGCATCTCCACGTTGGGCTCGTGGTAGGCCATCACTCCGAGAACGGCCAGCGCTCGAAGTCCATCTAGTCCTGGCCGCCACCGCTGCGAAGACGATTGGGACGTGGCGTCAGGCGCGATATCGGTCTGCGGCTGCGCCATCGATCTCCAATCGGGTCGAGCTGAGGTCTCATCTTGCCATGAGTGCTGAGCCGACTCGGGGCGGGCTCAGGCGTTCAAGGTCTGATGCCTACACTTGGCAACCATGGATCGGTCAGTCAGTTTCACCCTCGATCTCGAGGATCTACGCACCGATCCAAGTGTTCAGGAAGAACGTGTCGGGCTCGTAACGGAGCGGATCCTTGATCGGCTCCGTGAATTGGAAATACGCGGAACATTCTTCTGTGTCGGAGAGTTGGCGTCTCGGTATCCGGATCTCATTCGTCGAGTAGTTGCCGATGGCCATGAGTTGGGTGTGCACGGACTCCACCACATTCCTAACGATTTGCTCGGGCCTGATCGATTCCGATCGGACAACCGGGAAGCGAAACGCCTCCTCTCAGAACTTGCGGGTAAAGACGTAACGATTTACCGGGCTCCTCAGTATTCGCTGATCCCGAGTACTCCTTGGGTGCCCGAGATTTTGACTGAGCTTGGTTTTCTTGTGTCATCGAGTTTGCTCCCGGCCCGCAGTCCGCTTTACGGATGGCCAGGCGCACCGGCAACGCCGTTTCTCTGGCCGTCAGGTTTGATCGAACTCCCGAGTCCAGTAATGAAGTTGGGTCCGCTCACGATTCCGTTTCTGGGAGGCACGTACCTTCGTCTGTTGCCGGCGGCGGTGCGCCGCAGAGGTGTGCGCAAGGCCCATTCTGAAACCGTCCTGTGGACGTATTGCCACCCGTGGGAGTTTGATCCCGACGAGAAGTTCTACGTGTACGAACACGGTGGTTGGCTGGTTAGTTGCGTCGGTTGGCTCAATCGCAAACACATGTTGAAACGCGTCGAAGCGACTTTGCGTCAAGGAGTGGGGAGGCCGCTCGGTGAACGAGCAGCCTCTCTCGCTGATCTTCCGACATTCGATCCGGCACAGATCGAAGTTGACTCTGAATCTGGTTCTACATGACACGGCGGATCCCGCGGTTTTGGATCGGAATCATTCTGATCGTGGCGGTCGGGTTCGGAATCCGAATGGTCTCGATGTCCATGTGGTCTCCGCAGAGCACTGTCGACCTCGGTGGCGACGCTGTGTATTACCACGAGGCCGCCAATCTGCTCGCAGATGGCAAAGGTTTTATAGATCCCTATCGCTATCTCTTTGGTGCCAGGGAACGCGTAACTCTCGCTGACGGTCGAGTTGTCAAGGTAGTGACGCCAGTCGGACATGTGGAGCCGACCGCGGGACATCCCCCGGTGTACGTGACGTATCTGGGAGCCGCTTCATTCCTCGGATTTCGATCAGTGACCGCTCACCAAATGGCCTCAATTTTTCTCGGTTGTGCATCGATCATCTTGGCGGGGGTCCTAGGACGGTCGTGGAGAAATGAACGTGTGGGCCTTATCGCCGCGTCTCTAACTGCCGTGTACGCCAACATTTGGATTAACGACACGCTTTTGATGTCAGAGACGGCCGCCCTCACCTTCACATTTGTCGCAACAATTTTCGGATTGCGATTCGTCAGGAATCCCAGTCGCGGAAATGCCGCAATATTTGCTGTTGCCGGAGCCCTTGCGGCACTTTCACGCGCAGAGCTTTTATTATTTCTTCCCATCGTGGCTGCTGTCGCCCTCTGGAAAGCACCGCTTCCGTGGAAGGAACGGTTTCTCCGGTACGCGATTGCCGGAGGCGTCTGTTGCGCAGTTCTCGCGCCGTGGGTTATTCGGAACAATATCGTGATGCGGGAGCCTCTCACCTTGTCCGATAGCGCCGGGACAGTGATGGTCCAGGCAAATTGCGACGAGACCTACTACGGGCCAAATATCGGCTACTGGAGTTTGCAATGCGGCGAACCTCAGCCATATGGACCAAACGGCGAATTACTTGACGAGTCACAGCGTGACGTCGTGGTGCGCGCAAGAGCCACTGACTACATCTCGAACCACAAGACCCGGCTTCTGACTGTTGTGGTTCCGGCGCGAGTTGGCCGTGTGTGGGGACTTTATGAGCCGCTCGAACAGATACGACTCGATCAGATTCTCGATGGTCGTCCACCGATTCCAGCAAAATTGGGTTTTATTCAATATGTCCTTCTTGTTCCGGCGGCGATCGCCGGGTTTGTGATTCAAAGGCGTCGACGGCAACCGGTTCTTGTCATCGGCCTATGGGTCGTACTTGCGACGCTTACGGCAGCGACAGCATTCGGCAACACGAGGTATCGAGTTGCCGCTGAAGTATCGATTGTTCTCTTCGCGGCGATCGCCCTTGATGCTCTGTGGTCGGCGTTCGAACGCCGACGCAAAGGATCGAAGCAACTTGCGAGCGGTCACGATGAAGTGGCGACTGTGAATGACTGACGATCTGGAACTTGAGCGCACCGCCGCACTGCTCAATCATGTTTTCGAACACTCCGATCCGCTTACTGTCTCCTCCCTTCGTTGGTACTACGACCTGAACCCTGCGGGATCGGCTGCTGTGGGGCGAGTCGAGGAGAATGAGAAACGCATAGGGAATTACGCCCTGATACCGAATCGCTACCGATCAATTTCGGGTGAGGAGCGAATCTTCGGAGTCGGTGTCGATTTAGCTGTTGATCCAGATGCACGGGGATCGGGCGCATTTCGGCGAACTGTCGAGGATTCGTATAGACGTGGAACACAACAAGGTTTCGATGGCATCCTGGGCGTTGCTAATGCGAATTCGGCTCCGCGAATGGTCGCAACGTTAGGTTGGCGAGCGCTTTCCCCTCTTCCCGTCACAATGGTGCCTGCGATCGGAAGAGTCTCTGGTTTTCAGTCGATCTTGATAGATGACGCGAGCATTGAAATCGTTGACGGACTCGTCGACAGTGAATTCTCGCGTGCATCGAACTCTGGTTTCGCACCAGTGTGGACGCCGAAACTTCTGAAATGGCGTTTGCAGCGTCCGGGACATTCCTACAGCATTCATATTTCTGATGATCTTGTAGTGGTCTCAACGAGAACGCATGTGTCGAACGTTCCCTTTGGAGTGATTCTCGGTGTTCTGTCGCGACGCGTGTGTAGGTCGATACCGGTTGGCCGTGTGGCCGCTGTGGTGGGACGGCATCACAAGGCTCCTCTGGTTATTCACTGGGGTCGGTCTCCGGCATTGCGTATGCGGGGAATTCCGCTGCCCCAGAAAATGATGCCGTCTCCGTTGTCGCTTGTTCTGCACCCATTCACGACCGACTTCGATCGAGATCAGTTCGAACTCGGCGAGTTCGGATTTTTGGATTTCGACGCTTACTAGGTGCAGGTTCAGTCGATGCCGGCAAGTCGGCGCGCGTAGGCAATCGCACGGGTTGCATCGTAGGAACGAGCGATCATCATCTTCTCGGCCTCGAGCGAACCTTCGGCGTGAATGGCCAGTACGGCGTGGTAGCCACCGAACTCTCGAGTTGTGAGATCACTCACCATATTCATGGCTCGGATTCGCTCCTCGCCGTCGACTCCAGCGCGTCCACTGAGTAGTGAGGAGAGCATGGGCCCGATGTCAGGATTAGCGAAGTCAGCACCACCTGGCGCGGTAACGAGGAGACCGCCTGCGAGGTCTTGGACTTGCTGCAGCGCGTGGTGATAGCCGTGAGCAAAGTGGGATTTCGCGATGTTCACGATCAGCGGATCAGGAACATAGACGCCCGCATCGTCGGGTGTGCCTCGATAGGCACTCGACTCAACGAGGGCGCGAAGAGTCTCGGCGTAAGAAATGAGAGATGTGATTTTGTCGCGTACATGCGCAGCCCGACTGATGCCATTCATGTCGGCCATGAGTGCTGCGCTGCCGACCAAGGCATCGACCAGTGGGAGTTTGTAGGCAATGGCGGTGAATCGGTGATAGTCAACGAACGCTAGGGCCAGTGGACCGGCAAATTCGTGCTGACCATCGAGAAAGACACGATCGTTAGGAATGAAGACGTCATCGAACAACGTCGTCGTTTCCATCATCAGTCGTTGTGAGCTGATGGGGGAGTCGAACTCGTCACCAGCGTTCGAGCCATACGGGCTGGCCACGAGTTTGAGCCCGGGTGTGTTGACAGGGATAGCGAAACTTACCGCCCAGTCAGAATCGGAAGGGTTCATTGCCCGTGTCGGGAGAACAATGAGTTCGTTGGTGTTGGGTGTGCAACTGGTATGGACTTTTGCGCCTCTAACAACAATCCCGTCGGTTCTTCGCTCAACGATGCGGAGGTAGGAATCGGGGTTGGGTTGCGCCGATGGTCCAAGGCTCCGATCGCCCTTGACGTCGGTCTGGGCCACAGACATAGCCAGATCGTTTGTTTTGCAGTGGTCGAAAAACTGAGTGATCCGCTCTGAACGCTCGGAATCACCCCGATGTGCATCAAGGGCTCGTCCGATGCGGCGCAATGCGAAAAGCGCATCGGTGCCGATCTCTTTGATGAGGGGGACGAGGGTATGGCATCGCGCAGTAGCCGTCTCGATGAGGCGAGCGCGGTCAGCAAGATCGGCCGTCGACCGTGGTTCGAGGAAGTAACGGCTGTAGGGGTCCGCTTCCTCGACAACGGCGAGCGCACGAACAGCGGGGTCTTCGGCAAGTTCAAAATCAACAGATGCGTGCCGGATCGCGCGTGCAATGACGGGATGTTGGGTGACGTCGGGTACGAG
>Ga0114974_10001501_pt1 | contig 18453 bp, 22 predicted proteins | sample S_130206_EF_Meta_FD_87318 | JGI IMG/M metagenome (GOLD analysis project Ga0114974, IMG submission 87318) | Freshwater microbial communities from Lake Simoncouche, Canada to study carbon cycling - S_130206_EF_MetaG | ecosystem: Environmental > Aquatic > Freshwater > Lake | place: Lake... | reverse complement strand
TTAGCCTCCTATGTTCGCCGGAATACACGCGCCACGAACTTCCAGATTGTAAGCATAGCCTCGCTTGTGCGTCTCTTTAAGCTCGACCAATGTTCTTTGACACGTTGCATCATCTTGCATCACCGTTATGGGCATGAAGTACATAACCTTGGCAGCCTGCACATCCAGCATCCAAGCAATGAGGACCACCTTCAAGGTGATCGGGTCCATCACTTCACCTTTTGCTCAAGAAGGTGGATGCGCTTGTCCAGTTCGCCTCTCATCTTTTCCATATCGAACCGAATAGCAGCGCGAGCTTGAGCAGCGTCAGCAGCCATGTCCAAACGGCTCTTATCAACCAATGACATTGATCTTTCACGGTCAAGGGTCATCGCAGCGCGAGCCAAAGCAGCGTCACGCTCTACCTTGTCGATCTTGTCATTCAACTGTTCCCTGATCTGGGCCATGTCGATTGTCGTGCCTTGAGGCGGGATCGCTTTGTTGTCAGCGTTCACCACCACAGCAATCTTGCCTTTGAGCTGGATGATTTCGTTGTTAGCACCAGACAAGGCGCTCATCAGATAAACAACGCATGAGAACAGGATCGGGATACCCGCAAAAGTGATCTTTTCGACCAACGCACCCTTGCTGGCGTTTGCTGCCATCTCAAGGGCCATTTTTTCCTGTTTGTCTTCAGTGGTGCCGCTCATGATTTGTCAGCCTTGCCGTCAAGCTTGTCGAAGATGCGCTCGAACATAATTTCGATGCGTTTCATCGTCTCTGTGTACTCGTTCTTCTGAACGTAGTTTGTGGGCAGATCAATTTCAATTTTATGAAGATCGCGGCGCAGTTCTGCGACCGCGTCCCAAAGCTGACGGGCAAACCAGCCCAGACCAGCCATAAAGCAACTAAGGCCAAGATTGATAATGTTTTGCGTGTCCATCATCAGTCCTGTTGCGATTGAATTGCGAGCATGTTGATAGCGGGCGCCGTGCCCCGCATAGCATTGGTGGCTCTCTGTGCAGTGGCGCGGAACGAAGCTTCGCGGGCAGCATTGCGCTTATCCGCACCCATGATTTCTTGTATCATTGCCGCCATGCGCTGCGGATCATACGCGGCTTCAGCAATTTTAATGGCAGCAGCGCGGTTAATGCGGCCCTCAACAGCTTCCAAAATACGGTTTGACACCGTAGCGACGCGGTTAAGAAATCCTTTGGGTGCAGGCAGTTGCGCGCCCGATATACCTTCCGCTTCAACACGGCCTGCTTTGGCAAGGTCTTTGTATTCTTTTGATGTGCGAAGGTCTTCCAATATTTTAGAAACACGCTGCAAATCGCCTGTTTCAAGCACATCGGACAAACGATCAAACCGCGCTTCGCCTGTTGCCTTTTTAAGCGTATTAGGCGCATTTCGCACAGCGTTGGCAAATACGCCGGCGCGCGACGCGGTTTCATCCAGCGGGCTTTCAAGTGCAGTTTTAAGGACTTGACCTACTTCCATAACGTTAATCGGCTTGCTTTTTTCGGCAAACACTTCGCGTGCCTTCATCAAATCAGGCGCGTTCGTTTCAAGCCACTCCATATACTGCGCGCGAACACCGGTCGCCGCTTGACGTTGCGCGGCCTGCGCGGCAGTTTCATTGGCACGCGGCTTGACCGCTTCATCAAGCGCAATCTTAATGTCTTGTAGTGCTTGACCCGACAGTTTAGCCGTTTGCGCTGGAATTTCGCGCGTCAGTTCTTCGCCAGTAGGCCCAAGAACGCCGCTTTTAACTGTTTCAGCGGGCTTAATTTCGCCGCGCATAAACGGCTGCTGACGGTCAGCAGCCATCCGCGAAGCCGCACCTAACGCCTCTTCCATTGTCGGCGTTTCCATCAGCTTTGCAAACACTTCGTCAGTTTCAGCCAAGTTTGCTGCTGCGCGTTGGTATAGCGGTTTGGTAGCCGCTGTGCGGGCTTCAACCGCTGATTGCTGCGCTTCCGGCGTGTCAGAAATTTTAGCAATACTTTCGCTACGCGCTTTGCCGCGCGCAGCTTCAATTTCGGCCTGTTGGGTCGGGTTGAATTGCGAAAGCACTTTTTGTTCCAGCGCGGGGAACTGTGTACCCGACTGACCGCTTGCCACAATCATTTCGCCTGCGCTGCGGCGGGAGCCCGGTACGATTTCTTGCGGTTGGTTCAGCAAAGCGCGGGCATATTCTTCGCCGCGTCCTTCCAGCGCCGGTTCCAACATGCGGTATAGCGGCGAAAAAGAATTACGCACGGATGATATGCTAGGTGCTGCTACTTGAGCAAGTTTGTTTACCCCCGCGATAGGCAGCGCCAACGGGTCCACGACACGCGCGGCGCCCGACAAGGCTTCGCCGGTCTGCGTCATGCGAGCAGCATTTGCGGCTTTACCCGCAAGCCCAAGGATCATTGACAAATCGCCCATTGCCCGCACAGGGTCTTGTTCAATTGTCTTGATAATCCGGTCATAACTGCCATAAGCGTCTGCGTAGTCTTTGCCGACTGCGTTGGCCGTATCGGCAATACGTTTTGTTGTTTCTGGATTGTCTAATGCGTCAATCCACTCAAAAACTTTTTGCGGGAGGATTGTTTTTGCGCCTGCTCGCATACCGCCAGCAGCTAAATCTGCTAATCCTTTAGCTGTTTGAACCGGCGATAATACTGCTTCAGCCAAATCACCAACAAATTTACCCGCGCTGCTCGGAACATTTGAAATAGTCTCAAATGGACGCGGAATAAAAACGCGTTGGCCGGGGATTTCAGATGGCTCGGCGCCGCGCATCTTTTGGATTTCTTGCGCCAAAACGGTCGCAGCTTGCGTGTCGCCCGCTTTGTCTGCGTTAATCAGCGCCGTTTCAAGTTGGTTCATTGAAGCCATGTTAGCGCCCGTATTTCTTTACCAGATCATCAACCACCGACGCATCAGCCGCCGATGAACTATCTTCAGGCAATGTGAAACGGTCGCCAGATTGTTCAAGTTCTTTAGTGTATTGGCGCTTATAAACATCACGCGTGCGCGCCGCAGCCGCTTTGGCCTTACTTTCAATAATGGTAAGTTGTTTGTTAAGTTCTTTGGCGTCAAGACGCGTTGGGTCAAGCGACGCAATCTGATCTGCCACGATCTTCCACTCTTGCACCGCCATATTACCCAGCGAACCGGACAATGACGCGGCGGCTTTACCCATCGCCGTAACTTGGCCTGCAAGATTGTCAAGTTTAGCTTGCGCGGTAATCGACGGGCGCCGCACAACCGGCATGCGGGCGTCCAAAGGCCCCAAGATTGCGTCTTTATCTTTATCAGGCACTTTTCGCAGTTCATCAACCGCTTTAAGTACGTCGTCCATTGTGGCAATGGTTGACCGCGCGGCGGCGTAATCAACAGCAATATCTTCGCCGCGCTTAACACTGGCTTTTGCCTGTTCAGTTGCCGTCGTTTCTGCAACTTTTTGCTGCAAAGCTTTTTCGTTTGCAGCCTGTTGAGCCTGTTGGAACGGCGACATCGCATTGATTGCCGGTGCGGTCAATTGTGTCTGCGCTGCGGGCTGCGCGGCTTGCGCCAACGCGTTACCGACTACCGGAGCCATACCTGGCTGAGCCAACGCCAAAGCGTTCAGACCGCCCGCGACGCTGCCTTCAGGACGAAACGACTGCCCCATCGTCATCATAGGTGCGCCAGCGTTTGCGCCGCTGTATTTGCCGTTAGCCCACGCAGCAATTTGTCCGGCAGTTCTGCCCGCCAAAATGGATTCGTTGGCCGCAATAGCTTCTGGACTAAGAATTTGCGCTACAGGCGTATTTGGGTCTGCCGTTAGCAGTTTGGTTGCGCCGCCGGAACCCAAGAAGTGCGCCAGATAAGTATTGCCGGCTGTCGGTTGAATACCGGCTTTGGTCAACGCATCAACGTTGTCCGCACGGAGACGCTGTTCAAGCACGTCTTCGATCTGCGTTCCATTTGGCAATTTCGTGCCGCGCAAAGCCAAGATTTCTGACGGCGACTTATTCGCCAGTTCAGGAAACACTTTACGCGCGGTGTCAACAAACGTGCCGTCAATAAACTGAAATTTGCCAACAGCAGACGAGTTGGCGTTCTTACCGGTGCCTTCAATCGCCGCAGTACGGTTAGCGTATGCGTTGCCGGGTGCAACGACGCCTGCGCCAGCAGGAGGTGCTTCTGTGCCTGCTTGAAACGTACCGGTCTTGGTGTTGGCAAAAAGAGGTATGCCGCCGGGGCCAGCAATAACTTGCAGCTTGTCTTGACCCGCTTTGATTGCGTCGCTGGCCTTCATCATAAAAGCTTCAGCGGCTTCTTTACCGGGGAACACGTCAGGCGCCGAAAACGTATCGCCAAGCGCAGCCTTAGCCGCGCTTTGCCATTTAGACCATGCAGCCGCAGGATCAGCCGACGCCAGCACGCCCGGAAGTTGATCGCGGAAATGCTCGGCAACTTTTAACTGCCGCTCAAGCTGCGCAGTTTTGGCTTGTTCGCCGTATCGACCCGCGCGGGCTTCTTCAGCTCTCCGCGCAACATCTTCTTTAGCTAAAGTTGCTGCCGCAGTTACATAAGGCATTGCCGCAGCGCCGCCGATTGCCAACGCTTTTTGCCGGAACTCCGGCGAGTTCATGTCCACGCCGCTTTTCATGAGTTCGGCAAGCGCGTTCTGCTGCTGTTGCGTACGTTGAGCTTGCTGCATCTGCAATGCGTTAGTTTGAGCTTGCTGCATTTGCAGATAGTTTTTCAGCAAATCCGGCGCTTGAACGTATTGCTGCTGTGGGAGCGTAAAATTATAATCGACCATTACGTCCTCACAATTTGCTGGCTTTTATTGCGTCAATCAGATTGCTCTGGTTATACGCGCTAATGCCTGTATTAATCATATTATTGACAGCATTGCCGACGTTCATGTAACCCGCCGCCGTTGCGTTGCCGGCGCCCACCAGACCCGCGCCTGTATTGGCTGCGTTTGCTCCAGCGGCGTTGGTTACGACATTGGTCGCGTTTTGTCCGACGCCCAACAAGCTAAACAACGGGTTAATTTGATTAGAGCGATTGGTCTGATAGCGATTGAACGCGTTGGTGTATTCTTGGCTGGCAGCGCCCTGACCATAGTCGGTGATGCCTTTCAAAGTGGTGCCAGACCCCAGCAAACCTTTGGCAGCAGCAGAATTTTGAAGCGCCTTCATGCCCTGCTCAAGTCGGAAAGCATAGCCGGGATCAGCTTCAAAATCTTTCATGCTAAAGTCGCCAGCATATTTCCCGTAATTAGGGTCCGTGGCGCTAACATTAAGCCCTGAAGTGGCACCGGGGTTAATACCAAGAAGTGTCAAAAGCTTATTTTCAGCCGCAAGACCACCTTGACGGAATGGTTCCTGAAGCAGCTTTTGATCTTCATATGCTTTATTGCCTGCTTTAATAGCGGCATTAGCTGCGTTACTTTGCGCGTTTGCCGCTTTATTGGCGCTGTAAATAGACGCGCCTGCGCCAATAACGCCTGCCCCGATAGTTGCCGCCGCAACAGCCGAAATACCAAAAGTCATGGCGCGATCCTCTGCAATTCTTCGACAGACGCAATCAGACCGATTTCGTCGTAACTGGGCGCGATAAGTTCTGCTTCCATCTTATCCAAATTTTCTTCGCCTGTAAATTTGGTTGTATGGACCGTCACCCAGATAGTGTCTTCTTCAGCGTAAACGGCGCGCTTAAGCCCCGCTTCCGATACGAACACGCAAGGCGCTTCAAAATACTTAGGGCCAAATTCCGTCGAAACGGCCACGCGGCCTTTCATGATGAAGTTAAGATGTTCATGCCTGTGAATTTTACCGATAATGACTGTCCCTTTTGGGATGAACATTTGACGGGCGTAAGTACCGCAGCCGTATTCTTCATGGATCGGCGTATATGTGTGCGTAAGCGTGCAAGACGGTAACGCGTCCTCTTCCGGCTTTTCTTTTACAAAATCCAGCATAAAATCTTGCGCTTTCAAGATTTTTTCCCTGAACTGAACTTTGTCCAAAGTGTTAGCGTTGGTGAGGTCCTGCATTACGCCCCCGCATTTGGGTCTGTAAACGTGTTTGTAACGGGATTGTAGACAAATCCAATCGACACGTAATAGTCGTTTGGTAACATAACGGCTGTTGTGCCAACGGGCGCAACACAAGTTTCGTCCCAGACGATCAGATTGATGACCACCAAAGCATCGTTGAGAATCGCCGCCTTCATATTAGCTATACTCCCAGATACGGATCAAACCAGCAGCGCCCGCACCGCCTGCGCGAGTGGAGTTTGCGCCTGCGCCGGCTGAACCGTAAGCTGCGCCTGCGCCCGGCGTTCCGTTATAAACGGACTGACCGCCACCGCCAAAGAAAGACGCGCCGCCAACACCGCCAGGCCCTGTTGCCGCCGACGTAGACGCGCCGTTACCGCCGCCGCCGCCGGTTACGTTAAGGTCACCGTCTGTTGCCGTGCCGCCAGCGCCGCCAGCACCGCCAACGGTGTTTGAATATACGCCGCCGCTACCGCCGTTTGCTGTGACAGTCACCGCGCCAACCGTAAACGTGGTATTACCGCCAGCGCCGCCGCTGCCGGATGATGTACCAGCGGCGCCTGCTGCGCCGATAGCATATGTGTAAGCCGTAGCCGCAGTAACATCAAAAGTCTTGAACGCGTACGCGCCTGCCCCGCCACCACCGCCGGAACCCGCTGTGGCGTTAGCTCCCGCGCCGCCCCCGCCGCCGCCAACCATTTCAAGGACAATACGAACGCAAGCAGCCGGCGTCGTATATGTGGTACCTGTAGTTAAAATCTGCGGCGCACGAAGAAGTTTGCCGGAAACTACGGTTGAAGCCCAAGTCGTACCATTGCTAACCAATGCGTTGCCGCTTGTGCCGGGTGCAATCAACTGCATTGCAGCAATATTGTTGCCAAGCAAAACGTTGTTTGCGGTCAGTGTGCTACGCCCTGTACCACCGTCAGCCACCGCAATTGGCGCGGTCAAATTGTTAACAGTAGCGTTAACAACCGAACCGCCATATACAATGTTATTAAGAAGCTGGAACGTTGTGCCGTCGTACTGCACCCAAGTCAGCTTGCCCGCTTGAATGTCGCCTGCCGACAACGCCACGGTGCCATTTTTGGTAATGCTTTTAGCTGCCAAACCGTCGATGCTGAGCGTTGCCGCCGCAGTATTGGTGTTAGCTGCAACAAAACTATATGTTGCGCCCGCAGCGTAAGCGGTAATTGTCGGCGTAGCCGTAGCTGCAATCGTGTTTGTGCCGGTAATGCTACCCAACAAAGCATTGATGCTGTACGGATCATTGATAGGCGGCAGACCGTCATATGTGCCGATAAGCGTATCGGTAGAGGTTTTGACAATGAACTTATACAGCGTCCCGACTAGCATCCAAATTTCATTCGGGGTACGCCCTGCGGCGTCCAAAATAATTGGATTGGTGTTAGCAACGGTGCCCGCGCTGGTCGTATATGTCGCCAACGGCGTAGTGGTGCCAGCAGTATAGGTGTAGAGTTTGCCCCCCGACAACGGGTCGCCGTTATCGTCAAAGAACTGCGCCCCAGCGCCAGCAAAAGATGAAAGGTTATAGGCGGTCATGTCGGTCCTATACGATCTGAGCCACGGTCAGAATGACGCTGGGCGAGGCTGGATACGCGGGTGAGGTGCTTTCGGCATAGGTTGTAAGCTGAGCATACCCTAGCTTTGACAACCCGTATAGTTCGAAATTGTCACCAGCGGTAAGTTGAAGGAAAAAGTTGACGGCCAGAAGGTTACTTCCGGGTATGCCGCTATGCTTTTTAACAACCGTCATGGTGCTGGAGGTGTTTGGAATATCGGCGCCATTTTGGCGAAGCCAAATGATAATATCGTCGTCGTTAGTGGTGTTATTGTTTGTCAACTGAAACGTGGCAATAATGGTGTAAAGCCCCGTTTTTTCAATGTTAACTTTAGACCCGCCATTCGTAATGTTTCGTTCATACTGAATGGTGTCAAAATTTACTTTAGACGGTGTATCAGCCGCCCAACTGGTGCCCGTACTATCAGAATAGCCGGCGTAAGCCACTTCTATCCATTGCGGCATGTTGGTTGCGTCAGTCCCAAGATAGCAAGGGCTACCCGGAACCGCGAGCCTAGACAGCACGTTTGGCGCCGAAGCGTACAACAAGTCGCCGGTTTCATAGGTCGTAATGCCGGTACCGCCGCTTGTCGGGGGAACGGCGCCATCGCTTAAGCCGATAAAATTGTAGAGACTGCTAAAGAACCGAAACCATTGCCGCGAAGGTGTAGCCGTATCCGTAATCGGAACCCGCGAGGCCGGAATTTGGGTGTCGTTAAGCATTGGTCCCGCTCATTTCGATAAGCGCGCCCATGATATAAACCGGCACAGGGTCCGTGCCAGACACTTCGTATACACGGTCACGCAATTTCTGGGTCATGCCAAGCCGACGCCAAATGGCACGTCGGCCATACGCACCAATAGCACCCATAGAAACCCAATGCTCGCGGCTCCAAGTATGCCCGCCGTCATCTGACCAACGAAGCATAATTTGAGGGTCGCTGCCCTGCCCCGTGTTCAAGCCAACGCCCGTTTCGCAATCAAGTTGCAAACTATGGTTAGCCGTACGTTTCAGATTGTTTTGGCCGCTAGGAATTGCGCGCCATGAACGCAGCCACCGTTGGGTCTGATCGTCGTCAGCGTAAAAAGTCAAATCGTAAGTGTAGAGTTTGCCGTTCTGATAGTCACCGACGATCATTTCGTCGTTGAAAAACATCTGCATAGACGCACGTTGCCGCGTGAATTGGCCTAAGCTAAACCCGGCACGTTCATGCCAAGCTTGCGTTGCCACATCATAGACCCAAGTGGCGTTAGCCGACGGGAATGACAGCACATAAAACGCGTGGCCGTCCTGCTGATACGTATATGCCGTGGCATCAGAAATGTTTTCATATTGCTGAATTTGCCATTCAACAGCATGAGTGCTGATACGCAAACCGGTATAGCCTTGAGCGCGGTAAACAATGCCTTTACCGCGTGCGTCAGCGCCCAACCAAAAAAGACCGTTGTCAAGTTTGGCGACTGAGAATGTAGCCGCGCAGCCAATTTCGTTGACCGCGCCTTGGATACGCTGAAGCGGAAACGCAGCGTTGCCGGCGTTGTACCAGACTTCGACTGAGTTTGTACCAAACAGCCAAACTTCAGAATGGTCCACAATAGACGACACAAGATTGTCTGGGTCGCCTTCCGCGCTGGCAAAATCTAACGGATCAATGGACGTGCCATCCAACAGTGTCGTAACCCAAACACGCTGGCTGTTAGGCTGGATAAAGACGAAATATCCATCCAAATATGAAACCGTTAGCGCGCCGGGAAAATCAACGTCCGTGATTTGTTTGAACACCAACGTAGAGTTGTTGTAAATGTAACTAGGACCGTTACAGGCGATAAAAAGCTGCGTGCCGTTGTCTGCCATAGAGACGGGCCCGTCATTGGCAATGGCCCCAAGCGCCACCGTTTTGTATGCCGAGTCCATCTTATAAAGCATGTTGCCGGAAGCAATATATGAGTAGCCACCATAAGAATGGAGCCCGCGAATAGGGCCGTTGCCAACAGTCGTCAAAAGACGCAAGCCCGGCGCGCGTTGCAAAAAGGCGGCTTCTTTTCCACCTTCAGGAACGATCTCAGGAAAGAGATTAACCATGCGGTTATCCGCAGCGTTGACGCTGCGGGCCACATAGCTACTGCCAAGAATGGGCGACTTCATCAGTAGTTACCGGCAAAAATGTTGAACCGCTGACGCGTGCCAACAATGCTGTAAGGCAGCGACATGATGTCGTCAGGATTGTTGATGCGCTTCAGATTGCGTTTTGAAGACATAGCAATACGCATCACGGTAGGCGTTGGTTCCACGCCAAACTCCGGTGCTAATTCGCAAGCCAGATTGTACCGAAAAGCACGCAGATAGCCGGGCGGGAACGCAAGCGTTGTGGACAACAATGCCGGCTGGGTCAGCTCTTCCACAGAAACGAAATGCCATTCCAGAAGCTTAGTGGGCACCGGATAGACATACATTTCGATGTCTGGGTAGCTCATATTTACCCAGATTACCTGTGGATAAGTACTGGTTACCGTTTTAACGGCAATACCGTCGTATTGTTGCTGATTGATGATTTTAATACCAAACGAAACGCCGTTGGTCGGGTCTTTGAAATATGTCGAGTCATCCAACAAGATTGGACGATTGCCGACAAAATCACCTGTAGGGCCAAGAGTGCGCGATCTAGCGTAAGGAGGCCAGCTAAATACTTGGTCTTGAGTGGAGAATACGGACAGACGTTCCGTGTTCCACGAGTCAATCATTTGGTTGAGCGCGGTCAGCGCGTCATTTGACGTTTCTGCAGAGGGCGTCTCACCTTCAGCCAAAACGCCAAGAAGACGCAGCGCACCGTTAATCTGATCGCCTGCTGTCGTCATTGGTCGCTAGTCCCTCGTTTGCTGGCCGTCTTCCCCGCCGCCTATGTACCAATTGATTGCCAGCTATTGCTGGTTCGGACGGATCGCCGGGAGTATAGCGCGTCCATCCGCTTTCTTCATCAAAAATAGCCTCTTCTTCCATAAAAGCAATTTTAGTTCCGTGATCGGGATGCTTCAGGTAGATGTTGGGCATATTAAACCTTTAAAAGTTGGCCCCTGCCGAAGCAGGGGCCATTTTTCTTACGAAATGGCGTACAGTGCCCAAGAACCGTCCGCAACTTTGCGCGCACGGAAAGACCGCACAGTACCCGCCGTAGCCGCAATGGTCATAAGACCCTGCGAACCGCTAGAGCCAATGCTCCAGCCGGTGTTGGTGGTCACGGTGATGACGCCCGCTGTCGTCGTGTTGATGACGCGGAAATCAAACGTAGAACCAGCTTTAGCGTTGCTGAGCGAAGCATCCAGATCGGTTGCCAACGGCAGCGTGTAAGCGGCAGTCGTCGTCGGCGTACCGATAATGATGCCATTGGTGAGTTGAGCAACAGTCAGCGTGGCGCTGTCAGTTGCAGTGGCCGGTGCAGCAGCAACGGAAAGCTTGACTTCATTCAAGTTGCCATCATTGAACTGATAACCGCCACCAACGGAAGGAAGAGCCATTGTTTTATACTCCTGAAAGAGAGGATAAAGCCCCCGGCGAACCGGGGGCTAAAAGAATTAACCCCAGAGGCGGCAAGCCATCGGAGCGCGGATTACGCTGTAACCGTACAGAACGTCAATACGGCAAGGCATACGGTCGTTGTTGATGTCATACTGACGGACAACGCGGAGCGAAATGCCGTTGTGAACCTGACGCGAAGCCATATCGACACCTTGCGGAAGCAGAAGGTCGGCGGTGGCGAAAGTGATCGCGTCCTTGTGGTAGACAAGGTTCTGCGGGTAGTAGGTGCTGGCAGCGCCCAAGAGCGTAACAGCAGCATCAGCCTGCGGGAACGAATCGACAGTTGCGAGAGCGTTTGCCGAAGTGTAGATCGCCGGCGAGAACGTGACGCTGGCGAATTCCGTGCCGGACGACGTGACCGTGTTGGTCGCGACGAACTGCTGGAGCGAGCCGGTCGATTCACGGGTCTGCGGGTTGACCGCGTAGACGCCAGCAATCGTGAACACATCGCCGGGGACGATGGTTTTTGCGTTGGTGGCCGACTTGAATGTGATCGTCGAAGTGCCCTGCGTAGCAATCGTGGTCTTGACTGCGAGCGCGTCCGTACGGACAGCCGAACCCGTCAAGAACTGACGGACAGACTGCGACATGTTCACTTCGTCAAGGCCAAGGATGCCTTCACCCATCATGCCGTTCTTGAACTGGCGGCTGATGGTCGATGTTGGGTTGAACAGGCCCTTCATGCCTTCCACGAGACCGGCGTTAGCAGCCGGGTTCACCGTGGCGTAGCGCGGGGACATGGGAGTGGCGAACTCGTTGAGCTTCTGCTGAGCCTGAAGCAGGACGAGCGAAGTAGCCGGAGTTGTGCCAGGCGTGCCAACCGAGTTGTAGATCGACGAGAACGAGCCAGCAACATCAGCGTCGATGCTCGAAGCAAGCTGCGAGATACGAGGCTTAAGAACGCGCTCAGCGAAGTCGTCCAACTGCATGGTCAATTCGGCAGACGTAAAGTTCACGCCGATATGCTTCTGCGAAGAAACAGTGAGGGTCGTGTACTGTTCGTTGTCGTCCTGAACCTGAAGCGCAGCGCCGTCTGTGACCAGAGCGCGGTCGGGCAGACGGATGCGGAGGGTCGAGCCAATCTTGGCGCCTTCAACAGCGAACGAGTCATCGTAAGCGCGGTTGACGTTACGTGTGAGTACCAGATTGTTCTCCAGAATTTCCAGAGACTTACGGGTAATCATGTCAATAGTAAGAAGCGAATTGCCCATTTTACGTATCCTGTAAGATTAACGGTTGCGTTGCGCTTCCAGCTTCTTGATCTGTCGCATACGTTCAGCCTCAATCCATTCCGACGTACTCATAGATTTCATTGAGCGAGGGTCGGTAGTATCGAATGATGACGCCCCAGATGACCGGGAATTAGCGATAGGTGCAATAGGCGCGGGAGCATTGGATGTTTTTTTAACCGGAGGATTAGAAGCCAATTTGACTTCAATCTTGCCGATTTCTCGCGCTTGCAGAATAGGCGGCAGAGAGGCAATGCGATTAGCCTCTTTCGGGTTGGAACCTAGCCAATAAATGACATCGGGACCATTGTCCGAGGCTTGGATCGTTTGGGCCATCACGTCCGTGACGGGGAGGTTTGGATTGTACGCGACTTGTTCAAAGTCGTCGTAACGCGTCCGCGCGTCCTCTTCCTTTTCGTGATAGACATCCAAAAGCGCGGCTTGTTGCTTTGCCGTTTCCCGACGATCCAACAATTCTTGAGCTTTGCGTTCAGCCAATGCTTCCGCATAGGCTTGGGCATTATCAAAATCGTTAACATCTGGCGGGTTAATTGGAGCAGCCCTGCGGGCTTCCAATTCGGTTAGGCGTTGTGCCTGCTCACGTTCCCACTTACGCTGTTCGCGTGCAAGACGCTTTCCGACAATGGCATCAAGCTCTTCTTGCGAAAAAGACTTAGACGCTTCCGTCGTGGATTCGACCGGCTGGGTATCGTCAGCAACAGGAGCCGCCGTGGCGTCCGCTACCGGCGCGGTGTCAACCGCTGATAGTTCAGGAGCTTCATCGCTCATAGGTTATGTTTCCTCACGGAATCCTGATGTACCGCATCAGTACGGTTTAGGCTGAAAGGCTTGCCACTTTTTCTTGGAAAGCCTTAACACGGGCTTCAAGAGCCTGTGCATCTTTGTTAAGCTTGGCTTCGCGGTCGTCCAATGAGGACGCCGTTTTAGCCAGCGAAATTTCGCGGGCGTCGCAAGTTTTAGCGCGAGCTTCAAGTGCAGCTTGCGCGGCTTCAAGTTCAAGACTTGCAGCAGAAACTTCCAAAGCACGTTTTTCGGCTTCCAAAAGTTTAGCGTTGGCTTCATCAAACAGGCTGCGAACGTCGATTTTGGCAACAGCGCGTTCTTCAAGTGCGGCCTGAAGTTCAGCAGCAGCCTTGGCACGGTCAGCCGAAGCTTCGCGGGCAGCGTTCAAACCACCGTTCAAAACGGTCAGTTCGTCGCGGATCGTAGCCATAGCGGCCAAGTTCAGCGGAAGCTGACGCGTAAAATAGTCGATGTAGTCCATATGCGGGAGGTCGTTCGAAACGTTCATGGCGTGCGATCCTTACGCATAATAGCTGATATTGAGCTTAGCGCCGGAGACTTGCTCAATAAACTTAATTTTGGTCAGGTCGCCATCATACTGAAGCGTGACGCCAACCGCGAGGGGCATCCCAACCGACGAAGAAGGGTTAACGTCGTCATCGCGCCAACGAACAGCCTGGCCTTCAGGCACAATCATAGCAATGGTTGGGCGGCAGTTAAGACCGTTCAAATCAATCTGCGGAACCGTCAAACCGGTCGCTGTATTGAGAGACGTAATCTGCTGATAGCCAAGGCGGGTCGTGATAGCTTTCAGGTTAACCGACATTTAACTGATCCTCTTGCGTTCCGTGAACGACCGAATTTCCACGAAATACTCCATCAGCGTTGATGGTGCGGGTGGCGTCGGGTTGTAGACGATGTTTACAGCTTGGCCCGCAATAGTGTAGACACCGTTTTGCGGAAAAAGCAAGCGTGTTTTGATTAGGTTTGCTGTCTGTCCTGTAACAACGTAACTGCCCGCAGAAGCGTTCAGAACATAGATGTTACGCATTGAGATCGTTATTGACTGCCCATTTATGGCATATGAGCCATAATTAGGTGACAATTGACGATTTCGTAGTAGAATAGCCGATTGGCCTGTTAGCGCATACGAACCATTGGACGCTATCAAAGCGCGTGCTTTGGCAATTACCGCTGATTGCCCCGTAACCAAATACGCCCCGTATAGGGTGTTAAGCGCGCGGTTACGTGTAATGCTGACTGTTTGACCGTTAACAGAATACGAACCGTTAGATAGGCTAAGCGCCCGCGTCCTCAAAATACTGGCTGATTGGCCTGTAACTGAATAGGACCCGTTTGACGGCGTAAGCGTCCTGTTGCGGGCAATAATGGCCGTTTGGCCTGTTACAGCATACGACCCATTGGACGGGCTAAGCGCGCGGTTACGAAGAATAACGGCTGTTTGACCTGTTACCGCATATGAGCCGTTTGATGGGGTAATGACGCGGTTACGAGCAATAGCAACCGTCTGACCCGTAAGCGCATACGACCCATTATTGGCTGTAAGCGTATACCCCGGCGTATACGTAATGACGATAATGCCTTGAGTGCCGGTGCTAGAGGTTCCGCCGGTGTTAGCGTTGCCGCCGCCACCGCCGCCGTAACCGCCGCCATTACCGCCACCAGCAGGCGTTGAACCGCCAGCAGACCCGCCGCCGCCGGAGCCCGGACCATAAGTGCCGCCCGCAGTAGCGGTCCAAATACCGTCTTGGGAACCGTTGCCGACAGCGCCGGAGCCCGTTGCACCGCCGCCGCCGCCCCCATTTGTGCCGCTTGTCCCGGCAGCACCGCCGCCGGTTCCGCTTCTATTGTTGCCGCCCGTGCCGCCGGTTGACGTGGTAGCTGTTGCGCCCGCAGAACCATTGTTCGCGCCACCGCCGCCACCACCGCCGTTACCAGATGCGGTTTGACCGCCACCGTTTGCGCCAGCACCATTCGGACCCGCGCCACCACCACCGCCTGCGCCGCGGTTGTTGCCGCCGGACGATGTGCCGCCATCGCCACCGGAAAACTTAGTTGTACCGGTTGAAGCAGATGCTTGACCGCCAGTACCGCCGGTGCCGGTGCTTGGAGCCCCGCCGCCTTTGGCTACAAGTGAGGTGCTATTAAAGGTTGTGTCGCCACCGGCTTGCGCGCTTGTAGTGCCGCCAGCGCCGATTGCATATGAAATACTTGCGCCGGGCGTCGCAGAAAAATTGGTGATTTGAGCGTAAGCGCCACCACCGCCGCCGCCCAAAGAACCAGAGTTCAAAACCTTACGGCCAGCCGACCCACCACCGATAGCTTCGATAGTGTTGTTGCTACTGTTCCAATCAGATGGAACAGTCCACGATGTGCCGCTGGTTAAGACTATGACGGGCATTAAACCGCAACACCCGCAGGAGGTGTGAAAGAATTAGCCGCTGCGTCGTACGTCCAATCTATGTTGCAGTCTATATCGTCAATGTTCACCAAAACGCACCCAAGCGGGGGTGCATCGACAGAAGCATCTGCGATAATAAGATTTACAACAAGGTTTGTACCCGTATCAACGACAGCGGCTCGCATTTAAGCACCCTATTAGGTAGCTTGGAACACACCATTTGTGCCGTCGAGCGTGACAGTCACAGTCTCGCCAGCCGCAACAGCTTGGCTGGAACCGTAATCCCAATACGCCACTGGGGTGCTGGTTGTGCTGTCCCACAAGATAGCATAGCGGAACGTAAACCCGCCGCCTGTAGCCGTCCAAGCCGCCGGGCTGGACAGAACAAGCTTGTAAGTGCCCGAAGTCTGCGTAGCAGACGACACGGCTGCGGTGTTGCCACCAGCCGTATAACCGCCGCCGGTTGCCAAATCGGTTGTGCCGGCAGTAAACGTCGTATCCGCGACGTTAACTGTTGACGCCAAAGCGATTTTCCAAGTGTCGCTACCTGCGTTGATACCTTCCAGCAAAGGCTCAATGGCGGCGGTATATTTAACGTAGCTTGCTGTAGGCATGGTTCACCTCAGGCCAAAAATTTGAGTTTATAGAGCGTTGTCAGGTACAACCCAACAATCTCGTCGATGATGTTCTGCAACGGCGTATCGTCTTTGTCGCAAACCTTGTACCGAGCATCTTCGATCTCAGCCAAGCTATCTGTCAAGAACTCTACCACATTAGAAGTCTTTTTGGCAGAGTGCAGAACAATAGGCCCGATTAAACCGTGACGGCCTTGGTACGCTTCCGCAAACGTATCGGCCAAGTCTACGATCTCGTCGTAAAACTTGTTTAGCGCCTTGTGTTTAGCGTAGCTGCGGGTGTTCAAATGGACGGAATGGGTCACATCCCGTGCCAAGAACATACAACCGATAAATTCAGCGGGTTTCATCTATTTTACCCCATCATTTCGGGTTGCGGCGGTTGACCAGTAGGCTCACCCATTTGCGGAGGCATTTCAGGCTGGCCGCCCATCCCGCCCATGTCGCCAATTTCGTTTTGTTCCAATTGCGCGCGGTTTGGCATACCGCTGATAATGTCGCCTGTATCAATTGCAGCGTGAAGCGTCCCAAGGACGATGTCTTGAATTTGTTCAGGAGACATAGAAGCTTGGACCGCAGAAATTCGCTTGGTTTCAGCTTCATATGCTTTCACTTCCGAATCAAACCGCTTGATGTCAAGCTGTTGCGCTTCCATTGACTGACTGACACGCTTCAACATGCCTTCCATCTGCTGCATGTGCTGCGTCATCGCTTCGATCTGCTGTTTAGCCATTTGCATTTCTGGCGACTGATCTTCGCCATCTATGACTTTAGGATCAATGATCTTGGCAAACCGCTTCGCCATTTCCTGCGCGCCCGGCCAATCCATGTTCTTGACGAACAGATCGCCCGCTACAGACCAAAGCTGCGGGTTGGACTGCAACAGCATGGACATGGCGTCCAAGGCTTCCTGACGCTTGGTCATGTAGCCCGGTCCTGTTGTCACGCACACATCGTACGTACCAACCGACGGGTTGTACACTTTCTCCATCACCACGCCCATCTGGTCCACGATCTTTTTGACCGGTTCCGGCTGTTGCGGGTTGATCTTGACCATGCCGACTTCGCCGTCGAGACCCACAATACGAGCAATCCGCTCCGTATCATAAATCTTGGGGATCATATCGACTAGCTGACGGGTGACATAACGGATCGCGCGAGACAAGTTGTCTACGTAATGATACGTACCTGTATCGCCTTGTTTTTCGCGGGCCAAAATGGCGCGACCGGAGCGTTCGTTGCTCTGGGCCCCAAGACTACTGTCGTACTGACCCGTGGTAGACTTAATGTCGTCTGACGCACCCATTTTAGCCTGTATAAGGCCGGTTTGTGCCAGCGGAGGTGCCGCGCGTTGCGGGAGAGGCAGCACAGCGCCAGCGCCATCGGTGACATCAGGGTTAACCTCCAAATACGGCCAATTCGTCGTATTAGCCGTTTTCCACTGTTGTTCGTAGCCTTCGAACTGACCGCCGTAACCAATAAACGGCGCCTTGGGTGCCAAAGCCAACATTTCGGCTTCCTGGCTGACCCAATAGTTGTACATGCGCTGCGCGTCCTTGGCGTTACGCACAAGACCGGACACGTAGAGCTGGCCGTCCACTTCCCATTCATTGCCAACGACGCGGACGACCGGAATCCATTTTCCCGCCCAATCGCGCTCTTCAAGAACTTCAAAACCGTTTGTTTTGAGCCATTTGACGTGCTTACGGTCCACAGTGCGGCTACGCAGCGGCTTGCCAAACATCATTTTAAGCTGTTTGTCCTGCGGCGAACCTTCAAAAGCAGTCATATTGCCGGGATAAAGGTTCAACTTTTCCGACTTATGCTCATAATAGAAGTATTCGGCAATACGAACCGTGTCTTCCGTCAGCCATTGGCTGAGAGACTGATCGCCAACGCCTTGAGACATCATAGAACTCATGGGCGACGCGTTCGGAAACTGACGTTCGTACTCTTCTTTGGTCAAATCTTCCGTCAGAAAGCACCATTTGGCGTCGGCGCCGCACGGGTCCTGAATTGTCGGGTCCATATAGACCGAAAACGCGTTTCTAACGCGTCCAATCTTTAAATCCTGATCGAAACTGTCTTCGCGGCAGTATTCCGTCAGGATGCGGATGTAACCTTCGCCGTACGTAACCTGATTATCGCAGGCCGTGTCGTAAGCAACGTCAGCATCCGA
>Ga0114974_10001500_pt1 | contig 18455 bp, 20 predicted proteins | sample S_130206_EF_Meta_FD_87318 | JGI IMG/M metagenome (GOLD analysis project Ga0114974, IMG submission 87318) | Freshwater microbial communities from Lake Simoncouche, Canada to study carbon cycling - S_130206_EF_MetaG | ecosystem: Environmental > Aquatic > Freshwater > Lake | place: Lake... | reverse complement strand
GTCTAAAAATGCCTGAGGCGAAACTTTTTCTCTTTGCGCAACTGCGAGCGCTGCTGCCATGATGGTGTCTGCCGGGTGCACGACGGCGCCGCGGTGTAAATCGTCCAACTCATAAATATTGCCTAAGCATCCGTTGAACAAGGCAGCTGCTTCGCTGTTCAACTGCAGCCCTCCCACTGTCCAGCAAGCGCCTTTGGGCGCATGCGCTGCCCAACGGCTGATGGCTTCTCCGGCAGCGGAGTGATGACCCAACATCACGCTGCCAAACCAGTCGACCAAGTGCAATGCAGCGCGTTGGCGATCGTGGTTTTTAATGGATCGGCCTTGCAAGGCCAGCAATTGCTCGGTCCAAGAGGGCGTGTTTGAGGAAATCACCCAGACCTCGGTTTGACTTACCGGCCTTTAAAGACAGCCGGACGTTTTTCGTTGAAGGCGGCCACGCCTTCTCGCCGATCGTCGGTGTCCACCAAGTGCTTGTAGGCTTCCACTTCAAAACGATAGGCTGTACGCAACTCCATTTGGCCGCCATATCGGATCGATTTTTTGATTTGCTTTACCGACAAAGGCGCGTTGCTGGCAATCTTTTGCGCGGTTTCCAATGCAAGCGACAACACTTGATCAGAAGCAGCCAATTGGTTGATCAAGCCCCATTCACTGGCCTGCGCCGCGCTAAAGGGACGACCCGTCAGGGTCAATTCTTTGGCGCGTCTTTCGCCCAAGGCGCGCGGTAAATTTTGTGTACCTCCCATGCCCGGCATGATGCCCAAGGTGACTTCTGGAAATGCAAACCGTGCGTCTTGACTGGCATACAAAAAATCGCATGAAAGTGCTATTTCTAAACCACCTCCAAAGGCATGGCCATTGACGGCGCCAATGACGGGCAATGGCAAATCAATCAACGCCCAATACGAACGTTCAAAAATTTCATGTTGGTGCTGCCAAGCTTGGGGCGTCATACCGTTTCGTTCTTTGAGGTCGCCACCTGCACAAAAAATCTTGCTGCCAGCACCTGTTAAAACGACACAGCGAATCTCGCCGGGGACATCGGTCAAGCGAGTCCACAAGTCCAGCATGTCCACCGCCATTTGGGTGTTCAGTGCATTGCCCACTTCAGGACGGTTCATGCAAACTTGAAGCACGTGGGTGCTGACTTGTTTGCAATCAAGGGTGGCGTAAACAGGCAATTCAGAGTTCGACATGGTGGTGCTCAGTATGGCTCAGTAAGACTTGGGCATGCCCAGAACATGCTCACCCACGTAAGACAAAATCAAGTTGGTTGAGATAGGGGCCACTTGGTACAAACGGGTCTCACGGAATTTACGTTCAACGTCGTATTCGGCAGCAAAACCAAAACCACCATGGGTTTGCAGGCAGACATTGGCAGCCTCCCACGAAGCGTCTGCTGCCAAAAGCTTGGACATGTTGGCTTGGGCGCCGCAAGGCAGACCTGCGTCAAACAAGCGTGCCGCTTCATAGCGCATCAAGCTGGCCGCTTCGACATTGATGTGGGCTTTGGCGATGGGAAATTGAACGCCTTGGTTGTGTGCAATGGCACGGCCAAATACGACGCGTTGCTTGGCATATTCTGTGGCACGGTCGACAAACCAATAGCCATCACCGATACATTCTGCAGCAATCAAAATTCGCTCGGCATTCAAGCCATCCAAAATGTATTTCAAGCCCAGGCCTTCTTCGCCGATGCGGTTTTCTACCGGAATGCGCAAGTTGTCGATGAAGATTTCATTGGTCTCATGGTTGACCATGTTGCGAATGGGTTTGACGGTGATGGTCTTGCCCACTTCTTCACGCAAGTCCACCAAGAATACCGACAAGCCTTCTGACTTTTTCTTGACTTCTGCAAGGGGTGTGGTTCGGGCCAACAACAGCATGTAATCGGAGTGCTGCAAACGCGAAGTCCATACCTTCTGACCATTCACCACATAGTGATCGCCTTGGCGCACTGCCATGGTTTTAAGCTGGGTGGTGTCTGAGCCGGTTGTGGGTTCAGTGACGGCCATCGATTGCATGCGCAATTCACCCGAAGCAATCTTGGGCAATAAAGCGTCTTTCTGTGCTTTCGAACCGTGACGAACAACGCAACCCATGACATACATCTGGCCATGGCAAGCGCCTGAATTGCCGCCAGCGCGGTTAATTTCTTCCATGATCACGCTGGCTTCTACCAGGCTCAAGTTAGAGCCGCCATATTCTTCAGGAATGAGAGCGGACAGCCAACCCGCCTCGGTCAAGGCCGTGACAAATTTTTCGGGGAAGGCGCGGGCCTCATCGACCTCTTGCCAATAGCGTGAATCAAAAGCTGAGACAACTTGGCGTACGCCTTCGCGCAGTTCTGGAAAATTTTGAGGACTCATAAATTATTTGCTGGGTGTGGTGAACATCTGACCACCATCAACGTTGATGACGCTGCCGCTGAGGTAGCTGCAAAGGGGGGATGCACAAAAGGCAGTTAGTTTGGCGATTTCATCTGGCTCGGCCATGCGACCAAAAGGCATTCCCAAGGTTAGCTCTTGCCAGCGCGAGGCATCGCCCAGTTTACTGGTGGCTTGTTGTTGCAACATGCCTTGCATGCGATCGCTCCGAGTTGGTGATGGGTTGATGCCAAAAACACGCACCCCTTGACGCACCGTACCACCCCCCAAGCCTTGGGTGAATGCGATCAAGGCAGCGTTGGCCGCAGAGCCGCAAATGTATTCATAGCGTGGCGCTGCACCGGCCATGCCGATGATGTTGGCGATGACCCCTTTGCCGCGCTTTTCCATGCTGGGTAAATAAGTGCGTGTCAAATTAATGTAGCTGTAGAGTTTGAGATCCCAAGCCTGACGCCAGCGTTGCTCCGTGATGTCATGGATGTTGCCACCCGGAATGGCGCCTGCGTTGTTGACCAACACATCGACCTCGCCGACCTTTTGAAACAGCGCCTCAGCGGAGCCCGGCAAGCTCAAGTCGGCTTCAATGATTTCAGGTGTGATGTGATGCGCTGCTTTGATAGCTTGCAATGCATGCGCCAAGTTGGCTTGGTCGCGCGAGACTAAAACCGGAACGGCGCCTTCTGCTGCAAAGGCTTGGGCAATGGCCAAGCCAATGCCTTTCGAGCCGCCCGTGATCAGGACGCGTTGCCCTGTTAGTTCTAAATTCATAAGGATTCTCAGTGAAGTGGTAATCAGTTGGAAGGGGCGGGTACTTGAGACGAATACCACTGGTACATTTTTTCACCGGTCATAAAACAAACTTCAGGTGTGGCCATTAGCAAGTCGAGCATTTTTTCGAAGCTTTCAAAACGGTGCGGTACGCCAATCAAGTGTGGGTGCAAGCCCAAAGCCAATACACGTGGCTGTTTCAAACTTTCGCGTTTGAACAAACTCAGCGTGTTGGACAGACGTTGAAACATTTCATTCGAGCTGTGTTTTTCCACTGCGTAAATGATGGAGTCATTCAGTTCCAGGTTGTAGGGCAGGGACATGAGCGGGCCATGCTTGGTGCGCATCCAATGCGGCACATCGTCAACCACCCAGTCAAATACGTATTCAATACCTTGTTTTTTCAAGATGTCGGGTGTGTCGTGCGACTCGCGAAGGCCTGGACTGAGCCAACCTTTGGGTCGCTTGCCCGTAAAAGCCTCAATCATGTCGAGGCTTGCCACAATTTGCCCTTCTTCGCCATCGGTATGGTTGAGTGCCTTTTGATGAACGCCATGGCCAATGAATTCCCAACCCGCTTTGTGCATGGCTTCAGCGGCACGCGGATAAGCTTGAATCACGCCTGCATTGAAGCTGGTGGAGGCAGGTAAACCGCGTCGGGTGATGGCGTCAATGATGCGGGGCAAGCCAGCACGCATGCCGTAATCGGCCCAGCCAAAGTTAGGCACATCAGGCACAGTCTCTTTGCCGTGAGGCGGTGTGATGATGGTGCGCGGCATGCTGGCTTCAAATTGCCAGTGCTCCACATTGACCACCAAGTGGACCAAGATGGCGCCTTCTTTCGGGGCAACCAGTTGGGGACCCTCATCAGAAAAGCGATAGGGAATACGTGGATTAGCCATGCGTGTGTCGAATGAGGTTAAGGATCTCGAGCTTCATGGCACTGAAGGCCTCGCTCGCGGTATCAGCCACGGTTCGTGGCCTTGCTAAAGGCACAACCAGTTTGGATTGGATGCGGCCAGGTCGAGCCGACATGACATAAATGGTGTTGGACAAAAAAATGGCTTCATCGATGTCATGCGTCACAAAGATGATGGTGGGTTTGAGTTTTTGCCAGACCGACAGCAGAAGCTCTTGCATCGTTAATCGGGTTTGCGCGTCGAGCGCACCAAAGGGCTCGTCCATCAACAAGACACGAGAGCCCAAAGTGAGAATGCGCGCAATACCGACACGTTGGCGCATACCGCCTGAGAGCTGCACGGGCAGGTGATTTTTGAAGTCTTGCAAACCCACAATGCTGATCATCTCGTTGGCGCGTTCTTCGTATTCGGCTTTGGGCAAGCCTTGTACTTTGGGGCCAAAGACAACGTTTTCCCAAACAGTCAGCCAAGGGAATAAAGCCGCTTCTTGGAAAACCACACCTCGATCTGGCCCCGGCGCCAGAACTGCTTTTTGCTCGACCTGTAAGACACCTGAGGTGGGTGATTCAAAGCCAGCAATCAAATTGAGCAGGGTGGACTTTCCGCAGCCAGATGGGCCCAGTAAGGCCACAAATTCGCCAGGCGGTACTTCGAGGTCAATCCGATCGAGTGCCTTGACCGGAGGCTGGCCTGGATAGGTTTTACAAAGGTCTTTAACAGAGATATTTGACATAAGAATTTCAATGACTTTGCAAAATCCGCCATACCAGCATCTTGCGTTCGATGAAAACAATGATGCGATCGCTGATGTAGCCCATGGCCCCTATCGACACCATGTCTGCCAGCACAATGTCCATGCGGCCCACATAGTAGGCGTCCCATAAAACATAGCCTAAGCCTGATTTGACTGCCACCATTTCAGAGACGATCACCGCTGTCCACGAAATACCTAAACCAATGCGTAAGCCAGTAAAGATGGACGGCATGGCAGCGGGCAACACAACGCGAAGAAGCAGTTGAGTGCGACTGGCGCCCATCATCAACGCAGCGCGCACTAAGTTACGGTCAACATCGCGAGCGCCTTGTGTGGTGTTGACCACGATGGCGTAGAAGCCACCTAGAAAAATTAAGAAAATAGAGCCAATATCGCGAATGCCAAATACGGCAATTGAAAAAGGTAACCACGCGGTGATGGGGATTGGACGCAGGCTTTGAATCATGGGGTCGAACATCTGTGAGATGAACTTACTCCAACCAATCAACAAGCCCAGTGGCACACCCACGAGCGCAGCGAGTGTAAAGCCTTGGGCGACTCGCATGGAGGAGTACTCCACATTGGCCAACCAAGTGCCCAGGTAGGGGTTGAGCCCCATGCCTGGCTTGGCAAAAATCCAGCTGTGCCAACCTTCGAGAACCTTCAGGGGTGTGGGCAATATGCCGGCCATGCCAGGCATGCTGCCCATCACTTGCCACAAGACGACGACGGCGGTTGGGATCACCAATCCGAGCATCAGTTGCTTGAAATGAACCGTCGTCTTCATAGTGTCTCCCTGCGATTACTTCTTGATTTCTCTGGCCATGCTGTCGTCGTATAACTCGGCAGCTTCTTTGGTCACGTCTTTTTGCACGATACCTTGTTTGAAAGCAGCGTCGGCCAAACGGCTGACTTGCTCTTTGGTCAAGACGCCACCCAGCTTGATGATCTTGGCTGACTCTTTGGTCACGTTCAAAGGCAAACCTGTGTATTTGGAATAAGCATCGGCAAACATGTCACTGTTTTTGGCCATTTGCTCTTCTACTTTGAGGTAAGCCCACAAGAAGCGTTGCACCAACTCTTTTTTAGTCGTCATGGCTTCGCGTGAAGCGGCCAGCATGCCCAACTCAGCGCCCACAGAACGGGACTGGCTGTAGTCGAGTTTGGTTGCAAAGTAAGCATCGCCTTCGGCAACAGCTTGTGATTCAAAGGGCTCCCACAACACCATGGCATCGATGTCGCCGCGCTTCATGGCTTGAACAAAGGCCGTGCCACCACCCTGAACATTCACAGGTGAGAACGCGGTGTAGGGGATATTTTTTTCAATCAGGGTCATGGCCCACTGGAACCAAACAGCAGATCCAGGCGCAATGGCAATTTTTTTGCCATTGATATCAGCCCAATCGTCAATCTTTACGCCCTTGCGGACGACTAAAAATTTGGAAGAACTGCCAACGCCTGTCAAGCCAATCAAGTTCTTGCTGCCTTGAGCCGCCACGATGGCCAAGTCGCCTGGGCCCACTGCAGACACATCGACGGAGCCAGACAACAAGGCTGTGCGTGCATCGGCATAGCGCACAAACTCAGCGCGTTTGACTTCGATGTTGAGCTTCTTCAGCTCGTCTTCGAGCATGAGCATGGGCGAAAGGTGACCCACCTTGACATAGCCAATGGTGAGTACTTCTTTTTGTTTCATAGGCGCTGGGGAAGGCCCCACCGCCAAGGCCGCGGTTGCAGCCAGTGTTAGCACGATCGAAAGTAGGGTTTTTATAGACTTCATCTTCTTCTCCATGGGTGGTTTGAAATTCAATGGCCGGTGAACTTGGGTAGCCGTTTCTCTGCAAAAGCCTTTCGGCCCTCGGCATAGTCGCTACTTTTAAAACACGTATCAACGGCCTGATCGATACGCGAAATTTGAGATGTGTCGCCATCTGCAATGCACAGCATGGCCTGTTTGGCGGCTTGAACAGTGAGAGGTGCGTTTTGTGAAATTTGAAGTGCAATCTCAGCACAGTGCTCAAACACATTGTCGTGGACTGCGTTAACGATGCCCATGTGAGCGGCCTCTAAGGCCCCATAAACTTTGGCGGTATAGAAAGCTTCAGCGGCTGCCGTGGGCCCCAAGTTTTGCACAATGCTTTTCATGCCGTTGTAACCATATCCCAAACCTAAACGTGCCGCGGGCATGCGGAACTTAGACGCAGGACTTGCGTAACGCAAATCACAGGATAAAGCCAAGCCCAAACCGCCGCCGTAGCAAATGCCGCTGATGGCGGCAATCACGGGTACTTTGCAACGTGTAATGGCTTCTTGAGCTTGCGCAACGCTTTGGTTGTAGTGGACCACAGAGGCTTCAGAATTCCGTTGTGTTTCAAACTCACTGATGTTGGCGCCTGAAACAAACGCTTTCTCGCCAGCGCCGCGCAGAATGACGGCACGAACTTGGGCATCGCCTTCGATCTTGTCAAAAGCTTGTTTGAGATCAATCCACATCGACAAGCTCATGGCGTTGTAACGCGCAGCGTCGTCAATCGTGACCACACAGATGTGCTGCTCTTGATTGACTTGAATGGAACCCATCTTCAAACCACCTCTTGCGTGTGAAATTGTTGAATCTCTGCATCCGAATAACCGGCCTCTCGGAGCACTTCATCAGTATGCTCGCCCCATCCTGGTGCGGGCGCCACAACTTGTGACGGCGTTCGCTCCAAAACCACCGGTTGTGTGATGTACGCAATTTCTTTGCCAAAGTTTGTCATCAATGTTTCGGTGACTTTCAAATGTTTCACTTGCTCATCTTCAAAGACCTCAGGAACCGTATAGACCGGACCTGCAGGAACACCCACTTGGTTCAGCAGATCGACCCAATGTTTGACTGTATTCTTTTTGAACTCTATCGCAATCTGCTCATTTAAGCGATCTCGATGTTTGACACGCAAGGGCTCTGTTTGAAACTCGGGGTCTGCATACCAGTCTGGCTTGTTCAGTACATCACAAAACCGCTTCCAGTTTCCCTCGCCTGAGGCGCCCAGATTGAAGCAACCGTCATTGGCGTCAAACAAGCCCATGGGCGAGCTGGTGGGGTGGTTGTTGCCCACTTGTACAGGCACATCATCGTCATTCAGGTAGCGCGCCATCTGGAAGTCCATCATGGCAATTTGGGAATGCAACAAGGAGCTGTGCACCCATTGGCCTTTGCCAGAAACTTCACGCTCTAAAAGAGCGACCAAAATTCCCAAGGCACAGTACAAACCCGCACTTAAATCGGCCACCGCCAAGCCTGCGCGAATGGGGCCGTGTTCGGGCTCACCCGTGACACTCATCAAGCCGCCCATGCCTTGGATGATTTGATCGAAGCCGGGCCGCCACGCGTAGGGGCCGTCTTGTCCAAAACCAGAGATGCTGGCCAAAATGATACGAGGGTTGACCTTGGCCAAAGACTCGTAATCGAGGCCGAGTTTATTTTTGACGTCGGGGCGCCAGTTTTCTACCACCACATCTGCCTCGGCCACCAAGCGCATTAGGACTTCCTTGGCGCCGGGTTTTTTGAGGTTGAGGGTCATCGATCGCTTGTTGCGATTGATATTTTGAAAGTCCCCACCTTTGCGGTTGGCCGCAAACATGGCTTCATTGGGGTCGACGCCAGGAGGGGGTTCGACACGAATGACATCTGCACCAAAGTCGGTCAGGATGCGCACGCAATTGGGCCCTGCGCGAACGCGAGACAGGTCAATGACTTTGAATCGAGAGAGGGCGCTGGAAGCTTGAATTTTAGGCATGTGTTCAGAGGTTCCAAAAAACAAAAGGGGATTGCTCGGCAAAATTGAGCAACTGATGCTCTGCAAAAGGTCTGGCCAACACTTGCACGCAGATGGCGCGTCCCCGTGCATCCCGTCCAATCGGCAGATTGAGAGATGGCAGACCAAGATAATTCACAAAACCCATGTAGCGGTGCATGGCAAACAAGGCCGCACGATCAAAAGTGGGCAGACCGATTTCCACGGTTTGCCAATCGGGCACAGTGTCTGCAAGTGAAGGCGTGATCAAAAAATCTGCCTCGCCAAAATGCTGGTTGACAAAATCTTGTAGAAGGATGGTCCGAGATTGCATGGACTCTTCGTACCAACTCTGAGGAAGACCCAAACCCAAGACGCCGATAGCTTGAACGCTGGGTTCGGCCGTGCCTTCTTTCAGTGCAACATGGTGAGTTTGTGCCGTTTCATAAAACAACACGCGCTGGGCATGCCGGTTGAGTAGATCAAAAGACGCGTCCATGTGAATGTCACTTACACGGACATCCAGCTGTGCGGTCCAAGTGCGAATGGCTTGGGCCACCAAGTGGGTGACGCCTTTTTCGGGTAACCAAAGTTGGCAATTGATTGACGGCTGAGGAAGCGGACGTGGCATTTGAGGGCACAAAGCCGCCCATATTTCTCGAGCGTCTTGTGGAAAACGACTCAATATGCCCACACTGTCGAGCGAAGGCGCCAAAGGCGCGCAACCTAGATTGCTGATGGCGCCGTGCGTGGTTTTGAGTCCTATCAAACCGCAAGTTGCTGCTGGTATGCGAACCGAGCCTGAGGTGTCGGTGCCTAAGGCTGCGTAGGTCATGTCAGCCGCCACGGCCACAGCAGATCCACTGGAGGAGCCGCCCACGGCAGCGCCTGCATCCGTTGGATTGATGCAGCGGGAAAAGTGCGTATTTTGAGAGGTGGCGCCGCAAGCGTGGGGTGCCATCACAAGGGTTGCCCATTGGCTGGCACCGGCTTGTTGCAAAGCTGAAATGGCAATTGCTGGCGCCATGCCCTCGTGCTGGAGGCCCATTCCGACGCCGCAGCCAGGCGCACGATCTTTGAGTTGAAAGATATCTTTATGGGCCAATGCAATGCCTGCCAGAGGACCGTCATGGTGCGAAGCAAGTGGCAGTTCCTCAACCACACAAGGAAACTTGGCATTTAAGCTTTGGCCTCGCTTCACTTGGGCCAACAAGGCGTCTTGGGCCGATACATGGCCGGCGCGAATGTTCTCTTGCAGTTGCGTCATTCGCGCAGGCAGCTCAAACATGGGCCAGCCTTTTCAGAGATTCGTCGAAGCACAAAGGTGGAGTTGGGTCTGCGCAAGCGCTTGTTGGGGTTTGAAGGCGCGCCAAGTTTTTGGCGGCTGCCATCAGGAGGGCATCATTTGGCGCATAGGCCTGCTCAGCAAAGGCGTGCTTGGCCAATGCAACGAGGGCTGTATGGGTCTCAGAATCGGTAGACATGATGCGATGCGTGGTATGTTCTGGTTCGGATAAGTATATTTATAACCGATTTTTATATTTTTCGAGTCAAATAAAATACGCACATTTTTTGGAGGGATACGATGAAAGTCAGCGACCAAATCAGAATGCGCATCGAATCTGCCATCGCATCAGGCGAGCTGTTGCCGGGTGACGCCATTGACGATGTCGCCTTGGCGCACCATTACAAGGTTTCGCGCACGCCTGTACGAGAAGCCTTGCTTCAGCTTCAAGCGCAAGGTATTTTGACCAGCACGCCCCGGGGCGGTTCGATGGTGGCCAAAATGAATTTGCAACAGCTGCTTTCCTTGTGGGAACTGCTTGCAGAGCTTGAGGGCATTGCAGTGCGGCTGGCCTGTGAACGCATGACCAACGACGACCTCAAGGCTCTAATGAAGGTGCATCGGAGTAGCAAAAAAATTGCCGACAAAGAAGACATGGATGGCTGGCAAGAAGCTAATTTGAAGTTCCATGAAATCATTTACGAAGGCGCTCGAAACCCATTTTTGCGTCAAGAGGTGTTGCGCATTCGATCTCGTACAGGCATCTATCGGCGTCATGCATTTGGTGCCCTAGGCCGGATCAAATCTTCATATGATCAACATGAAAAGATTGTCAATGCCGTCGAGAAGCGAGACGCCGATGCCGCCTCCTTGTGCATGGCAGATCACATGCGTCCTGGACGTGATTCCAAAACGCTGAATGATTTCATCATGAGTTTGCCGCGCGAGTTGCTGGCGGGTTAAATCAATATGCACTTACTTTCATTGGATCAAGATTGCATTTGAAAGTAAGTCCCACCGTTGTGAGAATCATGACTCAGATAGAAGCTACCTCACGAAGCAACCAAGCCTCAAAAGCTGCTACGCCATAACTCTTGGGTCGCTCCACCGGATAGGCCAGAAAGTAGCTTCCATCTCCAGGGACCTGCAAGTCAAATGGCGCCACTAAACGCCCAGAGCGTAAGTCTTCTTCCACAAAACTGCGCTGTGCGATGACCACGCCCAGTCCGTCGATCGCTGCCTGGTATGTCAGTGCTGAGTTTTCTAGCTTGATACCATTGTTGCCGTCAAATGCTGTTACCCCTGCGGCGCTCAGCCAAGTGGGCCAGTCTCGGGGGCGGTGTAGAGAGCAAACCATCACATACTGGGCCAGGTCGGCGGGTGTGCGAAGGGGTGGGCCATTTTTTAGCAAGTCGGGGCTGCAGACGGTAAGCAGTAGCTCACCAAACAGGCGCTGGCAATGTGCCTCGGGCAGAGGTTGCATGTCGGAGTGGATGCAGGCATCTACATCGTCCCGGTTGAAGTTGACGGCCTGATGGGAGGTGGTTAGCCGCACATCTATATCGGGTCTGAAGGCATGGAATCGCGCCAACTTGGGCACCAGCCAGCGGATGGCGAAAGTGGGGGGTACTTTAAGGCGCAAGGTTTTGTCGTCTGGTTTTTGTTCAAGTTGGCGCGAACCGTACTCGACCTGATCAAATGCCCCGCTCACCACTCTGAAAAAGGAAGTACCTTTGGGTGTCAATTCAATGCCACGTGCATGCCTTGTAAACAGTTGCACCTTAAGCCAATCTTCGAGTGCGGTGACCTGACGGCTGATTGCGCCCTGCGATACGCAAAGTTCTTCTGCTGCGCTGGTGAAGCTTGAATGGCGCGATGCTGCTTCAAAGGTGCGCAGTGCGTTGAGCGGTGGTAGTTTTCGAGCCATGTATTTTTCTCATTGCTGGCATGAGAAGATTTCCTATATGAATTAAGGGGTTGCAGTATTATTTCATAGCTCGAGGCAAACTGCCCAGTGAAAACATTTAACTTGGACATCGCTATTTCATGTCGTCAACGCTATTCGCCAAACTCTGGAACGACCACGTCATTGACGAAATCGATGAGCGGACATCATTGCTGCAGGTCGATCGGCACATCGTGCACGAGGTCAGTAGCGCGGGTGCGTTTCAACTTCTGGCGCGAAGCCAGCGCGAAGTCGTCGCACCACATCAGACCTTTGCGACCCAGGACCACATTCTTTCAACGCAGCCAGGCCGAACCGAAACCACATACCCCGGGGGAACTGAGTTTGTTCGATTTCTAAGGAGCAACTGCGCCCGCCATGGCATTGAACTTTTTGATGTGCACGACCCACGCCAAGGCATCGTGCATGTTGTGGCCGCTGAACTGGGATTAGCCTTGCCCGGTTGCACTGTGGTTTGTGGTGACAGTCACACCGCTACCTTGGGCGCATTTGGCGCGCTGGCCTGGGGTGTCGGTACATCAGAGGTGGCTCACGTGCTGGCCACGCAGACGCTCGCCCAGGTCAGGCCCGCAACGATGGAAATCTGTGTTGAAGGAGTGCTCCCCGCTGGTGTAGAAGCCAAGGACATCATCCTCGCCATTCTGGGTAAGTTCGGGATCATGTGCGGCGTCGGATATGCGGTTGAATATCGAGGTTCGGCTATTCGTGCACTGTCCATGGAAGGGCGCATGACCATCTGTAACATGTCCATCGAACTTGGTGCGCGCTTTGGCGTGATTGCGCCCGATCAAAAAACTTTTGATTACTTGGCGGGTCGCCATTACGCGCCCAAGAACCACACTTGGGAGTCAGCCGTTGAATCTTGGCGAGCTTTAATTTCGGACGCAGACGCTGTGTTCGATAAACGGCTGACGCTGGACATCACAAATCTCAAACCGCAGATCAGTTGGGGCACCACCCCCGGTGATGTTGTGGGTATTGATCAACCCGTTCCATTAGAGTCGAGCGTTCCAGAGGCCAGACGTCCCGCCTTTAATGCGGCTCTAAAGTACATGGGACTCAAGCCAGGACAGAAGCTCCATGGCACACCAGTGGATGTGGTGTTCATCGGCTCATGCACCAACAGCCGTTTGTCCGACCTGCAGGCCGCTGCAGACGTGGCCCGTGGACGCAGAGTCGCGCCGAATGTGCGCGCGCTGGTTGTGCCGGGCTCGGCCAAGGTGCGCGAGGAAGCACAGGCTCTGGGGCTAGACCAAATATTCAAGGATGCCGGCTTCGAATGGCGTGAGGCGGGTTGTTCGATGTGCCTTGCCCTGAATGACGACATTGTGGCTTCAGGCGAGCGTTGTGTGTCCACATCGAATCGAAATTTTGAAGGTCGACAAGGTTCGGGCGCCCGTACCCACCTTGCCAGTCCGCGCACTGCTGCCGCAAGTGCGCTGGCCGGCTGTATCACTGACGCTTTTTGAGAGCATATGGAACCTTTGACCACCCTCACCAGCGTCGTCATTCCGCTGCTTCTTGACGATGTCAACACCGACGCCATCATTCCGGCGGCTTACATGCGTTCGCTGAAAACGGATCCGGCAACCGGCCTTTTTGCAGGCTGGCGTTATTTGCCAGATGGCTCGCCAGACGCGGCGTTCGTGCTAAACGACAAACGGTATAGTCAAGGCCGTATCTTGTTGGCTGGAGAAAACTTTGGCTGTGGTAGCTCGCGTGAGAACGCAGTCTGGGCGCTAGCGGGCCATGGCATTCGTTGTGTGATCGCCAAAGGTTTCAGTGATATTTTTCGCGAGAATGCCTACAAGAACGGCGTATTGCCGATTGTTCTAGCGGCGCCGATTCAGGCTCAGCTGGCCACCTTGGCAACACAGAATCCACTCACACTGACCGTTGATGTGGCACAAAAAAAGCTAATGTTTGACGCCCAGACGCTCAGTTTTGAGCTGGATCCTCGCCGGCAAGCGGCTTTACTCTCCGGCGCAGACGAGATTGCTGAAACATTACAGAAGTCGGCGTCGATTGACGCTTTTAGAGCTGCGCACCGTCAGCGCGCGCCTTGGCTTTACGCGCCAATGGACCAGGCCGCAAAAGCGTCGCTGACCTAGTATCAAAAATCGCAACCAACCTAAGCCCCTCTGATGCCTAAATTAACTGTTGCCCAAGCTCTCAAATTAGAGCATCCATTGGTGACGCCAATTGCCCACGATGCGTTGACCGCGCGCTTGATCAAACGTGCAGGGTTTCGTGCCTTCACGATTGGTGGCTCCGCCATGCTGGCTGCCCGTTTGGGCTTACCCGACATCGGGCTGGTTGGCGTCACAGACATGACCGATGGTATTCGCGACATCGCATCCGCCACCGATTTGCCATTTTTTGCAGATGGTGACGATGGTTATGGGGACGTCAAGAGTGTGGCGCGAACCATGAGGCTTTACGAGGACATTGGCGCAGGTGGGATCCTCATTGAAGACCAGCACCGAGACCACAAGCAGCAGCGGGCCGAACGGGCGCGGGGTGTTGTGGACCTGACTGTGATTGAAGCTAAGCTAAGAGTCGCACTTGCCGAGCGTCGCAACCCCGACACCTTCATTGTGGGTCGTACCGATGCGGCCGGCCTCAATGGTCTGGACGATGCTCTGCGCAGGGCGGAAGCTTTTCTGCGCCTCGGAGTCGATGGCGTATTTGTCGCTGGACTTCGAACGATGGAGGACTACGAACGGGTTGGCAAAGAGCTGCGCGGCGCGGTATTGCTAGCTGCGCTGTTCGAGACACCGGGCATGCCTTGGCCTAAGCCAGCCGAGATGGCTGCATTGGGATACGCACAAGTGTCTTACCCTGCAACGGTCATATTTCGCGTTGCATCAACCATCAGCAGGACGCTTAAAGAATTGCGAGACCATGCGCTGGGGACCCAGTCAATGGCCCAAAGCCCCGATGCGGATGATTCGCGATCGATTCTCGACGAAGCGCTAGAACTAGTGCAGTGGCAGGATATCGAGAAGCGGGAGAACTGACGTCCCGACATTGAGTTTATTTATTCTTTCAACAACGACCAGGAGATGATTCATGATCAAACTTCGTACTTACCTGACCTGCGCTTTGCTCACAACGGCTGCATTGAGTGCAAAGGCCGAGGAGCTAGTCGTCAGTAACTTTGGCGTGTCTGCCAATGGCATGCCCTTCGGGGTGGCCATGGCCAAAGGCTACTTCAAGGCCGAGGGACTCAATATTACGGGACTGATTTCTTCAGCAGGTGGAGGCACCACGCTGCGCAACATGCTGGCTGGCTCGGGCTCCCCTTACGGCGAGGTCAATCCAGTTGCTGTGGTGGCTGCCGTCATGGCTGGCGCCGACCTGAGAATTGTCAGTGATAACGTTTTGACAGTAGCCGAGTTTGTTTGGGCGGTGAGAGCTGACTCACCGATCAAAACAATCAAAGACCTCAAGGGTAAGAAGATGGGTTACACCAACCCGCGCTCGACCAGTCAAGCGCTGGCCAATCTGATGCTTGAGCGAGCAGGCTACAAGCCTGGTGAGGTTGAATTGGTCAAAACCGGAGGCTTTGGCGAAGGCGTGGCCGCGCTCGAGTCGGGCTTAGTGGACATCGTGCCAATCACTGAACCGCTCTGGTCTAAGTACAAAGGTAAGTTTCGTGCGGTCGTGGTAGCTAGCGAGGCGCTGCCGCCGCTAGGCAATGTCGTAGGGGTGACAACAGCCGAGCACGCCGAGAAAAACGGTGAATTCATCAAGGCCGTGATACGAGCCCGTCGCAAAGCAGTGATATTCATGCGTGAGCAACCAGACGAAGCGGCTGAAATCGTGGCCAAACAATTCAATATTGAACGAGAAGTGGCGAAGAGTGCCATCTTGAATCTGACAAAGAGCAAGACCGAGGGCGTCGAATACTGGGGCGAGGGCGGAATTAACTTGACAGGCCTTAAGCGCATGATTGAGGCCCAGCGCAAGGTGGGTGCGATCTCGGGAGAAGTAGATTGGAACAAACTGATTGACACTCGCTTTTTGCCACCAGACCTCAAGACCGTTAAATGATGGCGCCAGTCACAGCACATGTTGCGCTGAAAGGCGTAGAAAAGACGTTTCCTGCTCGCGAGGGACGTCCTGCTGTGCATGCGCTAGGGCCTATCAACCTCGAAATTCGTCAAGGTGAATTCTTCGCGGTGGTGGGACCTTCTGGTTGCGGCAAGTCCACGATGCTTGAGATTTTGTGTGCGCTGAGCATCGCCACAAAGGGATCTGTGCAGTTTGAGGGTAAGGACATTGGAAGCACTGTGCCGGAAGGTGTGGGCGTGGTGTTTCAAGAAGATGCCTCTTTGCCGTGGCTCACAGTGACGGAGAACGTGGCGTTTGGTTTGCGCCGCGCAGACCTCGACAAGACCGAACGAGAGCAGCGAGTTCAGGATGCGCTGAAGTTGGTGGGACTGACTGACTTTGCCAATAGCTATCCGGCACAGCTATCGGGTGGCATGCGACAACGCGTGTGCATCGCCCGAACTTTGGTCATGAAGCCAAGACTGATTTTGCTTGATGAGCCCTTCGGCGCGCTAGACCAACAAACGCGCTTATTGATGGGGGATGAGCTACTCAAAATGTGGCGCAATACTGGCGCCACCGTTTTTCTCATCACCCACGCGCTGGACGAAGCCGCGATGCTGGCCGATCGAATTGGCGTGATGTCTGCGCGCCCTGGCTGCCTAGTGGACATTGTTGAAACTGGATGGCCCCGCGATCGTGACAGCCGGATTGTTGAGCGTCCCGAGTTTGGCGCAATCACAGCGCGTATGTGGAAGACGCTTCGGGAAGAATCCATCAAGACAATGGGCCGGTCTGCTCCGACCGCAGAGTAGCCACAATGAACCGAGTCTCAATTACACGAATTGCAGTAATCTGCGCAGCAATTGCGTTGCTCGAGATCATGTGCTTGGTTGGATGGATTGACAAAATCACGATGCAGGCGCCCCATCTGATAGCAAGAGATTTATACCGTCTGCTTGCGTCCGGCCGCATGAACGGCGCCATTGTCAAGACGCTCACCAACACCTTCATTGCGCTGTTGCTGGCCATCAGTGTGGGCCTCATTGTGGGAGCTGCGATCCATCGTTGGCGCGCTTTTCGAGAAGCACTTGATCCCTTGTTTGCCACGTACTATGCCATTCCGGTTTTCGCTTTTTACCCCTTGCTCATTGTGGTGTTTGGTCTGGGAGACCTGCCGCAAATTCTCATTGCATTCATGTTGGGGGTGGTCGCCATGATTGTTAATACTTTGAATGGACTTGACCGTATTTCACCCGTGCTTCTGAAGACGGGTCGCATCATGCAGCTGGGTCCTGTGGAGATGGCCTGGAAGCTCTCGCTGCAGGCAGCAGGGCCCTACATCATCACTGGCGTTAAGTTGGCCGTAGCCTACGCCTTTATTGGGACCATCGGTTCAGAATTCATCATGTCGACTGGCGGCATTGGCTACGAGATCAGCTTTGCCTATAACAATTTCGAGAACGCCACCATGTACCCCTTGATCTTGCTGATCCTTATCGTTTCGATTCTGATCAACGCGGTCTTGACCTATTGGGAACGTATTTTGCTGACACGCAGGGGGTTGAGATGAGCGGGGAAACAGGCGTCTTTGCCGTCAATGCACCGGCTAACAATGGCATGCGCAATGGAATGATGTTGATCGCTAGTCTGGTCGTACTGTGGCAGCTTCTTTATTGGTCAGTGGGTGAATTTGCGATCACGTCGCCGTGGGCCACTTTGCGTTTTACGCTGGAACTGTTAGGGCGCGATGACTTTATGGGGCATCTTAAAGAGACTCTCAGTGCCTTTGCGTTGGCATTTGTCATATCGGTGGTCTTGGGGTTGGCCGCAGGTTTCTGGATGGGTTTTGATCACTTCTCTGGGGATGTGTTGGAGCCCCTGTTCGTCAACCTCTATGCCATACCCAAGCTCACGCTCTATCCTATTTTGCTGCTTGTGTTTGGGCTGGGGATGTCGGGTAAGGTTGCGTTTGGCGTACTGCACGGCGTGATACCCATCATCTTGTTCACCGTGGGCGCAGTGCGCAACACACGACCTATTTTGCTAAAGACTGCGGCCGTCTTGAAGCTTTCTCGTTCTGAGCTTGTGCGTTGGGTATTGTTACCCGCTGCGTTGCCAGAAATTTTTACGGGCTTGCGGGTGGGCTTCTCTCTGACGCTCATTGGCTGTCTTCTGGCCGAAATGTTTGCCTCTCAGCGTGGACTGGGTTACCTGCTCATGACAGGTATTGGACTGCACAATATTCCTCAGGTGATGGCCGTCACATTATTGGTTGTGGTGTTTGCTTCCTTGGTCAGTGTGATCTTGTTGCGATTTGACCGTCGATTGCACAATAGGCAAAGTCGTTGATAATAAAATAACGATCCATCAAAGCTGAAGATAAGCGCATGAATTCCCCCCTTGTTCAGCAAGAGGTTGATTACCTCATCATCGGCGGTGGCAGTGCCGGTTGCGTATTGGCCAACCGTCTTTCTGAAAGCGGAAAATTTGAAGTCCTACTTTTAGAGGCGGGTCCGCAAGATCACAGTCCGTTTATT
>Ga0114974_10001499_pt1 | contig 18463 bp, 12 predicted proteins | sample S_130206_EF_Meta_FD_87318 | JGI IMG/M metagenome (GOLD analysis project Ga0114974, IMG submission 87318) | Freshwater microbial communities from Lake Simoncouche, Canada to study carbon cycling - S_130206_EF_MetaG | ecosystem: Environmental > Aquatic > Freshwater > Lake | place: Lake... | reverse complement strand
TTGGTATTGAGATGATTGGTCTATCAGCCGGCGAGGCGGAAAACCCTCGTAAAACTATTCCAATGGCTATCGATTCTTTAGCTTGGCGTATCTTGATTTTTTATATGGGTGCCATTCTGGTGATTCTGGCTATCTTTCCATGGAATGAAGTGGGACAGCAGGGTAGTCCTTTTGTGGTGATGTTTGAGCGCATTGGTTTGCGAGAGGCTGCAGGACTCATTAATTTTGTCGTTATTACAGCCGCATTGTCATCTTGTAATGCTGGCATCTTTAGTGGTGGCAGGTTGCTTTATGCGCTTTCGGTAAATGGTTATGCCCCAGCATCCTTTGCAAAGCTATCCAAGTATGCTGTGCCCCACCGCGCGGTAATAGGGACAGTTGCAGTCTCAATGACCGGTGTTGTACTCAATTACTTTGTGCCTGATAAAGCCTTTCAATACATCATGGCTGCGGTGACTTTTGTTGGATTGATGGTTTGGATAGCAATCCTATATACACAAATGAAATTTCGATGTTCATTAACCAAGGCTCAAATAGCAGAGCTTAGCTATCGGACGCCTTGGTGGCCCTATTCTTCATGGTTTGCTCTTGCATTTATTGTTTTAGTAGTCGTATTAATGGGCTTTCATGAGGATGCGCGGATAGCTTTGGTATTAGGTCCGTGTTTATTGGGCATTTATCTAGCGATGTTTTACATCGTGGGACTACACCGGAAAACAAAAAACAATCATGAATTTAAATAATAGGAGATCAATATGATTATTGGCGTACCTCAAGAAGTCAAAAATAATGAGTTTCGAGTGGGTCTAACCCCAGGAAATGTCAGTGGGCTGTGTAAACAAGGACACTCTGTATTGATACAGCGCGGTGCAGGTGAGCAAATTGGACTGAGTGATGAATCCTATCGAATTGCTGGAGCCACTTTAGTCAATAGTGCTGCTGAGGTATTTCATAAGGCAGAGATGATTGTCAAAGTAAAAGAGCCTCAGTCACAGGAATGCGCGATGCTCAGGGAAGATCAAATCCTGTTTACTTACCTACATTTGGCTCCAGATCCAAAGCAAACAAAAGCCTTACTAGATTCAGGGGCGACTTGTATTGCATATGAAACAGTCACCTCCATTAATGGCGCCTTACCTTTACTTGCGCCGATGAGTGAAGTTGCTGGGCGTATGTCGATTCAGGCGGCCGCCTCTCATCTAGAAAAGACTAATGGTGGTCTTGGTGTGCTCATGGCTGGTGTGCCAGGGGTATCAGCTGCGAAGATTGTGATTCTGGGCGGCGGCGTAGTAGGCCGCAATGCTTTACAAATGGCAGTGGGTATGGGGGCTGATGTATGCATCTTTGATCGAGATATTGAACGTCTGCGACAAATTGATTTGCTCTATGGAAATCGGGTACGAACTTTTTACTCTGATCATTTGTTGATTGAGCAAGAGGTATCTGAGGCAGATGTGGTGATTGGCGCAGTATTATTACCCGGTGCTGCTGCCCCTCAATTAGTAAGGCGAGAGACGGTAAAGAAAATGAAGGCAGGGGCTGTTGTGGTCGATGTGGCAATCGATCAAGGTGGCTGCTTTGAAACCTCTAAGCCAACCACCCATACTGATCCTACCTTTGTATTAGATGGAGTAGTTCACTACTGTGTAGCGAATATGCCTGGAGCCGTGGCAAGGACTTCTACATTTGCCTTGACTAATGCAACCTATCCATTTGTAGAAGCTTTGGCAAACTGTGGTGTCATGAAGGCCCTATCGATTGACCTGCATTTGCGCAACGGTCTTAATGTACACAAAGGGTTTCTGACTTCTCAGCCTGTAGCAAGGGCGCAAAACATCGACTTCGTATTGGCCGAGGAGTTTTTTGCTTCTTAAAGAGTGCTTTGCTGTGATATTAGAAAGGCGGATATTTTAAGGGGATCCGCCTTTTTATTTTGTTGGGGGAAGTTGTGGCTTAATAGTCTAAATCAATGGACTATTCCGCTTTATTTCTCTCTACTGGTGTTGTTGCTTTAGCTGAAATGGGGGATAAGACACAACTCTTATCCTTAATGTTGGCAGCCCGATATCCTAAACAGGCCTTGGCAATTATTGTCGGCATCTTTGTTGCGACCCTCGCAAATCATGCCTGTGCAGCCTTACTTGGCCATTGGTTAACAACCATCTTATCTCCTGATGTCATGCGTTGGATATTAGTGCTGAGTTTCTTGGGAATTGGCTTGTGGCTATTAGTGCCTGATCATATCGACGATGCGGCTGGTACAAAGGTGGCCGATAGAGCTTTACAGGTTTTTCTTCTGACTACCGGACTATTTTTTTTAGCGGAGATGGGGGATAAGACGCAAATTGCAACGATTGCATTGGGCGCCCGTTATGCAGATGCTTTTTCTGTGACATTAGGCACTACATTGGGGATGATGCTAGCGAATGCCCCAGCAGTCTGGATTGGTCAAAAATTCACTAGAAGAATGCCGATTAAATGGGTCCATGCGGTTGCGGCAGCTACCTTCATCGCTATTGGTATAGCTACTCTAATCTGGTTTTAGGAAATCTGGCAGATTACAAGACAAGACTTAAAATAAGCTGATGAAAACTGATTTAGCACAGAGCTTTCAAAGGCTCGAATATCTTCCTCCCGTTTATACCTTTGATCGGGTTGAGCTCGATATTGCTCTAGATCCTGCCCGTACTATTATCAAAAGTCGCATCGAGGTCTTACCAGGAAAAAGCTTTAAGCCTGGACTACCCCTGGTCTTGGTTGGTCATGAGCTTGAGTTTGTTAGTCTGCGGATTAACGGGGTGCCGCACCGTCAATTTGAGTTAACACCAGAAACTCTCACCATTCAAGCTTTACCAAATGAAGGCAAAGAGAAATTCATTGTCGAAATCATTTGCGTATGTGTCCCTGAGAAAAATACTTCCTTAATGGGTCTGTATGTTTCCAATGGAAACTTCTTCACTCAATGCGAGGCAGAGGGCTTTAGAAAAATTACTTATTTCTTAGATCGCCCCGATGTGATGGCTAAATATCTCGTGACATTACGTGCACGCGAAGCGCAATGCCCGGTCTTGTTGTCGAATGGTAATTTATTAAAAACAGAAAAACTGCCTAATGGTTGGCACAGTGCAACTTGGGAAGATCCGTTTCCAAAGCCATCCTATTTATTTGCTCTAGTAGCAGGCAAATTGGAGTGTATTGAGGAAACGATCACTAGCAGTAGTGGAGCTAAAAAGCTTTTACAGATCTGGGTTGAGCCACATGATCTTCCAAAGACGCGGCATGCAATGGATTCTTTAATTGCATCGATTCATTGGGATGAGAAACGCTTTGGCTTGGAATTGGATCTTGAGCGCTTCATGATTGTTGCTGTGAGTGATTTCAATATGGGGGCAATGGAGAATAAGGGCCTCAATATTTTTAATACTAAATTTGTATTGGCCCAGCCTGAAACTGCGACCGACGCAGACTTCGCCAATATTGAGAGTGTTGTTGCACATGAGTATTTTCATAATTGGACTGGCAATCGTGTTACTTGTCAGGATTGGTTTCAGTTATCCCTAAAAGAAGGCTTAACTGTCTTTCGAGATCAAGAATTTTCTGCCGATCAAATGGGTAGTGATTCTGGTAGGGCTGTTAAGCGCATCGAGGATGTGAGGTTATTGCGTCAATTGCAATTTCCTGAAGATGCAGGCCCAATGGCCCATCCTATCCGGCCCAATGAATATCAAGAAATTAATAATTTCTATACCGTTACGGTCTACGAAAAGGGTTCGGAAGTAGTGCGGATGTATCAAACCCTATTGGGTAGAGATGGTTTCCGCAAAGGGATGGATTTATATTTCAAGCGCCACGATGGGCAGGCAGTCACCTGTGATGACTTCTTAGCTGCGATGTCTGATGCAAATGGAAAAGATCTCAGTCAGTTCCAAAATTGGTATAGCCAAGCAGGAACCCCTCGCGTCAAAGTTGAAGAGCGATATGACGCCGATCTAAAACAATTTTATCTGACCTTGACACAAAGTTGCGCACCGAGTCCTGGCCAGCCAGAGAAAAAAGCTTTTCATATTCCCTTGAAAATGCGCTTACTGACGCCCGCCAACGATCAAGCAGAAATATTGCTGGAATTAACCCAAAGAACACAGTCTTGGACGTTTGACGGGATTTCTTCACGTCCAGTGTTATCGATTAATCGAGATTTTTCTGCCCCAATTCAGCTTGATTTTCAACAAAGCGAAGCAGATCTCTTAACTTTATTCTCAGGTGATGATGATTCTTTCAACCGCTGGGAGGCTGGTCAAAAATTAGCCATGCAAATGATTTTGAATCGTCGTTTGCCAGATGCAAAATTAATCGAGGCCTATCGCAATCTCTTGCTTGATCCTCATTTAGATCCTGCATTTAAAGAACTGGCATTAACACTCCCTGCAGAAACCTATTTATATGAGCAGTGCAGTAGCGTAGACCCTCAACAGATTTTTACTGCGCGCCGTGCTTTCCGAAGAGAAATTGCTAAGCAATTACAGCTTGAGTGGGCTGCTTTGTATCAACAAATGCAGACTCCTGGAACATTTAAGCCTGATGCAGTGAGTGCTGGTAAGAGAGCGCTTAAAAACTTAGCCTTGAGTATGTTGCTTGAGGCGGATGGGGCCATATGGACGCCTATGGCGGTTAATCAATATCGCGTTGCTGACAATATGACAGATCGCTATGCAGCTTTGGCTGCAATGGTAATTCATGGTTCTAAAGCGGCCGATGAATGTTTAACTGACTTCTATGGCCGCTATGTCAATGATGCATTAGTCATTGATAAATGGTTTGCTTTGCAGTCGGGACGACCACCAGTAGATGGTCTAGAGACTACTTTGAGTGATGTGAAGCGTTTACGCGAGCATCCCGCATTTAAGCTAAACAATCCAAATCGAGTACGCAGCGTGATTCATGCATTTTGCTCGAATAACCCAGCCAGTTTTCATCAGGCAGATGGTAGTGGCTATGCATTTTGGGCCGACAGCATATTGGCTTTGGACCCAATTAATCCCCAGATAGCAGCCCGCTTGGCCAGAGCGCTTGACCGTTGGCGTTTATTTGCCCAGCCCTATCAAAATCAGATGAAAGTCGCTTTAGAGAGGGTTTCAGTATCCGAGACCCTGTCGCCAGATGTACGTGAAGTAGTGGGTAAAGCATTGAGAAACTAGAGGCTGTTCAGAACAAGGCAAAATAGAGCCTAAAGATTATTTTGGTATCCCAAACGGAGAGTTAGCCTTGTCCTCAAGAAATAGTATTCATTTCAAGCAATATTTAGAAACCGCTAAACCTAAAGGCGTTAGTGTTCCTGTCGGCCTTCAAGACCTTTTAATTGCGGTTGTGAATACTTGCTCAACCTTAAGTCATGAGGTTGCGCATGGAGCATTAATTGGTTTACTGGGATCTGCAGGCACTGATAATGTCCAGGGCGAAGTTCAGCAAAAGCTCGATATCATCGCCAATGATCTTTTGATTGAAGGGGTGCAAACCTGTAAATCACTTGCAGGTCTAGCATCTGAAGAAATGGAATTACCACTTTCAGTACAAGGTACCGGTGATTACTTGCTTTTATTTGATCCGCTCGATGGTTCATCCAATATTGATGTAAATGTATCGATTGGAACGATTTTTTCTGTGCTACAAAAGCAGGATCCAACAGCGCCGCTACAAACAAGTGATTTCTTATTATCAGGACGTCATCAGGTTGCTGCAGGCTATGTGGTCTACGGCCCGCAAACGACCATGGCTTTAACTTTGGGTGATGGCGTGGTGATGTTTACCTTAAACAAGCTGACTGGCGAGTTTTTGTTGATTAAGGATGCCGTTATCATTGCGCATTCCACTAAAGAATTTGCAATCAATATGTCTAATATGCGTCATTGGGCGGATCCAGTTCGTCGCTATGTAGATGAATGTTTGGCTGGCACCAGTGGAGTACGTGACAAGGATTTCAATATGCGCTGGATTGCTTCGATGGTGGCAGATGTTCATCGCGTGCTTTCCCGAGGCGGTGTCTTTATGTATCCTTGGGATCAGCGTGAACCTCATAAACCTGGCAAGCTGCGCTTAATGTACGAAGCGAATCCCATGAGTTTCTTAGTTGAGCAGGCGGGTGGTGCATCAACCAACGGTACTGAATTAATTATGGATCTTCAACCAACTGATTTGCATGAGCGCGTATCAGTGATGTTAGGTTCTAAAGAAGAAATTGACCGACTACAGCATTACCACTCTTAGTCAGAGCTCTTAATCCAACCTAATCACTATTAGGGTCTGACTTGATTCTTAAGGTAAGCAAGTGATTCTTCTACTTGGTCAATTAAAATGAGACATATATCTCCTGCCGAGAGATCATTTAAGGCGGTATCTATAGCAACAAATTCACCATGAATTTCTTTGATGTTCTTTGCTTTAGTTGCACCAACTAGGCCTTCTTGTAGGAGTTTTAAGACTTCACCATCTTCGCGACCCCGTTGGCAAGCATCCTGATACAGAATGACATTATCAAATGAGTTGCCTAATATGCGTGTAAGGTCACGAATATCCTCATCACGACGATCGCCAGCGCCGCTAATGACAACGTGACTTGCCTTGGGTTTCATGGCCTCAATTGCACTTGCTAAAGCGCGCATAGCATCAGGATTGTGTCCGTAATCTGCAATTACGGTAGCGCCGTTGTGCTGGAATTGATTAAAGCGTCCCGGTACGGAATTGGCTGTGCTTTCAAAGCTCTTAAGACCACAGGCTATCTTTTCAGCATCTAAACCCAAAGCCCAAGCTGCTCCAATGGCAGCCATTGCATTTTCAATTTGGAAACCTAAGACACCATTTTGAGTTAACGGAATTTCACTGACGGGGAAGCGATACATCACACGAGAGCCCTTTGACGCAATAATGTAAGTGCCATCAAAGTAAACCACTTTTTTGTTCTTAGCGCGATGTGCGGCAATAACGGGGTGATGCTGATTCTGGGCAAAGAAAATAACGCGACCAGAGCATTGATCTCCCATCTTGACCACAATCGGATCGGCAGCATTTAAAACAGCCGCTCCTGTAGGAGCCACATTTTGAACAATGACACGTTTTAGAATAGCTAAATCTTCAACACTAGTAATGTAGTTTAGGCCTAAGTGATCGCCTTCTCCGATATTGGTAACAACAGCCACTTCACAGCGATCGAAACCAAGACCCTCGCGTAACATGCCGCCACGGGCAGTTTCTAGTACGGCAGCGTCTACATCTGGATGCATCAAAACATTACGAGCACTTTTTGGACCACTGCAATCACCAGTATCAATCAGGCGATGATTAATATAAACGCCATCAGTAGTAGTCATACCAACACGCAGGCCGGTTTCATTCAATAAATGCGCGATGAGACGGACGGTGGTTGTTTTACCGTTAGTGCCAGTAATTGCTACTACAGGTATTCGCCCATCCTCGCCCAGCGGAAACATCATATTGATAATGTCTTCACCAACGGGCCGACTCTTGCCGTATGAAGGTTTTAAATGCATGCGCAGACCAGGCGCAGCATTGACTTCTACAATGCCACCACCTTGCTGCTCTAGGGGTTTGTAAATCGCTTCACATAAGATATCGACACCCGCAATATCTAAACCAATCATCTGAGCAGCGGCTATTGCACTTGCTGCAACATCAGGATGAATATCATCGGTGACATCAGTTGCGGTTCCACCAGTACTGAGGTTGGCGTTATTGCGCAGTAGTACGCGCTCACCAGTTTTAGGAACATATTTGGGTGTAAAGCCTGAGCTTGCTAGGTGGGCTAGAGCAATGTCATCAAATTGAATTTTAGTGAGCGCTGTAGCATGACCGTCACCACGCAATGGATTTTTATTTTCTATTTCTACCAGCTCTGCAACCGTATGAGTTCCATCGCCTACAACTTGTGCCGGCTCACGACGAGCAGCAGCAGAAAGACGATTGCCTACCACCAATAAACGGTAATCAGCGCCTGGAAGATAGCGTTCTACGATCGTTTCACGACCAAAGGCTTGTGTAACTAAAAATCCTGCACGAACTTTCTCTTCAGTATGGATGTTAGCGACAACACCTTTTCCTTGATTACCATCTTTTGGTTTAAGCACAATCGGGCCACCAATTTTTTGTGCGGCACGCCAGGCATCATCTGCATTGGTTACTACCTCACCAATAGGAACAGATACTCCAACTGCAGCCAATAAATTTTTAGTGAGCTCTTTATCTTGAGCAATAGCTTCTGCAATGGCGCTCGTATCGCTAGTTTCTGCTGCTTGAATACGCTTTTGTTTGCTACCCCAGCCAAATTGCACCATGCTGCCTTCAGTCATGCGGCGATAGGGAATATTGCGTTGTACTGCTGCATCCACAATCGACCCTGTACTTGGACCAAGGCGGACGTCTTCATATAGGGCTTCTAATTCAGAAAGGGCAGCCGCTAAATCAAACGGAGCATCATTCAGTGTTGCTTGAATCAGTGCAAAACTAAAGTCGAAGGCCATACGACCAACAACTTCTTCGATATATTCCACTACAACTTGGTAGACGCCATTATCTATCGTTTGCACAGTACGGCTAAAGGTGACTGGGCACCCAGCTTGTGCTTGTAATCCAAGGGCTGCATGTTCCAGAGCATGGGCCAGAGATAGTATTTCATTGTGGCCACCACGACGCATGCTGCCAAGCTGTGGAAAGCGTTCACGTATTTTGTTTTCAAACTGAGGAATAGAGTCAATCGAGCGTTCGGAATCCTCACAAGATACGATTGCTTCTAAGGCAGTATGGCGGCTCCATAGATTCGGACCGCGCAACATACGGATACGAGTGATTTCCAATTAAGCCCCTGTTGCAGTGTTTGTGTCAGTGACGAATGTTTCGACACCTGCTTCAATAACATTGAATGGTATATCAAGCGCCCAAGCAGCAGCAATGGCGGCGCCCAAATTCATGGTCTTCCAAGGAGAGGCAGCATCAGGCTCAGAGTAGGGGGGCACAGGAATACTCTTTTGATCAAGTTTTCCTGAGCAGAGGGTAATTTGCTGTTTGCCAACCAATACGACACGCCCACCTTTTTGTAGATGTGTATTTACTACCTCAGACTGAGGATTTTCAGTGAAGAAGATAATCTCACCATCACACAGTTCTGCCATTTGAACTACCATCGGATCATCGGCATTTAACACGCCAACACCAGTGGGCAATACAACATCAATTTGTGTTCTGACAATGCTATAAACCTGGTCCTCATCGTAGATAGCATATTGTGGAAAGTTGGCTTTGGGATCTATGTTGAGAACAACGCCTACCTGGCAACGATCGTAAGCTAGACCCTCGATTAACATGGACAAGTGGTTATTCTCAATCACTACTGCCTCAACCGCACGATTGAGTAAAGTCCGACGAGCGTTTTCCCAATTCGATGTGCTGGTATTTGGGATGGCGCGGGAGCCAAAATATAAACCTTTACTACAAGAAAGACCCACATGAAGGTTGGTGAGGCGCAGAAAATGCGCAATCATTTCAGCAACTGGTGTTTTACCTTTCTCGCCGCAAATGCCAACCACAGGAACGCGATAGTCTACGCCGGGCGGAAAAAGGTGATTTGCAATCTCTTGACCAACGGGCTGAGGTTTGCCGCTGGCTGGTTTCAGATGGTATATCAAGCTAGGCCCTGCATTGACTTCAACAATCGCTGCATTTTGTTCAGCGAGCGGCCTACTAATGTCTTGTGCAACTAGATCGATACCAGCAATTTCTAAACCTACTACACGCGCAGCAAGGGCGACTTGACTGGCAACGTCTGGGTGGACTAAGTCGGTGACATCAAAGGCTACATTTCCATTGCTCTGAATGAGTACTTTTTGATCCGCAGGGGGAACGCTCTTGCCAGTCAGCTTTTGTCGTGCCAGCTCAAGTTCGACTGCTGAATCTATACGTACAGGATTTAAAGGGTGTTCTTCAGATGTTCCGCGACGTGGATCTGTATTAATTTGAATTTGAATTAATTCCAGAACGGTATGTTTGCCATCGCCAGTAACCCAAACTGTTTCGCCTTTAGCTGCAGCAACCAATTTATTGCCAACAACTAATAAACGGTGTTCATCACCAACAATATGACGCTCGACCAAAACTTCACTACCCTCATCAATCGCAACAGCATAGGCCGATTCAATTTCTTGTTGGGTGTAAAGATTAATAAATACACCGCGTCCATGATTGCCATCGATCGGCTTGACTACCACTGGGAGCCCGATTTCCTGTGCGGCTTCCCAAGCATCTTCTGGGCTAGTAACCGTTCTTCCCTCAGGGGTCGGAACACCAGCGCTAGCTAGTAGACTCTTAGTGAGATCTTTATCTCTAGAGATGGTTTCACCGATTGCGCTGGTTTGATCGGTTTCAGCAGTCCAAATACGGCGCTGTTTTGCACCGTAACCTAATTGAACTAAATTACCCTCTGAAAGACGAATAGAGGGAATACCGCGCTCTTCAGCCGCATTGACGATGCATGCGGTGCTAGGTCCCAGTAATAAATCATCACTAAGATCGCGCAACTTTTCAACAATCTCTTTTACTTCTGCAACAGCATCTTTGGTATCTTGAGCTAAAGCGAGATAAAGATCGCGAGCATATTTGAGGGCAGTCAGAGTGACTTCTTCATTATTAGCGCTGACCATGACTTTATAGACGCCGCGACGGTCTCCATCACGTGCTTTACCAAAGCCTCCCGGAATACCTGCTAGATTTTGTAGTTCCAAGGTTAGATGTTCGAGAATGTGCCCTGGCCAGGTGCCTTCTTCAACTCGCCTCAGAAATCCACCGGCTTCACCGTAGCTGCAGCGATGTTCTTGCAGACTTGGAAGCGCTTTAACTAAGCGATCATAAAAACCGGGAATAAGGTTGGAGGGGTAATCTTCAAGATCGCCGATATCGATCCAAACCTCGATGACTGGATAGTAGGTCCACATATTGGGACCCCTCAAATGCTTAACGCTCAGAATCTCTATCGATTTATCTAGTAATTGGGGCATGTAAGGTATTGCGAGCGTCAGCGCCTTGATTGGCAGGGACGCGTCAGACAGTCTCTCAGTTTCTAGTTGTTATTGAAAATCCACAAAATTAGCAAAAATACATAAATAAGCCATCTTTTATAATTTAACGGCTTTCAAGCCTCTAAAGTTGACAGAAGGAATAAATCTAAAAAAGCTAGCTCCACTATACTTTTAGGGTCAATGAAGCCAGAAATCCTACCTTTTGCCCCGATATTGCCTAACTACTGGCAAACAGCATTAGAGGCAATGGAAGCCCCAGTTCCTGACCTTTCAGCAGCGCTAGCCTGGGTCGAACTGGATTTGGATGCTGAGCTTCGTTTTGAAAAAAGCATACTCCTGTTGACTGAGAAGGCCTTAATCTGGACTGACGGAGTCCAGGTGGAGAGTTGGACTTTGAGCCAAGGCGAACGTCTGGCTCATGGTGATCATGCTGGGGTGGGGCACTTAAAGTTAGAGTTAGCTGAGCGCTTGCTCAGAGTCTGGCATTTCACCTTAGCAGTGAACCCACAAGTTTTACGGCTTCAGTCAAGCTTTAGGCAGTTGACACGATCTCATCAGCAAGATCACCAGGAAGTGAGCGAATACGATAAGCAAGTTTGTCCAGTTTGCTTAAGTCCAAAGCCTGCTAATTCAGATGCGTGCCCAACATGCGATCCTGAGGTTGATGTTCCTGCTTCTACTTGGACCTTATTTAAGTTATGGCGTTTTGCACGCCCCTATAAAAAACAACTGCTACTTGGCTTTGTCTTGACGCTTTTATCAACTGGTGCCACGCTCATACCCCCTTATCTCACTATGCCCTTAATGGATCATGTACTGATTCCTTATGAGCGCGGTAATCCAATTGATTTTCATTTGGCGAGTTTGTATCTCTTTGCTTTATTTGGCGCAGCGATCGTTGCATGGGGTTTAGGTTGGTGGAAAACCTATTTGTTGGCATTGGTTAGTGAGCGTATTGGTGCAGATCTTCGTAATACGACTTTTGAGCATTTGCTTAAGCTCTCATTAGAGTACTTTGGGGGTAAACGAACTGGTGATTTGATTGCACGAATAGGTGCTGAGACCGATCGCATCTGCGTCTTCCTCTCACTCTATGCATTAGATTTTGTGACAGATGTATTAATGATTACGATGACAGCAGCAATTTTATTTTCAATTGACCCGCTCTTAGCTTTGGTCACATTAGCACCTTTGCCATTTATTATTTGGATGATTCATGTAGTGCGTGACAAATTACGTTTTGGCTTTGAAAAAATTGATCGTATATGGTCTGAAGTGACTAACATCTTGGCTGATACGATTCCAGGCATTCGAGTAGTAAAGGCATTCGCACAGGAAGACCGCGAACTAAAACGTTTTGTTGATTCTAATAAACATAACCTACAAATTAATGATCGGGTAAATCGTGTCTGGGGTCTGTTCTCTCCTACAGTGACGCTCTTAACGGAGACTGGTTTATTGGTTGTTTGGGGATTCGGTATATGGCAAGTTGCACATCAAAAAGTGACTGTTGGTGTTTTGATTGCCTTCCTTGCTTATATTGGCCGCTTCTATGTGCGCTTAGATTCCATGAGCCGAATTGTTTCGCATACTCAAAAAGCTGCAGCAGGGGCTAAACGAATTTTTGACATCTTGGACCACGTCTCTAGTGTTCCTGAGCCAATTAATCCCGCTCCTCTAGGGGAAGTAAAAGGGCGCATCTCAATGCGCGGCGTAGGATTTCGTTATGGCAACCGTGCCGTTACCAAAGGTATTGATCTAGATATCGCCCCAGGCGAGATGATTGGCTTAGTTGGCCATAGCGGATCAGGCAAGAGTACGGTGGTGAACTTAATTTGTCGTTTCTACGACGTAAGCTCTGGATCGATATCACTAGATGGGCGCGACATTCGCAGCATTGGCATTGCCGATTACCGCAAATGTATTGGTTTGGTTTTGCAAGAGCCATTTTTATTCTTTGGCACAATTGCCGAAAATATTGCCTATGGCAAATCCGATGCAAGTCGCGAAGAAATTATTGAAGCAGCTCGTGCCGCTCATGCGCATGAATTTATTCTGAGGCTGCCGCTTGGTTATGACTCTTTAGTAGGCGAGCGCGGTCAATCTCTATCCGGTGGTGAGCGACAGCGGATCTCTATTGCGCGCGCACTGTTGATTAATCCAAGTATTTTGATTTTGGATGAGGCAACTTCCTCGGTAGACACTACGACCGAAAAAGAAATTCAACGAGCGCTAGATAATTTGGTGAAAGGTCGCACTACGATTGCAATTGCTCATCGGCTTTCTACTTTAAGAAAAGCAGATCGCTTAGTCGTTTTAGATAAAGGTGAGATTGTCGAGATTGGTTCACATGAACAGCTAATGGATGCCCAGGGTGCTTACTACACGCTCTATCAAGCCCAATTACGTCATGCTGCAGAGTTGGTGGAGGGCGGTGCTATTGGCGAAAGTCTTGAAGAGCGAAAAGAAGAAAGACTAGAAGTACTGGCTAAAAATATTGGAGGAGGCGTATGAACAAGCCTCATCAACTAGAGCGGGATTCATTAGGTAGGTTGGTATTTGTGGATAGTCACGGTACTCGCCATATTGGAGTTCATCCTGTAAGAGCTTTTCCAATTACCGCCCCCGGCGCCGGGATCGGAATTATGGATCAATCCGGTAAAGAGCTTTTTTGGTATCCAGACGTAGCGGTCATCACGAAGGCCGAGTTAGGATTGATTGAAGAAGAGCTGGCAGCTCGCGAATTTATGCCAGTGATTGAAAAAATTACGCATGTCTCTACTTTTGCAACACCCAGTATTTGGGATATTGAAACCGATCGTGGACCCATACGCATTCGACTCAAGGGTGAAGAGGATATCCGCCGAATTGCAGGTAATACCCTATTAATTGCGGATTCCAATGGGATGCAGTTTTTAATAAAAGATGCCACTCAGTTGGATAAAGTGAGCAAAAAACTGTTAGACCGTTTCCGCTAGAATTCAGTCAAGTCGCCGCTTTAGCTCAGTTGGTAGAGCAGTTCATTCGTAATGAAAAGGTCGCCAGTTCGATTCCGGCAAGCGGCACCAAGATTCTAGGGTAAACCCTTACCATTAATTACGATCACTCATGACGCTCCTTTCATAAATCCATCTATTTGAATGTGGTCATTTTCTTGGGATTAAATGCGTCCCGCAGCTAAAGATGTAAGTACACTATCCTTTGTCTTTGGCTTGATTTATCGGGGTTTGTACTACATTGCACAAACTCATGAGAAGTGATTTTGAAATTATTGATGTCAGTCAAGTTCTCCTTGTGCATCTTGTTTAAAAATCAGTTTCATATTAAATAAGCCAAATGTAAATTGGTAAACCATTTTTGGAGGCACATGTTTATGAAGATGAAGTTAAAAGGAGCATTGTTATCTACCGCCTTAGCTATTGGCGTCACTGGAGTGTCCCCTGCATTTGCAGCTTGGGAACCTACTAAACCAGTTGAGTTCATTATTCCTGCTGGTCCTGGCGGCGGTGCTGATCAAATGGCACGCATGATTCAAGGCATCATCACTAAAAATAATTTAATGAAGCAGGCTGTGATTCCTGTTAACAAGGGAGCTGGCGCAGGTGCTGAAGGTTTCTTGGCAATAAAAGAAGCTAAAGGTGATCCAAACAAGATTGTGATCACACTCTCTAATTTGTTTACTACTCCCCTGGCCACTGGTGTTCCATTTAACTGGAAAGACATCACGCCAGTAGCAATGTTGGCCCTTGATCAGTTCGTTTTATGGGATAACGTTGATAAGCCATATAAAACTGCTAAGGAATATATCGATGCCGCTAAAGCTGCTGGTCCTGGTAAGTTCAAGATGGGTGGAACCGGTTCTAAATCCGAAGATCAAATCATTACTGTAGCTATTGAAAAAGCAACAGGCGCTAAGTTCACCTACATTCCTTTTAAAGGGGGTGGTGACGTAGCAGTTCAGCTCGTTGGTAATCATATTGACTCTTCTGTAAATAACCCAATTGAGGCAGTTGCCCAATGGCGTGCGAATAAATTACGTGCCTTATGCGTTTTTGACGACACACGTATGCCTTACAAAGAAAAAATTACCGATACTATGTCTTGGAATGATGTTCCAACCTGTAAAGAGGCTGGAGTATCTACTGACTACGTGATGTTACGCGGCATTTTTATGGCCCCTGGCGTGACTCAAGAGCAGGTAGATTTTTATATTGAGTTGTTCAAAAAAGTGCGCGCTACACCTGAATGGAAAAAGTTCATGGCTGATGGCGCATTCAACCAAACATTCATGACTGGTAAAGAATTTAATAACTGGTTGACATTGAATGAAGTGCTGCATAAACAACTGATGACAGAGGCTGGATTCTTGGCCAAGTAATCGGCAGGTAATTGAATAGGGCCTCCAAATGGAGGTCCTATTTTTTAAGTAGGCGTATTAATTAACTTTTATGAATGAATAAAGCAAATGTCTGAGCATTCAAACAATTCAAATCAAGATTCTGTTATCAGCGTTAGAGCGATGGATATTATTACCGCCATTCTGTTTCTGGTATTTAGTTTAGTGGTGATGGTTGGTAGCATAAAGCTAGGTGCTAGCTGGGGTAGTGATGGCCCTGAAGCGGGTTACTTCCCTTTCTATATTAGTTTGATCATCCTGCTCTCAAGCACGGTGACTTTGTATCAAGCTGTAATCGTGAATAAGAAAAAGAAAACAGAATCGTTTGTTGATAAAGAGCCCTTTAAACAAGTGATAGCAGTATTGTTCCCAGCCATCGTATTTGTTCTGGGCGTGCAATTGATTGGTATTTATGTTTCTTCAGCCCTATACATTGCCATCTTTATGGTGTGGTTAGGAAAGTACCGAATTTGGAAGGCGGTTGCCGTATCTATTGGTGTGAGCGTAGCCCTTTACCTCATGTTCGAGTTCTGGTTCCAAGTTCCATTGCCACATGGCTCATGGATTAATCCACTCGAGTTCATAGGCGTGCGTTAAAAAGAATAACTACTAAAAAAGATTAGAAAAGAAGGAGTCCAAGTTGGAAGAAATTAACGCTCTATTCGGTGGCTTTGCCGTTGCAATGACACCCTTTAATCTCTTGTTGATGATTGTTGGTGTAACACTCGGTGTGATTATTGGGGTGTTACCAGGCTTAGGTGGTGCTAACGGTATTGCAATTCTGTTGCCCTTGACCTTCACAATGCCGCCGACTTCGGCCATCATCATGCTCTCCTGTATCTACTGGGGTGCTTTGTTTGGCGGTGCGATTACATCGATTCTTTTTAATATCCCAGGTGAACCCTGGTCTGTTGCGACCACCTTTGACGGCTATCCAATGGCGCGCAATGGTAAAGCAGGTGAAGCATTAACTGGTGCATTTACCTCATCTTTCGTCGGTGCTTTCTTTGCGATTGTGATGATTACCTTCTTGGCGCCTCTAGTGGCTAAGTTTGCATTACAGTTTGGGCCCCCGGAATTTTTCTCAGTCTATCTACTGACCTTCTGTAGCTTTGTGGGGATGAATAAAGGATCGCCATTTAAGACGATCTCCGCCATGATGCTTGGTTTTGCGCTAGCAACTGTTGGTATGGACACGGTTACCGGTCAATTACGCCTAACCTTTGGTAACCCAGAGTTGATGCGTGGCTTTGACTTCCTGATTGCGGTGATCGGTTTGTTTGGTATTGGTGAGATTCTTCTTTCAATGGAAGAGGGCTTAGCATTCAAAGGCGCTGCAGCGAAGATTCGCGCTAAGGTAGTTTGGGAAACTTGGAAGCAGTTGCCAAAATACTGGGCTACCTCATTACGTAGCTGCTTGATCGGTTGCTGGATGGGTATCACCCCAGGTGGCGCTACTCCTGCTTCTTTCATGGCATACGGCGTAGCAAAGCGTGTATCCAAAGACGGTGATAAGTTTGGCACCGGTAAGATGGAAGGTATTGTTGCTCCAGAAACTGCGGCCCATGCTGCAGGCACTGCAGCACTTCTCCCAATGTTGTCTCTAGGTATTCCAGGCTCACCAACAGCAGCGGTATTGCTTGGTGGTTTGTTGATCTGGGGCTTGCAACCTGGACCACTACTCTTCGTTGAGAAGCCTGACTTTGTCTGGGGCTTGATCGCTAGTATGTATCTCGGTAACTTGGCAGGCTTGTTTGTGGTGCTGACTTGCGTACCGCTCTTTGCCTCCATCTTGAGAATTCCGTTCTCCATCATTGCGCCAGTCATCATCGTGATTTGTGCGGTAGGTGCATACACTGTCCACAATGCCATGTTTGACGTTTGGTTGATGCTGGGCTTCGGTGTCTTAGGTTATCTCTTTAAGAAACTAGACTACCCAATGGCGCCAATGGTCTTGGCCTTGGTATTAGGTGACCGCGCAGAAGATTCCTTCCGTCAATCCATGTTGTTCTCACAGGGAAGCTTAGATATTTTCTTCTCTAACTACTTGGTAGGCAGCATCACATCTCTTGCATTGCTACTGCTCTTTTGGCCAATAATTAGCAAAGTGATCGGCAAGAAAAAAGTAGCAGCATAAATAGTCTGATTTGGTCAAAAGCCAGTTTGGGATAGCAAAAAGGGGCGTAAGCCCCTTTTTTGTATTCCTGGAATTGAAATCCGATAAAATTCCTTCATCATGAATTTCCATAAAAACCGACTCATTCATTGGATTGCTGCTACAGCCATTGCAATGAGTGCGCTTGCGCCAGCAATCTCGCAAGCGGTGTCCCTGGCACAGGGCGGTCATGGATTTGCGATGGAAATTTGTGCGGTTGATGGTAGCAAGATGCAAATGAACATCCAAACCGAAGGACAGTCTGATCAGGCAGGGCAATCACAACCCTGTCCTTATTGTCTAGCCCAAAGTAGTATTACACCTGCTTTTAATACCAACTTGACATTTAAGGCGCCGCAATCTTTCGCGTTCTTACCCCAGCTTTTCTATCAATCACCCAAGCCTCTCGCTGTTTGGGTAACACCTCCTTCAGCAGCCCCTCCAGTACAAGCCTAAAACCATTTAGGCCATAGCTTAGCTATGTTTTGGCAACCCTGTTGCCGTCAAGTTGTTTGGAGAATTTCATATTGTTTAAGCAAAAGAAAATCAGCGCCTGTATTGGCATGTTATTTGGATCACTCTGTATTGGAGCGCAAGCTCAAATTGCACCACCACCGGATTATGATCAAAAATTGAAGAGTGTGAGCGTCAGTGCTACGCGGTCCGGCACTCCTTTGGATGAGATCCCACTCAATACGACTATCTTGACTAAGGAGGCTTTAGAAGTTTCTCCTGATCAGACGATTGATCAGATTCTGAAGAATGTACCAGGTGTGATTCTCAACGACACACCTTATTATCAAAAGGACCCCACAGGTCAGAGTATTAACGTGCGCG
>Ga0114974_10001496_pt1 | contig 18471 bp, 19 predicted proteins | sample S_130206_EF_Meta_FD_87318 | JGI IMG/M metagenome (GOLD analysis project Ga0114974, IMG submission 87318) | Freshwater microbial communities from Lake Simoncouche, Canada to study carbon cycling - S_130206_EF_MetaG | ecosystem: Environmental > Aquatic > Freshwater > Lake | place: Lake... | reverse complement strand
CTTTAGGTGCTTCTGCTTTGAATTGCATTGGTTGAACTTGTTGCTTTTGATCAAGGCCAAGAATTTGTCTCATTCTAGGGTTATTTTCTTGAGCCTGCACTGAAGTAATAATGAAATTAGTGTGATCCTTTGGATCAACATTTGCCTTCAAGAATTCAGCCGCCTCATTGAAAGAAGGGAAAATGATTAACTTGTCATTGTCGTCTAAAGCAAAATCCAAAAATTCTACTTGGTTGTGAATAACCTTTTTCGCAATGCAAATTTGTTTTTTGTCTTGGTTAATATTACTAGCCATGAAATCTTTGTACATCAAAGAAAAGTGGGTTTGTAAAATTTTCTTTTTTTATGTTGTGGATTTTTTGGCAATTCTTTCAAAACAAATTTCATAAAATTATAAGATAAATTATTGCTCACTCGATATGAAAGATAAAGTTTATCATTCAAAATTAAAAGGTAACAATCAAAAACATCAGTTTGATTTTTGAAAAAAAACATATTTTGTACTTGAGCAAACCACTTTGTGATCCCATCATCAAATTTCTCGTAATACCTCAGCATGGGCAATTCCACAATATCTTTGTCTTTTTGATACCAATTTTTTGACATTAATTTAGTTATACCGCTTGTGGTCTAGGTTTGAACTCTGGCCTGTATGGAACTTCTACCTTAATATTGGATTTTTTTTTTGGAGGTAAGTTTTTATTTTTTTTTGTCAGATTGTATCTAGTGGGATCAAACTCATGTTTTGTGTTAATTTTGTATGGATCTGAATTCACTAATTTTTGAATTCTATTGAACCATCCTTGCATATTTTTCTTAACAATTGATTTCCATTTATCGTCCAACTCTTTTTGGCCGTTTTTCATTACATAGTCACCAGTTTTTTTATCTCTCAAGAATCGCAAATCATAAACATATTCTAACCTAGCTTTGCTAATTTCTCTAGCTAAAAGAAAATCTTTATAAGGATCATGTTGCACTAGATTCCAGATAGCTTGTTTTGTTTCTGGATCCATTTTACCAGTGGGTTTTACACCTGTTTGCCCATATTTAATAAGTACATTTTGAATAACTCTAAGAGCTTTTTCTCTATTTGAATTAAAAGTAAAATCAGCAATTGCTGCGGCAGTGTGTTTAGGTAACCCATTTGCTTTTACGGCATTCCAATATTCCAGCAGCACTTGTTTATAAATAGGAGAATTTGTGTTCAATGATTTAACATCAATTCTACGCATTTTGTGGTTTCTTGTGAAAGCATCCATGTTGTCTTGAGTAATTCCAAGATTTGTTCTGCCACCTGGGTCGGTATATTCATCGTAATTTGAAAAACCGCCTTCTACACCTGGCGATTCAAGAAATTTTTTCCATTCCTCAAAGCTGCCTGACTGTATTCCGCTGCCTTTCACTCCATCAAATTTTAGAACACTTGGTCTGGGATTAATTGGCTCTGGCGCATTTGGTTTAGTGGCATTAGCTGGTGATGTAGATTTTGGGGGACTTCCTGTTAAAAAATCTACTAGCTTTTGTAGGACACTTCTTTTTTGTTGAAGAGTGGGCTGTTTTTTAACTAAATCAAGTTGTTCTTTTGTCAGTGATAGTCCCGCTCCCATGCTTCCTTTCTGACTTGTTTTCAAAAAAAATGTTTCTATTTCATTGGCTTGTTTATACATTTGAGAATTATCTAATTCTTCACATAGCTCAATAAATAATCGATTGTCCATAAAGAAATTTTAAAGAAAAGTAAACATACAACCTGTGTACAAAAATTAAATGGAACCATTTGGCGGAATTATTGTCCAACAACTTAAATGTTTTGGGGATGACAGAGGAAAATTTTCTGAAATATTTGTCAACAAACACAAAACTTATCCCTGTAATTTTGTGCAAGATAATTGCTCTGTGTCTAAAAAAGGTGTGATAAGAGGTTTGCATTATCAAATTGAAAATCCACAAGCAAAACTGGTGTACGTTTTGTGTGGGAAAGTATTGGATGTTGTTGTGGATTTGAGAAAATCTTCTGAAACATTTGGTGAATGGTTTGAAATAGAACTTTCAGCTGAAAACGGGTTAGCAATGTTTGTGCCTGAAGGGTTTGCACATGGTTTTCAAAGTTTAGAAGAAAACACTACTTTCTATTACAAATGTTCAGATTATTATAGCCCCAAACATGACAGAACTTTAATTTATAATAGCCTTAAAATTGCATGGAAAGATTTGCCAATAATAATATCTGATAAAGATAAACTTGGTGCAAGTTTTGATAAGTGTGATAAATTTGCTTAAAGGTTTTGAGTTTTAAATCACACAAAACTAATATTATGTGGTACAGATATTCTCAAAATATAGATTTGAACAATACAGAGGAATTAGACCCTACCAAACCTAAACAAACAATTCCATCTGGGGGTGCTCTGGAGGTAGAAATTACTGCAGGAAGCATATCTAACATAAATCAAAATAGTCCTCCTGCACCAATCACTGTCAAAACTTCTGATGGTAGAACTAGCCAAATTTTATTGCTTCATGGAATTGATTCACCATCAGGTGTAATGTTTAGTATTCCTAGAGAAGGCAAAGCTGGCGAGCTTTATCAAGCGAATGAAGATCAGTTCCAAGAATGGATGCAAAAAAATTATCCAGGGATGAATTATATAGCTTGTCACGAAGGGAAAGCGGTGAAATCTCAAGGCGCAGATGCTTTAATCAACGCAGCTGGGGCAATTCAAGTAGGTTCTTATGAAAAAAATGGTCAAGAGTATGCTGTTTTTTCAGAATAAAAATGTAAAATAATTTTATGGAAGAAAAACAAGTAGAAAAACTCAAGGATATCTTGCATTGTGTATTTTTAATCGACGCTATTGTGAACAGATTTCATAATAAAGTGCAATTCTTAAATTTAAATGCACTCATTGGAAGAGTTCAAACCTGGGAAGAGCCACATCTTGAAGAAGTGCATGAAAATCTTAAATTAGTTTTAACGCAACTCGAAAAGGTCACAGAGGGCGTGGATGGCCTGGAAAAAATTGCAGTAGATTTGATCGCTTCATACACTCCTCCCTCAGAAAGATAAAAAAAAAGGGGGGATTTCCCCCCTAAATTTAATTACCTCTATTTGCTGGCGCACCTGATTGCCCAAATCCACCATTTCCGGTCATACCGCCAAATCCGCTCATTCCTCCGTTCATACCTGAAAACATGCCATTCATACCGAAACCTGTTGATAAGTATGAAGCCTGAATGGGTTCGGGGCTTCCAAAGTAATTTTGGCTTCCACTGAGCAGCATTGAAATTAGCAAAGGATCTGCACTTCTAATCACTAATCTTCTGATTACCTTTGTGGGTTTATTAGGTTGTGAAGTTGTTATGTCTGTAGTTTCTGGAATTATTTCTTCCTTTCTCTTCTTAACGACAATCAGTCCAGCTACATATTCGTAAGTGCAATCCACTTGTCTAAGAATATTCTCTAGAACATTTTCTAAAGGTACTTCTTTTACTGACAAAGTTATTTGTCCTTGCACTTCTGGATAAATCGAGTAACTGATATTGGCTGAATGTAAAATAGCCATAATTGCCTCCCTAACATCTGTGTCTTTGTATTCCACAGTTATTTTTTTGGTAGAACCATTGAATTGTGCGCAAGACAATGAGGCGAATGTGAAAAGGCTAATCACAATTAATACAAAACTTAAAATTTTTTTGTTCATTTTTCTCCAATTTAACTCTTCATTGAGTTACTATTCTTTAGACGTTTTGTGTGTCCAATTTGTTACTACTCAAGTCACACAAAACTTACCTATTTTTCAATTATTTTTCATAATATTAAATATGCAAGTATTTATGCCCTATGCAGATTATCAAAAAAGCCTTGAATCATTAGACACAAAAAGATTAGTCAACTACCCACGCCTAAAGAGCGTGGGCTTGCTTCGAGGCACTGAAAGTGCCGAGCAATAGGGAGATTGACTGCTCCCCTAAGGTTTTAATATTAACTGAAGCATTGTAATCTGCACTTGTGGCGAAGCCACAAGACAAGCAGATAAAAGTAGATTGGTTCTTTCTATTCTTCTTTTCACAATGACCACATTTAGAACAGGTTTGAGAAGTGTATGGAGCAGGTACTAATAATACCTGAACGCCAGCTTCTTTTGCTTTATATTCTATAAATGACCTAAGTTGATAAAAAGACCAACTCATTCTTTCATTTCGTTGAGATTTCCTGACCGTAACCCTGTTATTTATTCCCTTTAGTTCTTCTAGAACTAGGGCACAGTTTGTGCCTTTGGCTTTCTCCACTAGCTTCTTAGAAATTTGATGATTAACATCTTTTCTAAATCTTGATTCTTTTCTTCCTATTGTTTTAATTCTTCTTTTTGCAGAACGTGTTCCACGTTTCTGCAATCTTCTTCTGTGTTCAGAATATTGCTTTCTTTTATTTTCTATTTCTTCACCTGAGCAAATATCTTTATCAGAACTGACAGCAATATTTTTTACACCTAAATCTACACCTATACAACCTAAAGGTTGTATTTTTTCTTCATCAGGCATCTCTACACAACACAATAAGAACCAATTACCATTCTCATATTTTAAATCTGTTTGACCTTTTCTGTATTTAAATAGTTCTTTGTTGTGAACAACAACAGGAATATGTTTTAATCTTCCTTCTGTAGTCTAGATAGAAATAGTTTCTTCATCAAAAGATAATATTCTTTCATCATAAACAACGGCAGATGTTTTCTTGAAATTATTAGATGCTTTTGTGTTTCGTTTAGTTTTATAACTTTCTGTCACATTATCTATTGCTCTAACAATCAACTGAGAAGAAAAATCTTTATATTTATTTTTAATCTCGTGATACACTATTTTGTGTACATGATATTTTCTATATTCTTTATTTTTGAAAGCTAGTTCTGAAATTTCGTTCTGGACTAAATTAAACACACTCATCGTGCTCAAAAGAGCACGATGTTGAAAATCATTCGTTATTATTTTGATTTTCAATGTTTTAATCATTATATAATGTTTTTACAATTTTGCCCGATATATTCCTTTTTTCTTAAAACTTTTTTCAAAAAAAACGTATAATAATCTGAACATCAATTCCTCCCATGCCTAAAGACATGGGTTTCCTTGGTGAAATTCTCATGAAAATCCAAAATTAAGTTTAGGTAAATTTTCTCAAATACAAGAGGTAGAATATGCTAAAAAAATCAACGCAAAATATGTTTATATAGGATGTATTGCTGAATTGGAAGGATTATATAAAAGTAATTTTTCAGGATTTGAATATTTTACAGGCAGGGAGTGGCGAAAAAAAGACAACTTAATTGAAAAATGGCTAAATTCAGATTCTAAATGCTCAACAATCAAAGAAATTGTGGAGCTTACACAAGAATACCTTAATGATTATAAGCCTTAAAGGATTCGGGTTAGTTTCACGATAAAAATAAACTATGATTTTTAAAAAAACGCTCAATAAATATGCCAATATGAGCCTAGACGCCGCCTATAATGTATTTGGTTTGCCAATGAACTCAGAGCCTGACGAAATAAGGAAAAGATACAGGGCTTTAGCTTTACAAAATCATCCAGATTTAAATCCAGGGAAAGAAGAGGAAATGTCTAAAATTAATGCCGCACATGACATAATTCAAGAATATTTGAGATCTGGAAAAAAACCTTTTTACACACAAAACCAACCTGCAAAAAATTCATATGAACAAATGCAGCAACAAAGAAGAATTAAAATGAAAATTGAAAAATATTTGTATGATCGTTTATTTGAAAATGGTGTCATTGAGGGTGTTTGGAAAAGTGGTGAGCTTGAAGATATGTTGAAAAAACAGCAAACAATTAAGTTATTTGATTTTTTCACAAGAAAAGAATTTCCAACAATAGAGTCTTTTAAAAAATATTTAGAGGAGCTGTATACAATTATAGCCAAAGAGTACAATTTCACCTTGTTGTTATTTATGGGTAAAACAAAACCTGAAGATAGAGCAGAAATGACGATAAGATATATGCTTTATTTAAAGAAAGAAAAGAAAAAATTTGATGAATTAGAATCGTATTTTAATGTCATTCTTCTACCTCAATAATTGTGATTACTGTTACTGCCTCTGACTTGTTAGTAAACATTGGGAAAAATCTTTCTTCTGTTCTTATTATGTAATTCACGTTATCATCAGGTAATATTTCTGCTTTTACTAAACAGTCAATAATAGCTTTATTGCAATTATCAATATCACTTTTTCTTGTAAATCCTCTTCCTTGCACTACTTTGATTTCTATTTCTACAGGAAAATTTTTAGGTTTGGTGAGCCCAGCTTTAAGTAAAGGTATATTCAACTCGAGCCATTCGCGATAATGTCTTGACTTAACCATTCCATACTTTTTGGAAGGTGTATACATTTTGTTTTTCGATATTGGTGGCCCAATTGTAATAGAAGTACGTTTTATGCTATACTTATACAGATTGTGTATCTGCGGGGTTAAATAGCTCTCGCCACCCTTTCCACTCAGATTTGTATATTTTTTCGGGATGTGAAGGAATGCAAGAAGGTTTATTTATTCTTTTGATTCTCCATTCTTCGGCTGATTTTATTTCATTATCTAACATCCATTTTTTGCACTCTTCATAGCTAACAAAAGCAGCCTTCTTGGATTGCACACGATTTGTGCCAAGAAAATCGCCCCAAGAAATCCAACCATTTTTCTTGTAAATTAAATTTGGCTGCGATGGAACTCCTAATGGTCTTTTGTCCTTGAGTTTATTAAAATCAATTACTGATGTCAATTTTAATTCTTGAATAATTGTTTTTGCTTCTTCAAAACTTAAATAATTTCTATTAATTGCGGATTTTCTCTCCAATGTTAAATCAACAGCAATTCCATAATATGCCAAGGCATTCACTAACTCTATTTCTAGATTGTGTTTGTAGGTGATTTCAATCAATGGTATATTGTTTTTTTTACAATAATCTTTTTTAATTTTGTCTCTTTTTTGAGTTTTTTCTAAAGCTTCAATTCCTCCATAGAATTCTATTGGCTCAAAATGTTGTATACCGTGGAATTCAATAAGTAATTTGACTTTATTAAATTCGTCAGTAATAGCAATGTCGAATGGTAAAGGCCTTAAATCAACACAGTCTGCAAAAGTGTATTGATGAACATGCTTGATACCATTTGATACTAAAATGCTACTTATAGTTTTTTCTCCTACACTGACGTTTCTTTGGTATCCAAGAAACTCTGGCCATCCTTCAAACTCTGGATAGATATTAAATGGATTTGCTGGCAAATTTAATTCTTTGCAATTTTGCTTTGCCCATTCTTTGAACTCATCTATAGAATTAAATTTATTTTTTTGAATTATTGCTTTATAGTCTTCGTAAGCTGGCCAATCTTTAGTTCTGAAGTTTCCATTTCCCAAAAAATCTCCCATGGAAACAAAACTTTCTCCATATGTTTTTCGAGGTGAAGCTGGTAAATTATCATTGCCCATGAATAAAAATCTTCTTCGCTGTGAAAATTAAACTGAGACAAATATTCTTTAGCTTCCTGGTAATTAAGAAAATTTTGATGCTTGGCGACATCTGCTATTCTATTTGTTTTAAAAAATACTCCCCAAGACTCCCACTCATTTTTGTATGTTTTGTCGGGCCTTGCTGGAACTAAATTATTCAATTTTAGCTTCCTCCAAGTTTCAAATTTATCTTTTGAGTCTACTCCTTCATTAATCAAATACTCTCTACAATCTTCGTATGAAAGGAACGGTTTATCTTTTGCAGCAACATTTCCATTTCCTAAAAAGTCGGGCCAATTAGTAAACTCAACATAATCTCTATTTGGGTTTCTAGGAATTCCAACTGGAATTTTTCCCTCTTTAAAGAAAGAGTAATACTCCTTGACTGACTTTATTTTTAGATTGTGTATGATTAATTTTGCTTCTTCGAATTTTCTATACTTCATAGTAGTATATACGTTTTAAATACTAAAAATACCTTTCATAATATTATTTTTTTAAAATTAATATGAAAGGTATAATTTTATTTAATTTTGAACCTAATTATGATGCTCCATTTTTCCAAATCGCACGGAACAAACGTGACCTTCCGCCTGGGTATGCGTATTCTGGAACAGAGACAGTACCCATAATTGGTCTGACAGCAAGGGGAAGTTTCTTAAGAGCTTCATTAAATTCTTCTTGGTACATTTTAGCTGTGTCTTTAATATTGGCAACAGCATCAAAAGAACCGGATTCAGGATCCATAACTAGAAGCCTTCGTTCTCTCTGATTTAGACCCACAACTAATTGCCTTAGAAGATAGTATGTAGCCCCTGTAACGAGCGCAGAATCATAATAAAATGGCACCGATGCAACAGTTTGATATTTGTTGGTACCAGGTTGTCCATTGATTGCCTGCAAAGCAAGATAAAGCGCGTTATTAATTTGGCTATTAGTGAACATTTTCACATAATATGTCACAAGAATAGTGTCATACTCTTGAATTGTTGCTGGATTTCCATTAGCATCGTAAAAAAGTATTACACCTTGGTTAGTGAATCTATAGAACAATCCATTTGGATAGTTATTCGACAAAGTATTTGGTGTGTCAAATGGACTGCTGAGTGATTGGTCTAAGCTGTTGTAGAAACCTTCGTATGGACTTAGGACAAACATAGGAGACCTTTGACCGTTATTTGTAGAGCAAGTAATCCTCACTTGTGGCGCTGGGTCTGTAACAATGTCTCCATAAGCCAATTGGCACGACAATCTAGCGTAACCAAAAAGAGGCTCTTCGTCGTAAACAGGAACTCGTAACAAAGCGTTTAGTTCGTATAAAACTGACGATTTTAATAGGAGTTCGTCTCCAACAAAAGGAGGTATAGGCATTATGCTAGTGTAATCTATGTTGGATTGAACCACATAGTATGTATCAGCTGGATTGCCAGTAATATCAATGTATTCATTTAGTGGAGCTTGCACAGAAGCTAAAAACGTTAAAGCTGTTGGAATGTAGGTAATTCTGTTGTTGTAATCAATTACCATCATGTTAAATTCTCTATCTTCAGCTAAACCAATAGGTGTATCGAACTGTTGATACATGACACCAAGGCTTCCCACTTTGTTTACGATATAGCCACTAATTGAAGTAGTTTGTGTTTGAGATTCCACCTGATAAGCCACGCCGTTAAACCCATAATTATCTGTTTTAACTGTAAGCTGTGATGATGTAATTACATTTACATTGTTGTTATAGGTGTCAGTGGCGACAATTACCCCAAAATGGTTATAGATTAAACTAGACCAAACATTGTTTGCAGGAGGATTCATTGTGTAATTATTTGTCCATTGGGAAGTGTTGTTGCCTAAAGATAAATCACCTGAGTAAATAAATTCGTAGATGTTGTTTTGATTGTCATACAGCCCGATTTTAGAGCTATCAAAACATGAAATGCCAATAACAGTATTGCCTGTTACAATTCCGTTGGTAGGATTAATTATTTGTGCTCTATTAGTAAGGTCTAAATTAAAATCCCCTGTGTACCCACAAGCATAAACTGCATCATTGTAAGTGAGATAAAAATTATTGTTGTCTATTCCAAAATAAGAATTTGTATAAATTCCCACATTTAAGTTTGTTACATTATTATATGTAATTACTCCATTATATGTGAGATTTGAAGATTGATACGAGTAAAGGTTTGCAAACCCTTGTTCATAGCCAACAAAAATATATTCTGTATTTCCGTACCCATAAGTTTTAATTGAATTGGGGGTGTATGCAGGAAATACGCCATTAATAATACTTGTGCTAAAAATTGTGTTAAAATTTTGAGCTTGTTTTTGGTAAATAATAAAATTTGTATCAGTTACTAGATAGTTATATGTTACGCCAGCTCCGATAGTAATTGGTTGCGAAAGTTTTGTGGCAGTATTGTTGTTTGTGAACGTAGATACAATTAGAGGAAAGCGATAGCCGCTATTGTCAAGCCCTTTGAATACTAACGATTGTGTAGAAGCAAAGTTTATGTTTGGATCCCAAGATACATATACTCCTGGATTTTCTAAAGAGTTATTATACTGTCCAATAAGACCTTGCTGAAAAGGGACTGCACTAGGCATAATATAAGTTTACATAAAACTTCTATTATGCCCTATGCTTAACAATGTTTTTAAATGAATATTACAGGTTTTCAAGATCCATGATGATTTCTTCACCATCGATATCTTTGTCGTCAATTTGCACATCAATTTCTTCAGCAAATCCCACTTCTGATTCATAATCATTAAAATCTACATCAATACTATCTGCTCTTCTCATAGCTTCAGGCTCTAAGTCCAGCGCATCATAAAGAATAGATTCTTTGTAATCAAGAGACTGATCTTCTTGTGCAAAATCTCTGTTGTAGTTGATCATCTCTTTTCTTGCAACAGCCGTATTGTCGCCATTTGGTGTGGCAATATATGCATGTCTTTTTTCTCGTGTATCACTTTGAGCAATTTTTGTTTTAGACACAAGTTGTTGTACTAATTTAGGGTTTTTCTCAACCATTGTTGCAAATTCTTCAGGAGTAAGAGTTTCTCCCCTTTCGGAATGCAAGTTTTGTGCAATTGAATATGCCTGTACATGCATCATAGTAGTGTTAAAGTCGCCTATTTCAGAATCTTTTCTGCCATTTCTTCTGATTTTATCATTGATTTCAAGAGTTTCCGCAAAAACTTCTCTATCGCCATCAAGTTCAACTTTCTCATATTGAGTTTTTTTTCTATGTCTTTCAAGTTCTTTTTTTTCTTTAATGGTTTGAAGTTCCATGGTTTTTTCATATTCAGCTTTTGTAAGCCTTCTTAAAATACCAGACCTTAAGGACTCTTGTAGGTTTCGTGATCGTTTGATCATAGTTTCGTCTTCCCATGTTAAATCAATTACTTGTCTGGGGGCAAATTGCAATCCAATATCACTAACTACGTGATAATTCAAAGTAATATTTTGGATAACAAAGGTATCTTTGTCGGAAGCATTGTTTAATTCCATAAATCAATTATACAATTAAAAATCTGATAATTTTTTCTCATCTTTTTTGCCTAACCAATATTCATTAGATTGATGTTCTTGTGAATCAGGTGGAGCATCTTTTTTTCTTTGAGAAGTTTCTTCTTTCATCCATTTACCAGAGTCTATTCTTTTTTCAGTGGCTCCTAATTTTTTTTGATTATTTGTTCTGCCTTCTTTAGTGGCAAAATTTCCATATATTCTTTTCATAATGCCATCTCCACAAGGACAAGGTAACTCAGATTTGTAATCTTCTAAAGAAAGGTGAATTTCATGGATAGAATTATCGCAGCAGCAGCATCTGAACCTATACTTGGGCATAAAAAGTTTGTACATTTTTATTGTGTTAAGTCACGAGATCATTTTAAGACTAATGATTATGAGGAAGTAACATTTAAAAATGGTAAAAAAGCATTAAAGGCGATTAATCCAAGCAATGGCGTAGCATCTTATTTAATAATTAAACAAAAATGAGAAAGAAAATTTTTAGAGTAGCAAATCCCGTGGTTGGGCCAGCCGCCACTGCAGTAGTGGGGGGTTTACTAGGCGGTACTGCAGCTGAAAGCCTTGCTCCAGCCATAGGTCAGTTTGTTGGACAAACTGCAGAAGAAATGGTTAAGGATACTTCACCTCAATTAAGTCTTCAAGATTATACAAACATAATTGATAAATTATCGGCAGTAATACCTAGTGTCGCAGGTAATTCAAAACAACTTAAAGAGATGCTTGCGCAACAGGGTTTTTTTGCAAATGAACAACAAGCTATTTTAACTCTTAACACTTTGTATAAATTTATAATTGCCTCAAGAAATTTTGTTCCAGAAAAAGACACACCAGATGTTGCATTAAGATTTATGATTGAATTGTATAGGTCAAGTAATAATTATCAGCTAGTTAACGATAACTTAAATAATCTCACTGAAAACTCAAGGCACTTTGGAAACAATGTTTATACTATTTTGCTTTCTGGTGATTCTACTTTGTCCCTTGAACAAAGACAAAAAATGAGCGATGTTTCTCAGCTGTTAACAATTGCACAAAATCTAGGTAGACCTGTTGATTCGAATACCTTAAACTCTTTAGAACGAATTCAGCAAAATAATGTGCAATTTTTTGGGCCTAAATCTAAAGATTTTATGAACTTTTCAATTTTAAGAGACAAAGCCTCCGTGAGAGCTGTAACAGATTTAGAAAGAAGTTTATCTACGTTTAATGTATTAATGCCATTAACTTTACAATCCGAAGAACAGGCAAGGCAATTGTCTCAGGCACTCAAAGAGTTTGCGGATTCAGATCTTGGCTTTATGATCACACAAAACAGCGCAATCAGAGCGCTTTTTACCACTTTTGTTGGCTTAGGTAAGTTAAAAGATTCTGTAAGTTTAGGTAAAGCCTTGGAAGAAGCCAGAGGTGGAGGATTCAAATGAAAAAAATTTTTAAACAAGCTCAAAGTGCTCAAAATACTCCCATTGCTCCTAAGTCGAGCAATACACAACAGGAAGCTAGTTTAGGTAATGCTGCCGCTTCTCCTAAGTCGACCGAGCAACAACAGGAAGCTAATTTAGCTATTAATTTACCTAAAACAAATGTCAAGTCAGAAGTTGACAGAAATATGTTGGCGCAAATGCAAGGTTATAATAAAGGTTTTGAATTAACCCAAAAAGCTATTAAAAATAATTTAGAAGTGCTCAATCAATTAAAAGAAAAATCTGATGCCGCTTCTTTATCAATCTACAAAGATGTTTGCTCAAATATAGATTATGTTGTAAAATTTGTAGGAGTTCCGCAGATTGAACAATATTATGAGGCAATTTATCGACAATATATTGATCTCCTAAATTTCTGCAATGATATAAAATCTTATTTCAGTCAAATACAAGTAAATATTCAGAAAATTTTAAATGAAAACCCTGAACTTAAAAATTTACAATCAATTGATAATAATGTCTCAGGTACACAGGAAAAAAAAGCCAGCATATTCAAATCAAATTATAGAAAAGCTGCGGAAGAATCTGCCCCTAGTACTTCTGGTACTACACAAGGCAATAAAGGTCAAGCAAGTATCGAGTCATCTTTACTTGAAGCTGTATCAAAGTTCATTGATACTTTGATACAGATAAATCAAATAGAGCTTAACTATCAATTGTTTATTTCAGAATATGAGTTATTTAATCAAACTAAAAATGTAGCTATGGAATTTAGGAACACAATGATGACTATCTGTAATGCAAAAGCTCAATATGATGCCGATGAACAAGATTTTGGAACTGGAACAAGAGAAGATTTGCTTACCATCACAAATTTATATCCAGTGGCTATAGGATATGCAAAAAATTTCAACAGAATAGTTATGTCAAATTTGCCTCAAATACAAACAATGCCAACTGTTGAAATGAGTTTACTAACAGGTCAGCCGCTATTTGAAAGAAATAAAAATAATCAACTGGTGCCTGTTAAAAACACAGTGTATCAATTTGAAAAAAATAAAAATGATCAAAGAAATAAAATTCTGCAAAGTCAACTCAATTACGTAGTCAGAACAATGGAGATTGATAGCAGAAAGTATATGCTTAAGCCCTTCAAATCTTTATTTGGGCGTGGAAAATGAGATTCACACAAAACAAAGCATTTATTAAATTCGAAGAACTTGGTTTTGATGATTACATTATTCACACAAAACTAAATATCAAAGGTAAAATTTTTCCAAATTCAAGAAAAACTGCCGGAGATTTACTTAATTTAGATTTGCCAACGAAAGACAACTCAAATGATTTTAAAGTTTATAAAAACATTTCTGTTTTGTGTGATAAAAATTTAAACGAACATTATTCAGAAAATCTTACAGATTTGTTTAGTAAAGAAATAATTACAGAAACAAAAAGTTACGAAACTAAAATAATTAAAGAAAAAGAAAATGTATTTGACACAGAAGAGTTGGCATCAAAAATCACCAACAAAGTTTTAGACAATCTTAAAATCAAAGAAAAAAACGAAAATATTAATGAAGAAATTGAAACATCAGAATTAAAAGAAAATTTCATTCAAAATGAAAATATAATTTACAATCAATCTGTTGAAAACTTTAATTCTAATCCAACTAATTTTGAAGAGAATAACATTACAAATATTTTACAAAACCAAATAAATCAATCAAATGCTTACACCATTGAACAAATTGAAATGCTAGAAAAAAACATCAATGTTTTAAACAAGAATGTTTACGTGAATATTACACAGTTAGAAAATTCAGAAAAAAAACTTATTGCAGCTACAGAAGAAATTAAACGCGAGATTAAGAATGATATAAAAGAAACTAAAGATTATTTTCAAAAATTCTTGAATTCTTAATATGGCAGATCAATATACAAACCCAACAAAAAAACCATGTTCAGGCACTTATAGCTGGGTGCCTGTTACCACACCAAATATAGGTGGAGCAAATCCTGTTAGAGGTTTCTCCACATTGATTATTGATAGAGGGGCTTTCAGAAATTACTGGGTTCTTAAGAAAGCTCAAAATCCGCCTAAGGATAATGAAAAAAATGTTACTGTAAATATCCCCAAGGGAATAACATCTTATGGGTATACCTATTCCCCAGTAATTAATACCACGAGGCCATTGAGTTTAGATATATTTGTCAAGGAAGGAAATGGAGACAATTTAGTAATCACTACATCTTCTAGTGAAAAGTTTCTAGAGTTTGTTTTTAATTCAACAGATGCAACAAGAGCTCTTTCTTGTATTCAAATTGAATATGATGCTTCATATTCTTACGAAACAGCAGATCAATCTGTGATTGCTGTTTACGGTGTATTGTCAAGTGGGGAAGAAAAACTTATTAAAGAAATCAAAGCCACTAGAATGCCTTCAAATATTTCACCTAGCAATTTAGTTTTTGCAAGCGCTTCCACGGCAGGAGTAAAATTCACAACAGAAAAGATTAAAACATCTGAAGCTGCTGATGCTTTAACGAATAGAAATGCTTATCCTAAATACAAATCTATTTTCTTTAAAAACATTAATTCCTCTCAGTTGATTTTTACTTTGAAGAAAATAATGTTCTTTACAGCAGATAGAGTAAACTTCAGATATATTGATGACACAAAACAATTGCCATGTGCAGCTTTAGGTTATTCAATGCTTATAAATGGAAGTTATTTTCCAAACAGATTGGCATTTGCAGGAGTTTGGCCACAACAAGGAAGAACAAAAGGAGCTAATACGCATTTCAAGATTTTCAATCCAGATTTCATTACTAACTCTCCAGGTTTTGCTCATTCATTGAATGTTAGACTTCAAATAGTAGCTTTTCCAATATTTCCAAACGGAGCCATTGGTTTTACGATTGCCAGCACATTATTAGGCGACATAGCCAGTCCTTACTATGGAGTAATAATTGGCCCCACCCCATTCACTCAACAGCTTGCGTTTTATGGCAACAGTAAAAGCACAAATACCAATTTGGCTGTAATGTCTTCAGCTAATTTAAAAATAAACAATGGATCTGTAACCTTGTTTCAATCAGAACAAAATACCAATATCACAAAAGCAATTACTCCATACGTTCAAGCTGTAGATCAAATTAAAAATAATCAATTTCAATATGAAGTAGTGGGAATTACCACATCCAGTACATTTAAAAATAGATATACAGATCTTTACGACATAAGCAGTTTTTCTGAAACTTATCAAGGTTCTTTAAAAAGAAAAACTCAATTTTTGAATGCAAATGAAGCAGATAGTTTAGAATCTCGTACCACGTCTAAAACATTTTCTTATTCCACCTATGTGTTCAATTCACAGCCTAATTTATTTGAGTTGTTTACCAAATCAGATCCTTGTTTAATTTTCAAGTTAAATAGCCCAAGTGGTTTTGCAAATTTGTTTCAGGAATCTGGTTTTATGTCAGCTGCAATCAATTGTTTTGCAAAAGATTTACCCAATGTTTTCGACACAAAACTGGTTTACAGAATATATTTTTCTAATACCGGAAGAGACTACGATCCAAACAAGAACAATAGTAGAACTTTAAAAATAGTTAATAAAGAGACCAAATCGCCAGAATTACAAGTGGAAACGTTTGACAAAAACTGGGATTTTAGCAATGTTTTGGTTACAGGCAACTTAGAGGGCACTCTACAGCAAATCATTACTCAAGAAATTATCAATTCTGAGCAATCTACTTTTGATGTAGCAGGTAGCAATCTTGAAATGTATTGTGCCATTTATGCATTTTCTGAGTTAAGAGATACACTAAAAACCAATGAGTTTTTGCAATTTTCTTCTTTAAATCTACCTACAGTTACATTTTCGATTAACCAAGATTTTATTTTAGTGTTGCCTCTTTATTACAGTAAGTCTTTTAGTAATGGTGGCACATTACAAGCTTTGAGAGATTTTGGTTATTTTGGGGCTTATATAAAGGACACAAATTCTTACACAGTAATTACGAAATACTACAACGGGGAATCATTTGATACCAAAAATAGCTATACCAATACGTTGTCCAGTGCAGGTGGATACAATAAACTTTTAGTTGCTCTTGCAAACACAGATGACCAAAGCACTAAGTTTAATATTTCAGTAAAAACGGGATCAAAAAGAAATCCTACAATCACTCAAACTGATTATATTTTAGATGTTGATGCTACATCTAATGGAAAAATAAATGCGGGGACATGGAAAATTAATTTTGATTATGTTTTTAGTGGTTCAGCAGAAATTAAGTTTGAAATTGATTTAATAAACCGAACAAATTCCACTTTAATTATTAAGCTTTTGAGTTCAGGATATCAAAAATTGCAAAGTGAAATATCTTCCAGTATTACGGTTCCATTTTTTATGCCACCAAGTAATGGTCTATTGGTCTTAAAGCTTTTTATTAAAAATTATGGAAACGGAGGTTTGCTTCAAGTGGAAAAAATTTCCTTGCCTGTTGACGGCAACACATTGGAATATTTCAAGTACACAAGTAAAAATCCAGAAGCTCCTCCACTAGGATTTTATGAAGATTTGTCTATTCAACCCACAGAGTTTATACCACCATGCACAGACTATTTAATGTATTTAGATTTGCCTTCAGCTGGATTCACTATATTTGACCCAGAAAAAGGTTTGGCAATTAATGGGGCATTATATAGTCCCACTTGGGTTACATCTTTACCTGAAAACATGGAGGTAAAAGTTATTGGCAGAATAAACTCTAGTTTTGTGTCAGGAGGTGCCACTGGTGTTCAGCCATATCAGGTATTTTTTAGAACTGGCGCACAAAATGAAATTATAGTCATTGACTCAAAAAGAAACTATTCTACTGGGCAAACTGTCACAGTTTATAATACATCAGACGCAACAAATAGCTATCAAGTAAAACAAATAATCACAGAAAGCAGATATAGGTTAACAAATAATATTTCAAATGTTACCACATTGAATGAAAATCAAGAATTAGTTGAACTAAATTTAAGAAATCCTGTTTTAGCAAAAACAGACAATTTGTTACTATTAGGGCAAAAAGATTACGGTAATAACACTAAATCTGTGGCTTTGAGTCTTCAATCACCAGGATACTATGCATCTCAGCCCACTCTATCCAATTTAAATTATCCATTAACAAATGAACCCTCAGTGAAGAACAAATTAGAAAATGTCCAGTTTGTTACATTTGATTACAAAGATCGTAAAACGTTTGTTTTAGGTGTCACACAAAACGGAAATTTAATTTACTCAGAAGATCAATATTACACTACCACGCAAGGCGCAAATTTTACTTTAGTAGAAGGAGATCCTAACAATTCACAAACCAGAGAGGAGCTTGATTATTATAACATTATTAAAACAGCAAATTACTATGGCACCGCGTCGATATCTTATCCGGGAATTTATACTTATCTGAATGCTTGTTTGGTGTTTTATGTATTTAAAAAAGTAAACAATTCCAATTTTAAATCAAACTATGTTATTTATGCAAGAAATATTTCAGGGGGAGTGATTTCCGAACCGATAGCCATTTATGATTTACAGGCTTATTTTGAAGCAAATGGCGTAGCATTAGATTTTGAGCTACCATCAATAGGCCAGATTTCTATTTGCAAAAACGATTTGTATTCTTTTGATGGCACTGTTTACATAACTTTCGATTGTGGTGGAAAACTTTTCTTCTTTAGTTTAATTTATCAACAAAAAAATTATTCAATAACGAACAGTATGATTATTGCAGGTAATCTGAGTCAAAATTCAAGTTCTACAAATCAAAAATTTATTAGTGGCATAAATACATTAATTCAAAAATCAGTATTATTTCAATTGAAATATAAAGGCACCCCATATTTTACACAAGATATCGACGGAAGCCAAAAAGTGGGATTTGTAGATTTTGATGGTTCATATTTAGGGGTACAATTCTTTTTAGGCGGT
>Ga0114974_10001495_pt1 | contig 18494 bp, 19 predicted proteins | sample S_130206_EF_Meta_FD_87318 | JGI IMG/M metagenome (GOLD analysis project Ga0114974, IMG submission 87318) | Freshwater microbial communities from Lake Simoncouche, Canada to study carbon cycling - S_130206_EF_MetaG | ecosystem: Environmental > Aquatic > Freshwater > Lake | place: Lake... | reverse complement strand
CACACACCCACACCCACACCCACACCCACACCCACACCCACACCCACACCCACACCCACACCCACACCCACACCCACACCCACCCCCACACCCACACCCACACCCACACCCACACCCACACCCACACCCACAAATTTATACAACCAAACAGATTAACCGGAGATTGGATAGGTTCTGTGTCTGGACATTATGTATTCGTCTGAATGATTTTAAAATCATATTGAAATGAATTTAAAATCATGTGCATGTATAATACAATCGCACCCATAAAATGCAACCACAACAGTCAATCCAATCCAACCAAGCCAATACGCTGGTCATTGAGGCATGGATTCACCCTCACGCTCTCACGCCCAGCCTGATTGTGCACAATCTGGAGATGCAAGGCATCCAAATACAATCGTGTTATAAAGGCATGACGATCACGATTGACCGCGGGCACTACGACTGCGCCGGCACCAATTACGCGGTGATTGGCGTGCGAACCACGAGCCCCATCCGTTACAACCCACGGCCACCGTCAAATCCACAGTCGTTTTATTGCTCCTTCTTTTCTCAGAAGGCGACGAGAGACATGGACACAAACGCGTTGCATCCTCACTGGCTCGGCAACTGCTGCGGGTTCATAGGTGCTGATTTTGAAACCCACGTTTCGCAGTGCTCGCACCGGCACGAGTCCGGGCACGCGAAGACGTGGAGAAAAGCCAACAAAGACGAAGTAAGCGAAGGCGAAGGCGAGTTGAGCGAAGGCGAAGCCCAAGACCAGGAAGACGCGGTGTCGGTGGATCCCTTCCCCCCAGCCAACACCAATCCCAACCCCAACCCCAACCCCAAACCCAAATCACTCAACCCGAAGGACAACCTGAGAATCATTCAGCTGCAGAAGAAGAACTTCTTGTTGCGGACGGAGCTGGATGCCCTGAAGGCGAACCTAGAAGCCATGAAGGCAGATATATGCACCATAAAAACGCAATTCGGATCAATAACGAATCTGGTGAACGAGCAGGAGGGGTGGATCAAGCGCGCCAACCAGTGCATGCAGGACTGGACCAACAAGGGGGTCATAGATCGCGTGTGGATATTGGAAACGCAGCACGCTTACCTTCGGTCCGAGCATTTGAAGCACAAGGAGCAGCAACAACAACAGCAGCAACAACAAAGGCTTCAATCACAACAACAGCCACAACATCCACAACAGCCACAACAACAGCCACAACCGAACAAATGCTGCAAATCGCTGCGCAAAAAACTCAAAAAACAGCACGCACGACACGAGACCGTGTGTTCTGAAATGTTGGAGAGGCTGACCCGGTTGGAAGCAAACGAAGCAAACCGGAATGTTGTCGTGAATGAATCGTGTAATAAGTGCAACGATGACGACATCAAGTGTAATAAGTGGAACGACGACGAAAACAAAGAAAATTACAACCCATTTGCCTTCAGCGCAATATACGATCATTATGATCAGAGTCACTATTTAAACAACACCTTCAATGATGACGAATGTCCCGCCCTGGACCTCATCGTAAACCATTATGCGACTGTCGATGTGCCCGTTGCTGTCGTTGCTTCCAATCCGGACAATGATAGCGACGATGATGCCTACGACGACGACATGTTTGAACTGATTCAAATTGATTTGCCATTACCGAAATAGGTTTTTAAAAAGGAGTCGGGAATGAATGCGTCTAAATGGGTCTGAACCTGGATCGGCCGCGTTGAGGGTTGGTTGGTCACATTCGCGTACACAATCCCCGTGCGTTTGTCGGTGTAATTATCTGCATTTTTATTTGCGTTGTTATCTGCGTTTTTGGTCATTTATAAATCCTATATATAATGACTGCAAATATGTTATTTATGCGCTAAATTACATATTAATTTTGAAGCATTTTATGGGTTGTCAGGTTGCGGTAGCTGCTGTGGTGGCTGTGGCAGTAGATCTGATGGCGGTTGACCAACATTATCTTGTGATGGTTTTGGTATTTCTCCGCCTCCTCTTTTGTAATGCCGTTTCTTGTGAGACCGTCGTTTCTTGTGAGACCGTCGTTTCTTGTGAGAACGCCGTTTCTTGCGAGAGCCGCCGTGAAAACCAATTTGGCCAAACAAATTCATATTGTCAATGTGGCTTTTTGTGTAACTCTGATTGGTCTCATCCAATGGTTTTTGATTCCTTTTTAAAATATCATTCATTTGTTCCATTGTATCCTCATTGTTTGCATTTTGCTGCACCCATTTTTGGAATCGTTTGTCTGCGCCGGGGTAAACGTCTGCAATTGCATCAAATTCACGATCCCGCATTTGTTTAGAAATTCTGGCTTCATGTCCAGTTTTCAAATTACGAATTGACATTTTGGGCTTGTGTTAAATAATTGGAGTGATATATAATATATGGCGACAATTAAATTTTATAAATAATAGAACATTGTTTCAAAAATTGATTGCTATAAAAAATGAACCAGAATCACGGCATCATCATCCGCATGGATCATTTGTCATTGCTCAATCCGCACCCGCGTGATGCGCGCATCAGTTTTGAACCCGTGGAGCACAAGTACACGATTGACGCCGACCCCAGCAAGCCCTACACTTCAGTCACCACGTGGGTGCACAGCCACTTCCGCGAGTTTGACACAGACGGCATCATTAAACGCATGATGGCCTCGCGCAATTGGAAGCAGAGTCCGTATTACGGCATGACTGCCGATGCAATCAAGGCGGCCTGGGACACGAACCGCGATGCCGCCGCCGCCGCAGGCACGGCCATGCACTATAACATTGAGTGCCATTACAACGGCCTTCCCATACCGCCGGATGACACCGAAGCCCCTGAATTCCGCTACTTCATGCAGTTCTACCGGGACCATGCGCTAAAACTCAGACCGTATCGCACGGAATGGACCGTGTTTGACGAAGCCGTGCGCATCTCGGGCTCCATTGACATGGTGTTTGAAAATCTGGATCCCGCGACCGGAGAACCCGACGGCACGCTCAGCATTTACGACTGGAAGCGCTGCAAGGAAATCAAGAAGGTGCCGTTTGGCGCGAAAGACTACTCGCACACCAACACAATCGCGCACATTCCGGACACGAACTACTGGCACTACTGCCTGCAGCTGAACACGTACAAGGCCATTTTGGAGCGGAACTACGGCAAGCGCGTGACTGACCTATTCCTGGTGTGCCTGCATCCCGACAACAAGAACGGGTCCTACCAGTGCATCCGGGTGGTGGACATGCAGGACGACATTGCGGCCCTGTTTAAGGAGAGACTGGACGCTTTTTCCCCCTTCAACAAATGTAACAACAGGCGCAAAGGCAGAACCCAAACCAAAGGCAAAGGCCAAACCAAAGGCAGAACCCAAACCAAAGGCAGAACCCAAACCAAAGGCAGTAAAAGCCAAAACCGATGAAAATGCGTAATAAAAATGAATTAAAGATTGATGCATAAACTAATAATAATCATAAAACAATCAATAGTCAATGATTAACCCAATGAATTTTTTAATGAACCGGTTTGGACTCACCCGAACGACGATTGTGGTTGCCGGAACCGTTGTTGCAACTGCATTGTACACGATATACAAGGCCCGCAAAGGCCGCAAGGCGCTCAAACCGCCGCACGTGGAACCAGAACCAGAACCAGAACCCCCGTTTGAAACCAAGTATTACAAAGAGTACGACGAGCTGGAAGATGACCCCCATACACCGGTTCCGTCGTTGAATAACCACGTGCGCGAAACCACGCCGCAAGGCGACGTCATCATGACGTACGATGCCGAACGAGTCGTGTTCTGCTATTACTGCGACAAGCGCTCGGTGCAGTTCAAATATTTGGAATCCGTGGCCCGAAAATACGTGATCACGCACGGCTGCAAGCGGATCTACATTGATTTCCGCGAAGAGTTGTCAAAGGCAAATATCAAGGCAGAAGCTGCAGCCGCGGTCGCGGCCAAAGCCATAGCCACGGCCAAACCCGCGATCAAGCCAACCTCCGTGTTTGCGCAGTTGAAAAAATACTCTATGATGACCACCACCAAGAACACCCCCAAGAACAACAACCACAACAACAACAACACCAATGCAAATCTCAAACATCCCATCATTAATAGCAATAACAAACACCTCGGCTCCAACAACAACAACAACAACAACAACAACAACAACAACAACAACAACAACGAGGAACGGGCCTGTGTGTTAAAAGAACAGGTGACGCGCTATTTGTATTGCGGGAGACTGGATGATTTCATTGCCGTGAGCGAAGGCAGCCATGCAACCGAAACGCATGATTTCAATATCATTAAGCCGATTGATTATGCCAGCTATAAAAAAATGAGCGATGCATGATGTGATCGTATTTTTCCATTTTTTTTATCATTAATATATATCCAATATTAATCATATATTAGATATTAGTCACACAATTATTAGTATGAACATGAACCCTAAAAGCAGGACCGCCATCAATTCCAATCGCACTCGTAGAAGGACCCCTCTTATTACCAAACCCAATATTCCACCTGCTTCCAAATCCAATGTTCTAAACAACAATAATATTCCTATTAAAATGGCTGAACCAGCTGTTACTGTGCCTGCTGTCAATATGACTGAACCAGCGACTACTGCTCCTGCTATCAAACCATCTGAACCAGCGACTACTGCTCCAGCTATAAAACTATCTGAACCAGCGAGTACTGAACCAGCTGTTACTGCGCCTATTACTGAACCAGCTATCAAACCATCTGTGCCTGCTATCAAACCATCTGAACCAGCGAGTACTGAACCAGCTACTACTGAACCAGCTATCAAAACATCTGTGCCTATTACTGAACCAGCTATTACTCTGCCTATTACTGAACCAGCTGTTACTGCGCCTATTACTGAACCAGCTGTTACTGAACCAGCTATAAAACTATCTGAACCAGCTGTTACTGCGCCTATTACTGAACCAGATGCCAGTATTCTGCCCGAGCAATCCCCTGCTTCCAGTGAATCCTCTGATTCCAATCCAACTATTGCAACTACTAGCCCCATTACAAACAACACCTCAAACAACGCAAACAATGTAACCGCAAACAATGTAACCGCAAACAATGTAACCGCAAACAATGCAAACAATGCAAACAATGTAACCGCAAACAATGCAAATTGCATGATATACCCATCTTTGTTTAGCAGCGCAGATTCGGCCTGTTACGTGCCCGAACCAATGCCAGAATTTAAAAAAATTGTGGAGGCCGCAATATATGACCCGATTTCTAACACAGGAGCAGCACTTGTGCAAGACTTGTTATATGCCACGGGAAACGCGGCGCTCATTGAAGCCGCCAAAGCCCGGGCGCTGACACCGGAACAACTTGCGCTGCTGAACAACGTGAGCGGCGATCCACAAGTGGCGGCCGAATTGGAAAAGTTTCAGGACAAATTGTCAACTGCGGTGGCACAAGGCATTCAACAAGCAAGCGACACCGCTTTAAAACCCGCGCAGGAAGCCGTGGGAAAATTGGTGAATGGAACGATTAACACCGTGCTGGATGATTTGAAGGACATCCCGCCAATCGGTTTGATAAGCAGTGGACTGACCGCTGTTCAAACGGGAGTGGATGCAGTGGAAAATGCAACCGACATTGCGGATAAATTGAAACAGGCTGCGGCTCCAGTCACCCAAGCGATGGCTGAAGTGGGGGATCTTACGGCCGCAATTAATAATGCGGCATCAAGCGCAGAGTCAAGCGCTGAAGGCGTGGCAACAAGCGCTGAAGAAGGCGCGGCAACAAGCGTGGCAACAAGCGCTGAGTCAAGCGCTGAGTCAAGCGCAGAAGGCGCAAAAACAAGTGCTGAAGAAGGCGCCGAAGTGGCTTTGCCTGCTCCTCAATTTACCAACGGTAACAACACCAACAACACCGACAAAGGTCCTTTTGCAACACCCAAGCCGACAAAGCAAGAAGAAATAGAAGAAAATAATCAGTTGGGCGGAGGAGGCTCTCGCAAGCGCCGCCACATTCACAAGTTGTCCCGTCGCATTGAACGCACGCTGCGCCGTGTTCAGAAAAAATACGGATTGAAAGACAAAAATGACTTTTTGCGGCGCACCCTTAGACGCGCCAAGGGTCGCAAGGGTTTATAAAACATTAGGTTTTCCGGGTTGATGACCAGCGAATGAATCCGTTGCTGCGCGCCAAATCAAATGATGAGCCCAGGTGCTCGCGCGCAATGTCGCATGTGTGCTGTTCAAACGGTGTCAGTTGCTGGTAATACGCTTTAAGCAATTCATTTGTATCCATTGTTTCGTCTGCTTGTATTGATTTAAACGCCATAAATTTAAATCAATTTTTCGGGTTTTCACTTAAATATAAAAGGATCCATTGCATTAAAATGCTGCGCCAAATTGCTGCCGCTTCAAAATTGAATGCGGTCCCCATGCCGTGGGACGACTACTTCATGTCCATCGCCTTCCTGGCCGCCATGCGCAGCCCGTGCACGCGCCTGCGCGTGGGCTCCGTCGTCGTGAAGGATCATCGCATCATCGCCATGGGCTACAACGGCTACATCGCCGGCGCCCCGCACGTCAGCCGCCTGCGCGACAACCACGAGCAGGCCATCATCCACAGCGAAATCAACGCGGTCAGCGACTGCGCGCGCCGCGGCGCCAGCCTCCAAGACGCCGCCATTTACGTCACGCACTACCCCTGCATCAACTGCTTCCGGTCGCTGGCGGCGTGCGGCATCCGCCGCATTCACTACTACAATGACTACATCAATGACCCGCTTGTAGCAGTCTTAGCTCAAGACGCCGGCATCGTCATTCATCAGCATCAGGCGCCGCATCAGGATCAGCAACCGGATCAGTGATCTGAATCACTTCGTGCGACGGCAGCGCATGCCGGCACACGGGGCACTCCGCGCTCTCGGTTTCCAGCCACGTTTGAATGGCGTCCTTGAAAAATGCGTGCCTGCACGGAAGAACGAGCACGGCATCGCCCTCCGCGAACTCGGCCTGCGTGATGGGGCAGCACTTGTTAGTGGCATCGCCACCACTATGACATGCTAGCAGCAGTTCCCGCATGGCTTCGGGCGTAATCACGGTGCGCACGGGCGCACGGTCGTAGAGCGAGGCTTCCATGACATTTGCAACATGCTGAGCCCGATGATTGGCGCGGTTAGCATTTGAATCATTTTCCCGTAATTGAATCCGAGTTCCAGTGCGGTGGCAGTGCGCCAATAGAGCCAAGCAATTCATTATATTGGTATTGTATTGTATTGTATTTTGTTTTTTTTAACACTTGCACTCCTTAATGTTTTAAATGACGCATTTTCAAATGTCATCCACATTAATGTGATCCACTTTGAGTTTGGGCACGGCAACAGGTTTAGGCGCATTAAGCGCGGCAACAGGTTTAGGCGCGGCAACAGGTTTAGGTGCTTCTTCCAATGATTCATCGGATTCATCCGAATCCGAATCCGAATCCGATGACGGCATATCATAAACCCGCTGATGTAAATCATCTTCTTCGTCGTCGTCATCTTGATCATTGCCCTTGTCTTTGACCAGTTTGCTGTACTTCATCGTGGTGCTGTCGGCAAATTGCACTAAGCTACCGCCATTATTAGTTCCATTGTTGCTTCCATTGTTGGTGCCGATGCCTTCATTGGCGGCAGCAACGCCCTTGAAGCACGGCTCATTCTTCAGCAAGCGGTCGCGCTCGCCGTCGTTGTAAACTTCCAGCAGGTCGCACGTGTCCTGCTTGCTGGACCACTCGCGCAAGCCCACTAAAACCCAGGAGCCCGAGTCCAGAATGTTGTCGCGCTTGCCGCGCCCCTTGAACTTGTTGCGAATGATGCACAGCTTGTCCGCCCCGGCTCCGCCTCCACTTAAGAGGCGCACGTAGCACATGCCGTTGCCCAGCATTTTGGAAACCACTGCATACTTCTCTGCTTCGTCGGTCGCCACGCGCAGCTGCTTGGACCCGCCGCATTTAGCGGCGTTCACGTGCTTGCGCGCCAGCCCTTTGCCCTTGTTTCCTCCCGTGTCGTTTTTGACCATTGAACCGAATGGATGAATGTAATGGATGAATGAATGAAGAAGGAGGTGGTAGAGTTATAAAAACATGCTGGCCACTTTTTAAATGGGTTTTAAATATATTTTCTCTCGTTCAGGTATAACGCAATCACAACAATTAAGATGGCAAAAACTGCATGGATGGTCCATTTGGACACGTTTAGAAAGGCACACCCTGGCATGGACCCCAAAAAAGTTTTTGGCGAGGCAGCAAAAACATACAAGAAGAAGCAGAGCGGCGGCACCCTTCCCCAACTGAACCCGGAACCCATCTCTGGAATCAAAGGAGACAGCGGAACCGGCGTTCAGATGACCGCCCGTCTTTATAGCGGTGGATCCAAGCGTCGCGGTTCCAAGCGTCGTGGTTCCAAGCGTGGTTCCAAGCGTGGTTCCAAGCGTCGCGGAACCAAGCGTCGCCACTAACTAAAGCAAGTCGCGCTTAAAATGATTTTCATTTAATAAAAATCATTTGCATGCAAAATCCGGTAATAAATCAAGGGTGTGAATCCCGGGATAACACAACCGTGGTTTGGGCAAAAAAATCGGTATTGAAGTTTTGCACAAGGCTGTCGTACGTCTCAACCGTTTCGTTCATGTAAAACAGGTCGGTGAAGGCGCTCTTGGTGTCGCCCACCGTTTTGCGCCGCGCGGGATCGGGATGCACGTTCATTAGCAGTAGCTGCACGTACTGAATGATCAAATGGTTGTTCGCGAAGCCCGTTTCGGAAATGAATCCTAAAATTTGAAGATACGCAACGCTGAGAGAGTAGTTGTCCCATGTGGGCCATCCTTTTAGCAGCGCCCTGCACGCTATGCCGCGCTCCACTCCGATCCACGTGTCGCATTGCTCAATGCACGCCTTCAGATACCGCGCGCGAAACCCCTTGGAAAAAATGCGAAGGGCGGCGTTGGCGTTCACAAAGGTTTCGCATATGGACGTCACGTCATCGCGGGACAGTGGCCGAGACGCGTTCTGCAAGAAATTAATGACGTGCGATTCCAGCGGCCACACGTAATACTCGGGCGAGTACTTGTAAAAATAGGTGGCCCAAAAACGGTCGCCCTCACTCAACCGTTTGATGGGGATGGACAGCCCGAAATCAATGATGATGGGCGTGTCCGTCTTCAAATTCATCAGGATGTTCTGCATTTTGAGGTCGTAGTGCACCACTTCGTGCTCCACCAACCGTTCAATGGATTCAATTAAATAGGAGTAGGTGTCAAAAATACAGGAAATGATTTTCTTTTTGTTGTCCCCCATATTGCCAATGTATTCATAAAAATACAGGCTGTCAATGTAGGGCATTTTCATGAGCATGAATTTCTCTTTCTTTTTCTCTTTGCCCTTCTCTTTGCCGTTCTTTGGATTTGGAACAATGTCGCACTTGGTCAACGCGTGCGGGTTATTGCGGTTCACTTTCTCTAAATTCACGATGCAGGTGTCAATGACCGGCACGAAATTCACTCCGTAATTCACAATCCCCTTCACAATGTCGCCCACGGCCACTTCATTCTCAGCCACTTCGTCTTGCACGACCAGTTTGGTGGCGTAGCGCCGGTCATCCATGGTTTTGCCGCTGCATTCTATGCCCGGATGATACAAGCACCCGTATGCGCCTTGGTTTACCAATTCGGTCATCAAAACAAACTCTTGCAACCTCGCTAAAAATAAACAATCAGGGCAGTATTGTATTATAATTGCATTATTATTTTGAAACGGCAACTAACAACTAACTGCCGGGTTTGGTCATCATGAAGTAGCGATTCTTGTACGTTTTTTTGAGTTTGTCATGCACGGCTTCGCCTGTGGGCATGATTTCAGACAGTCGCGTGACTTCGCGGCTGTAATAATCAATATTCAATTTGCAAAACTCGGCAAACCCGATAGCGGGCGTGTAAGCATGTGCATCGCGTCGCAGCCCGCAATCAATGTGGTCGTCCATTGCATCCAACAGCTGGTGGTTCAACAGAACGTAGGCACGACCGAGCCTTTGTGAGGGAGGGGTGTGGGGCGCCAAGGCACGTCTCGTGCCGAGCCGTTGTGTGCTTGGCACCGTAGGTTCCCTAGTCCGGAAGTAGTAGCGCCCGCTCTTGAACAGCTTGTCCGCAACGTCGCCCTTGTAACCGAGAGCGCTTAGTCGCGCGACTTCATTCTTGAACAGTGCGGCAATTTCGTCGTGCGCCAGCCACGCCGCCCACGCCTCCTTGTACGTCTTGCGATCGTCGTATCGGTGCAGATTGGCAAATGCCGTCACGTGCTCAATGAGCGCGCCGGAAAATTCAAAGCGCAGAACCCGACCCCCAACACGAGGGGTGTTATTCATATTCAGGTCGTCATTCACGGCAGTCATGATGATGGTGTATTTGGATGTGGGTAATGTGAGATCAATTTAGGAATCAATTTAGGATTCAATTTTTTATTTTTATGCGCACACATGCACACATAAAAATGAATGAAATGTGCTAAGCGCAACCCTCATCCAGAGGATGAGCTGTAAATGCACTCAAACATGAGCGCAAACGACCAGTCCATGTTGTTCAGATCCAGCACGCGCCCGAACTCGTCCACCAGCGTGATGCGTATGCGCTGAATGTCCACCGGACCGAAGTATTCGCGGCTGTAAGTGAGCGACGTGCTCAGCGACTCTCCGGAAATCACATTGAACGCGCCGGTTGACCCAATCTGCTGCTTGATGTTCAGCCGCGCGATGATGTTGGGCGCAATGGTGGACGACCCGAACGCCGACGCGTAGTAGTTGTTCACGTTGTTGTTGTAGTCGTCAATGCACAGGAACACGTAATTCGGGCCGGTGATCAGGCAGATGCCCTCCGACACCGCCGCTTGCGGCACAGAATTTCCACTCGGATCCAGTCCCCCGTTCATCTCGTACATTGCCGTGCGAAACCCCAGCTGCCAGCCCAAAAAGTAGGGCAGCGGCCGCGTGTCGTTTTGAAAAGACGAACTGAAATCGGTGATGCCCCCGGTTGCGGAATTCGCGTTTCGGTCTATGTTGGCTTTGACATTGAACACGATGCGCATTGCACCTGTGTATGGCACCCGAGTATAAGGTGGTGTATCACCTTCGTGTGGCAGAGGTTGTCCCTCGGCATCAACCGCCGAATTGCACGCAAAGATGCTGCGCCCGCTGGTTCTGTCCACTGAAAATGCCAGTCCGGTTTCCTTCACCAAGTCGGTCCCCATCAGAATGCCGTTAATGGCGGTCTCAATCGCCGTGCCGTTCCCGTTTTGAAACGACGCGTTGTAGTTGCCGTCTGGAATGAGCAGGGTGTACTGCTTAGTAAAATTAAACACTGAGGATGTTAGAATATCGGTGGGGGCCCCGCCAACTGGTGATTCTCCCCACTGAAACACAATGCAATTGTTCTCGTACTGCTGGCTGATGGCATAGTATGTGAGCGGCAGCTCGTACGTGGCCACGCTCATGCTGGTCACATTTTCAAACTTGTACGGAATGTTGAACACGAAGTCCGTGCTTCGGGTGGTGTAGTAGTTGCTTCTGAAGCGCGTGTCCACATTCAGCGCGCGCTTAATGGTGCTCATGGCGATGGGGTTCACAATGCCGGGGGGCGCCCCCGTCAGCACCGACTTCCCATTTTTAAAATCGCCAGCAATCCCCACTTGGACCGAAGGCCGGGTGATTATAAAGTTGTCACCATACTGTTCCACCTCATTTTTAAGTTGCATGAATTTGGTGGGTGCTGGGGCAGGGGCAGTAGAGGAAGCAGAGGAAGCAGAGGAAGCATGGGCAGCAGAGGAAGCAGAGGAAGCATGGGCAGCAGCACCGCCCTTCGCATTTTTAAACAGTTCCGTGGTTGTCTGGCGTGACTGAGACAGCCGATTCACCGCCTTATTCAAAAAATCGTGGATTTTTCCTTTTGTCACGGGTCCCAACTTGGGATCCCCCTGTATTTTTTGTTTCAGCGCGGCACAGGTGTGATTCACTGACTCGGCGTCTTCATTCGTGGTCAATCCAAAAAAGTTCAGCAACTCTTGCAACGAATAATTGTGCACGTTCAAATCAAACAGCTGCGACATAATATGACAATAAATAACAACAAACAACAAACAACAGTCCAGTGTATATAAAATTGCATTTATTTTTTATATACTATTTTTAACAATTCATGGATTTATCTAATTGCAGGAACGGCACCCCCCGGACGTTTTGACATTGATCAATCGGTTTATGCTAAAACGGTTGGACCGGGTGACTGGCACAGGAGCCCGTGAAACGGGAGCGCGCGCAACCGTAGGTGCAGGAGATGCATAAATGAGAGGCTTGCGAATAAATGCAAACGTAAAATTGGTATTCATTGTTGGTTAGTATACTATACAACAATAAAAAAATATGGCGGGTGCACCCCCCCTAAACGGAGTTCAAGCACATGGTGTACATCAGACGGTTGGTGAAATAGCCGATGGCATTTATGATGAGCATCGTCCAAAACCCGGAATTGGTGATGGCATAAAGTTTGCCCCCAGACGCCACGATCTTATAGAGCGCTAAAAACAGTTGCCCAACCACTGACAGCGCCGAAATCACCATGAGCCAGTAAAACCAGGAGCAGTACTGGCGGTTGGTGAAAGGCGCAAACCAGCCGCCCATGGAAGAATTGTTGAGTTGCACAACTGCGGAGTTCATTATATAAATAAATGCTTGTTATAAAATGAGCGCAGAAAATAAAGTGCATTCGCCGAAATTTTTAAATTTGATTCGGGACGGGACACATGCACCGGTCATCGCGGTGGCTATATGCGATGCCGTACTTCTTTGTTTTATTGCCTTCCACGGGAGCAACGGTTTGGGTCTGCGTGCGATAAGGACCCCGTCCCTTAATGCGCGCCAAATACCGCGCATACGACCCGTGCTTAATGTCCACCCCCTCGCCCGCGGCTGAGCACGACCCCGGACGCATGCGCGTTATTGAAGTTTTCGTGGAACTGGCGTTGTAGCTGGGCACGTTGCGCATCACTTTCCCCGGTTCTGCGCGGTCGCTGCCCTGGTTCCAGTTCACATACCCGTATTTGGCGATGGGCGCCACATAAACATTCAACCCCGCCAAGTTCTCTAAATATTCGGACTGCGACACGCGCACCGTGTTTTGAATGCGGCGCTGCGTGGCATCGGCCGTGGGTCCATCCATGCACCCGTTGCACCGGTTGCACCCGTAGCACCGGCTGGAATACACGAACCACAGGGGCTCGTTGCCGGATGCATCGCACTGGTTGCAGTAATACGTGTCGGGCGTGTATTCGGAATTTAACGGAACGCCCGTGCCTATGGGCACATCTCTTGAATGGCGGTCAACATGCGCATCATAATCAAATTGGCTGTCATAATGGTGGTAATATTGATCCATTTTTAACTTAATAACTTACTATATTATTATTATTAATTATTATAAATCCATAAATCCAAAAAAATTGAACAAATTCCCATTTGGATTTAAACCAACCACAACTCCTTAGCCATGAACATGGAACCCAATTCCGATCCGAATCCCGAACCCAGTCCCGAACTCAATGCAATCACAATGACCATAACGAATCAAGTCCCTGGATACTATAAATGCGGCCACTGCGCCCTCCACTTCAAAACCCGAGCCCGCTTCCGAGCCCACGAAGCAACCTGCCTGTCGTTGAAACAGATTCGGGCCCGCGCCACCTTTGCACCAGAGTCCGATGCATCCACATCATCTATGACCATGAACGACCTGTTTGCGCTCGTGCAGCAGCTGACCGTGCGGCTGGAAACCGCCGAGCACGAAATCATCCACTTGAAGAAGCAGCAGCAGCAGCAGCAACGACAGCAGCAACGGCATCAGACCCAAATTCATCGCGACAACCTGTTGCAGTGGCTAAATGATCCAGCGCTTAAAGCGCTCACGACAACATTTTCGGACTGGTTGCCCGCCATGCCCCCCATCACTCGCGAGCACCTGGCGCTCGTGTTCCAGCACGGCTTCATGGACGGCATGTGCGCCATCATTGCATCCATCATCTCCCCCCCGTCTGGTCCATCTTATCCACTTTCCGCCTACGACGAGGCCCCGGGCACGCTGTTCGTCTACGAACAACAAAATGAATGCATGGGCGCACCCAAACAGGCCATTTGTGCATGGCGTCCCATGACGCACGCCGAATTTGAGCGGTTCATTAACCGCATGCAGAAGCTGTTAATGAACGAGTTTGTGCGCTGGCAGCAGGATCACACGGCACAGTTGCATGAACCCGAATTCGCAGAGAAGTATGACGCCAACCTGTTGAAGGTAACCGGCAGCGGCAAAGCCAAGAGCGGCGGCTGTTCCAATCGCGACATGCTCATGACCCGCATGAGGCCGAAGGTCTACGCGGCAATCAAGCGCACGGCGAATGCCACGAGCGAATAATTAAATTCATTACACATCATCGCACATCACATCATCGCACATCACATCATCGCACATCATCACATCATCACAGATCTATCATCATTTCAATTTATTTTTTAACCAGTCGCTCAACAGTTTGAAGCCTTCGCGATGAACGCGCACATGTGTGGGCACGGGCGTGGCCCCGTCGTCGCTTTCCCCGTACTTCCCGCTCCACGAGTTCCACAGAAAGAACGCCCCAATCAGCATGAAATACACCCCCGAAATGCACTCCAGCGTGGAGTTCTTTGCCTCGCTGGTGACATACGCGCCGCCCCACGCCGCGAAAAAATACGTCACCATGAGTATCACGGCGGTCGTCACTTGAACCTGGTGCCGCTTCCAGTACGTCACAATCGCCATGAACGACAGCGGCGGAAGAATGGTGAGCAGCACGGTTCCCGCCGCCGTTTTGAAGTTGGACGCGATGCCCAGCACCAGCAGCCCGGGCACCATGACTTCCGCGCCCGATTGTCCCAGCGCCCCGCCCGCCAGACCCCCCACAATTCCCAGACACACGGTTGCCAACGTGGAGTTCATGATAAATAAATGAATATACCATATGCATTTATTTTTACATTTACATTTGATCCCATTTCTCTCCTTTTCCCCTTTACACCCTTTGAACCAGCATGGTTGTAAGGTAAAACAATGTGCCGCCCCACACCGTGTCCGTTACTGCCGTGAAGAGCTGCCATTTGGACAGCAGCGCCAGATTGGTGAACTCGTACACGCCATAAACCACCAGGCCCAGCAGGAACGCGTCCTGCGCCGACCGCCCCGGCCGAATGATGAAGTAGTTCAGCCCGAAAATCAGGAACACGTAGGTGACAACCGCACCGAACATGTTGATCACCATGGGCGAGCCCTGCACCGCCACAATCTGGCGCGTAAAGTGGCCCTTAATCATGCTCAAATATGCGAAGTCAATGGCCACCAGCGCCAACGCCGAGGCCAGCATCTTATATTGTTGCTGCATTAATTCAAATCAACGGGATGAACAAGAGAGAAATAATGCAATGAATGAATATGTTTTGTGTTGTGGGTTTTATGTATGCAATATGCGCACATAAAAATATATTTCAAAAATGCATTTAAAGCATGCGCGCCATATTCGTTTACCTGCAATAAAGCAACCCCAACAACACGCCAACACAATGACAACCACAACTCCATCAACCCGGCTTTACGACCAAGCCTGCATCGCACAGAGCATCGCACAAAAGCGTTTTAAAACCGCCAAACTCAGTGCACCAGACGAGCTCCACTCGTTAAATGACAACACCAACTGGGACGCCCTGACTCGCAAGGAGTTCCGCGAGATCATGATCCGCATGGAATCAATTACCGAACAGTTTTACAACGACTTCGGAGATTTAACTACCGGTCGTTGCAATTATCCCAGTCGCAGTTCTACCATCAAGGCGTTCTGGGCCGACGAGTGGGGATGCGAATACCTGCCCGAGTCCGGACGGTGGATTGACCTGGCTACCAACACAGTAATTAAAAGCGAGACGGAGAAGAAGGCGGAGCGCGATGCCAAGAAGGCATTAAAGGCATTGACGAAGGCATCAAAGAAGGAGGCAAAGAAGCACCAGTACAATGACGAGGAGGAGGAGGAGGCGTATGAGAAGGCTTATGCAGTAGCGCAGTCGGCACAGTTACTGTCGGCACAATCACACTCGGAAAAGGCACAATCAGAAGCGCAAACACAAAAGGCACAAAAATCGTTGGAAGACCAAGTGAAGCAGCAGCAGCAAGCCTACGACGCTTGGTTTGACGCAGAGGAGGAGGCGTATGCGGAGGCGTATGCCCAAGCGAGATTGCAAGAAGAGCAACAGCAACAGCAACAAAAATCACAAAAAGAGGCGCAAGCCTATCTGGACTCGTTCAATTACACTTCTGAGGAGGAACAAAATGAGCCTGTAACCACTCGTATCTGCTGCCAGGCGGTGCTTTACATTGAGGAGCTCACCGAGACCAAGGGCGATCCCGATTGGCGCGCTTACATTTACTACGACGCGCGCATCCGCCGCTACGTGCTCAAAGGCACCCGCCGCTCGCTGCGCGCCACCAGCAAGAAGACCGTGTTTCCCGAGATCAAGCTCTGCTTCAGTTCGTCCAGAGAGCTGGCCCGCTACCTGTGTTCCTCAACCGACTCGCTTTTGAACGTCAGCATGTTGGCCATGGCCAGTGCAACCGTGAAGGACGCCACTTTTGCCGAGCTCTACGCGCTTCCCGCCCGCGGCTGCAAGACGGAGCTGTTTGGCTACGATGAAACCCGTCCCCGCTTTTCCACCTTTGTCAACTACTTGTGCATGGTGCGCGACATTGATGCCACGCATTCCACGTTCGCCTCGTTTTAACAACACCTAAAAATGTAAAACATGAAACATGAAACATGAAACATGAAACATATCATTTTGTCATATAAATTACATGTGGTTATATACATATATATAATATACAATGGTTAACCCATGTCCGGATGGACAAGTTCTGGATAAACTGACTAAGGAGTGTCGCCCCCCTTTAAAACGCGGAAGAAAATCGGGCAGATTTAGTGCAACTACAACTGTAAAAGCAAAAACAACGGCAACTGTAAAAGCAAAACCAATGGCAAAAACAAGAGCAAAAAAACCATGTCCGGATGGACAAGTTCTTGACAAAGTCACGAAGGAATGTCGGCCACCTTTGAAGCGCGGAAGAACTGCCAAAAAAAGCCCCAGTAAAAGCCCCAAAAGCCCGTCCATTGAGGTTCACGACAACACGACCCTGGATAAGTACGGATTTGCCGTTACCGTTTTTAGACCCAAGGTTTATAATGATGCCAAAACATACAGGCAAACCACAATTTCATTTGGAAAACGCAAATCATAACCCATAAAATGAATAATAAAAAATGAATAAAAATAAAAAATGATTCAAATGCATGTGACATAACATTTGTATCATTTATAAGACATATCATATACAGTCAATGACCCAAAAAATGAAGGTCAACTTCTATCTGGACTATCCCAAACACAGCTACTACGAGGTCATACTAAACCCGCATAAGGACTGTCCAAGCAGCATCATGGCCTCCGTTTTTCAAAAACTTTACCCGCCGCATCTGCACTCTTATAGCACCCTTGATCCCGCGTTCGTCCACGTGCAGACGGGTGCCATAATAAATTCATACAAAACGTTTGCCGAAAACGGCATAACCATAACCAATAACAATGAAGACACGATACCCGACATTCGCATCCGTCTGAAAATCAACGTGCTGCCTCTGTCGCAGTTGCCTTAATTATTTTTGTCTTGTTTTTTTTGTGTGTGCGTAGTATAGCACACACAAACCACACAATAACTAATGGGAGGCGGTGGCGTGATTCCGGTGGCGCTGCACGACGGTGTATTACACTTCCTGTTCGGCCAGGAGAACGACGTCATTCGTGACGCGTCCAAAAACCAGGACTGGGGCGATTTCGGCGGCTCAGCCAAGCCCGGCGAGTCCGAAATGGACACCTGCGTGCGCGAGGGCGCCGAGGAGCTGAACGGGTTTTTCGGCAGCAAGCATGATTTTAGGGCGCTCCTGCGCAAGAACCAGGTCCTGAAGCTGACCTACGACACCCGCGTCACCTACTTGATGCGCGTGGACTACGACGAGCGCCTGCCGCTCTACTTTAATAACAATTATCGCTTCTTGAAGGAGAACCATACTCTGCGGGCCATTGCGGCGCACCCGGAGAACGGCTACTTTGAAAAGTCACACGTCCGCTGGTTCACGCTGGAGGACCTGAAGCGCGAGCGCGGCGCGTTCCGCGAGTACTTCCGCAACTTCCTGGACATGATTCAGTACCGCGCCCCCGAAATCCGGCGCTTAGTGGATAAGCGTAAGCGCAGCAACCGTAAGCGCAGCAACCGTAAGCGCAGCAACCGTAAGCGCAGCAACCGTAAGCGCAGCAACCGTAAGCGCAGCAACCGTAAGCGCAGCAACCGTAAGCGCAGCAACCGT
>Ga0114974_10001494_pt1 | contig 18504 bp, 17 predicted proteins | sample S_130206_EF_Meta_FD_87318 | JGI IMG/M metagenome (GOLD analysis project Ga0114974, IMG submission 87318) | Freshwater microbial communities from Lake Simoncouche, Canada to study carbon cycling - S_130206_EF_MetaG | ecosystem: Environmental > Aquatic > Freshwater > Lake | place: Lake... | reverse complement strand
TGGTGCTGCTGGTGGTGCTGGTGGTGCTGCTGCTCCTCCTCCTGGTGATGCTGCTGCTGCTGCGTTATCAGTAAGTTCTTTCACTTTATTTTCAAAACGCTCACGTAATTCTGTATACTTTTTAATTTCTCCATCGACAAGGCCTGAATGCGGTGGGTTCAAAATGTGATTAATTCTTTCAATTCCCTTATTACATTGATCCACCGTTATGCCTAAATTTAATAGTAATTCATAAGAATTTAACATACGACGTATATCATCTAGTTCGTGTACTAGTTTTGTTTTATGAGCTTCAGCTGCTGCTGCTGCTTCTCTTTCAGCTTGTGCTGCTTGAATTGCAGCAGCTTTTGCAGCTGCTTCAGCTGCTGCTTTGGCTTCAGCTGCTGCTTTGGCTTCAGCTGCTTCTCTTTTTGCTGCTTCAGCTGCTGCAGCTGCTGCACGTTCAGCTGCTTCTCTTTTTGCTGCTTCAGCTGCTGCAGCCGCTGCACGTTCAGCTGCTTCTCTTTTTGCTGCTTCAGCTGCTGCAGCCGCTGCACGTTCAGCTGCTTCAGCTGCTGCGGCTGCTGCGGCTGCTGCTGCTGCAGCTGCTGCTGTACCTGCTGCCGATGCTGCACGTTCAGCTGCTTCTCTTTTTGCTGCTTCAGCTGCTGCAGCCGCTGCACGTTCAGCTGCTTCAGCTGCTGCTGCTGCTGCACGTTCAGCTGCGGCTGCTGCGGCTGCTTCAGCTGCTGCTTTGGCATCAGCTGCTCTTTTGGTTGCTGCGAGTGCTGCGGCTGCTTCATCAGCTGCTATTGTGGATGAATTTGGCGGAGGAGTTGATGGATCTTTTAGAAGACTTAGTGATGCAGCGATTTCAATTCCAGTGGCTGCAGCGGAGGAACTTGCTGTTGGTGGCGGTGCCAGTGCTGATGGCGGTGATGATGGCGGTGCTGATGCTGCTGATGGCGGTGCTGATGCTGCTGATGCTGCTGATGCTGCTGCTGATGGTAGTAATGGTGCCGGTGGTGATGGCGGTGGTGATGGCGGTGATGGTGGCTGTGATGGTGGCTGTGATGGTGGCTGTGATGGCGGCTGTAATGGTGGTGTATTTATTGCTGCAATAGCCGCCATAGCTATTGCTGTTGCAGCAGAGTAATTGAACATATTATTAATTTTATTTGCCAATGCAGTAACAATTGCTAAAACTTTATTATGATCATGGCCAGAGAATGCTACAGGAGGCTGAAGGGAGTCATTTATAGCTGCACTAATAGCTATACCGATCGCTGCCGCTTCATAATCAGTGGAATCTACTGCTGCAGCTGCAGCTGCAGCTGCTCTTGCTCTTGCTGCTTCTGCTGCTGCTGCTGCTGCTGCTGCTTCTGCTTCTGCTGCTGCTGCTGCTGCTGCTGCTGCTGCTACTCTTGCTGCTTCTACTGCTGCTGCTGCTGCTACTGCTCTTGCTATTGCTGCTGCTAATCTTGCGTTAAGTTTTGCTTTTTCTACTTTTGCTTTTGTTAATCTGCTCTTTATCCTATCTCTCTCAGTAGGATCTGTAGTCTTGTTTAACTCTTTCTCTAGATTAACTATCTCTCCGTCTAGATCAGCTAATTCTTGTACTAGATCAGCTACAGATTTATTTGCAGCATTTGCTTCACATTCTCGTAATTGGAGTATTGCATCCGCTGTGTTTTGTTCTGCTCGTCTTTGTGCAGCAAAAGCAGCAGCTTGTGCGGCAATAGCAGTCGCTAGTTCTGCCCTGAGTCGTGCTAGTTCTGCAGAATTTATATGGGAGCCTGATAGTCCACCAGTTATTGCTCTATCATAATTTTCCTGTGCCCGTTGAGTTAGTATTAGAGATTCTGCAAGGCGTCTTTGTGCTTCTGCAACTTCTGCTTGTGCTGTAGCCAAAAGATTTTGTAACCTTTGTATCTCTGCACGTAATTTTACAACAGCAGCAGTAGCTGAGTTTCGCTCAGCTTCAGCTGCTGTAATAGCAGCTACTGGATCTTTTAATTCACCACATGCAGTCTTGCAGTCATCTTCTTTCTCATACAAACCAAGTGGAATTGGTGCTCCTGCTGGAAGATTAATTGTTTGTTTACTGCATTTACCTTCTAGTGGATTGCAGACCCAGACCTCTCGTGTATTTACTGGTGACCCTCCGCCTCCTCCTTTTTTACAACTCGTCTCACAATCTTCTTTTTTAAGAAATTGAACATCTGTAATAGGTGTTGCTGATGCAAGAATTTCATAGGAAAAGCACTCACTTGTAGTAGGATTACAGCTCCAAACAGTTTGATTAGGAGCTTTTTTACATTTTTCATCACATTCAGCTTGTGACTCAAATTGACCTGCAACAAGTTCTAATGATGCGGGAATATTATAAGAAACACACTTGTTTGTAGCAGGATCACAGCTCCAAACTTCTTTAGTAGGAGGTGCATCTATACATTCTTGTAATTTATTTATAAATGTAATATAGGCTTCTATTAATATATTTAATGCTTCAAAAAGTTGTTTATAATAAATATTGGTTTGATCAGGCTTGAGTTTTGATTTAGGAGGTGGAGGAGGGGGAGGAGGGGGTGGAGCAATAAATCCACTTGCATTTGATAATTTTCGTGGATCTAAAAATTCATTTGTAACATTTCCAATTGATAGAGAAGATTCAATCTTTGCTACTTCTTCGCGGAGAACTCGTTGCGTTTGATCAGGATTTGAATTATTTTCAATATCTTTCAAAAGATTACTTCTCATTTGTAACAACCATTTTGCAATTAAGTACGGATATCCCTTTCGAACAGTAGAAGTTGTCCATTCAATAAATTCATAAATATCATCGTAGGTTACATCATTTGGAAGAGAAATCTCACTTTTACCAGATCTATTTAAAAATCCATATGCAACAAGTGCTGATATATCACTTGATAAATACTTCTTATCGCATTTACTTCTTTTTTGCATATCTTGTAAAGATCCTTTTATTGTTTTTCCATTTATTTGAGAATTTTCATATTGTTTATCTTTTATTACAGGCATTGCTGCAATAGGTGGTGCAGAACCTGGTTCTTGAACATCTTCAACATTATTTTTATATTCTTTCAAAGCATTATCTAATGCAATTTGTGCATCGCAAATAGTTCCTTCATGGGTTTTAATATCAGTACATTTATCTAATACATTTAATATTTCTAATTTTTGGATGAGATCATTCATAGATTTATCTAAGTTATGAACATCTGTGAAAAGATTTTGTAATTCACGAAAAAGGCCAGAGGGGGTAGGAGGGAGTTTTGCAAGGCAACTGTCACGCGGTGTAAGAGGGGGCGGAGGTGTTTTGGGTGGTGGAGGGGGTGGAGGGGGTGGAGTTTTCTTAAATTTTACCATTACATAACTATCGCGGAATAGATCGCGTTTGAAATCGGTATTTGTACTGAGAGTTAGGACGGGTAAAAAATTTTTAATAGGCATTTCATGATTTAATATAATTTTATCTTCAGCAGCAATCATTGTTAAAGTTCCAATCGAATCTTTACAATTAGATTTTGTTTTATCTGGGCATAATTTAAATAACTCAATATCATGAATATTTTTAGGGGCATGTAGATTTAATATTTTTTCATCTCTTGCCTTTATTAATACCTTTTTTTTAGGTTCATCTATTTCTGTAGCAATTGCAGCATCATCCGCAGTTGTAGGATTTTCTTTTCCTGTTTCTGGTGCAAGTAATACTTTTGTATTTGCAATAAGATCTTGATGAGCTCGAATCGTAAATGAATATCCAAGCTTTTTTGCTTGTTCAATTGCATTTAATCCTAAACCACATGAACGATGTTCAATACTTAGTACGGTATTCTCTATAGAATAAAAATCATTCCAACGGATTGTATTAGCACCTGGAACTAAAACTTTTTCTACAAATTGAATATCTGGATCATAAAAATAAATAGATTGATCTGAAAGAGGTAAAACAGTAGGATCTTTGCAATTGGTTGTTCGTCGTAACGGATATCCTCCATGTGCCAAATAAAGAAATTTATTATCTTTTATCATAAGTTGGTGAGCAGATGGAAGATAGGATAAAATAATATTCATATAATCATGATAATAATTTGCATTATTAGACGCATCAATGTCATAATTTTTACTATTAAAAATAGTTTGTAGATCATTTAAAAATCCTTCCCTGACATTTACATCAAGTTCTTCATGATTTCCACGTGTAATATAAAACTCTCCATTTGGATTTCCTTTATTTACTAAATAAAGATAAAAAAGAGTGTAATAGATTTCATAGCCCCATACTCCACGATCTGATAAATCTCCCAAAAATAAAATATTTAGTTTATTTCCATTTTGTTTTTGAAGCAACCCTTTATCATTTATATATCCTAACAGTTTCCATCGGTACAATAATCGTACAAAAGTTCCTAAGGATCCATGTAGATCTCCTACTGTAATATATTGTTCATCTTCAGCTGGTGTATGAACTTTAACCATTGTATAACGCCTAATTAGCATATTAAAAATATCAGGCTCTGTAGCTAAGTTAGGGATATCAAGTCCTTTTGCATCCGTTAATTGGGATGAAAGAGAGGTAGGATCTTCTGGTAATTTCATTTTTTCAGTTAATAATGTTGCAAGATCTTTTGGAACTGCATCAAGTTTTTTAGCTTTTAGTACCTCTAATTCTTTTTGCACATTCTGTACCATTGATTCCCAAGGAGGTACTAAATCGGTAAGCATTGCTTTCAGAAGATTTGGAACAAATACGTCTTCGTAAAACGGAGATAACGTTGGTATAGGATTAATTTTAGAAATAAACTCAGTTTGGGGAGGACGTGGTGTTATTTTTGTAGGATAAGCAGTTGTAATATATAATAAATCTGATAAGTGCAAGGGGGGTAAATCAAATTTTTCTGGTGTAATTGTAATTTCTTGTGCAAATGTGTCTACAATCTTTTTTCCATCCGTTGGTGCTGTTGTATCTAGAATACCCTCTAACACATCGCAGGAACGTGTTTCTTCTCCTGCCTCACTCTTTCCTACACGTATAAAAGGGCAGTCTTTTTTATCAGGTTTTGCAATTAAACTAGTTGTATAGACAGATGGTTCTGTATCAGAATTCCCCTTTTGTTTATACCCCGCCAATTCATATTCAAAAATATTTATTTCTATCTCATCCATCCTATAAGGTGTTGCGATAAATGAATGGAATTAAACTCGTAATACAAAAAAATCAACCATATCTGATTGATTTGCCATTTTAGGTGATAATGCAGCACCTGATTCTAATGAAGATGGCCCTGTAATTTGATTTACAATTTGGCTTATCATTCCGATTGCAGCGGATTGTTGATCTAATGTCGGAGTTTTACCAGGTTGTGATTGGGAAATTAAACTGTTTGTAGCAGCACGGTTTAAAATTTGTGTAATTATATCACGAGGTAAATAACATTTAGAAGATAATGCTATAGCAGCACTTGTTTGACAATTAGGAAGAGCATTGTAAAAATCAGGCATAATTTTTTTATAATCACTGCCTAATTGTGCATCAATATCGGTTATACCAATTCCACGTAATAATTTTTCTTCTTCGGAGGTTAATTCTCCACCGTTTCCTGTAAAAAAATTATTTCTTCGTTCAATATCTTCCTTTGTATAATGAATCTTATATAAATTTCCTCCTAGTCGTGTCCATTTATCAGGTTTTGGTTGAATTAAGTATCCAGGAGTAAAATTTGGAGCTGCTACACTCATTCTATCTCCAACAAGGAGAATTTGCATTCGATTCCTCCTATAATATTCAACTGATGCACCTAAACCAATCGATCTTTCTTAGAAGATAACTATGGCCACGGATGTACGCCGTACGACTACCGTTAAAAATCGTATCGAATGCAAACAAGATTTAATTATTACACGATTACAGGAATTTTATACTAAACCGGGACATCTGGAAGCACTGGTTCCTATTGTACAGGGAACCAGTTCTATGAGTCTTCGACTAGTAGATTATTTTGTTACAAATTATGCAAAAAAGAATAATACCTCTTACCTATGGGGAGGACGTCAGTTTCTAGTTTATTATCATTACAAACGAGAATTAAAGGCGAATAGCAAACGGTTATTTGATCCCTTTTGCCGACGGGAGCGAATTTTGTTTGAGGTACGGGGAGAGGAACCCTTTGTAACCACAGTGGGACAATTGAACTTCTTTAGCTGGGCGATTGAACGGGGAATTCTGATTTACATGGAAGCCAATCGTGCTGATATTGAATTAGACATGAATAAAACTCTAAAAGAACATTATTCACGGGAAAGTGCAACTCCTACAACGTCTGCCAGTACCACTCTTTCTCACGAATCTGTAGGAGAGCGAAGCTCTGAGACTTCCTCTCGGAAACGACGAAGTGAATTGACAACAAGTGCTATGAAGAAAGTAAATTGTCACGATTGTCCTACCGTTGTAGTATTTGATTAAAATTGACTAAGGAATGCGGGGTACTTATAAAATTGATTCTCATATTTATTAATAATAAGTAGGTCTAAAATAGTCCAAATGGACCCCGCTACGAAAGCGCACCACGCGTGGATCTCCAAAATCTACACCGACTTTAATGAGGGTCGCATTCATTGCTCTGGATGCCTCTCTCATGAGCGCACACTCTACGAGTGGTCCATTGGATTACTTGAAAAAAAGAGTGACCGAACTCCTCTCGAGGAGCAAGAGCTGAAGTTCGATCGCTTGAAGATTGGCTTCCTTGACTTCATTTGCAAGAAAGTCTACGAAAAAACTGAGAAAAAGAAAGAAGCGGTCATTCAAGCACGATTGGCACTCAACCGTGCAAAACAGCCCCTGCTGGTTATTCTTGCTGCCCCAGCAGCAGATGTATCAACCCAGCTCTCAGCTGTTGAGGAAGATCTTTACTGTTAAGTTTGCTAAGTTTTTTTAATAGCATGTTCCCATTCATCTCGTTTGGGGCGTAGTAATTCATAGGCTTCCAAGGAAGCAATATCCGTTGCCGTTTTTACTGGCATCCAACGATCTGTCATTTGACGTTCGGTCAACAGTCTAGAAGCATCGACTTGACGATCTCGATTGTCTTCTACGACAGCCCCTCGTAGTTCACGAATGATGTTTCGTGCATCACTTCCTTCCGAATCTAATCGTTGCAAATAGGGATTAGCTGAAAAGGTAGATGGGGGTGGATTTTTTACATCTGGAAAATAATCAACCTGTCGCCGATAGTTTACAGCATTTAATCTGGATGAAATGGGATTCATGTCCATAAATCGCGGTCCTTCTGTTGTTTTAACAACATCGGTACTGGTGACTAAGGGTGGAGTCGCGTGAAAGGAATCCCACATACGGCTGTTGACATTGTCGCGAGAATTACCTTCTCGTCGAATTCGTAGAGCACTAATATTAGCAGGAGGCATAACAGTTGGATCTACCGGAGGAGGAAGCCACATTTACTCTTAAAAATGATTTTAATTGCCAAGATTGTCTAAACCTTCTACCCTAAAGAATACTAGAGGAAATGGATCTGACACCCAAAAATGGACGGGGAAAGACAATGAAACGACGTACTGAACCTCTAACAAGTGTAAATGAAATGGATCCCGCTCTTGTATCATTTCTAACAACAGAAAGCGCAACGGCTCTGAAACGACCCTGGTTACGATTAGATAGAGGAGTTCGAATGCAAAAGTTTCGTGCCTTTGCAGAAGCCTCGTCTGAAATGACAACTCCTGCTGAAAAAGATATTCTCTATCGAGCACTAGTAAGTGCAAACGATGCTAAACTGTTAAACTCTAAACAGCAAGTTGTGTATGATAGTGAAAAGGGTGATATTTTAGATATCAAAGGCTTACGAATTAGTCGAATTGGTGAGGCTCCTCCTACAGTAAAAATAGAAGCTGCACGGCCTACCAAAAAAGGAAGTAAGGTTGTAGAAGAGGCGTAAAAAAGTGATACTTCTTTCTAGTATAGAGTATAGTAGAAAGAATTAAAATGTCTATAACAGAGGAGATGTTTAGTACGTGTGCAAAATGGATGGATGATTGGGTGACGAGTCATCCACCAGAGCAATTAGTGGATCGATGGGATTTTGAACAATGGATGGAATCAGAAATGATAGAAGCCATTCAATTATTTATTTTAACAGCATTTAACAAATCTCTTACTAAGATTGATGCCATTGAAGTGATTCGATCCTTTTGTTGGAATTATTATCAAGTTCGTAAAGCCGTTGCTACCTCAAAGATTGCTGCATCGGTAGAATCTGTTGGAAGAGTTCAGTCCTTGCTACAGACACCGCAAAAAACAGTGGAATGGATGCGAGAATCGATTGATTTGTTAACGGGTCATGAATTTGCGGAAGTTGTACACGGAACTGCAGCAGCTAGACAACGTGTTATTTTGAAAAAATGTTCTGCTACAGAACGATCGTTGGATACCCAAATTTGTTTTGTAACACCCGTCGACGGGAAGCTGACTCCCTTTCAATGGGGGTGGCGCTTTGAACCCGTGGTTCGCATGATCTTTGAAGCCTCTGGGGCCGAAGGTCCAATTGATGATTCATTGGGTCGCATTCGTCACCCTACCCTACCTCGGTTAGCAGCAAGTCCCGATGGAATTATTACGACCGGCCCCAAAGCGGGTCGATTGGTTGAAATTAAATCCCCCATTAGTCGCAAATTAACTAAAATTATTCCACCTGATTACTGGTGCCAAATGCAGTTACAAGCAGAAGTCTGCGATGTAGACGCTGTTGAATATATTGAAATTCGTATTGGACTCGGTCCCCCTCCAACCCCCTATTCCTATGATTATGTTGGTGTTGTTTCTGTTGTAAATGAAGAATATGTATACTCTCCCTTACTAAAATCGTTTGAGGAGTATACGCCACCAAAAGATGCGGTCGAAGTATGCCAATGGCATATTATTGATCGCTACCAGGAAACGGTGTTACGAAATCGTATTTGGTGGAAAGAGGTAGGTTGCCCTGCCTATGAAGCCTTTTGGAGAGATGTGGAAGAAGAACGTAAAAAACCAGTAGTACCGGCAGCCCCTGTGGATGTTGTGTTTCTGGAGGATTAATTTTTATTCCGGTAGATCAATGGAGCCGACGTGACCCCATCCTTTGGGAGTAGGCGCCGGTCCGTTGCATTCGACTAATCCACCAGGGAGAGGGAGACCGGTAGGAGCTGTAGCCCCCACACCTAACGTGGGAGCATAGAAGGTTCCTAACATTTCATGAAAGGGGGCGGAACAATCGTCGGGATGAGTTCGTTTGTAATTGTTGGTCCGTTGGTAATAACTGCGGGATGGTTTCAATTTCTCTCCTTGATCGGTGGCTAAACAGGTTTGAGAGGGAATGTTAGCCCAAGCTTCCTCCGCTGTTTGATCCGATTGGACTGGAATGAAATCGGATAGAAGTTTTTCAGTACTTTGGGATAAGGCTGCTCCAGGACTGAGTTTACTCGGATCATCTATTCCTAAAGGAGCCATATCCACCTCGCCTGATCCTGATTCAAACCGTTCAATACCTATTTTTTGAAGAATTTGTGTAATCCAATGGTATTTATATTCCAAAATCATTCCTACTAAAAAAATAATACCAATTGCTACAACTGTAATTACTAAATAGAAAATAGGAGTACTAAGTCCTAAAAAATTAGCAGCATGGTAGGTTCCTACAGCAATGGGAATTGCTTCTAAACCGGACATATTCTAATCTTACCAATGATAATTTGTAAGATTAGATTTGAAGCAATAAGATTGTGTTCTATGAATAAAAATGAAGAAAGCTCATCTGCGGTAGGCAGCCATCATATTTCGAATTGAATGGCAGAAACCATGGAAGTTGTCAAGCGCGACGGGTCCAAAGAACCCGTAGCCTTTGAAAAAGTGCAGAAACGTATTGAAAGTCATTCCTACGGGTTAACAATTAATCCAACCTACATTGCTCAGCAAGTATTGATTCGCATTGTAAATGGTATTAAAACATCTGAATTAGATACAATTACTGCTAAATTTGCAGAATCTCTCAGCACCACTCACCCCGATTATGGGGTCTTGGCGGCTAGAATTGCTATTTCTAATCATCAAAAGTGCACAGCCCCCACCTTTGTGGGAGCTATGGAACAAGTAGCAGCGGTCAAAGATCGCAGCGGTGCTCCGGCTAATCTCTTAGCCGATGAGTTCCTTACAGTTGTCCGTACCAATGCTGAATTGATTGAAAGCAAGATTGTGTACGATCGTGATTTCCTATTTGATTATTTTGGATTCAAGACATTGGAAAAAGCCTATTTGCTACAAGATAAATTGGCAGGAAAGGTCTTTGAACGTCCTCAGCATCTTTGGATGCGGGTCGCCATTGGTATTTGGGGAAGTAATCTCAAGAAAGCCTTTGAAACCTATGAACTTCTTTCCACCAAGCAATACACTCATGCCACTCCTACCTTATTCAATGCAGGAACCAAGCGACCGCAACTCAGTAGTTGCTTTCTCCTAGGAATTGATGATAGTATTAAAGATATTTACAAGACTCTAACAGATTGTGCATTAATTAGTCAGTATGGTGGAGGCATTGGTGTTCATGCTCATAGCATTCGTGCCGCTGGTTCTTTGATTCGTGGCACTGGTGGAACCTCTAACGGAATTCTGCCTATGCTCCGTGTGTTTAATAATACGGCACGGTACGTTGATCAGGGAGGAGGTAAGCGAAATGGCTCTTTTGCCTTTTATCTCGAACCTTGGCATGGTGATGTAGAAGCTTTTATTGATATGAAAAAGAATACAGGAGCGGAAGAGGAACGTGCGCGTGATCTCTTTTACGCCCTATGGATTCCTGATTTATTTATGGAGCGGGTGGATGCCAATGGTGACTGGACGCTGATGTGTCCTGATGAATGTCCTGGTCTGGCTGATGCTGTCGGCCCTGCCTTCAAAACATTATACGAAAGTTATGAAAAGGCAGGGAAGGGTCGCAAGACTCTATCCGCCCAGAAACTATGGTTTAAGATTCTTGATTCTCAAATTGAGACAGGAACTCCTTACTTATTGTACAAAGATGCTTGTAATTTAAAATCGAATCAACAGAATTTAGGAACGATTAAATCCTCCAACCTCTGTGTCGCTCCTGAAACTCTTATTCTAACGGACAAGGGAACATTTCCTATTCATTTATTGGTAGATGAGACGGTGAAGGTGTGGAATGGTCGTGAATGGTCTGAAACGATGGTTCACCAAACGTCAGATCGTGCAAAACTCCTACAGGTGGTTGTACGTGATCTGGAAATTAATATGATGGAAGGGGTTAGTTGGACCACTGAAAAACACCTTACCTGCACCGAATACCATAAGTTTCTGTTGCAAGGGGAGGAGGTGCGCATACCTGCCGCGGAACTCAAGGTAGGAGATCGTCTCCGTGAATGGGTCGATCCTCAAGACATTACACATGTTCAACAAGTAATTGCAATTCACCAAATAGATCGATATGATGTCACCTATTGCTTTAATGAGCCAATTTATCACCAAGGTGTCTTTAATGGTATTTTAACAGGAAACTGTTCTGAGATTGTAGAATACAGTTCTCCTGAAGAGACAGCTGTTTGCAATTTGGCATCGATGAATCTTCCAGCCTATGTGAAGGACGGTGCATTTGAGTTCAAACGATTTCGTTCTGTAGTGAAACAGGTCGTAGAAAGTTTGAACCAAGTGATTGATATTAATTATTATCCCATTCCTGAAGCTCGATTGAGCAATATGCGTCATCGTCCGATTGGGATTGGTGTTCAAGGCTTAGCCGATGTCTTTGCCATGCTTCGCATTCCGTGGGAATCGCCTGAAGCAGCTATACTGAACAAGAAGATCTTTGCGCACATGTATTATGCTGCTGTGGAATCTTCTATGGATTGCGCCCTTCGTGACGGAGTGTATGAAACGTATGCAGGATCTCCTGCTTCCAAGGGCAAACTGCAGTTTACACTGTGGGGACAGGAGCCTCTTGCAGATCCTGAATTGGACTGGGATTTACTGTTCCATATGATGGGAAAGATTGGTCTTCGTAATTCATTATTGATTGCACCGATGCCAACTGCATCGACAGCTCAAATTTTGGGCAATACGGAAAGTATTGAACCCTTTCAACAGAATTTATTTACACGTCGAACATTGGCGGGAGAATTCTTTATGGTGAATCGCCATCTAGTTCACGCCCTTTGCGAACGGGGTCTCTGGACACCAGAATTGAAAGATAAGATTCTTATTCGCAACGGATCTGTGCAGGGATTGTCCGAAGTTCCAACCGATCTCCAAGCTATCTTCAAGACTGTTTGGGAAATTAAACAAAAAACATTAATTGATTTGGCTGCAGATCGTGGACTCTATGTCTGCCAATCGCAGTCTCTTAACCTATTTATTTCAGATCCTACGTATCCTAAACTTACTTCTATGCATTTCTATGCATGGAGGAAAGGTCTTAAAACAGGTATTTATTATTTGCGAACACGAGCTGCAGTAGGAGCACAGCAATTTACAGTGGATCCCACTGCAGCTGCTAAACCTGTTCCCAAGGAGGAGGAAAAGGAGTGTTTGCTCTGTTCCTCTTAAAATTTATAAAATTGATAAACTTTTTCCATTTAAAACATACCATCAAACCAGTAGAAGAGAATGAGTGATACCAAATACTGTCCTGTAGATGGGATGTTATTGCGAATGTTTCCATCTGAGAAGGAAAAATCAACGGATGTTCTACTCAGATGTATTTGTTGTGGATATCAACGACTTATGAAACCTACTACTGATGCAGAATCATTAATTCTAAAAACGGTCTTTAACAGTGGATCTTCTGCTGCAGGAGCCTCTTCCGGTGTAGGAATCAATGAATATACAATGATGGATCCGACTCTTCCGCATATGAAGACCTTGCGCTGTCCGAATGAAACATGTGAGAGTCGTGCCGATGTTTCTAAACAAGATGTTATTTACATTAAAACCGATCCTACTAATATGAAATTTCAGTATATTTGCACGGTGTGCAAGACACAGTGGACTTCTTAGGAGAAAGTGATCCACATATTCTCCTTACTCCCTATAAGATGAGCGGATCCAAAGTTCCTGTAGGAGCTATGAAAAAAATTGTAAGTTTAGTGGATCGTGGTGTATTTGATGAATTTACCTATCCACAGGATTCCAAAGAAACATTATTATCTCCTACAGTCACACCGTATCATAATTTTACACAAACGATTGAAGAACTTCCTTTTATTGGAGAGGCGCGATGGGGGCAACGTATTAGTTTTGAATTACCGCGACCTGTTCCAGCTGATTTTTTATCCTGGGTTGCGCTTCGTCTCAAACCAACTTCTTGGATTCCCTATGACACAATTCAAAAATTACAAAGTGGTATTTTAACCTATGCTGATCCTAGTGGAGCTTGGTGTTGGGCCAACTCCTTAGGAACGGTAGCTATTGCGGAAGCGGAGATGGAGGTAGATGGAGTGGTCTTAGAACGGTGGAGTGGGGATTGGATGGATGTATGGAATCGAACCGCTCATACTAGCAATGAAGGAGTTGGATGGGATGAAACATTTGCTATTCATGCAGCTTCTCAATATACCTCATTGGAACCTTCTGCAGTTGGTATATATCCATCAGAGGATGGATATGTAACTTGTTTTTTACCTTTTTGGTTTTCTCGATGGGTGCACACAGCCTTTCCTTTAATAGCTTGTGAACGACCTATTCGATTTAATATTACTCTGCGACCTTTTTCTCAGGTCGTTCGAAAAGTTGCTACACCTCTAACCTGTAATGAAACTCCAATTGGAGGTTCTTTTGTTGTAAACGATTGTAGTCGTCCTTATTGTTGGACGCGTACGGTTCCCAATCTTACTACCATTCCTCTTTTTGAAAGTGTTTCTCTTCTTTGTGGATTTGCCAATGTTCATACGGAGTTTCAAAAGAGGGTTCGGTATGATGTTCAAGAATTATTAATGAATCCTGTAGTAGTGCATACCTTTTCTGAACCTCTAACCTATGTGAGTGGTGTGCAGGGATTGGATACCATCAAGATTACCTTACCATTGGAGATAAATGGAGCTACTCGGCAACTTCTTTGGTTTCTTCGTCGAAAGGCTGTTACAGAATTTAATGATTGGACCAATTATTCTGCAGTATTAGCAAATGAACGAGATCCAGTATGGAATCCATTAGCACCTTTATTAGTTCATGCTCAATTGCAGGTAGGAACTGCTGTATGGGTGAATCAGGAGGAAAGTTGGTGGAGACAGCGAGGAGGGTTGAAGGAACGGGGCGGCATACGCACCTCTGGTGCGTACATCTACGCCTATTCATTTGGAACTCGTCCTGATTTATGGAGACCGACAGGATCCATTGACGTCGACCGTGTCGATGTTCGATTGCAGTTAGAAGTGAAACCTCCTGGCGGTATAACGGATGGAGAATGGGAGGTAGTGGTGTTTACTGTTTCGCAGAACTGGTTACGATTTCAGAAGGGGTTAGCTGGATTGGTATTTATGGAATAAAAATGATTCTTTTATAATAAACTAATTGTAGTTTATTATAAAATGTCTGTTCTATGGAAACGAACACGAGAACGATTTCAAAAAGATCTTGAAAATACAGATCAATTAATTCAATGTACCCAAGAGGCTCTTCAATTGTTAAATGAACTTCAAGAAGAAAAGGGAATTGAGTTTATTCGAGCTTGGTTGAACCGTGATGGAGAATTTCCCCTTCTCTTTGAATATATTAAACAATATGAAAGACATATTCCATTTGGGGTGCTTCATGCAGATGGAACTCCTCGTCTAGAAGCCATTCTTGCAAAAGAATTATTTCTACGATTAAAAGAATTAAGTTATCAACCTCAAAAAGAGGTGGAAGATTTTATACATACAATGGGATATAAATTTCTACTAGAGTAGAGAGAATGAACCATTCTTTTTTTGAAAGTAACACGGTTCAATATTCTATGGTAAATGGTAAAAAGAGTGGACAGGAGAAACATGTGACTATTAAAAATGGAAAGGGGAAAAAGAAAATTAAAAAAATAGAAAATGGAAAAGTTATTTCGAATGTATCGGTTCCTCTAACTTCAGAAGAATTGGAAAAGGCGCAAAAGAATGTTTTTATGCCTGATTTTTGGGGAAATTGCAACCCCGGTAATGCGTCTTGTACTATTCATAATGCGTCTAAGAGGAAAACTAAGAAACAACGAAGACACTAGGGATGTGGTTGGAATTACTACTTTTATTTGTTATTTTGATTGGTATAGCTGTATTATTTTATAGAGGGGCTGTTCACGAATTTCAGATACTCCAACATGATTGGTCGGATGATTTGAATTGGGCTACTCTTTTATCTGAACGGGCACCCTTAGTCATTCGTGATATTCCGATTGAATTAATGGGAGGGTGGCGGCGAGGTGCTGTAGCAAGACGTTCATGGCCCATTTTGCTTCAAAATGCAGAAGGTCGTGTCCGAACTCCTTGTTCTGAATGGATTTCAACACCTCTAACCCAAGTAAACAATCGTGAGATGGAGAATGGAGAACGGGTGGCTAGTTCGGCAGGAATTCCTGATTTGGTACAAGAGTGGCGATCGGCGGGACTGTATCGATGGACATGGATTCCTACCTCCTCTTCCTCGGTGCATCTATTACCTCCAACGGAAACAGCTTGTTGGCCTTTGCAACAAGTTCGTAGCGATTGTAAATGGATCGTTGCAACCGATGGGACTCCTTTACGATTATGGTTAGCTCATGAAGGATCGATTCCAGCTGATATGAAATTAGAAGGTAGAAATCCCTGGACCTTGACCACGGAGGAATTTCCTTGGATTGTGGATGTAAAATTTATGGAACTTCGACTCCGTCCTGGTTGTGCGATTCTTCTTCCTACCCATTGGTGGGTAGCTGCTAAACCAGAACTCCCTATTGTTAGCAATTCTCCTACCGTCGGAGATGGTTCTTGGTTTTGGACAGCTGATCTAGATACACCTATATCATATATTCTTAAGAAAATTCCTCGCTCTCTTAAACAACTAGAACAAAAAAAGAGTAAGAAGTAGAGAATGTCAGATGAAGAAGATCCTATTGAACATATAGATTTTAGTCCTTTATTAGATCAGGTAGTAAAGGCGTTGGAAGAGTGTAATACTGATTTTATAGATGAATTAATTACAAAATCATTGATTACACCTTTTGCGGATGCAGACTATGTAGAAGCTGGTACCTTTGGATCCAAACCTTTTTTACTTCGATCCGAAATTTCTACTAAATTTAAAAAAGAGGGTATACCTGTCAAAGACAGGTATACTCTCTCAGAATATGAATCCCTTCTAACATCCTATTGTATTCGTGAGAACTGCATTGATATATATGGAATTATTATACCAAGTCCATTTTTATGTACATTGTTCAAGATATCAAACGAACCTTGTACTATTTTAAAGTTTATGGAATTGGCGACAAAGATTCTTTTATGAACGAGATTTGCGAGTTTTCTTCTTGGAACTCTTGTTTTTACGCGTATTATTATTTTGGTTTATTTTATTCTTTTCAATAACAGCAGTTCCTGTAAGAACAACTTCAAAATACGAGGATCCTGTATTAAAGTTAAATTCAGTATCATAAATAGCTGTAGCATTTGGAAATTGTTCTGCTGTGTTTTCTCGTAATTCCTTTTTTGCACGTGTAATTAAATCATTCATTTTCTTACGCATAAGTCCGGAACTTCCACCAAACAAACTCATAAAATTATCTCCAATTTGACGAAAAAGGCTGACTCGTTGGCGGTCATTTCCCACCACAACTCCAAGAGGAACTAGATTAGGATCCGTATTCATAAGTTTTACAGTGTAAATGGGGATTGACATGTTCTACTTTTTTGTAGAAATTTAATTACGCCGCCTAGAACTGCGACGAGTCTTTGATTTTTTTTCAATTACAGCAGTTCCTGTAATAACTAATTCATATTCTGTAGTATTACTACCATTTACACTATTTCCGGCTAATTTTGCTAAACTTGTATATTCACCATCTGAAGCAATAGCAACTCCAATTTCTGCTCCTAATGTTATTGCATCCACAGCAAATCTGCTTTTTCCATCCATTGTATTAAAAAATAATTTTGCATTATAAACAGCAGTTGCTTCGGGAAACTCTTCTGCTATATTTTTTTGCAAATCTTTCATAGCCATTGTAACCAAATCATTCATTTTCTTACGCATAAGTCCAGAACTTCCACCAAACATAGTCAATAAATCATCTGCTTCTGAACGAGCTAAACTAATTCGTTCAACATCAGTTCCTATGACAAGTCCAAGAAGTTTAATATTTGGATGAGTATTTGTTAATTTTGTTGTATATACAGGAATCTTTACCATTCTAAAAAGGGTAAATAAATTATACCACAGTTCTTTACGGTAATGAGAAAGCCACAGAATCCCACACTTTAACAGAATCTTTTGCAAAAGCGGCTTCATTGAGAATCCACTGATGGTGTCCACGTTTTACTAGAGCTTCGTTACAGCTTTTTAACATGTATTCATACTCTTTTACATATTTATAAACATCATCCTTGTATTTATGAATATTTTGAAGTGATGCAGCATATAAATCATTGTATACATCGCCTGATTTTACAATCGGGTGTATAATAGGTCTATCTAAATTCATTCGTATATATTGAAATTCTTCTATAAGAGATCGTAAATATATCGAATATGCATTTTCTCTTGAGGGATGTGGAATTGTACATCTATAAAAGAAATATTGTTTATCCTTTTCTGAAAGAGCCTTGTATTGTTTAGATGCAATTACGGTATCTTCAAAACAATGATGTTGAATATAGAGACAGGGGGATCCTATTTTTTTCCAATATTGATAACATTTTTTAATAGATGCAGTATGTACTGATCGTTGCATATCTAGCCAATGAAAGAAACAGGCTTTATAGGGAGATCCAATATGTCTGGCTTCTAAGGGCAAATGTAGAACAGATCCAAACATAGCAGCAGCAGGAATCCATTTATCATGTTTCCAAACATTGGATCGATACATACATCGATTCCACGCTTTATTCACCATCGCCATTTTAGCTCGATCCTTCATATCTAGAAATTCTACTATGATGGGCATAACATCAGATGAAATGTATGACATTGTAATACTTATAAACTCTATAAGAATCTATAAGTATTTATCAATTTTACTAATTATTCAACTTTATAAACTGGTACAAACTCTTCAGGAACTATTTCTTCTACTGGAAGCATTAGTGCAGTATCTGGAACGGGAATAAAAGGGGGTGGTAGATCATCATCCGTATCAAGAGGAGAAGGAGGAAGAGGTACCTCTGCTACTACCTTTGCTACCTCTGCTGCCTTTGCTACCTCTGCCTCTACTGCTTTTGCTGCCTCTGCCTCTACTGCTTTTGCTGCCTCTGCCTCTACTGCTTTTGCTGCCTCTGCCTCTACTGCTTTTG
>Ga0114974_10001493_pt1 | contig 18508 bp, 11 predicted proteins | sample S_130206_EF_Meta_FD_87318 | JGI IMG/M metagenome (GOLD analysis project Ga0114974, IMG submission 87318) | Freshwater microbial communities from Lake Simoncouche, Canada to study carbon cycling - S_130206_EF_MetaG | ecosystem: Environmental > Aquatic > Freshwater > Lake | place: Lake... | reverse complement strand
GCGCGGGTTGCACGCACGCAAGCGCGCCAGATGTCTTCACTTGATTGCTCGACGTGATCTGGCGCCGGGTGCCAAAGCGTAATCGGAAATGAGGCCGAGCCTGCCCTACGACCACGCGCATCAAAAATTCCCGCCCGGGCGCTGCCCGTGCCGACATCGATTCCCAAATAATAATTCATAAATAAAAATTCCCCCGACGCATGCTTGCCTCAAGTCACCTGCGGGTCCGTTCGCGTCGGTTTGATCATCAAAACGATGAAAATCGACAACAAGGCCGCGCCGGCAAAGGCGCCAAAAATCACATTAAGTGGAACGTGTCGGTCGCGCAGCGCGCCAAAGGCCCAGTCGCCGAAACCGCCGCAACTGATGCTCACAAGATTCATGATGCCGTAGCCCGTAGCGCGAGATTCGGGTCGGACAATCTGGCAGAGGATGGGCATATTGTTGCAGTCGAAAAATCCCCAGCCGAGGCCGAAGATGATTAACCCCGCAATGGCGAGGGTGAGCGTGGGGGCATTACCCACCCCGAAAAGAGCCGGCAAAAATAACACCATGCCAATGGCACTCGTAAAAATTCGGCCGCGATTGGTGTGCTTCATCCAGCGGTCAGCTAGCGTCCCGCCAATCAAAACCCCGATGATTGAGGCGATTTGCACATAAAGAATCGCGCTCACCCCTGCCTTACCTTGGCCGAGGGAGAATTTCTCGCGCAAGATTTCTGGCATCCAATCGCGCACGACCCAGCCCGCGATCGCGGGCAAGGTGAAATAGAGTACGAGCAATATGAAATTACGGTTCCCGAGCAGTTCCCGCCATGCGGCCGGCTTGCCGCTCACGGCGGTCTCGGCGGTCGGGGTGATCCGGACCGGATCGCGCAGCGCCGCAAGTAAAGGAATCGCGTAAATTACCCCGATCATGCCGCAGGTGGAAAACATCCAGCGCCAGCCGTGATCGGGCGAATCGGCCATGTAGCCGGCAAATCCGCCAAGAATCTGCCCGACGTAAATACCGGTCTGGTGCAGGCCCACCGCCCGTGAGCGTGTGGGTCCAAAATGATATTCCGAAATCAACGCCAACGCGGCCGGAATATAAAATGCCTCGCTAAGGCCCATCAAAGCGCGCGCGGCGATTAATTCATGAAATGTCGTTGTGTGGCCCGTCCACCAGGTGACCAACGACCAAACAAACAGACTTGCGCCGATCACGTAGCGTTTACTGAAACGATCGGCAATGTAGCCGCCAAACGGACTAAGAATGGCGTAAGTCCATTTGAAACAGCCCAGCACCAAGCCCCAGTCGGCGCGGTTGGCGATACTGGGGATATCGAGCACCATCGAGGCCTTCATTGTGGCCATCATTTGGCGATCGAGGTAATTGAGCAGCGCGACGGGAAACAACAGTGCGACGATAAACCAAGCGTAGCGAAGGGCGTTGGGGGCAGGGTTCATGGGAGCAAAGAGGTAAAGGTTTGTTTCACGCGGTCTTCATAGGAGCGAGCGTAACTCTGTGGTGCAGGAAAAAGACCGCCGGCACAATCCATGGTGGCGAAACGTGAATGTGAATGCTCGAGCGCCGACTTCTCACAATTTTTTGGGGTCGATGATGACGTGTTTAATTTTCACTCGGTTCCACGTGTAGGTGATGTGAACCAAGCCATCTCGGGTCTGAATCACGGCTGGATAAGCATAACCGTGTTTGAGGGGTTGGTCCTCGAGGGTGACCCGCATATCCCATTTCACGCCGTCAGCGGATAGCGATACATTGAGCGGCCAGCGCACGCCCCAATCTTCATTTGCGTCAGCAATGTTGGGCTGCGCGCCACCCAGGGCGTTGGCTTTAGCATTAGTCGGAGCGCCACCCGCGCGTTCCCGCAAATTGTAAACTAGGAGTTGATGGCCATCGGCGAGGGTCACCGCGTCGCTGCCGGAATTGGGATTAAAAAGTCCCGACGATACCAAGGGACTCCAGGTGCGGCCCTGATCACTCGACCAACTGGTGGTGAGGGTCTTTTCCTTACTGCGGCAGAGAATCTGCAAGCGACCATCGGCGTGAGTGAGAACGCTGGGTTGGATCGAGTTGAACTTACCGTCGGATGGCAGGGAACCAGTCAATTGCCAGGTGCGTCCAAGGTCAGTTGACCGCTCGATGTGGACATCCCAGCGACGCGAGGCCCGATCCTCGGTGCTCGAACCCGAAATCAAAGTGCCGTCGGCTAATTGGATGGGTTTATTTTTAATCGGCCCGAGCACATCTTCCGGCAGACGCCGCGGCTGATCCCAAGTGCGCCCACCATCTAGAGAAGTAATAACCATGCCCCACCACGTCTCGGGACGCGGACCCACTTTGTAGTAAAGCTGCAAAGGCCCATCGCGTAATTGGAATAATACTGGGTTCCAGCACGGGTAACGTTTTTTGTCGTGCTGCACGCCGTCAGCGACCTTCTCGCCTAAGGTCCAACGGCCATTTTCAAAACGCGAAACGTAGATGCACACGTCCGGATTAGATTCCGCGGTGCCGCCAAACCACGCCGCCAATAACCCACCCGCGGTCGTCTCGACAATGGTCGAAGCATGGCATTCAGGATAAGCCGTGGGCTCGTGAATAAATTCCGCGCGCACCACCGCCGGATGCGCTGGGGCGGCGTGAGTGGGGCTTAGGGCGGAGGCCCATATGAGGCTGAGAGCAAATAACGAACGGGGTGTTTTCATGGGGAACTAGGGGGGGTGATAAGCTGAATAAAATGAGCGGATCCGTGTATTAGGGTTGGACGAGAAAAATCTGTTGCCGCCAAAGACCAGCGGTGAGCACGCGACGATTAAAGGCGATCGTGCGGCCATCGTGCGACCAAACGACATTTTCGGGTAATTGCCTAGTGGGCTGGGTCAAAGCTCGAGCGACGCCAAAAGTCTTTGAAGTGGGTCGAGCGTCACAAACCATCACCGCCTGGCCGCTCACATAAACAATCCAAGCCCCATCAGGGCTCCATCGCACACAACTTTGTACAGGATTGTGCCCTTGGGTGATTTGCGTGATCGCACCGCCCTGGGGCGCGATGAAATAGGCCTGCACCACGCCCGCTTCATCTTTGGCTAAAAATACGATGCGCGTACCATCCGGAGAAGAGCGCAACCAATGACGTGGCTCGAGCACAACGCCGGGGAACTTGCGCGTGGCGGTAAACGTCAAACGGCGTTGCTCCGCGCCCAGCGGTGGCTGGGGCATCGAAGCGGCCGTACCTTCGAGCGGGCCGGTGGGGCCGGCTACGTCAATGCGCTCGGGGATATCTACGATAAACACCTCTGTAAGCTCGCGACCCTCGCTGGTGAGCACGTTACCTAGAAAGGCCCGGGCGCGGCGCTGCCAAGCGCCATCAGCCCGGCGATAACCCTCGCGGCCCACCCAGGCATCTTCAAACGCGCGACTGATTTCATCGGATCCAAGGCGTGGCGAGGGCACGACGCGCACCACGATAGCGGCAAACATTTCGCCCTCGTTGTTTTCTGGACCGGGCGGCACGCGCACGGGCCCTCGATCCAGGCGCGTAGCGACGCCGATCGTGCGCAGATTCACTTTCTCGCCCGTGCTTTGCTCCCGCTCCGCCAAGAGCGCATCATTATAAGTGAAGCCGATCCAGCGACCATCAGCGCTCCACTCGTGGCGATGGGTTCCACCGCGCAAGGCTCCCGGCGTAAACGGCGCGATCACATCGCGAGCATCAAGAAAGCCCAATGTACCGGGCGAGGCCGCCTTCACATAGGCGCCAACCCGGCGCCACATGGCATAGGCTCGCTCGGCGCTGGCATTGTTCAGACCACGAATAAAAGCCACGCTGCCATCGACTGGATTGACGTTGGTCGCACCTACACCCGGGCCCCATGGCTGGGGGTGAGGCTCTCGATAAAGTTCCTGCACTTCACCGGTGAGGACACGGACGCGAGCGATCACCGCGTTGCCTGCGATGGCGGTATCGTCTTCGCGCGGATCAAAGGCCAACCACTGATTGTCGGGCGAAAAATTATCGTTGTTGTCGAGATTGTGATTGTGCGGGGCAAACGTGAGCTGTCGCTCAGAACTGGGGTGGGCGGCCGTGGCGAAGGATTGAATCGGAAAAATTCCGCTGATGCAGACCGCCGAGCCCAGGAAGCTTAAAAGGCAAAGAGCGCGGAAGGAGCGAAAAGCCACGGAAAAAAGGCCCGATACTACTACCGGCGCGAGCCGTTAACGGGCAGGCCCCAGGCTTTGAATTTACGCTTAAACTCGGCAACGATGCCGCGGTAAATCTTGGCCGATGCAGGCGAGACGACGGTTTTGGGTGTGCCCGGCTCAAAACCGCGAGCTTCGAGTCCGGTCGCGACGCTCAGAGGAACCAACAAACGATCAACCACCGGACCGATCTCACGCATCCGCGCTGCCTCGATCTTACACGCTTCAGGTCGGCCCGCACGGCAGGCTTCATAGATGGCGACCATATACTCGGGTGCGAAATTGACCAAACCGCCGATGCACCCATCCGCCCCGAGCGCAAACACCTCCGGCAAGCGGGTATCAGCGCCGGAGAAGACGGAGAAGTTTTTCGCGCGACCGAGCGCAATTAATTCTTTGTGGTAGGCAAATTCTCCGCCGCTCTGCTTGATGCCCGCCATGGGGGCGCGCTTGGCGAACTGAGTGATAAGTTCGAGGCCGATGCGATTCGAAGTGAGCTCAGGAAAATTGTACAAATAAACGGGAAGTTGTACGCCTTCGGCGGCCCGCAGAAAAAACTCCAGCATATCAACCTGCGAGACCGGGAAAAACGTCGGTGGCATCATGGCTACTCCTGGCAACCGGAGTTGCCGCGCAACCTTGCCGAGGGCGATCACTTCATCGACTCGGATGCTCGAAATATTGGCGATCACTTGGAGCGAACCTGCGTGTTCAGCCACGGTCTCGAGCACTGCCTGACGCTGCGCCAAGTTCATGCGGATGAATTCGCCGGTGCTGCCAAGCGCCAGCACCCCATGCACCCCACTCTTTCGGAGAAAAGCGAGGTGCGCAGCGAGAGCACGTTTCATTAACCGGCCGCGAGAGTCGGTTGGAATCCAGAGGGCGGCAAAAACACCCTGACGAGGAGCAGCGTTTATAGACATTGAAATAAAATCATCAAAAAACTCGCGAACCTGAAGCAGTAGCCGGTGCACTCAGGATGCACCGGCGTTGGCCTAGTTAAAACACCTGACTCAGAAGCGCCCGCTGATACCGAAGTTTAGGCGTGTGCCATAAAGCTCGCTCATGACGATGCGTTGTTGGTTGCCGATATACCAATCAGGCGAGTTGTTGTAGATATTGACGACATCGACGAATGCCGTGAGCCAGGGCTTCCACTTATAGGATAGGTTGAGGTCGACCGTGGGGTCATCGGTCACGGTGTTACTCAGCAAGAAATTGGAGTTATCTACGCCGCTCACATAAGCGCTCTTGTAGTGGTATTCGACCCGAGCGCCGAAACCACGCCAGTCATAACTGAGGCCGACGTTGTAAGTCTTAGGCACAAAATTAGCCAAGACGTTGGCCCCGTCGGAATATTTACCCGAGGTCGTGAGTTTCGTGTAATTAGCAAAGAGACCGAGCCCATCAAAGGGTTTGGGCAAATTGGTGAAGCGTTGATTATAATTAAACTCCAAGCCGTCGATCTTAGCTTCGCCCAAGTTGGTGCGGGTGGAAAAATCGAAGCCCCCGTAGTTCCCGCCGAAGCCGTTGTCGGCGCCTGTGCCGACGATCCGTGAGCTACCTTGAATGAAATCACGAATGTCCTTGTGAAACCAACCGCCCGAAAGGACGCCCGCGGGTTCGAAATAATACTCAAGTGAGAGGTCGTAATTTTGCGTGTATTGCGGTTTCAGGCCGGGATTGTTTTGCGAAACCGAACCCAGGCCCGTGGAGGAGTTATAGCTGACGGTGGTGCCAGGAACGATGACACTGATCGCTGGGCGCGCGCTGCTAGTCGAGTAGCTCGCGTGCATGACCAAATCGCGCCGAGGTTCATAGCGGAAATGGATACTGGGGAAATATTTCGCGTACTCACCTTCTTTGCGGAGCACCGTCTGGTTGGGATTGAGTGAATCGCTAAAGACGCCTTGGGCATCCACGCTGGTGGCTTCGTAGCGGACGCCGCCTAACACAGAGAGAGCGCCAAATTTCACGTTACCTTGTACGTAGGTGGCGGGAACGCTTTCAGCGGCGATGCTGGCCGGGGCCCGGAAAGAGACGCTGGTGCCGTTAGGCACAAAATACGCTGGCGTGCTGCGGAACTGGGCTTCGACGGGAGCGAGATTCAATTTATCGCGCTGCGGATATTGATTATTAAAAACACCATAGCCAGCAGCGGCATCGCGGAATTGAGCGATGTTGTCGTCGTTTACTCCGGTGGCCGCGACGGTGCCGCGCACGCCATCGGCTCCGACATAATTCCAAACCGGCCGATAGGTGCGGTACCAGCGGTGCTGGTGACGGTAATTGAATCCGCTCTTGAAGGTAATGGGGAAATTTAAATCGGTAAATTTTTTCTCGTAGTCAGCACGAACCGACGAGACCTCTTCGCGCGTGATATCGGGCTGTTCAAAGCGTTGGGCGAGGTAACGCTTGAAATCGGTGCCCGCGGCAACCGAGGTGCCGTAGGTCTGGACGTAATTAGGCCGAGTGGCATCATTACGCGTGTCTACCGCCATGCCGATGCCGGCGAGGGTGGTCGTGAAGCCGTAAAAATTATTATCGTAGGAGGAAGGGTTATAAGAGGCCGAGAATTCTAATTTGGAATCGGTCCATTTTTTTTCAGCTCCCACGCCGACTTTGTACTGGTGCGAACGCTTGTGCTCTTTAGCGACTTGGTTCGTCCAATTCATGTTCAACATTTCCGTATAAGTGTCGGTATAGCCGGGTGCAACGCCCGCTGCCGCTCCCGCGGTGGTGCGCGGCACGGTGCCCGCTTCAATGGCCGCTCGGCTGACCACATTGTAGTCTGCCACCAGACGGTTGCTAGCCGCACCCTGCCAGTTCACTCGATTGAGATCGGAGGAAAAATAATTTAAACTGGTATCAAGATAGATGCGGGTAGTCGGATCAAAACGATACTCTAATTTAGAGCCGATGCCGGCGCGGACGCGCAGGTACAAGTCATCGAGCGTGCGAGCCTGGGTGTTGCGCCCATCGAGCTCAGCGTGTTGCATCTGGACGCGATCACGAAAGCTATAGGTCTTTGAATAGCTACCCGAGATGGCGACGCCGAGTCGGCGTTCGGGCCCAAAGGCGTCCATCACGGTGAGCGCGGCGTTCGGGCCAAATTTGTTTTCGAGCGTACTGCGATAACTATTTTGGGCGAGACCCGTACGATAACTCACCACCCGGCCGGGATAATCAAAGGCTGATTTGGTGACCAAATTGATGGAACCGCCCAGCGAGTCCGCGGGTTGCTCGGGCGTGTTGCCCTTCACGACTTCGATTTCCTTGATGAACTCGGAGGGAATCTGGTCGATCAAGGCGGCGCGGTCGCCCTGCGGGGTAAACCCAGCGATCGCGGCCGCAGTGCGAACACCGTCGAGCATCACGGAATTCAATTCTGGAGGAGTGCCGCGCAAACCGACGCCAACGATTTCACCGGCTTCCTTGCGCACGGCGACGCCTGGTAATTTTTGGAGAAAATTACCGATATTACCGTCGTTCACGTTACCATAAGCGTCCATGGAGACGACGTTGACCACATTTTGAGCGTTACGCTGCTTAGTGATTGAAGCGGCATTGCCTTCACGCGCGCCAGCTACCGTAAAGGCTTCAAGTTTATAAACATCGGAGGTCAAGCCGACGGCGACCTCCAAGGTCTGTCCCGCCACGACGACCACCTGAGTATCCTTAGCATCCAAGCCCGTGTAAAAGGCCTTCAGCGTGTAACGACCCGCCGGCACGCGGTTAAAATTAAAGCCGCCGCCGCGTTGGGTGGTAGCGGTAAGGGTTGTGCCCTCCAACGAGACCACGACCCCTTCGAGAAACGAGTTGGTTTGCACGTTACGCACCGAACCGCTAATGGAGCCTTCGGCCGGCACTTGAGCTTGTGAGGGCAGAGGCGCGACGACGCTGAAAACGCCGAAAACTAACGCACACCATAGCGTCAATGCTTGGGCGCGACGGATTTTTACAGGAATAACTAGGTTCATAGGTAGGTCGGAGGGGTTGGGGACTTTCGGGGGTAATACGGGCTCACAAGCGTTGAGACTTGGTTTAGCTAAAACGTTTTTTCAAGGGAGTCTTTATAAAGGTCAATTACTTTCTATTTGGCCCGAATCGTCTGCTTATGTTCGAGGAATCCGGCTGAGCCCTGGGCCGGTGTGCTGTAGAAGCGCTACGCCTTGAACCGAGACACCCTAATCTTACGCGCACTCACTTATTCACCTATGAGTGAAACAGGTCGAAAAGACAAAAAAACCCGGGCCCACCCAACTCGATCCTGCCTTTTATGGCCTGAGGTTGGGGCGGCGCGCCTGCTCTTTACGACGGATGAATCGCCAATTGCTAAAACGTTTTTTCTTGTCGTTGGCGCGGCAGCCTTTTAGGGTTAAATACGTTTCCACCCCATGTCTGCAACGAACCCCTCTGTCTCGGTCGCGCCGCCGCACTTATACGCCCACGGGCTACCGCTGGAGCCAGGCGAGGATAAATTCGGCTTTCTGGTAGAATCGAATCCGGCGGAGTCGCCGGCGATTCTGCAAGAACGTATGGACCAAGACGGCTATCTTTACCTCCGCGAATTCTGGCCCCGCGCGCAGGTCCAGGCGGTGCGCGACTCCATTACTCGCCAATTGGACGCGTTGGGGTTTTTGAAACCTGGAGCCCCGAGCGATGAAGCTCGCTTTCATGGCCGTGAGGTGGGTCGGGCCATGGGCAACCCGCTCAATCAGCAGGATCCTTTACTGCAAAACCTCGTTTTTGGCCCTCGTATCATCGATTTTTTCCAAACCTTTCTGGGCGGGCCGGTGCGGCATTTCGATTTCATATGGTTTCGCACGAAAGGTCCCGGTCTGGGCAGCCCGATTCACTGTGATCTCGTTTACATGGGCCGAGGCACCCATAATCTTTACACGACTTGGGTCCCCCTGGGCGATGTGAGCCTGAATCTCGGCGGGTTGATGGTACTCGAGGGTTCGCACAAGAAAAACGCCGAGCTCAAACCCTATCTCTCGCGCGACGTGGACGAGTACTGCACCAACCGCGAAGACGCCGCCGATTACGCTTCGGGGAAAAAGTGGTGGGATGGCACGCTTTCAAAAAACGCCACCGCTCTGCAAGCAAGCTTAGGCGGCCGCTGGCTGACTTCGCCTGAATTTCGACTGGGCGATGCCATGATTTTCAACATGACGCTCGTGCACGGCAGTTTGGATAATCAGACGGATCGCTTCCGGCTGTCCACCGACACGCGCTATCAACTCGCCGCCGAACCCGTCGATCCTCGCTGGATCGGAGATAACCCCCCGGGCCACACGACCGCGCAAAGACTGGGGCGCGTATGCTAATTAAGTTTACCTTTATGCCCTTTCTCCCGCAACGGCATCCCCCGGTGTCATCCCTTATTGTATGAACGGTTCTGAATTTCGCGACGCGCTGCATTCAGGCCGGCGCGTCTATGGTACGATGATCGCGTCCACCTCGCCGCGCTGGGTGCCACTGCTCGCCAGCATGCCATTGGACTTTGTTTTCATCGACACCGAGCACATCACGATCGATCGCGAAAAACTGTCTTGGATGTGCCAAGCCTATCGCTACGCCGGCCTTGCCCCGGTCGTCCGCATTGGCTCCCCGGACCCCTATGCTGCCTGCCAAATCTTAGACGGCGGCGCGTGTGGTTTGATTGCACCCTACGTTGAAACCGCGGCGGAGGTGCGCGAGCTGGTGGGCGCCGTCAAACGTCGACCGGTCAAAGGCGCCAAACTGAGGGCGGCACTTTCTCTCCAAACGCCCTTTGAGCCTGAACTAGAGAGTTATGTCGCCACGCACAATCGCGCCCACTCTCTGATTGTTAACATCGAAAGCGTGCCCGCGATTGAGGCTTTGGATGAGATTCTCGCGGTGGACGGACTCGATGCCGTCCTGATCGGACCCCATGATTTGTCGTGCAGCTTAGGCCAGCCGGAGCGCTACGATACGCCCGAATTCGAAGCAGCCGTAACGGATATTTTTCGGCGGGCACGCGCCGCCGGTATCGGGGCTGGCATTCACTCTTGGATGTCTGCCTCCCGGGAGGCTGGCTGGTGCGCGGCCGGCGCAAATTTTATTATTCACAGCTCCGATATCATCGCCACCCGCACCACGCTCACCGCGGAGGTGAATGCTCTGCGGGACCACCTCAACGAGGCCGGCCGCGCCACCAGCGACGAGGGTGCGACCACGGTCTAAAATCCATTTAGCTTTTATATGCATACCCCTACCCTACCCCTGCCCCTGCCTCCCACCCATCGATTGATAGCGCTCCTGAGTCTCGCCACGGCCTTGTGCTCGACGGTTCTCTCAGCCCAACCGCAAATTTCACCCGCCTTGGAAAAATTTGCGGCCGCTCGTAACCTCGGACTTCCAGCTTTAAACTATGATCTGACCCGGGCGACGGTCGTCACCCCGCCAACCCTCTCCGGTCCGGAGGAGAAAGCCGTGGCCATGTTGGTTGAGGAAACGGAATCACGCACCTTGGTGCGATGGCCCGTAGTCCATGCGCTACCGGCCGGCGACTCACCGACGATTATCGTCGGGCGCTTTGCGCAAGTGCGCACGCTGCTCGGCGCCCGCGCGCCTGAGGCGGCACTCAATGAAAACACGGTGGGCGCCGAGGGCTATCAGCTGATCACGCTGGGGGCGGCCGGTTCCGCCAAACCGATGATCATCATCGCGGGTCGCGACGCCCGCGGCGTGCTCTTCGGCGTGGGCCACCTGTTGCGCACCCTGCATTTCGGGCCGGCCCGGGCCGGCTTACTAAGCCCCCTCAATCTTACCACTTCTCCGCGCTACCCTTTACGCGGCCATCAACTCGCCTACCGCCCGAAACCCAACTCTTACAGCGGCTGGGATCTGCCTCAGTGGGAACGCTACATTCGCGAGCTCGCTATTTTTGGGTGTAACGCGATCGAGCTGCTGCCTCCACGCACTGACGACGATGCGGATAGCCCTCATTTTCCTCGGCCCCAACTGGACATGATGGTCGGCATGTCCCGCATCGCCGCCTCATACGGTTTGGATGTGTGGATCTGGTATCCCGCGATGGATGAAGATTACAGCAAGCCGGAGACAGTCGCCTTCGCGCTCAAAGAGTGGGCGGAGGTTTTCAGCGCTCTGCCCCGCATCGATGCCATTCTTGTCCCCGGCGGCGACCCCGGCCACACCCCGCCTCGCCTCATGTTTCCGCTGCTAGAAAAACAGACGGCCAGCCTTCGCCGTTTTCACCCTAAAGCCACCATGTGGCTCTCGCCACAGGGTTTTAACCAGAGTGATATGGATTATTTCATCGGCTACCTCACCGAGCAAAAACCTACCTGGCTGGCTGGGGCGGTTTTCGCGCCTTGGGTGCACATGGATCTGGCCGAATTCCGCCGGCGCGTCCCCGCCTCCTACCCAATCCGCTACTACCCCGACATTACCCACACTCGCAGCTGCCAATACCCGATCGCCGATTGGGACCGCGCCTTCGTGCTCACCCAGACGCGCGAGCCCATCACCACCCGACCGCACGACATGGCGAACATCATCCGCCTGCTCCAACCCCATACGATTGGCGCCATCACCTACTCGGAAGGCTGCACCGATGATATTAATAAAACCGTCTGGTCCCGCCTGAGCTGGGATCCCGACGCCTCGCTCCAAGAGGTTCTGCGTGACTACGGGCGCTACTTCATTAGCGAACGACTCGCTGATGATTTCGCCCAAGGTATTTTTGCCCTTGAGCGTAACTGGAAAGGCCCACTCCTGCCTCACGAAGAGGTGTATACCACCCTCAATCAATTCCAAGCGATGGAACGCGCGGCCACGCCGCGGGACCTCCAAAATTGGCGCTTTCAGATGGGGCTGTACCGCGCGTATTTCGACGCCACCGTGCGCGCCCGCTTGATCCATGAAACCGCGCTTGAGGCGAGCGCCATGGAGACACTCCGCACCGCGCCCTCCTTGGGCGCGGTCCAAGCGATGAGCCGAGCCGAAGACATCCTCAGCCAAACTATCACGCAACCTACCGCCCAGGCCTGGCGCACCCGCACCCACCAACTCGCCGAAGCTTTGTTTCAAAGTATTAAAATGAAACTCAGCGTCCCGCTTTACCGTGCGATTGCCCAAGGCCGCGGCGCCAGTTTGGACACCCTTGATTACCCTCTTAACAACCGCGCGTGGCTCGCCGCCCGCTTCGCCGCCATTCGTCAAATCGACAAAGAATCCGCCCGCCTCGCTCAACTTGAGGAAATCACAACCTGGACCAATCCTGGCCCCGGCGGTTTCTACGACGACCTTGGCAACGCCTCCGCCTCACCGCACCTCGATCGCGGTCTCGGCCATGAACGCGATCCTGCCTTTCTGCGCACCCCTCTTGACGGTCATATCGCGGCCGGCGTCGGCTCGCCCCTGCCTCTGCGCACTTCGTGGGTCGATTTCGCCTGGGGCCTCAACGACAACAGCGTCACCCTCAATTACACCCAACTCGATCCCACCGCCGAATACCGCGTGCGCGTGGTCTACCCCGACATCCGCTCCAAAGCTAAGATCCGCCTCGTCGCCAACGGCACGATCGAAGTGCACCCCTACATCACGCGCGCCAATCCCATTGCGCCGGTCGCCTTTGATATCCCGCGCGCCGCCACCGCCTCCGGCACCCTTTCCTTAAACTGGACCCGTGAGCCCGGACTGGGTGGCAACGGCAGCGGTTGCAGTATCAGCGAAGTCTGGCTCGAGAAAAAGACGGCCAGCCCAACCGCCCACTAAACTAATTTCCCCTCGGGTGGGACCCCGCGCCTCACCCAAGCGAGGATATTTCCCGGTGGCCCGATGGACGCCCGCACGATTTTCACGCCTAAACCCCAGCTTGAGAGCGATAATGCGTATTACCTAAATGTGCCCGGAGCTCGGCAGTAACATTACGAGAATACTCACAGCATAGGCCACATGGAAAAATAGGCGAATATATCAGCCTACGACCCGGGAAAGAAGATCGGCGGCATGAGCGCGGTGGCGAATTTACTGAAACTTTTCGCAGAGCGACCGAGCTCCCTAGCAGCGCGTGCACGAATGTCGGTGGCGTTGGCGATCAGCGGCAACGGCGCTGACAAGTTAAGCCGTGCTCGCGAGTACGCCCTTGAGCTCTTCGAGTGCGAAACGAGGGGGAACTCGACCGTGCTGGCCTAAGGCGAGTACCCCGCTAATAACGCGGCTATTTTTGAAAAAGCCACGTGCGCGCCTCGCGGGCGCGAGCTCCACGCGCCATTGCACGTAGGCGAGAATCCAACGGGCGGAAAAAACTCCCCTTGGGCGTAAAGAGGTGTTCTAGAAAAATTGGTTAAGCTAATCGGCCGCGATTATTTGGCGCGCGGATTGGTGAGCTGGTAAAAGAAGCCGTCCTCGGCGCCGATTAGCAGTGTCACGCCGGGGACTCCTTCGGTGCGCATCACAGTGGGCTTTGTCGCGTGGCCGGCGAGCACGTGGGTACTAACCGGACCTTCGTCACGGAAAGCCCACTGGCCAGCGGCGTTTTTACCGAGATTGCGGAAGAAATTAACGTTGGGACTGCTGTTCATCAGAATGTCCAATTGGCCGTCGCCGTCCCAATCAACCGTGCAGAACGTGCGCCTTCCGCCTCGGCCGAAGTCGCCGTTGTTGAGCCGGAGCAAACCCGACTCCTTATTTTGAGGGACACCGTTGCTGCTGAAGACGCTTGCTCCCTGGCTCCAGAAAACGCGTTGAGGCGGCGCGAGAGTGAGCGAGCCGTCGGGCGCGCGTCTGCGTTCAAAAAGGGCAAGATAGCCTTCGCCATCGGACATTACGAGGTCCATAAGCCCGTCGCCGTTCCAATCGACCATTTGCGGGGTGGTGCGCCACTGGCTGACGAGTTCGCGGCCCTGCGGGCTCCACCAATTCCAGGGGGCTTTTTGAGCGGGAGAGCCGGGCGCGAGTTCGACCAGACGGCCGGGCGCGAGGCGCGGTGCGGTACGGGTGCCGATATTTTTATACCACATGACTTTCCCCCAGATACCGTTGGTCATGATGTCGGGCAAACCGTCGCCGTCCCAGTCGGCAACGCTGAGGATCGAATAGCCCCACTTTGCTTCGGCCGGGCCCTGGATGGATCCGTTCGGACCGGCTTGCTCGCGGATGAGTCGGCCCGCGGCCGAGAGATAAACGGGAGCCGCCCAGCGCGGGGGCGAACCGCCCAAATTTTTTATGAATGCGATGTAACCGGCACTGTTGCCGGATATGATGTCTTCGAGACCGTCGCCATCCCAATCGACGGCGTAGGGCGTGGCGAGCGCGCCGAATTTGACGTCTGCGGCGAACTGACGGAAGTAACGCGGCGGCAAAAATTGCGGGATGCCGTCTACGATCTTACCGGTGTTTTCCAGGAACGCCACGCGACCGTCTTCGTCGCCGCACACGATGTCCAGGAAACCATCGCCGTTAAAGTCCACCGCCGTCGGCGTGATCATGCAGAGGTCCATTTTGACTGGAATACCCGCACTTACGAGGGCGCGACCCGTCGCATAAACGGGCGCTGTGCGCGTACCAATGTTCTCGTAGAAGGTGAAGCCGTCGCGAAACTCGCCGCAGATTAGATCAAGTTTACCGATGCCGCGGAAATCGCCCCACATCGGCGAGGGCATGCCATAGGGATCGACGTCTTGGCCGCCGGCCTGCAGTCGGATTGGCGCGGCGTAAACGGGTTTGTCCGTTGTACCCGTATTGCGGATAATGTAGACATAGCCGCGTAGTTTACCGCGCGTCCACTCACCCTTTGCGTTGAACGCGCCCTCGCCGCCGTTGAGCGGCCCGAAGTCGCCCCAGAAATCGATGCCGACGGAAACATCAAGCGCGCCATCGCCGTCAAAGTCGACGAGCTGCCACTGGTTTTGGCGGATATTGCCGGGTTCCGTCAGGATCTTCTCCGGCGCTCCAAGCGGCTTAGGTTTGGTGAACTGCGAGTTCAGGAAGTCCGGATAGGTGTTGCCGCTATAATGGTAGGTAGCGTCGGCCTTGAAGCTAGCAGTCGCGGTGACAACAGGCTGACCGGTGACATAGGAAATGCCGACCGATTGCTCCGATTTACCAATGAGCACAGCGGGCTTGAAAATCGGAAGCTTAAGCTGCGGGTCGATCTGGCCGCTATTTTCAAAAAACCAGGTGCCATTGTGGGGTTTGTCCGTGCAGACGACGACTAGGTCCATGAGCCCGTCGCCATTATAGTCCATCGGTAAAGGCCACGCCCAAAGGCCGACACCGAGGTCGGTGAGGAGGCCGGCGTTGTTGTGGGCGAGGCGCGGCAATACCTCCGATTCGGCCGCGTGCAGGGGAGCGGCCAAAGCCGCTATCAAGGCAAGATGGGCGGAGAAAGAAAGGCAGTGCATAAAGAAGGAAGGAATAAGACCGAGCGCCAAATCTGAGCGTAGTGCCAATCCACGCGAGAAAACCACCCTTTGTGTCGAACTGCTAGTAAGGGTGGATCTGTTCGGTGCGCTCTTTCAGAAAGGGTGGCCGGCACGCTGCCCGGCTGGGGGAGAGCACTTAGAAGGTCGCAGAAACGCTGAAGCGATACGTACGCGGCGCCTGGTCGCGCGTGATCAGGAACGGGTCGTTGGTCAGGTTGGTGACCATCAAGTCAAAGTTGTAATTCTTCCAACGGTAGCCCGCGCCGACATCGTAGCTTTTCTGGCTATCGGGAATTTTGGAGAGGCCAAATCCGGTGAGCTGGGTGAGGAGCGGGCCGATGGCGGTCACTCCGCCCTTCACTTCCCAGCCCTGCGCCTTGGGGTCGCGGAAACTATACTTGAGGAAAATATTCGCGTTCCAATCCGGAGCGAAACGCAAGGGGATGCGGCCGGGGTTGGACGCCGTCGTCCAGCCGAGCGCATTCTGCTGCCCGGTGAAGCCTTGGCTGGTGTTCAAATCAGTGTAATTGGCGATAATGGCCAGCCGGTCAGTGATGCTACCATAGGCGGTGATTTCGTAACCCTTCGATTGGGCGCCCGGGATCTCGGAAACGGTGCCAAACGTCACGTTCTGTCCCTGGGAAACTCCGTTAGCCAGAACGTTGATCGTGCTGCCGACCCGGATCATTTCCCAATACGTGGCCGTGAACGACAAGCGGCCTTGTAGCGCTTCGCCCTTGAAGCCGAATTCCTGGAGTTCGGTCAAAGGCGTGACCGAAAAGAACTCATCGCGCCGCGGGTCGCCGGGGAGCAGGCCGTTGTAACGGGCCACATTGGCCGGAGCGTCGTTCTGCACGCTTTTAACCGCGTAGATCGACAGTGCGGGCGTGATCTTGAAGGTGGCGCCGTAGCGATATGAGTTCAACGTCACCTTGGCGGCGGCGGTGCGCAATCCGGTGATCCGGCTGCTGGTGCCGGTCGCGCTGCGGTCGGAGCGCAGACCACCGGTGAGCAGCAGTCGGTTTTTGAAAAAGCCCAAATCCTGCTGCACATACTGACCGTAGGAGTAATTATTGTTCTGCGTCGAGGTCGCGAGGGGTAGGTTGGCGACGCGGCCACTGTAAAATGCGGCGCTATTTCCGGCCGCCTTAATCGCCGCCATGTTCAGGGTGTTGAACGGCGCGTTGGGCACACCGTTGTAAAATGCGTCCGCTGTAGCGCCGTCGTCGTAAGAATAACCGACCATGGTCATGCTCGTGAACACGTCGTTCCAGCTATACCGTGCGATCAGGTCGCCCTGGTAGGTTTGGCCGCGGCGCCAGCCGTTGCCGGCCTGCGACTGAGAATTGGCGATGATCCGGGTGTTGTCCTCGCCGGTGAAGTAGCGCTGGTCGTAACCGAAATAGCGGATGTTGGCGACTTGGCGGAAATCAAGCCACTTGGCGAACTGGTGGGTGAGGAAGAGTGTCGCGTTGGCGATCTTGTTTTTGTCCTCACTGCCTGGTCCTGCGATGTTAAAATTATAGGGTAAGCCGAGGGCTGTGATCGGGTCGGTGGCATTGTTGAAGATACTGATCCGGCGGCGGGCTTTCTCCGGATAGATCGCAAAGCCGTGGCCCTCTTCGCGCGAGGGCGTGTTGAGACTCAGCAACTCGGAAGTCAGTACGAGTTCCGTCCGAGGCGTGATCCGATACTTGAAGGAAGGATAGAGCGCGTAGCTTCTCACCTCGTGAAACTTGATGTAGTCCTCGCCATCCTGCACTGAACCCGCAACGCGCATCGCAAATTTGCTGTCTTTCGCAGTCGAGTAGTTCCCATCGAACTCAAGCCGGTGCATCGCACTGTCGGCCTCATCGAAATTGAAAGCGTATTTTAAAGACGAGGCGGTGGAGCCCAGCTCCGGCTTCTTAAGCAGGTAGTTCAAGAGGCCAGTGCCACCGGCCCGCCCCTGCACCGCCGAAGGTGGGCCTTTGACGACTTCGAGGCGCTCGTAGCCGACGAGGTCGCGCTTGTTGTTACCCATCCGCACGCCGTCGACCGAAATAGAACCGGCGGTCTCAAATCCACGGAGACTAACGTTATCTCCGTTACCAGCGTAGCGGTTGCGTACAAAAACGTTCGCGAGATATTTGAACGATTGATCGAATGTGGTCGCGCCGATGTCGCTCCAGAATTCCTTGGTCACAATATCCACGGACTGCGGAATATCCATAATCGCGGTGTTGGTGCGCGTGGCGGTAGACGCTGAGGACACCTTGTAGCCCGCCGATTTCTCGGCTGTTACGGCAAACGGGGTCAACTTGACTGGATCGGACAAATCGACGGCAGGGGCAGTTTGGGCTGATAAGCCGGCGACACACGAAGCCGCGGATAAAGATACGAGGGCGAGGCGAAACAACACGATGGAGCGCACAGAGAGGAAGGCTTAAGGGGTGATGCCGGTGATAACGGCGGGGTTTCAGTTCAGAAAATATATATAGATGCAAAATCGTTTTTGCAGCAAGCCTGTTCATAAAAATAACCTAAGAATTTCACCTTGTTTGCTTAGGCCGAGGGATGCCCCGAAGAGGCCCGCAGCGCCTCCACTAGCGGTACCGCCACTGTGCGCTCTGGCTCGGCCCCGCGCGCGAGTTGCTGTAACAACAAGGCGCTCGCTTGCTCCGCCAACTCCCGATGCGACACACCGACACACGAAAGCGGGGGATCAAAAAACGGCGAGATATCGTAGTCACCCACCCCCATCACCGCCATATCGGCTGGGATCGTTAGCCCGCGCTCTTTAATCGCGCGATAAGCCCCCAACGCCAACGCATCCGATACTGCGTACAACCCGTCGCATTTACCTCCGCGTTCAAGAAAAGCCTGCAACGCCTCATAACCCGCCG
>Ga0114974_10001492_pt1 | contig 18508 bp, 25 predicted proteins | sample S_130206_EF_Meta_FD_87318 | JGI IMG/M metagenome (GOLD analysis project Ga0114974, IMG submission 87318) | Freshwater microbial communities from Lake Simoncouche, Canada to study carbon cycling - S_130206_EF_MetaG | ecosystem: Environmental > Aquatic > Freshwater > Lake | place: Lake... | reverse complement strand
GCCGCCGGTCGAGGCCGCGACCGCCGAGAACAGTCGAGGGCCCCAGGTGAACCCCTGCGATCGTGCGAGCGACGCCGGTTCACCGGTGATCACCGCATCGACGTACTCGGCAGAGTGGACATCCAGGAGCTGCTCGCGGGTGACGGCCGGCGGGGATGTGATCCTGAGGCCCGGAATTGCCAGGGAGTCCGCGATCCACCCGGCTTTTCGGGTGGTGTCGAACAAATGCTCGGCGGCGACGTAGTGGTGGTCGAAGAAGAGTTTCATGGCAGGGAGTTGTACGCACGCTCCCGGCTCTTCAGCCCCTCTATGACACGGAACACCTGTAGACCACTCTTCCGAGGGTGGTAAGATTACCCCAGCATTCGGCTCGATTGGCCGGCCCCGCAAGGGGTCGACCGTCCAACCTAGCGGCGTAGGCCTCTGCCTCGCTGACAAGGTGGTTCCGGGATCCAGCAATGGATCTCGAGGATGCGTCGCCCGGAACGTTCCGGACGAAAACACACGACAGCGAGAGGAGCTGGTCATGCCGATCGGATTCTTGTCGATTCGGATCAACACCCGTCGTAGCGATCACCATCTCTGGCTCAACAACGGCGGCGTGTACTGGGTGCACTACACCCTGCACTTCGACAACCGGAAGCGTCGCATCCGGCGTTCGCTGCGGACCCGCGATCTCGAGCGGGCGATTGAACTCCGCGATGAACTGTTCGCCCACATCCACAAGCACGGTGAGTTTGTTGCTCCGCGGCGACCGGGGATCGAACGTCCGGAGGGGCCGATGGGGGTGCAGCCGACGTGGCCCTCGCTCTCACAGCCAGCGTGATAAGCACGCCCGTGTGCGAGGGCCTGCCGGGTGTCAGGGCGGCAGGGCTCGCTTTGCAATTCTTCGATGCATGGCCCAACAGAATGATGAATCGTCGGCATGTGTCCGGCGGCGACCACGAACCAGTTTTTCCCAAAGAGAGAGTCCGCATGAGAACCCTTGTCCTTTATCCGTACCTGCATACCGGTTGCTGGGTGTTCGACGACGCCCGGACGGGCCTCAAGGAAGAGGCCTTCGTGCGGGGTGCCAGCGAGATGATCACGAGACTCGTGGAGGTGAATCGTCTGCCCACGGCCTCGCGGGGCTTCGAAATGACGTTCGCGGCCGAGCCCTTCCCGGGCCATGACGTGGAGCTCACTTGGGTATCGCGGGGTGAGGGCGATTTCGGAAACGACTACGAGGGGGTGGTGGCCGGTCTGCCGATGGAGTGCTGGCTCTGCCCGGCCCTCGAGCTCTATTTCGAATCGGCCCCGCGGCGGATCTACGTGAAGGCCTCGCCACTCCCGGCTGGCGTCGATCCGATCTGGAATCCACCTCCTGGCGTGATCACCCGCCGATTTGTGGAAGCACCGCGATGACATCGACGAGATCGGGGATGTCGTCTGGCCTGTCGTTCAGTTTGGATTGAACCGGATCGGAACTCGAAACCAAGGAGCACAGTCATGTCGGAGCCAATTGAGCGAGTGGACATTCCGTGCGGGGGCTCCGCCCTCGCGGCATTTCGGGCTTTCCGCGTTTGGGCGGAGCAGGTCGCGGCGTCGCAGGGAAAGACACTCGACCCCGCCTGGTACGAGGACAGCCCCGAAGATCGTCCCGGGCTATACAGGAAGAGCCCAGCGGTACAGCAGGCGGAAGGCGAGACGGATCCTCCTGGAGGTGCCCCATGAACATGAACGAATGCGGGAAGCTTCGCCGCCAGAGGATCACTGAGGCAGACAGGCTCGTCTTTCTCAGCACCGACTCAGTTCGCAAGGCCGACGCCGAGCGAGCACGGGAGAAGGCGTTCAGGCACAGGCGGAGGGCTGCTGGTCTCCTCGAGAAAGCTGCTTGCTTGTTCCGAAGTGCAGACCTGGGCCATCGTGCGTTGCAGTGCTGGGACGAAGCCGCGACGGCCTGGATCGAGACGGGAGCGATGGCTCATGTGCGTCGATGCGAGGCGAGAGTCATCGAGACAGCCGCCTATCTGGGCGACACAAGCGGCGAGCCACACCAAGGAGGAAGCCGATGACAACACCTGATTGGGGAGACGCAGGAGCGGAATGCATCCGACGGGCGGATGATTTGATCGATGAAATACACGAGCTTGTCAACGAGACCTCTTCGGGCCCCGGACTCATCGCTGTATTCCCGAGAGGCCACTTCCGGACAGCGATTCGGTACGAGCTTGCGGCCGGGTACTACGGATCTGCGGGACTTGGACTTGCCTCCCTGGAGTGCTGGAAGAAGGCAGCAGAACTCTGGGCATCTCTCGATCAGCCAGAACGAGTCAAGGGCTGCGAGGAGTGGATCGCGGAGATCAGCCCCGTGTGCGGAGAGCCGAGCGATGAATGAGAGTACCGCAGATGGACTGAAAGAAATGGGTGACCACATGCATCAGTCCATGGCTCATGATCGTGACGCCACCTACACCCGGATTCTCAAGCAGTACACCGAGATGGATGTCCCTCGCTGCACTCACTGCGGTGCGACGGACACGGCGTCGGTTCAGGTGGGCATCATCGGGCTGACGATCCGACTCGCCGCGACATGCCGGAAGTTCAAGCTGCTCGCCAACGGACCAAAGCCGGGTAGTTGGTTTTGCCACGGCTGCAAGGAGTTCTTCGACGTATCCGTTGGCGAGCAAGGGCCTTCCGGGTGAGAGCCACTGCTTCCTGGCGAAAGCCCGGGGCATCGCGGTCTTTCAGATCACCGCTTTGTAGAGCACTGGCTGAAGGCGGCAATGCTCCTTGAGATCCCCATGGAGGATGAAGAGCCTTGGATCCTTGCCTAGGTGGAAGACCCGGAAGAGCTGGTACTGGCTGGGGATGTCAGCGGAGCACTGGACCTCCGTGGACGTGACGTAGAAGGGCGAGTACTTGCCCTGCCCCGTCGCCTTCACCTCCAGCATCCGTTCGCTCTCGTCGGCCTCATCGAAGGAGAGGATGTCAAACCCGAGGCCATCGCCGATCTCGCGTGACGCCCACACGACCTTCCTGGCCAGGTCGTCCCTTCCGATCTCGTTCAGCCGCAGCCGTTCCAGGTCGAGCACGAACTGCTCCCCCAGCATGCCGAGTTGTCGATTGGCGGCGTCACGTTCCGCGAAGTCGACCCGCAGGGCCTTTCGGCTTAACCAAGGCTTCGCTGTTCGCTTCGCCGCCGGGATTGCCTCCGGAGGATCTTCGATGACGCGACGGATGGCAAATGATCCAGTTGTCGCGATCTTGGTGGGGTTGAGGCTCGGGGCAGCGGCAAGATGCTCGAGGAACCCCGGGCGTGCATCCAGGAAGCTGTCGACCTCCGCGGCCAGACTCGCCTGGTAGTTGCTTCGGGGCTTGTAGCCGTCGATGTACGGGAGCCCCATGTCCACAAGCACGCTACTGATGTTGAAGTGCTTGAATTCGATTGAGGTTTTGGACCGGCTCTCCAGCTTTGGAATCAGTTGTCTTCGGTGTTCAGACTTGTTGAAGGCCTTACCTTCCAGTTCGGCCTGGAGCATCGCGAAGTAGTCTGCGACGATCGCTCTGACTTCCTGATCCGTCCAAGCCTTCCCGCGGGGCGGCTTCGGTGGAGGCTCGTCCTTCTTCACGACCTTGAAGCCCAGCCGTCGAAGGACGAAGTTCGCCTCCCCGGGAGCCTCGCCGTCACTGAATTCGTCTGCCTGCAACACACGACCGATCAAGTGCCGACAGGCGACGCCGATCACGGCCTTGGGGTCATATCGCCTCGCGTCGTGGACCAACTCGACGCCCGCGGAACCCCCAATTTGGTGTGACAGCCCGGCATCGAGATCGGCGAGAGCATGCAGGACATGCTCTCGGGTTAGCCCGGCTGGAATGGCTTGCGGCATGTCCCGTCTCGACTGGCCCATGTCCCCACTGGTCGGATTCGACCTGGTCCCTCGGGTGGGGTCAACCATGCTTCCGTCTCTCGGTGCTGACGCAGGGCCAAGCTAAGGGAAAGCGACACGCCGCAACAGCAGATCCACAGCCCGAGAAGCTGACCAAGAAAGGGGTTGTCGAAAATGACGACTATTCGTATCATCCAACTCTAGAATTCGGTCTTGATGGCGATACGACCCGCGGGGTGGAGAAGATGCCTGAACACAAGCGTACCTCGACAAAGATGACGGGGGTCAGCCTATTCACCGGGGGTGGTATCGGCGATCTAGCCCTTCGAGCCTGCGGCGTCGATGTTCTACTGGCTTCGGAGCTGCTAGAAGATCGTGCAGAAGTTTATCGCAAGAACTATCCGGAAACCCTGATGGTTGTCGGTGACATAAGAACCACACGCAGCGAACTAATTCGTAGTGCCCAAGAAAGACTAGCGGGAGCAGATCTAGACATCTTATTTGCAACGCCTCCCTGCCAAGGCATGTCCCGAAATGGACGAGGTAAACTCCTGAATGGTATTCGAGCAGGGCTGAAGCCTGCGTTTGATGAGCGAAACACCCTTGCACTTGAAGCAGTTGCGGTCGCAGAGGCACTACGCCCGAGAATCATTGTTTTCGAGAACGTCCCGGAAATGGAGTACACGCTCGTAGAAGATGAAGACGGTAACGTACGGGACCTCCTCGATTTAATAAAGACTCGACTGGCCTCCAAATACCAAGGCGGGTGGGAAGTCGTCGAGTTCGCCAATTACGGCGTGCCGCAGCGTCGACAGCGACTCATTACGGTGTTTTGCAGGAGTGACGTCCTGGGCAAAGCCAGCGATTCCGGCCCGCGAATTCTGCCCCCGCGGACGCACTCCGCGACGCCAAACATGTTCGAAAAGCCTTGGGTGTCCGTCGACGTGGCCTTGGAGGGCGTGCCTAAGCTTGACGCAGGCACCGCTGAAGGAGCAACGCATCAAAGCCTTGAATATCATCGCGTACCGCTTCTAGACCGCGACAAGTATCTTTGGGTGTCTAGTACACCGCCGGGCAAGGGAGCCTTTGACAATCAGTGCATTAACGCTAAGTGCGGCTATAAAGGAAATTCCACGCACGGCACTGGGCATAACAGCGAGGGCATCAACAAGGCCAACAAAGACACGCCGATTTATTGCGTCAAGTGCGGTTCTCCGTTGCCGCGTCCATGGGTAATAGAAAACGGCAAGCACCGGCTAATGTCTGGATTTACGAGTGCCTATAAACGGATGCGTGGCGATCTTCCGGCCAGTGCATTGACTAGAAACCTGTCGTACGCCTGCTCTGACCAGAAACTTCATCCTAGAGAGCACCGGGTTCTCTCCCTGTACGAAGCATTCATCCTACACACTGTTTCAGCCTATTCATTTCACTGGTCTCGCTCGGATGGGAAAAAACTTTCGGACAAGACCATTCGGGAAATCATAGGGGAGAGCATTCCGCCAAAAGGCCTTGAGGTCATCTTTCGGCATCTTGTTGGCCTGCTGAGTGGCGATGCTGATGCTGCCGAGATGCGGCAGCGTTTTGCATCAGGCGACCCCCGTTCCGCCGGTCGAAAAAAGCCAAGTACGGATCAGAGTCAAGGACGGCCACCCAGCCAGCGTACATTTTGCTGACCCCTGGGCGTGTCATGATCGAGACCGATGTCGTCCGCCCTCCGCCCTCTCTTGGTTGGACTATCTGGCCCCAATCATCCACGCCAAGTGACGAACTGTAGAACACGGCGACAATTGCGGGGAAGCGATCTAAGAAGTCCCAGTAAATGCCGAAGAGGTAGTTTGTTTCCCTGTGGTGTGCCTTCCAGTCGTACCCTGTCGCTACCGCGATTCGCTGATCGCCCATATCGGGCTTCTCACTCCCGCGTCTCCGGCACTGATCAGGCGTTGGCACCGCCCCGCAGGTGGCTTTAACCTCAAAGCCTCCCGTTTGGAATGGGCTAAATGGTGATTTGTCGCGTAATCTGCCAGCTAGTCGCTCCCAAGCCTCCGCACCCAACCTGTCGAGCAACAGTAGATCCGGATAGCCGTCTTGATGGGGGTTTTTGGCTAATAACTCACGATTCTCAAGAATCATGGCTGAAGCAAAAACCTCGCCCACAAAGGCACTGAGGTTTCGCATCCCGAGAAGAGTGAATACGTCAACCTCAAAATCCGCCATTTGCTTTGTTAACTGGCGAGTCCGTCCTATCGCTCTAATGACTGTCTTCGTGTCAATAGAAACATTTCTTGGGCCCGTGATTTGAACAGCCGGATTGACGATGTAGTTGTGGGTGCTGTTCACGGTTTGGGTGCTGGCCTTTTAGGTGATACTCGGGTTGGATCGTCCGATGCCGTGTCATCACTGTCTTGGAACAAAGCCCATAAGGGCAGTTCGAGTGCCTGTGCGATCGCATGAACATTAATTAGCCCGACGTTGCGTTCGCCTCGTTCGATACCCCCGATATAGGTTCTGTGGAGTTGGCATCTAGCTGCCAATTCCTCCTGGGAGACTCCTGCGTTTCGCCGCAGTTCCCTGACCCTCGAACCGAACTTAGCCAAAATGGGGTGCATGATCGAGTTATTGAATCGACTGTGATGACGATAGGTCTACAGACTATGAGTATCGGCCGTCTGTTGCCGGGGATTAGCTGGCCTCGTAGAAGCTAAAAACAACGAGCTTTACCGGCATATTCCTTGAGTCCAAGGGGCCGTCAGCACCTTCAAGCTGACGTCCCACTCCTGCGGCCGCTTCACTTGCCGTAGCCCCCCCCGGCCGTGACCTCCGTTACACGCCCACCGCCATGCCCATCCACATCCACCTGCTCCCCATCCCTCCGCCCAGCCAACCCGACAACTCCCCCGAACCACCTGCCCTCTTCCACTACACCACGGGCCTGAAACTCCTCTCGATCATCAACTCGGGCTACATCACGCCCACGACCGCCAAGATCGAGCCCCACGAAAAGCCGGTCGCGTGGTTCAGCACCCAGGACCAGTGGGAGCCAACCTGCACGAAGGTCCCCATTCCCGGTAAGGCTGGCCAGATCATGACGGCCAAGGCCCAACACGGTCTGGTCAGGATCACGGTCCCGGCAACGTCAGCCCCGTACACGTTCCAGCAGCTCCCTTTCGTCGCCGGCACTTCTTGCCAAGCCTGCGTCGGCCTGCTTCTTGCCGGTCTCGAACTCGGTAGTGACCCAAACACGTGGCGATTCACTCCCACGCCGGTCCCGAGTGCCTTCTTTCGAGACGTCGAGTTCTACGACTTCGCCCATGACCGGTGGCTGGCCATTGATCTGGCTGAACTCGCCTGCCGGAACTGATTGCCACACGTTTCCCCATCTATCTCTTTCTCTTTCTCAAAAGGAGGCACCCGCATGAACACCGGGGTTTTCTTGTGCTTCACCATCCTCGGGCTCGCCGTCCTCCTGGCCCGCGAGAACAAGCTCCGCCGAGGACTCCAGGTTCTGTGTTCCCGACTGCTCTCTAGGCTCGGGGACTTTCAACGCACAGGCCAACGTCACGACCAAGCCCAGCACGCCAACCGCCAGCATTCCCCTCGTTCCCGCCCATCGAAACTTCCAGCCACGCACTCCAGCACCACTCCCAACGCCAATGCCAGAAGGAGCCATTCATGACGCCCACGCTGCTTTTCATGCTCTGGCTATTTCTCAGGCGGGCCGTGCTGCCGATGCTCGTGTACTCGGGCCGCTTGCTCTCGTTGTTCTCCTGGCTTTCGTGCCTGTGCGTGCCGATTCTCTGGGCCGCGTGGTTCCTGGGCTTCGTGGCGGCGTGTGCCATGTCCGCCGAGGCTGGTTGGTTCCCATGGACGTCAGCCAAGCCAGACCCGAACCAGCACCACCAGCTCGAGCAAGCCGCCGAAGTCGCCCGTGATGCCGCCCGAGTGGCAACCCAGGCCATCGAGTCGCAAGCTCGCCAGGCAAGTTCCCAGGCCGAACAGAATGCCAGGGTCGCGGAACTTCTTGGGCAACTCTCGGCAGAACGCGAGAGCCTGGCTGCCCGCACTGAATACCTGGCCGAACTCAAACTCGAAGACTCAGCCTGGGCAGCGGCGTTGAACGCGAGTGGCCCCGTGGTCGTCTGCGTGGCCGGGTTGTGCGTCGCGGGGCTGGCCCTTTGGCTGGTGTCGCGGCCAGGGCCCAGGAGCCAATTCGAAGCCGGCGAACTGGCCACGGCGATGGAACTGCTGGTTGACGGGGCTTTCTGGGAACGCGAGCCGGGCGACGTTGGGCTCGCTTCTGCTGGGCTGCCTGGACTTCATGGACTTTCTGGCGAGTGGGCCCAGGCCAGGAATGTCCCACGCCTGCCGGGGAGCGACCTGGCCAGCCAAGGCGACGACGACTCTCCCCCAGCCAGCGAACAGCACGCCGACTCCGAGGCCCTGGATCCCGTCGGCGAGCTGATGCCGTTCTGAATGGGTGGGCTGAAGTCCGCGGGGGAATTTCCAGCAAATACCCCGCCCCATTCCCTGCCCGTCATCCACCAACCCAACCATCCTTTCAAGAAGGAGGGCCGCCACCGAGACCATGAGCCACATCGTCGAGATCAAAACTGAAATCAGGGACGAGGCTGCCGTGAAAGCTGCCTGCGTCCGACTCCAGATTCCAACGCCCGAGCACAAGACCGTGAGGTTGTTCAGCTCCACCGTGACGGGGCTCTGCGTCCAGCTTCCGGGCTGGCGTTACCCCGTGGTGGCTGACCTGAAGACCGGCCGGCTCCAGTACGACAACTACAACGGCCACTGGGGCCCGCAAGGGGAGCTCGACAAGTTTCTGCAGGGCTACGCCGTCGAGAAGGCCAAGCTCGAGGCCCGCAAGAAGGGCCACTCCGTCAGCGAGACCAAGCTCCAGGATGGCTCGATCAAGGTCATCGTGCGTGTAGGAGGTGCCGCCTGATGAGCACTCCCACCAACCACGCAGGTAAGACCATCGAGATCACGGTCTCTCCCGAGGGGGCCGTGAGCCTCAAGACCAAGGGCTTCTCGGGCAGCTCGTGCAAGGACGCCACCCGGGACCTGGAGCGGGCCCTCGGGGTAGCCAGCAAGGAGACGCTGCTGCCGGAGTTTCACCAGCAGCACTCCCAGCAGGACAGGCTTTCGCAGGGCAGCTAACGCTCTCACTCTTCCGTCCTGAACCGGTCGGCCACGGTGGCGGTGAACTCGCCGCCGCCGTGTGCTGGCCGGTTTTCGCTTTTCCTGATTTCCCCCTTCTCACCACCCTCTGGACTGGAGCCCCACCAACGCCATGACCACACCTGACGATCCACCCCCGCCCGCCATCGACCAACTCATCGCCGACATGATGCGTGTTGCCGAGAGTGAACGCCGCGAGACCAACGACCGGCTTCGCGACAAGATCCTGCCCCAGTTCAAGTCACTCGGGGTCGCCAACATCGAGGTCAGCTACTCGGGCTACGGCGACTCGGGAGCGATCGACGGCGTGCAGTACCGGGACCAGGCCGGCACGCGAGTCGACCGGCAGACGATTCCCACTCAACTCATCGAGGACCTGGAGCAGTGCGTGTACACGTATTTGCCTGCCGGGTTCGAGATCAACGACGGCGGCCAGGGCACGCTCACGATCGACGTCCAGCTGGCCAAAGTCACGATCCAGCATCAGGAGAACTACACCGAGAGCCGCGACAGCACCCGGGAGTTCACGCTCTGATGGCCCACCCGATCCACCATGCCGAGAGCTCAGCCCGGAAGTTCGGCGGCGAGGCCCATGAGTACCTCCGGCTGCATCAGTTTCTGGACGGCAGCAAGGAGCACATGGCGGACTTCAGGCATCGGGCTCTTCGTCATCACTCCGAGGGGATCTTCATGCTCGAGAAGCTCTTCGGGGTCACGCTCACGCTCTCCAATGGCAGGGTTCTTCCGGTCAGGTTCGTCGGCGAGCAGCACGTCTTGGAGGACCTGGGAAGAATCCCGACCGTCCAAGACTGGCTTGGCAAGATCCCGCCTGAGAGTTGGATGCTAGGGCGAACTCGAATCTGTGATCCGGGTGCCTCACGCAAGATGGAGGGTGCCGACGAAGGCGTCGAATTCCGGGGCGGCGGTATGTCCGATCGCAGGTAAGTCAGTGAGATTGATCGAGTACACGCACGCCCCTTGATCGATCACCAGCGTCTCAACTCGCACGAGTGTCGGCATTGTCCGACTGTGCTCCATGATGAACTGCGACGTGAATCGCGCTGCCGGACACATGGAGATCATCTGAAAGCGAGGCGGCTCGAGGATCAGGAAATCCCGTAGGACATCACGGGACAAGTCAATTGTCTGCGACACGAGCGTCTTGAGATCGTCCTTGGCATCTTCCTTGCCCCTCGAAGTGCTGCAAATCGCAATTGATGGACCGACCGCGGCCTTTTCGACTTCGGTCTCCGAACCGAGTGGGGACTTCGATACGACGACGACGAGGTCGCTTCCGTAGACAGAGAAGTCCGCTCCGTCCATCACCGAGCCTTCCACGAATATGTTTCCCGCGAGCATCGGTTCGAAGTCTTCGAACGCGTGAAAATGCCACGCAGCCGGCTTCACAAATCCAAGGCCAAGTCTTCGACTAACGAAGTAGTCGCCTTGGATGGCCCTGTCACGCCCAGCAACACCGTTGCTGCCATCGACTGCCTCAGCCACGAACTCAAGAAAAGCAAGTTTCCCGATCCCCATACATCCTCGCTAAGCCACTGGACTTCCCCAGCGGCCGTCTATAGGTGCGGCTTCCATCGACTCCTCACACGCAAAGAATATCAATGCCACCCTCAATTGCACCTTCGAACACCAGACACCCCCACTCCCAACCAACAAATCCGCTCACAGCCCGCCTCTCCGAACTCGTCGCGGCCTGCTTCACCGGCCTTTGGATCGAGACCCATGAGCCCGACGAGGCCATCCGCGAGATCACGACGCTCGCTCGCTCTGAACACTGGCGGCTGGCGACCTGGGACTGCGACGCCGGGCTGACTTTGCCCGTGGCTGACACCCCTGCACCCGTTCCGCAGGACACCACGGACCCCCTTGCCGTCATCCGTGCCGCCAGCCAGCTCTCGCAGGGTTCGCCAACGACGCTGCTCGTGCTCAGGAACTTCCACAGGTTCTTGAACTCCACCGAGATCATCCAGGCCATCGAACGACAGGTCTCGCAAGGGAAGCACACGCGGACGTTTCTCGTGGTGCTTGCTCCCGTCACGCAACTCCCGGCTGAACTCGAGAAGCTCTTCACCGTCATCGAGCATGAACTGCCCGACCATGCCCAGCTCGACGGAATCGCCCGCGGAGTCGCCACTCAGGACGGCGAGCTGCCCGAAGGTGACGAGCTTGGCCGGGTGATTGACGCCGCAAAGGGCCTGACCCGCAGTGAAGCCGAGAACGCGTTCAGCCTTTCCCTGGTCCGACATGGGAGCCTGGAGCCCGCGACGCTCTGGGAGATCAAGGGCCAACAGCTAAAGAAAAGCGGCCTCGTCTCGCTGCACAGGGGCACCGAGAACTTCGACCAGCTCGGGGGCCTGGAGAACCTCAAGGCCTTTTGTCTGCGGGCCATGCGGCGACAGGGTGAGCCCCAGCCTGGCAAGCGTCCCCGCGGAGTGTTGCTGCTCTCGCCTCCCGGCTGCGGCAAGAGTCAGTTCGCTAAAGCCCTAGGTAACGAGACCGGCAGGCCCACGGTGATCCTCGACATCGGGAATCTCCTGGGCTCTCTGGTCGGCCAGTCGGAGAGCAACGTCCGGCAGGCCCTCAAGCTCGCCGACGCCATGGCCCCCTGCGTGCTCTTTTGCGACGAGATCGAGAAGGGGCTGGCCGGTGCTTCGAGCTCGGGCCAGACCGACTCCGGCGTGACAGCCCGCGTGTTCGGATCGCTGCTCACCTGGCTCAACGACCACGAGAGCGATGTGTTCTTCATCGGCACGTGCAACCAGATCGAGAAGCTGCCACCGGAGTTCGCACGTGCTGAACGGTTCGATGGCGTGTTCTTCGTGGACTTGCCCGGGCGTGAGCAGAAGGACGGGATCTGGGGCATCTACCAGCAGCAGTACGGCCTCGATCCCCGGCAGCCCAGGCCCGACGACACTCAGTGGACCGGTGCCGAGATCAAGTCGTGCTGCAGGCTGGCGTCGCTCTTGGACGTGCCGCTCGTTCAGGCCGCCCAGAACGTCGTGCCCGTGGCTGTCACTGCGGGCGACAAGATCGAGGCTCTCCGGCAATGGGCCTCGAGTCGGTGCCTCTCGGCGGACCGGGCGGGCGTGTACTCAGGAACGAACAACGACCTCCGAAGCCGACAACTGCGGACCTAGTGGCCTGGTTCTGGTGGCTCGGCCCCCTTCATTGCGGACGGCCATGAGTTCCGCATGCCCGTACATTTGGCAGCCAGGAATCGTTCCGCCATCACAGGCCCACGGAAATGAAGGATGCCCTTCCAGTTGTGGTAGTTGATGTGGTCGCCATTGCTGGCGAATAGAAATAGGTTCTCGTGAGCGTTGTTGCCTTTGTCGCCATCCTCATGATGCACTCGTTCATGCGAGGCAACCGCACGTCCAAGGATTCCCTCCATGGTTCGCCGATGCTCATGCTCCTGGCGACGCCCCGCCGTCGCGGATGGCAACTGTACGTAACGAGTCTTTCCAGCAACCACCATTCGGGCCCGAATCTCATAATGTGCATCGGGACGAAAAAGCCTTCGTCGTGCGGCTCTTTCAGAGGGCGTCAACATAGCCCGCCGTTTCTTCCGTAGCTCTCGGATTCGCTGAAGCATCAGGGCCGCTTTTGACCTCGTGATGCCCCACAGCCGTTCGGGATGACCGTATAGGTCATGCTCGTCTCGTCCGCAAAAGAGACGGAGATTTGCCAGTTCGTTGTTCGCAGGAACGTGGTCTTTGTGATGAACCACCTCGAACGGCAGCAAGAACCCTCCCAACTCTTTTTCGATGATTAGCCTGTGCTCGGGCACATAGCCAAGGCGATTGCGGTGAGGATGCGACGCTGCCTTACGCAGGACATGCCCGCTCTTTTTGACGTGAAGCCCTCCCTTCCACTTGCCGTGCTTGCTCTCCCGACTCGACCCTCTAGACCTTCGCTGCTTTCCGTGCTTCATCAGGTGATTGCGGATCGTAACTAGGCTCACGCCATACCGTTTCGCGAGATCGCCAAGGCTGCTGCCGGTCTCGTACAGCCTTAGCATTTCAACGTCGTTGATAGGGTTGGAAACGGGCCCGCTACGTCGGCGAGAAATGCCACGTCGAGCAAACTCTTTGCGGATCGTCTCGGCGCACCCATTGCCGGGCAGGGCTCTCGCGATGGCATCCATGGAGAATCCCTTCGTGTAAAGCGAGTGCATTTCGTCAAAGACATCATCTCGCTTCTCACCGCTTCCTTTTGAGGCCATCCCCGGTCCCTCTCTGCCTAGGGTGTCGTCAAGCATCCGAACCGAACGTTCCCGCAATAAATCAACCAAAGCCGGTTCCGAAGATCGCAGGCATCCCGGCAGCCATCGCCCGGTGATAGTCACTCCCGCACATCATCCACAAGGAACTGAAACAAATCCATGTCCACCGCCACCACCACCGACACCGGCCAGACCACCTCTCGCCGGACCACTACTCCCCCAACCACCACCCCCGCCACCCAGACCGAACGCTCAGCCGCCAACAGGCTCCGCTCAACCATGGCCGCCGTCAGGCTCGCCTTCACCTGGCTGGGCGTCCGCAAGACCTTGGCCCCCGAGCAGCGGACCACGGCGGCCAGAGCGTTTCAGGCCGATCGCGAACTCCTCTCGGCCACCAAGCTGATCCTCGACACCAAGCACCCGTCCTTCCGCAATGTCGCCCGGGTACGCAGCGAAGCGTCGGGCTACTGGCGGACTGAAACCCTCCCCTTTCCGGAGCCGGGCGTCAGGCTGCTCCCCCAGAACAAGCTCGCGGGCTTCGACGCACGGATGAGCCAGTTCCGCCAAGAGCTGCTCGATGCCGCCCGGGAACTGTCCGGTCAGTACGAGCAGATCAAGAGCGAAGCCCGAAGACGACTCGGCTCGCTGTTCAACGCTGGCGACTACCCAACCACGCTCGACGGGCTGTTCGACCTGGAAGTCTCCTACCCGCCGATCGAGCCGCCGCACTACCTCATCGCCCTCAACCCCGGTGTCTTCGACGCTGAGCAGGCCCGGGTCCGAGAACGCTTCGAGAGTGCCGTCGAGCTGGCCGAGCAAGCCTTCGCCGGGGAACTCCAGAAGCTCGTCACGCACCTGGCTGAACGACTCACGGGGCTTCAGGACGGCCAGCCAAAAGTCTTCAGGGATACCGCCATCTCGAACTTCACGGAGTTCTTCGACAGGTTCCGGCGGCTCAACGTCCGCAGCAACCCCGAGTTGGACGCCCTGGTCGATCAGGCCCGGCAGGTCATCACCGGCATCGAGCCCCAGCAGCTTCGGGACTCGGTCAGGCTCCGGGCGATGGTGGCCAATGACTTCACCCGGATCGAGCAGGCCGTCGGGGACCTTCTCGTCGATCGGCCCCGGCGGAACATCATTCGTCGCGGGCAGACGGGAGCGGGAGCATGAGCGAGCCGACCGAGATGGAGATGGTCGTCGCCGTGGATGGCGTAGCCCGTTGCATCTACGACGAGAGCTTGGACCTGCGGGCACTCGGGAAGTTGCAGATCACCCGGGCGAGCCACGTCGAGCCGGACTCAGACGGCAACTGGTGGGCCGACATGGGGCCTGTTAGCGGGCCGGTGCTGGGGCCCTTTGCAAGCCGGTCGGCGGCGTTGGCAGCAGAGAGGGGGTGGTTGGTGGAGGGGCCGATTAGCAGCCAAGCCAACGGAGCCTATTAAAGCAATCGCACTGGACCACCCGGTCCCGCGACGAAAGAAGGTCAGTAGCCAATCACGAGAAGTGAATACGGTAGCTTCACGCGGCTGTGACTGAAGAGTGTCTCTGCCACATTCACCGTGTTGTCGTAGTCCGTGCTCGCTACCGTGCGACCTCCAGACTGATATTTGTAGGAGTTAGGCACGGCAAGGACCAGGATATCTACCTGAACCATGACTAGTGCCTGCACAAGGTCTCGATAGACAGCGTTTCCCATCCACGCACGTCCTGCCTCCACCTCCAAACCACATCGCCAGATGGGGTGGTATGCATCGATTTCATAGTTGAGCGTCGGATGCCCGTTCTCGCCGAAAAAAACGGGGCGTTGGATTTTGTCAGCCTTCTGCTTGCCAGTCTCGACCTGGAAGCCAAGGGCGAGCAGGTCATCGCGTATCACCGCGAGCACTTCGTTACTTGTGAGCCCCTTTTTGAGCAATACAGTCGCCACCTGCTCTTCGTGACGGCGAAACACACCAGCCAGATCAATCGCGAAAGCTGGCGGCTGTTCGGTTCGTGGAAACGACGTGAAGCGGATCGACGTTCTTGCCATGGCGTCTCTTCTCTTTGGCCTGCCCGGCACGGACGGCCCGATCGGTCGGTCAATGATTTGCAGGTATTCGTCGCATCTAGAAGGTTTGCCGAGGTCGGCGGCCGAATGAGACGACACCGCTCTGCTGGAGATTTGTTGGCCCGACTACACGCCGCCACGCGGACCCGTTGCTGGGGCCGTTCGGGACGCGGGGGGAGGCGTTGGGGGCGGAGAGGGGGTGGTTGGTGGGGAGGGCATGAGGCGAACAGCACAGTACACTCGTAGCAACGACCTCAACTTGCCGCCACACCCAGCCTACGATATTACTGGCGAATGACTACTGACGATAGAATTCGTTCTCAACGAAGTCCCGGAACTTACTTTTTGTGCCACTCATACCGAACTCATCGTGCAAGTACTTCCACACATCAGCCCGCGGCGGGAGTTTTTTTGCCTCCTTGAGGTAGGCCAGTTCCTTTGCTAGTTCTGCCCGTTTGAGGGCGGGCGATCGTACCTTTGAGTCAATTTCACCAACGATTTGATCTGCGGACTCAAGTGCCGCAAACAGTTCTGGCCACGTAATGCCGAGCAACGATTCAAGGGGAAGCCGCAGCGAAGGTATTTCCTTTAGAGTGCGTGCTGTTACAACGCCGCCATTATGAGCAACGGCACACCGCAGTTTGTAGAGCCGTCCCCACTTCCCTATCGGCTCACCAAGATCTACCTCGAAGAGCTTCTCGGCATACTTTAGCGGATCCAGCAAACTGTCACGGCCTAGAATCGGATTGCCAAGAGCTTGTCCCACAGCATCGAGGGTGGTGTGGGATGAGGCATGCCCTCGCGAGATGAGGGATACGAGCGTAATTTCCTTCAGATATGCTTCTAGGTTTGCTGCACAGACGACCAGTAGATGAATGCGGGAGCGAGAGAGCATTTCATCTGTCGCCTCAGCAAACTGCTGAACAGAATACGGAAGCATCGCACGGGCGAAAGAAACGCCGATTACATCAGCGATGTAATCATTCGGCTTCGCGGCAACACACATCTTTGCAGTGGCCTCCATGGCGAGGACGTAAGCCCAGTAGAGGCGGCTCAGTTCGGAATGCTTTTTCCGAAACCGTCGAAAGCACAGGGTTGACTCGATTCGCATCTTATTCACCTGTTTATTGTCGCAGCGACTATATGGCTATCCATCTCGAGCGGCTGTTTGCCTGGGTCAGCCCCAACCCTGAACCCTCATTTCGCTTTGTACAAGAAACCCAAGCCGGTCACCCGCATTTCCTGTGCCTAGGCCCGCTTGTTGACATGTACCGCCGGCAGCAACCAAGATTGCTCAGGCCAGCTCTGTGAAGAAGTCAAATCGGCTTACCTCGCAAGGCCGGTCGCCTACAGCCGCCTTACGCTGGCTGGGATAGTCTGCGAGCAACACGCCAAAGCTTCTGCCGAAGCAACCATTAAAGAACTGGTCGATTGTCGCGATGTCGTTTGTCCGTAATGCGTTGTTCAGCTCCCGCACGAATTGTTCGTTGCCAGAGCGTCTTCGGAGATGGGCAATAAACTCAGATCCGGAATCATACACTTCATCTGGACTGAACGCCGGCACGAGATTACGCTTCCCGTCGCTGATATAATCTCCTTGGCGATCGTCGGACAGAACGATCCGATAATAGTCCGCGACCCCCTCAAACACCGGTTTGTAGACGCCGTATACGCCTAGGTCAGGTTGCTGTGCCCAATGGACGCACTCGTGGATGATGCATCCGAGATCGTTTGGCTGATGGTTATTGCCGAGTTCTACCACGTTGGGGTGAACGAACTGTCCGCCTGAGATGGGAGCGAATCGGATCAGCACCTTCGCAGCTGGTATAGGCAAGCCAAGCAGCCCAAATAGAGCCGGTACTTTGCGATCCGTGTATTCCACAACGGTCTCAGCAAAATCTTTCCGCTCAGGCTGTCGCGATTCATCGAACTGGCAATGCGTTCCATTCAGCATCGCGGAGATCCTTTGTTGGGCAATTGATGTCTGAGTCGTATTTGCAAAGTCTGTGCATTCACTCACACCAACGTGTGAACGCCCCAATAGTCGCCGTGACGTTCCGGTCGCAAGCACGACCCATTCGCTGGGTTACGGCTAAGTTGGCCCACCTTAGCCGGTGCGTTCACAAGCACGAACGCATTGCAGCATAACCGCCCCAGCCGGGAGGGCAGAAACTTGGGGGCAACCCCGAGTTCGACAGCCCATTCGCTGCCGGCGTCGAGAGTGCCCTTTCCAGAATCGGCCCTGACTCGCAGGCCTGGCCCCGCCTCTTCCCTGCCGCCCCAGGCCGTTCCTGCGGGCGGCTTTTCGTTTCCCGGCAGGCCCCTCCGGTTGGCCCTGTCTCTCACCCGGCCCGCTGCGTTGTTGGCCGGTGTTCCCCAGTCCGTGCCCCTGTCTGTCTCGGTGTCCGTTCCCAGATTCCCACTTTCCCAGGAGATCGCCCCAATGAGTGACCGCGACCTGTTCGACGCCGTGGCCCGCAAGACCGGCGAGGATTCCCACGAGATCGCCCGCCGTGGCTTCGTCCTCACTGGCCCCGAGGACTCTGGCACGAGCCCGGAGCCGGAGTGCCTGCTCGACGTGATGCTGGTCGACCTCCCGGAAACGGGTACGGTCGACTGGGACGCCCTCGGGTTCGGCTGCCGGGAGCCGTTCTTCAAGAGCGAGCTGAAGGCTCGCCGCCGGAAGTCCAAGTCCAGCTCAAAGAAGCAGGTGGCCCGAGCGGCGTGATCTGCTGCTGGCTCTGACCTGACGATTCCTGCGACCCCATGAAGCGACGGGCGTGCGGTGTGGTGGAGGTGCCCAAGCCTCCCTGCACCCACGCCCGTCGCTTTTCGTGTTTCGCGGCCGTTTTACGGAGGCGGTCATGTCGCCGCCGCCTAGCCCGCCCCACCCCCTACACCCAGAAAGCCCCTCCCATGCTCAAGCTCCATGCCGGCGTCTCCAAGAAGATCGGCCTGCCCGGCTTCTCGAGTGCGTCGGCCTCCTGCACCATCGAGGCCGAACTCGACAGCTCCCTGCTCAACGATGGCGATGGCTTCCAGGTCGTCGTGAAGCGTGCCTATCAGTCCTGCGAGAAGGCCGTCCAGGACCAGATCGCCAGGCTCACGGGCACCGGCACCCACGATATCGAGCCCGGGGTCCGCGACTCCCATGCT
>Ga0114974_10001491_pt1 | contig 18509 bp, 18 predicted proteins | sample S_130206_EF_Meta_FD_87318 | JGI IMG/M metagenome (GOLD analysis project Ga0114974, IMG submission 87318) | Freshwater microbial communities from Lake Simoncouche, Canada to study carbon cycling - S_130206_EF_MetaG | ecosystem: Environmental > Aquatic > Freshwater > Lake | place: Lake... | reverse complement strand
TGGTTCAACAGGATTTACAGGATCATCAGGTTCTTTAGGTTACACTGGCTCAGCAGGTGCTGGTTTTACAGGTTCGGCTGGTTCAACAGGATTTACAGGATCATCAGGTTCTTTAGGTTACACAGGTTCGGCAGGTACAACAGGATTTTCAGGTTCAAAAGGAGATTCAGGTTCAATTGGATATACAGGTAGTTTAGGTTACACAGGATCAACAGGTGTTGGATATACAGGTTCAACCGGTACGACAGGATTTACAGGTTCAAAAGGAGATTCAGGTTCAACTGGATATACAGGTTCACAAGGTGTTGGTTACACGGGCTCTCAAGGAGATTTAGGTTACACAGGTTCTAAAGGAGATTCAGGTTCTTTAGGTTATACAGGTTCACGAGGTGTTGGTTTTACAGGTTCACAAGGAGATTTAGGATTTACAGGTAGTTTAGGTTATTCAGGATCAGCAGGTGTTGGTTATACAGGTTCAAAAGGAGATTCAGGATCTTTAGGTTATACAGGTTCACAAGGTGTTGGTTTTACAGGTTCACAAGGAGATTTAGGATTTACCGGTTCAAAAGGTGATATTGGTTATTCAGGTTCTTTAGGTTATACAGGTTCACAAGGTGTTGGTTATACCGGTTCAGAAGGTATAACAGGATTTACCGGTTCAAAAGGTGATTAGGATTTACAGGCAGTTTAGGTTACACTGGCTCAGCGGGTGCTGGGTATACAGGTTCAACAGGATTTACTGGATCATCAGGAGTTGGTTTCACAGGATCATCTGGTGTTGGTTACACAGGATCTATAGGATTTACAGGATCAGCTGGAGTTGATGGATATTCAGGATCAAAAGGAGATATTGGTTATTCAGGAAGTTTAGGATACACAGGATCAAAAGGAGATATTGGTTATTCAGGAAGTTTAGGATACACAGGATCAAAAGGTGATTTAGGATTTACAGGTAGTTTAGGATATACAGGATCAAAAGGTGATTTAGGATTTACAGGTAGTTTAGGATATACAGGATCAAAAGGTGATTTAGGATTTACAGGATCAACGGGTGCTGGTTACACAGGTTCACAAGGTTACACAGGCTCTGAAGGAAATTTAGATGTTACAACTTCTGCTACTCCACCGGCAGGCGCTCAACTTGGAGATGTTTGGTTAGATGAAGCCACGGGTGTTCAATATTTTTATTATAACGATGGAAACTCAGATCAGTGGGTAGAATTTTCAAACGTAGGATTACCAGGTGTTACAGGATCACAAGGTAACATTGGTTACGTTGGTTCAAGAGGTGAAATAGGATATACAGGCTCAGTTGGTTACACAGGCTCATTAGGAAATATTGGGTACACAGGATCAGCAGGTGCTGGTTATACCGGTTCACAAGGAGATTTAGGTTACACAGGCTCATTAGGAAATATTGGGTACACCGGCTCATTAGGAAATATTGGTTTTACCGGTTCAGTTGGTTACACAGGCTCATTAGGAAATATTGGGTACACCGGCTCATTAGGAAATATTGGTTTTACCGGTTCAGTTGGTTACACAGGCTCATTAGGAAATATTGGGTACACAGGTTCAAAAGGCGATACAGGTTTCACAGGATCACAAGGAGATTTAGGTTACACAGGCTCATTAGGAAATATTGGGTACACAGGATCAGCAGGTGCTGGTTATACCGGTTCAGTTGGTTACACAGGCTCATTAGGAAATATTGGTTATACAGGATCAGCTGGAGTTGGTTACACAGGATCAGCTGGAGTTGGTTACACAGGCTCATTAGGAAATATTGGTTACGTTGGTTCACAAGGTTCTATAGGTTATACAGGTTCGGCTGGTTACACAGGTTCATTAGGAAATATTGGTTACGTTGGCTCGCAAGGTTCTATAGGTTACACAGGATCAGCTGGAGTTGGTTACACAGGATCAAAAGGTGATTTAGGATTTACAGGCTCAGCAGGAACATCAGGACCGTTTGCTACTTGTAACACAAATAACATTGTTTCAACAGGAGCTGGTATAGGCACTGGTACGGGTGGAACAGGTACAAATAATTTCTTTGCTGGCCAGTCTGCTGGTTGTAGTACTTCATCATCAGGACTATTTAATAAAAATAACATTGCTATTGGTTGTTCTGCTGGCAAAAATATTACAACAGGTAGTAATAACGTATTTTTAGGTGAAGATACTGGTGGTCAGTTAACAACGGGTAGTAATAACATTGCTATTGGATGTGAAGCAGGAAGAGTATTAACTGAAGGTAGTGTTAATATATTAATAGGAATAGGAGCTGGATTTAGAACATCTACTGGTAATAATAATATTATGTTAGGTAATAACGTTGGAAGAGAAAATCTTACAGGAAGCAGCAACGTTTATCTAGGAGCTGCTGTAGGTAATTGTGGAACAATAGCAAATCAAAACATTTTTTTAGGTGATTGTTCAGGAAATAGAATTACAACAGGATGTAATAATATTTTTGCTGGTCAATGTGCTGGTTTTTGTAACACAACAGGCACTAACAATATATTTTTAGGACAAAATGCTGGTAATGATCTTACTATAACTTGTTCAAATCAAATTGTTTTAAAAGCGGGTACTAACGAACTTAAAGTAGATTCAGCTGGTGCTTTTACACTTAATGGAACTGCTGTAGGTTCTGGTGGAAGTGGTTACACAGGTTCAGCAGGCGCTATAGGTTATACAGGAAGTTTAGGTTACACAGGTTCAGCAGGCGCTATAGGTTATACAGGAAGTTTAGGTTACACAGGTTCAGCAGGCTCTATAGGTTTTACAGGTTCAAAAGGAGATTTAGGATTTACAGGAAGTTTAGGATATACAGGATCAGCTGGAGTTGGTTACACAGGTAGTTTAGGTTACACAGGATCAGCTGGAGTTGGTTACACAGGTTCATCAGGTGTTATAGGTTATACAGGATCAAAAGGTGATGTTGGTTCACCAGGAGGATATACAGGTTCACAAGGTGATACAGGTTATACGGGTAGTTTAGGATATACTGGTTCAGCAGGAGTTGGTTATACAGGCTCACAAGGTGATATTGGATATTCAGGAAGTTTAGGTTATACAGGTTCAGCAGGAGTTGGTTATACAGGTTCAGCAGGCGCTGGTTACACAGGAAGTTTAGGTTATACAGGTTCAGCAGGAGTTGGTTATACAGGTTCAGCAGGCGCTGGTTACACAGGATCAAAAGGTGATATTGGATATTCAGGTTCACAAGGTCCATCAGGAGGATATACAGGTTCACAAGGGGATATAGGTTATACAGGATCAGGAGGAACTGGATTATCTACAAGAACAACTGTTACAGGAACAACTTCAAGTTTAGCAAATAATGCTTCTGATAATTTAAATATTACAGGATTTAAATCTTATCAACTTTTAAAAATACAAACATCAGCCGCAGCTTGGGTAACATTATATACAGATAGCACTAATAGAACATCAGATAGTAGCAGATCACAAACTACAGATCCATTACCAGGTTCAGGAGTAATAGCTGAAGTTATTACAACAGGTGCTCAAACTATTTTAATGACGCCATCATCTTTAGGATTTAATAATGAAAGTCCTGTTACAACTACAATACCTACAAAAGTTGTAAATTTAAGTGGAGGCACTACAACAATTACCGTTACACTGACATTAACACAACTAGAAACATAAAATGTCCGAATTTAAAGAGTACGTAGTTACCGTAAAAAATAAATCGGATGTGGATTCTTTTTATGATGATATGGATTCTGAAAATGGTACAGATTATATTCCAAACAGAAAAGTTGAAATTGCTCAACTAAGAGAAATTAGCCGAAGCACACATTATTTTCTTACAGAAGAAGAATCACAAAAATTAAAAAATGATAGTAGAGTTTTTGCCGTAGAACAATTGCCTAGCGCTCTTGGTGCTACTCCAGGAATAATTCCGATAAAGCCAGGAAAGGTATGGAGTCAAACAGCAAATTTTGAAAAAAATCCTACAATAGATACCAACGACAAAAATTGGGGATTAGAAAGAGTTACAAGAGGATCTCAATTATCTGGATGGGGAAATGAAACATCTACATATTGGAACGGAACTGCTTATGCTGACTTTACTCAAACAACTCAATCACTAACTACAACAAGTTCAGGAAAAAATGTAGATATAATAATAGTTGACGATCATATTAATCCAAATCATCCTGAGTTTGCTGTCAACGTTGATGGCACAGGAGGCTCGAGAGTGATTCAATATAATTGGTTTCAACATAGCGCTTCGTTAGGAATTTCAACAACAGGAAGTTATGAATATAATTTTGATGGTGCTCATGGAACTCATGTAGCAAGTACTGCTGCTGGCAATACACAAGGCTGGGCTAGAGACGCAAACATTTATAATATAAATTTTAGTTATTCAGGAACAAATAAACCATCAGGCGAATGGGCTCTTTATATATACGATTACATTCGAGCCTTTCACGCAAGCAAACCTATTAATTCTGCTACAGGTAGAAAAAATCCTACAATTGTAAATAATAGTTGGTCATTTATATCATATCTTTTTTTATCAGGTGCGAGTTCTGTAAATTATAGAGGAACAACAATTGATTTAACAGGAAAAACTGTTGCTGAGAAAAAAACTATTTTAGAACAACAATGTGGTTGTAATGTAGTATTACAAATATTTGGTTCAAATTTAGCGGTAGAGGTTGGGAATATATTTGCAGGAATGGAAACAGATATTACTGATCTTATTAATGATGGAATAATTATAACAGCAGCTGCTGGAAATGGTTATGCTAAAATGGTTAAATCTGGAGATTTAGATTATAATAATACATTAAATTTTTTAAATTTTTGTAGAGGATCTTCTCCTGCGGCAAGCACTGGTGTAATAGTAGTAGGTGCTACTAACGCAACAAGATGGGATATGAAATCGTCTTTTAGTAATTATGGAAGTAGAGTTGATATCTATGCTCCTGGTTTTAATATTGTTGGAGCTGTTTATGATAGTAATGCTGCCACAGAATTTGGTGTTACATTAGTAAATGATCCGAGAGATAGTAATTACAAATTAGCTTCTGTATCTGGAACAAGTATGGCGTGTCCTCAGGTAACAGGAATTTTAGCATGTTTACTTGAACAATGGCCTTCTACAACACAGTCTGAAGCATTACAATATTTAATAGATAATTGTACAACGAATCAAATTATAGATCCTGGTGTAATGTATCCAGATACTTCTTATGTTCCTAGTCCTTATAATAGTCTAGGAGAATCAGGAACTAACTCAAATAATAGATCTTTGTTTTATAAAAAAGAAAGACAAACGAGTGGAAACATATCTAAAGGTACGTTTAAACGTAGACCTACTAGTAGTAATTGTTATCCAAGACAACAAATAAGAAAATATGGTTAAGGAAAAGAATATTATAAATAATTTCTTTAAATATATAATTAAAAAAAAATATTTTTAAAAAAACTGCTTTTGAACTATTTTTTTATATAAATAATTACACTAATTAACTAAACTAACTTATAAAGGTTAAAAGAACAAGTATGCCAACTATAAATTTTCCTTCAACAGGGTTAACACCAAACGTATCAACATATTCAGTAGGTAATCGTACATGGAAATGGAACGGACTTGCTTGGGAGTTAGTACCTCTTACAGCCGGTTTTACAGGTTCTCAAGGTAATATAGGTTACACAGGTTCTAAAGGCGACACAGGCTTTACAGGTTCTCAAGGAAATTTAGGTTACACAGGTTCTCAAGGAAATTTAGGTTACACAGGATCAAAAGGCGATCAAGGTAACATAGGAAATACAGGTTACACTGGTTCACAAGGTGATATTGGTTACACAGGTTCTAAAGGCAACATAGGTTACACAGGTTCAAAAGGTGATGTTGGTTTTACAGGTTCTCAAGGAGATATCGGTTACACAGGATCAAAAGGTAATACAGGTTTAGGATTTAACATTGCTAAAATATATTCAACTGTAGCAGCATTAAACGCAGATACTTCACCATCAGGAATTGTTGCTGGAGAATTTGCTATTATTTCTACTGTTGATGTTAGTGATGCGGACAATTCGAAATTATATTTATGGAGTGGTTCATCATACAGTTTTGTTTCTGATTTATCAGGAACAATAGGATTTACAGGATCAGCTGGAGTTGGTTACACTGGATCTAAAGGTGATACAGGTTTCACAGGTTCTCAAGGAGATTTAGGTTACACAGGATCAAAAGGTGATACTGGTTACGTAGGTTCTCGAGGCGATCAAGGTTATACAGGTTCAACAGGTTTCACAGGTTCACAAGGTAATATCGGTTATACAGGTTCAAAAGGAGATACAGGTTATACAGGCTCTGAAGGAAATTTAGATGTTACAACTTCTTCTACTCCTCCTTCAGGTCAACAATACGGAGATATTTGGATTGATGAAAATTCAGGTATTCAATATTTCTGGTACAATGATGGAAATTCAGATCAGTGGGTAGAATTTGCTAACCAAGGTTTAGTAGGTTTCACAGGATCAGCTGGTTCAGCTGGTTTCACAGGATCAGCTGGTTCAGCTGGTTTCACAGGATCAGCGGGTACAAATGGTTACACAGGATCAGCTGGTGTTGGAGTAACATGGCAGTCAGTTCAAACTTCAAACTTTAACGTAACTGCAAGTCAAGGATATTTTGTAAATACAACTTCTGCTGCTATCACAGCAACATTACCATCTTCTCCTACTTTAGGCGATCAAGTTACATTTATAGATTATGCTGGAACTTTTGATAGTAATAATTTAACGATTGCAAGAAACGGTAAAAACATTCAAGGTCTTGCTGAAAATTTAATAGTATCGGTTGAGAGATCTGGACTTACATTAGTATTTACAGATAATACTCAAGGTTGGTTATTACAAACTAAGTAATTTAAAAGGATATAAAAAGATATGGCAACATATACTGGAATAAAAGGACAAAGTGTACAAGTAGTAAGTAGTGATCCTAGTCCATTAATACCAGGACAAATCTGGTACAACTCAACAAGCAATACATTAAAAGCGGCCGTTCAAGAGGCTGGTTCTCCAGCATGGACTACAGGTGGAAATTTAAACACAGGTAGACGTGCTTTAGCAGGTGCTGGTACAAACACAGCAGCATTGGCCTTTGGTGGAAATCCAAATCCTATTACAGGAGCTACAGAATCATATAACGGTACTTCATGGACAACTGGCGGTTCTATGGGTCAAGCTACTTATGGTAGAGGAAGAGAACGTTTAGCTGGTGCTGGTACAAACACAGCAGCCTTGGCTTTTGGTGGACGTAATAACCCTGTTGGCAGTTACGGAAGCTGTACTGAATCATATAATGGCTCAACTTGGACTGCTGGTGGTGCTTTAAGTAATGCCAGAGATAGTCATGGTGGAGCTGGTACATCAAACACAGCAGCATTGGCCTTTGGTGGCCCAGGTAATCCAAAGATGAGATGCACTGAATCTTATAACGGTTCAACATGGACAGCTGGCGGTGCTATGGGTACAGGTAGATATGAATTAGGTGGAGCTGGTACAAGCACATCAGCATTGGCTTTTGGTGGGTATTGTTATGATAATATGTCGTCTACAGAATCATATAATGGTTCAACTTGGACTGCTGGCGGTTCTTTAGGTACGGCCAGAAGAAAAATATCAGGGTCGGGTACATCAAACACAGCAGCATTGGCCTTTGGTGGATCTACCGCAAGTAACGCTAGTGCATTAACATGTGCTGAATCATATAATGGCACCTCTTGGACAGCTGTTGGTGCTATTAATACAGCCCGATATGCTTTTGCAGGTGCTGGTACAAACACAGCAGCTTTGGCCTTTGGTGGAGAAGATGGTGCAACTTATGTCGCTGACCAAACTGAATCATATGGCGCCGGTCTTGCAACTTGCACTAAAACATTAACGATATCATAAAAGTATTATAAATGTCTTTAATAACATTTAATAATCAATTTAATGTTAACATAGAGAGATAAAAATACATGGCAACATATACAGGAATCAAAGGACAAGATATACAAGTAGTAAGTAGTGATCCTAGTCCATTAATACCAGGACAAGTTTGGTACAACTCAACAAGCAATACATTTAAAGCGGCCGTTCAACAGGCTGGTGCTGCGGCATGGACAGCAGGTGGTGCTATGATTACTGGTAGACGTAATTTAATGGGCGCTGGTACAAACACATCAGCATTGGCTTCTGGTGGTACAGGTGGTCAAGCGAATACAGAATCATATAACGGTTCCACTTGGGAAGATGGTGGTCTGCTGAATAATTTCAGATTTTTAACTGCAGGTGCTGGTGCATCAAACACAGCAGCATTAATCTTTGGTGGTTTTTCTACTGCAAATACTGGAGCTACAGAATCATATAATGGTTCAACATGGACAGCCGGTGGTGCTATGGGTAATGCCAGATATGCTCACGGAGGTGTTGGTACAAACACATCAGCATTAGGTTTTGGTGGTTATGCTCCATATTTAAGTATTGCATGTACAGAATCATATAACGGCTCAGCTTGGACAGCTGGTGGTGCTATGGGTACGGCCAGATGTGCTTTAGCAGGCGCTGGTGCATCAAAAACAGCAGCATTGGCCTTTGGTGGATTTACAACAGCCAACGTTGCATGTACAGAATCATACAATGGTACCTCTTGGACAGCTGGTGGTGCTATGGCTACAGCTAGGCAGAGTTTAGCAGGTGCTGGTACAAACACAGCAGCATTGGCCTTTGGTGGAGCTACAACAGCTAGCGTTGCATGTACTGAATCATATAACGGCTCAACATGGACAGCTGGTGGTGCTTTAGGTTTGGCCAGATGTGGTTTAGCAGGTGCTGGTACAAACACAGCAGCATTAGCCTTTGGTGGTGGGACTTACCCTAATGGAAACTGTACAGAATCATATAGTGTTGGCAGCCCCGCAACTTGCATTAAAACATTAACGATATCATAAAAGTATTATAAATGTCTTTAATAACATTTAATAATCAATTTAATGTTAACATAGAGAGATAAAAATACATGGCAACATATACTGGAATAAAAGGACAAAGTGTACAAGTAGTAAGTAGTGATCCTAGTCCATTAATACCAGGTCAAGTTTGGTACAACTCAACAAGCAATACATTTAAAGCCGCCGTTCAAGAGGCAGGTGGTCCTGCAGCATGGACTGCTGGAGGTGCTTTAGGTACAGGCAGATCAAGATTAGCAGGTGCTGGTGCATCAAACACAGCAGCATTGGCTTTTGGTGGATGTACAACAGCAAATACATGGCTTGCATGTACAGAATCGTATAACGGCTCAGCTTGGACTGCTGGCGGTGCTATGGGTACAGCCAGATATGGTTTAGTTGGTGCTGGCACAAACACATCAGCATTGGCCTTTGGTGGTAGAGCTTCATATGTAAATGTTGGATGTACTGAATCATATAACGGCACTTCATGGACAGCTGGTGGTGCTATGGCTACGGCCAGACAGGCTTTAGCAGGAGCTGGTGCATCAAACACAGCAGCACTGGCCTTTGGTGGTGGTACTATCCCCAATAGGAGGTGTACAGAATCATATAATGGTTCTACATGGACAGCTGGTGGTGGTTTAAGTACGGGCAGAAGTTATTTATCAGGTATTGGTACAAACACAGCAGCACTGGCCTTTGGTGGTGCCCCTAATGCAGATGCTGATGGTACATGTACCGAATCATATGACGGTTCAGTTTGGACAGGTGGTGGAGCTATGTCTACAGGCAGATCAAAATTAGCAGGTGCTGGTACAAACACAGCAGCATTGGCCTTTGGTGGAGTTACAACAGCTCTCTTTGCATGTACAGAATCATATAACGGTTCTACATGGACAGATGTTAGTGCTTTGGGTACGGCCAGAGACAGATTAGCAGGAGCTGGTACAAACACAGCAGCATTGGCCTTTGGTGGAGGAAACACAGCTAGCGTTGCATGTACAGAATCATATGGTGCAGGCCTTACAACATCAACTAAAACATTAACGATATCATAAAAGTATTATAAATATCTTTAATAACATTAATATAAAGGTATTATGAAAACTGATGAAAAAGTAAAAATAGATTCTTTAATAGAAAAAGAATATTCTCATTTAGATAAAATTTTAACAAACGAAGATGTTGAAGATTTTAAAAAACTTAGAAATGAATTAAAAGACACTTGGTCTAAAAAACAAATTTTCAGAACAGAAACAGAAATGCGTATAGCCGTAATTGATGACGGCCGTTACCCCACAAACGCTTCAAAGTATTGGCAAGCGGTAAGAGAACAATCAGTATTTTTCGAAAATCTAATGTCATTATCTTTTGACTATCGTAGAAACGATATTAGAATAAAAAAGTTAGAAAGAAAATTAGATAATGAAACTGATGATTTACAAAAAGAATTATTACAAGTATCTTTAGATGAAAAAATATATGCAAAAGCAAGTATGGAACAAACGGCAAAAGATCGTATGAGAGAAATTAAGTTATGGTCTCAAATTAAATCTGAAATTGATGATGGTACTTTTGACAACAAAAATGTAAATACACATCAAAAAGATTCTTATAAGTATATATTAGAAAATCGTTTTAACAATATGACACCTAATACTCCTCATAACGAAAAATTGGATATTATATCTCAATTGAGTACTATAAATAGAGTAAGAGCTGAGGGTATATTAGAAAACAAAAGTACACCCAAAGTAAGTATAGGAACAGATAAGAATACAGACACTAAATAGTATTGAATTGAAAGTTTTTAATTATGTTAAACAAGAAAATATTTTTTCTTTTAGCTTTGCCTAGATCAGGCAACACAATGTTTGCTTCTTTAATGAATCAAAATCCAGACATTGGTGTCACCGCAAACTCAATTACATTAGAAATAATGAAAGATGTCTTTCTTTTAAAAGAAACAGACGTATTTAAAAACTATCCAGATCATAAATCATTATAATGTATTAGACGTTGTATTTGACGCTTACTATAAAGACTGGCCTTACAAATATATTATTGATAGAGGTCCTGTTATGACACCAGGTAATTTAATGTTAATGCAAAAACATTTAAAACAACCGATTAAGTGTGTTATTATTTGGAGAGATTTATTAGATGTAATTGCTTCTTTTATTAAATGGTTTGAAAATGAACCTACGGCTTATATTCATAATTATGGTCATAAAAATATTGAAGAAAAATGTTGGGCTTTAATGAGTAAAGATGGACAAATAGCAAAAGAACTAATAGCCGTTCAAAATGCTCTAAAACCTGAAAATAAAGACATGACACTTATTATTAAATATAATGATTTGGTGGATAATACTGAAAATGAAATAAGAAAAGTATATAAATTTTTAGACATACCTTATTTTAATCACAACTATAATTCATTATCACAGTTTAGTGTAAATGGTATTCCTTATGATGATCGAATCGTAGGTAAAAATTTACACACAATCAAAACAAAAATAGAAAAACAACCTAATGTTTATAGAGATAAGATACCTCAAGGTATTATAAACGCCTATAAACATATAACATTGTGAGAAAATATCATATGAAATATAACACTAAATATATTTACAACAAAAAAGGAGAAATGAAAAATGAATTTTGATTTTATATTTTTAGGACAATCTGTTTTAAAATATGAAGTTCCTATAGACATATTTAACTGTATTAATAATGTATATGAACAAAAAAGAGTTTCTTTACCTCCTGCTAATTTACAATTAGTAGGAAAAATTGAAAAAGAACATTCTTTGTTTTATAATGGAGATGATGAATCTAAAATGAAAAGACACAATGAATTGCCTGTAAACGTAATAAATTGGTTTGCGGAAACTTTTCATCATTATTTAGATTTTAATAAAATAAAAAATTATCAAACTCGTATAAATTCAATATGGGTAAATGAAATGAAAGCTCATGAATATAATCCTATGCACATACATCAAGGTACTTTAACTACAGGCCTTTCTTCTGTTATGGTATTAAAATTACCAAATACGTATGGTGTTGAATATTCATCTGCTGAAAATCCTCAAAACGGCCGTTTACAGTTATTAGGTTCTTCTTCAGGTCAATTTGCAAAAATAGATTATCAACCACCTATGTTATTAAGAGATTTTTATGTTTTTCCTTATGATATGAGGCACACTGTTTATCCATTTAATGGAACTGAAGATATAAGAAGAACACTAGCAGCTAACATGGACGTAATGTACGATCCTATTGTGAATAGAGGAGCTTAATGATAATAAAAGAACCAAGATGGAAGTCTTATGTTGTAGCTACAACAGTACCGGTTTTTACACCAGAACAATGTCAATTAGTTATTAACGCTGGTCGTTCCGAACCTGCTCAATTAGCAGAAGTAGGTGGTGGTGGTGGTGGTAAGGGAGTTACAGATACAAAAACTAGAACTTCTCATATTAGTTGGATTCCTTTTAATAAGATGCCTGAAATGTATGACGCAATAAATCAATTAATGTTACAAACAAATGCAAATCATTTTGGTTTTGAAAATATGCAGTTAACAGAACCAGCACAATATACAGAATATCCTGAAGGTGGTTTTTATGATTGGCATATAGATAGTGATGTTATAATGGAACATGAACCACCTGTAAGAAAAATATCAATGACATTATTATTGTCTCCTGAAAATGAATTTGAAGGTGGAGGCTTAGAACTAATGTCAGAAGGAAAGATTGCAAGACCAAAACAAGGTTATGCCATTTTCTTTGCATCTTTTATTCGACATAGAGTTATTCCTATTACTAAAGGAAACAGAAAATCACTAGTTATGTGGTTTGGTGGAACTCCATTAAGATAATATGATAATAGAATATTTTTTTCCAACACCCATTTATATATTTGATATACCAAACGCAACTGAATTAAATGCGTCTTTGGAAAAAAACATTATAGAATGGTCACAAAAAGATAGAGGCGTAAAACAAACAAATATAAATGGTTGGCATAGTACAACGGATATGGCCTCAAAACCAGAATATCGAACATTAGTTAATCTATTATATGAAGCTCAAAAAGAAATATTTAAAAAAGAAAATTTAGATGGTGAACCTATCTTAGGTAATATGTGGGCAAACATTAATCCAAAAGGTGGTTCAAATGCACCTCATACTCATCCTAATTGTTTATTTTCTGGTGTGTATTACGTTAGAACACCTGAGAATTGTGGACTATTACAATTTGAAGATCCAAGACCAGGAACAAATCTATATAGGCCTATAAAGAAAGAAGGAATACAAGATGAAAAAGAATATTGGAGAGAAATATTTTATAAACCAGTTGCAGGAAGATTGATTATGTTTCCAGCATGGTTATCACATAAAGTTTTTCCAAATGAATCTGATGATATAAGAATATCTATATCATGGAATTTTTTACAAGATAAATTACATAACGTTTTGAAAGTATGAAATTAAACACTTATTTTATAGAAGGCGGAGTAGGAAAATGCGTAGCATTTACATCTTTAATACCAAAACTGGTTGAGAAAGCTGGCCAAAAAATACAAATACATACACCTTATGTAGATTGTTTTGCTCATAATCCAGAAATTTTAAATATATTTAATGGTCCTTTTAATCATCCTGAAATATTAAAATCTGATAATATATTTTATTGTGAACCTTATAAATCTAATTTTATATTTGGAACTGAACATTTAATAGAGTCATATTGTAATTTATTTGATGTTAAATATGAAGAAAATTTAGTACCAAAATTATATACTTCGGTTTATAAAGACAGAGCAAATTCTTGGTTACGAAAAAATAATATTGTAAATTATATGATGATACAATTTTCAGGTGGGCAACCTCCATTAGGTTGGAATGCTAATAATGCATATCAAAGCTTTAATCCTGGTAGAAATTATCCACCTTATTTAGCCGCAAAGGTAATTGAAAAAATTAATCAAAAATTTCCTAATTTAACTATTATTGATTGTACTTTACCAAATGAACCAGCTTTTAATGGTACTATTAAATGTGATGAACAATATTTTATAATACATGAAATGTTAAAACAAGCTGAAGGATTTATAGGCATTGATAGTTGTTTAAATCATTTTTCAGCATCTGCTGGCACATCAGGTGTTGTTATATGGGGCAATACAAGATGGACACAATTTGGTTATACTCATAATACAAATCTACATTACTTTATGGAACCTGATAAATGGAACGAAAGTAAATATATTGATGGCGACCCACGTAATGTAATGGTAGATCCTGATATAGTATTTAATGAATACGTTAAAGTAAAAGATATTAAAAATCGTAAAATTTCTTGTCTATTTAAATAAAATACTCATAAAACATTATCATCTATTAACTATAAGTTTATATAAATATAGTAAAACTAATCAATATAAACTATGGCCATAAATTTTCCAAGTCCAGCCAATACAAACGATACCTATGCATTAGGTGGGAAAACATGGAAATTTAATGGAAATGCTTGGGAGTTACAACCTTTAACTGCTGGTTATACAGGTTCAATCGGTTACACAGGTTCGGCTGGTACAAATGGTTACACAGGTTCGGCTGGTACAAATGGTTACACAGGTTCACAAGGGAATTTAGGTTACACAGGTTCGGCTGGTACAAATGGTTACACAGGTTCACAAGGGAATTTAGGTTACACAGGATCAGCTTCTACTGTTATTGGTTTTACAGGTTCACAAGGGAATTTAGGTTACACAGGATCAGCTGGTTCAGGTGGAGGTGGAGAAACTTGGGAAGCAAAATCTGCAAATTTTAACGCAGCAGTCAGTTTTGGTTATTTTATAGATACTACATCTGGAGCTATTACTGCAACTTTACCTGCTTCACCTACTATAGGAGAAAAAATAAGTTTTATAGATGCTACAGGCACATTTGACACTAATAACTTAATCGTAGCAAGAAATGGAAAAAATATTCAAGGCATCGCTGAAGATATGACAGTATCATTAGAGAGAGCTGGATTTACACTTGTGTTTTATGATAACACACAAGGTTGGTTAATAAAAGAAAAATAAAAAAACCAAATAAAATATGTCTACATATACACAACTTAGAGGCACAAAAATATTAAATGTAGATACAAGTTTAGCAAGTAATTGTAGTAATTTACAACCGGGACAAGTAGTACTTAATACAAGTGATCGTAGTTTAAATGTTGTACAATGCACTACACTTCCTGTTTGGACTGTTGGTTCTGTATTAAATGTTTGCAGAAATTCATTAGCAGGTGCTGGTACAAACACAGCATCACTGGCCTTTGGTGGAACTGGATCAGCTTTTACCCTTAGATGTACAGAATCATATAATGGTACTTCATGGACAGCTGTTGGTATTATGGCTTCGGGCAGACAAAGATTAGCAGGTGCTGGTGCATCAAACACAGCAGTATTAGGTTTTGGTGGATATACACCAACTGTTGTTGCATGTACAGAATCATATAACGGCTCGGCTTGGACAGCTGGTGGTGCTATGGCTACAGCCAGGCAGAGTTTAGCAGGTGCTGGTACAAACACAGCAGCATTGGCCTTTGGTGGTAATAATCCATTTATTTCATGTACAGAATCATATAACGGCTCAACATGGACTGCTGGCGGTGCTATGTCTTGTGCCAGATGGCGATTAGCAGGTGCTGGTGCATCAAACACAGCAGCATTGGCCTTTGGTGGTGCTTTTCCTAGAGTTTCATGTACAGAATCATATAATGGCACTTCATGGACAGCTGGTGGTGCTTTAGGTGTAGCTAGATATAATATGGGAAGTGCTGGTACAAACACAGCAGCATTGGGTTTTGGTGGATATTGCGGATTTCCCAATCGAGTTGCTTGTGCTGAATCATATAACGGTTCGGCTTGGACAGCTGTTGGTGCTATGGCTACGGCCAGATGGCGATTAGCAGGTGATGGTGCATCAAACACAGCAGCATTGGCCTTTGGTGGAATGACAACATATGGACTTAGTGTTACATGTACAGAATCATATGCATCAGGAAAAATTTTAACAAAAAAAATATAAAAATAAAAAAATATGTCAAATTATTTAAATCTTATAGGTAGTTACTTAATAAAAGTAGATAATTTAAATAATATTAAAGGAGGTAATCTAGCTAATGCTCAATTAGTTTATAGTGATTCTTGTCAATTAGCTGCTGTTTTTAAAACTAATACTCCTGTATGGTCAACTTTAGGCTCTCTGTCTTTGAACAGACAACAATTAGCAGGTGCTGGTACAAACACAGCAGCATTGGCCTTTGGTGGACTTTCTGGTGGAGGTCTCATTTCATGTACAGAATCATACAACGGCTTAACATGGACTGCTGGTGGTGATATGGTTCAGGCCAGACGACAATTAGCAGGCGCTGGTACAGCCACAGCAGCATTGGGTTTTGGTGGATATACATTTGGACCTATGATTGCATGTACAGAATCATATAACGGTTCAACTTGGACTGCTGGTGGTGCTATGGCTACGGGCAGAAGGGAATTAGCAGGTGCTGGTGCATCAAACACAGCCGCATTAGCCTTTGGTGGATGTACGACAGCTAACGTTGCATGTACGGAATCATATAATGGCTCAGCTTGGACAGCAGGTGGTGCTATGGGTACGGCCAGACGTACTTTAGCAGGTGATGGTACAAACACAGCCGCATTAGCCTTTGGTGGATGTACGACAGCTAACGTTGCATGTACAGAATCATATAACGGTTCCACTTGGACAGCAGGTGGTGCTATGGGTACAGCCAGACGTTTATTAGCAGGTGCTGGTGCATCAAACACAGCAGCATTGGCCTTTGGAGGAAATACAAATCAAGATCTTTCATGTACAGAATCATATAACGGCTCGGCTTGGACAGCTGGTGGTGCTATGAATACGGCCAGAAGTGAAATGGGTAGTGCTGGTGCATCAAACACAGCAGCATTAGGTTTTGGTGGAGGTGCTTGTCTTGCATGTACTGAAATGTGGACCACAAATCATATTAGTTTATTAACTTAAAAAAATGTCAGACTTTAAAAAATTAAGAGGTATATCTATACAATCACTAAATTCTAATCCCGATACTGCTGTGGATGGAGATGTTTGGTATGTAAATAACACAAATACAACTAGTGTTAATTTAAGATTATATTCATCACTTGGATCATGGACAGCTGGTGGTGCTTTAGGTACGGCCAGAGGTGGTTTAGCAGGTGCTGGTACAAACACAGCAGCATTAGCCTTTGGTGGTTTTTCACCTAATGGCGCATGTACAGAATCATACAATGGTACTTCATGGACAGCTGGTGGTGCTATGGTTCAGGGCAGAAGATATTTAGCAGGTGATGGTACAAACACATCAGCACTGGCCTTTGGAGGAAATACAACAGCTAACGTTGCATGTACCGAATCATATAATGGATCAGCTTGGACAGCAGGTGGTGCTATGGCTACGGCTAGACGTAGTTTAGCTGGTGCTGGTGCATCAAACACAGCAGCATTGGGTTTTGGTGGATATACAACAGCTAACGTTGCATGTACTGAATCATATAATGGCTCAGCTTGGACAGCAGGTGGTGCTATGGCTACGGCCAGAAGGCAATTAGCTGGTGCTGGTGCATCAAACACAGCAGCATTGGCCTTTGGTGGAAGTGGAGCAGCAGGGTATTTGAGATGTACAGAATCATATAACGGTTCAACCTGGACAGCAGGTGGTGCTATGGGCCAGATTATACGTGTTCACGCAGGTGCTGGTACAAACACATCAGCATTGAGTTTTGGTGGTTTCGTTGGCGGTAATTTTAAAGCAAACACAGAATCATATAATGGTACTTCATGGACAGCTGGTGGTGCTATGGTTCAGGGCAGAAGATATTTAGCAGGTGCTGGTGCATCAAACACAGCAGCACTGGCCTTTGGTGGAAGTGATTCGAGGACATCCACTGAAAGTTATTCAAATATTAATGGATTCAGTAATTTTCAACTTTGATTATATTAACATTATAAATATAATATAAGAAAAATTATGGCCACTCCAGCAACAAGAGAAACATTAAAACAATACGCTTTACGATCATTAGGTAAACCTGTTATAGAAATTAACGTGGATAATGACCAAATAGAAGATCGTTTAGATGAAGCTTTACAATTTTATGCTCAATATCACTATGATGGTATTAGACGAACATATTTAAAATATCGAGTTACATCACAAGACAAAGCCAGATTACAAGCTTCTTTAGGTACAACAGAAACGGCCACTAAAAATTCCGTTTCATCTACTTGGTATGAAGGAAGTAATTTTTTAGTAGTTCCTGAAACTGTTATCGGTGTAACTAATATATTTCCATTTTCAGATAAAGCTAGTATGAATATGTTTGACGTAAGATACCAATTACGTTTAAATGACCTTTACGATTTTGCTTCAACATCTATTATTAATTATGATATG